>Ga0114999_10000789_pt1 | contig 46546 bp, 40 predicted proteins | sample ArcticOcean_MG_C_3_FD_89820 | JGI IMG/M metagenome (GOLD analysis project Ga0114999, IMG submission 89820) | Marine microbial communities from western Arctic Ocean - ArcticOcean_MG_CB8_126 | ecosystem: Environmental > Aquatic > Marine > Oceanic | place: Arctic Ocean: Canada Basin | collected...
AAATACACATCGTTCTGGGTCATGAAAACCGTCTTCAAATTCTTAGTCATGCGATCAAGCATGTCGGCGTACTCGGGACCGCGGTGATTGATCATCTGCGACCCGGCGATTTCTAGAACGTCGTCGGGTAACGGTACGGGGCCTGGGATTCGAAGATTTGGCTGGTTCTGGCTGCTCACCGGAGTGCTCGTTTCCTGCGGGTTGTCACCCGCGGATTCTTGAAAATTTCTCGATAACGGCCACCTTCACGAATCGTTTCGTGAGCGACCAGAAAAGATTCTAACCCTCAGATAGTTAACCGGCTGTAATTTCACAGCGAGAAGCGGGTGAGGTGTACGTGAGGGGAGGCATCAAGACTCCTGTCATTGCGAGGAGTCCGACGACGTGGCAATCAGCGAACCAGACGATCAATCGGCGCGACTCAATATCCACTCGCCCCTACCTCAGAACTCGTAGCTACCCCGATCGTGAATAACATACAGATGCCCGTGATTGCCACGTCGCTCGTACCCCGCTCCTCACAATGACAGAGTGAGCGATCCCTACCCAGCAGCGCGTATACACCCAGCAGTTAAAAAGCCCTCTCCATGAGGGAGAGGGTTGGGTGAGGGGGAACGCGGTTGGGCGGGGGTCTGGCGATTCAGCAGATAGACGATCTACATTCCCCCTCAACCTAACCTTCTCCCTCAGGGAGAAGGAACAACGAGCGAGCGCAGGCACGCCTCACCGATTAGCCGACCATCAACCGACCCCAGAAAAAGTGCCGTCGGCACCCGTCGGCACCTAGTCAGCCAGCTTCACCAGCGAGTAGTTCTTGCGGCCTCGCCTAATGACCAGAAGGCGTCCTTCGACGAGATCCTCCACGCCGACCGTGCGGCCTGCGTCTGAGATCTGCTCGCCGTTCAGGTACATGCCGCCCTGATCGATAGTGCGTCGTACGTCCCCGCCCGACTTACCGGCTCCGGCAGAAAGCGCCAGTTCCGAGAACCGCATGCCCTCGCCCGAAAGCTGGTCGCGGTTTACTTCAGTTACCGATGAACCATCGAGCACATCTTCCATTTCGTCAGCCGACAGCTTAGAAATATCGCCCCCGAAGAACGCCTGCGTCACCCGCAGCGCCTGATCGAGGCCATTCTGGCCATGAACAGTGCGAACCACTTCTTCGGCAAGCGCACGCTGCGCCTCCCGCTTCTGGGGCTCCACACTCACAGCCTCCGCAAGCCCGCCAACCTGAACCCTGTTCAACATAGTGAACAGCTTCACGTAAGGCACAGCATCGGCATCAGCCACGTTCAAAAAGAACTGGTACAGCCTGTACGGCGAAGTCTGCTTCGGATCGAGCGTTGGTGCGCCGCCAATCGACTTGCCAAACTTCTCGCCGTTCGCGTTCACAACAAGCGGGTAGGCGATACCGTGCGCCCGAGGAAGACCCTGCGCATCGGCGCCATGAATCCTGCGGATCAGATCGACCCCGCCAAGAATGTTGCCCCACTGATCGCTTCCACCGGCCTGAAAACCGACCTGGTCACGCTCGTGCAGCGTCAGAAAATCGTACGCCTGAAGAAGCTGGTAGCTGAACTCAGTGAACGAAATTCCGTTATCTCGACTGAATCGGTCTTTGACAGAGTCTCGACCCATCATCGTGTTCACAGTGAAATGCTTGCCAACGTCACGCAGGAACGGCAGCAACTCGGTCGTACGCAGCCAGTCGGCGTTATTTACCATCCTGGCCGGGTTCGACTTCACGTCAAAATCGAGAAACGGCTCAAGTTGTAAACGGATCGCCTCTACGTTTTTGTCGATCTCATCGATCTCCATCAACGTGCGCTCTTCAACGCGACCACCCGGGTCGCCGATCATGCCGGTGCCGCCGCCAACCAGCGCTATAGGAGTGTGCCCGTACTGCTGTAGTCGAACGAGTCCCATGATCGGCACAAGACTGCCTATGTGAAGGCTGCTCGCTGTGGGATCGAAACCGTTGTAGCACGAGATTTTTTCAGTGGCGAGAGCGTGTGCTGCTCCCGGCGTCGCATCGAACAGCGCACCGCGCCATTCGAGGTCTTCAGCTACGTTTTGAAATTCTGTATTGGTAGTCATCAAAATTATCTTTATATTCGGAGATTCGAACTGAATATCGAGCTAGTCTGACGCCAGTATCTGGCGGGTCTGCTCGACATCTTTGTTCATCTGTTCAACTAGTTCATCGACCGATTCAAATGCGACTTCGGCCCTGAGTCGTTTTACAAACTCAAGCCGCAGCCGCTTCGTATACAGATCCCCGTCGAAGTCTAGTAGGTACGCCTCGATCGTGCGACCTCCGTCAGTTTCGAACGTAGGCCGAACGCCGATGCTGGTCGCCGCTTTGTGTACTTCCCCATCTACTTCGACGAGGGTGGCGTATATGCCATTTTCTGGGACAGTTATAGGGAACTCTGGCTCGATATTTGCTGTTGGGAAGCCGATTTCACGACCCCGCTGCTCACCACTCGCAACAATCCCGGAAATTGAGTAGTTGCGACCCATCATTCTTGCCGCCAGCTCGCAGTTGCCGCTGACGATAGCTATGCGAATCACCGAGCTCGAAACAGCCTCGCCATCGACAACTATCGAAGGAACGCCAAGAAAATCTATGCCCGAGTAGCTGCTGGCCGCCGAAAGCTGCTCAACACCGGCGCGGTCCGCACCGATCATCGCTCCCGGACCCAGTATCAAGGCGGTCAGGCCAATACGCTCCCGCAGGGCAGAAACGAAATCGGCAGAAGAGAGCTGCTGAATGGCAGACCCAAATTCGAGCTCCACAACGTGGTCGATCCCGAGGTCAGTCAAAATCTCTTGGCGTGACTCGAAGTCGCTCAGGTACGAAACCTGCGTCCCCGGCTTGATGAACGCCCGCGGCTGCTCTTTGAAGACCAGTGCCACCGATTTCGCTCCACGCGCAGACGCTTCTTTACGAACCTGATCCAGCAGCGCCTGATGACCCAGATGAACGCCATCAAAAGTACCGATGGTAGCTACCGTCGGGCCTTCTATAGCGTCTATGGATTCGAACAATTCGTTAGTCGACATAATCCGTGACCCGGCTCACACCTGACCTAAAAGGAAAAGAGCCTACGACCCAAGTAAACAAGCCGTCGGCTTTAGCTAAGGGTTGCGTGAGCCTCGCGAAGCAGTTCTTCGGTGGTCTCCCAGTTGATGCATGCATCGGTAATGGAGACACCGTACTTCAAATCAGCAGGATCACCTAACGACTGGTTGCCCTCGTTCAAGTGGCTCTCCAACATCAGGCCAATTACGCCCTCGTTATCTGCGCGCTGTCGAATGGTGTCTCGGAATACGATCGGCTGGCGATTGTGATCCTTATTGCTGTTCGCGTGCGAGCAGTCGATAACCACGTTCGCACGAAGCCCGGCCTCTTTAAGAAGATTTGAAGCCAGTATCACCGACTCCTCATCGTAGTTCGGGCCGCCCGAGCCACCACGAAGAATGAGGTGCTGCGCCTTGTTTCCTGCCGTGTTGACCACGGAAGCTCGACCTTCAAGGTCGATACCGAGAAATGCGTGTGGTGACCGAGCCGCCATCATCGCATCAACTGCGATCTGCAAGCTCCCACCGGTTCCATTCTTGTATCCAATAGGCATCGAAAGCCCGCTCGCCATCTGTCGGTGAGTCTGGCTTTCCGTCGTGCGAGCTCCGATAGCACCCCACGAAATGAGGTCGGCCAAGTACTGCGGAGTGAACGGATCGAGAAATTCGGTACCGGCCGGTAGTCCAAGACTCAGCACCTCGATGAGGAACGCACGTGCGCGCTCGAGACCCGTCTGCATATCGAACGTACCGTCGAGATTCGGGTCGTTGATCAAACCCTTCCATCCGACAGTCGTACGGGGCTTTTCGAAGTAGACCCGCATCACAACGACGATCGTTTCCTTCACTTCTTCAGCGAGAACAGCAAGCTTCTTTGCGTACTCGAGTCCTGCCTTCTCATCATGGATGGAGCAGGGACCCACGAGCATGACCATGCGGTTGTCTGTGCCCTTTTCAATATTTTCGATGGCCGTGCGGGCTTCAGTAACGATTTTGGCGATTTCGGGAGTGATTGGCTGCGAGTCGAGGAACGATTGAGGTGAACTCAATGGTTGAAGATTGGTGACTCGGATATCTGACGTAGACATGATTTATTTAGGTTTCTGTAGAACTAACTAATGAATGAAAAGAAGGATGTGCGTGATTCATTCGGTCGGACCCGTACAGTTGCATGCTGTGGGTGGGAGAGCTTGGTGAATCCAGTTGAGCCAGAGGCCAGAGGCCGGGACGGTCAGGCAGGATTAGCTGCTATATGAACGTCCGTACGTAAACAGCCCGTCGATATAGCCAAAATACGACGTGCTATACCCGGATGAACGCGAATAGACGAACTGGCCGGCACGAGAGTCGCGTCGGCTCGAGAATGAAGTTGTCTGTGTGTTGCGTTCGCTCATGTCTTTACTTGGTTGCCGTTGAAAGGTCGGGGCGAAGTTTAGCAGCATCGTTCAAGTATGCGTGCCTGATCTCGTTCTGAGCCTTATCGGTGTTCCAGAAAATAAGTATACGTATGCATTGAGCCAGTGCACCGGGTCGAGCCATTTCATGACCGCACATCAGGGGCGCATCGTTCCAACCGAAACGTTCTCGCGCGGCAACTGCTGGAAATTCGGCAACAAGATCGGGGCTCGTGGTGAACTGGACAGCCGCGACATCGTCCTGATCGATGCCATTCGCCTCGATCAGAACCTTTAAGAGTTGCTCAGTAGCATTGAGCACATCTTCGGCAGTGGTGCCTTCAGTGGTAATTGCGCCTTTGACGCCTCGAACCTTCGTTGCCAATCTTTACCTCGAATGAGCCTGAACCTGAATAAGAAACCGTAACTCGTTACGCCAGATTCTGGCGACCTAGTTTGCCACGACTTTACGAGACGTGCCGGGTGTGAGCGATTGGATATAGGCTCCACCGCGCTCGGCGGCTCCTGATGGATCGCCGTCAGCAAGCGCGTTTATCAGCGCGCTGCCAATCGCAACTCCGTCAGCGAAATTTCCAGCTTCAACTACGTGCTCGGCGGTTGAAATGCCAAATCCGACCGCCACAGGCAGATCGGTGAAGCCGCGCACTTTATTGACGAGCCCTTCCACACGGTCTGACATCTCAGCCCGTGCACCCGTGACTCCCAGCACCGAAATGCAGTAGATAAACCCGGCGGCTCGCTTACAAGCGTGTTCGATCGCCTTATTAGTTGACGTTAGGGCGATCAGAGGGACGAGCGAAAGTCCTGCTTTGTCGCAGGCGTCCTGAAGAGGACCTGCCTCCGCTGCGGGAAGATCGGCGCAAATTATTCCGTCCACTCCCGCGGCGCTTGCGCTGGTGCAGTATTCGTCGAGCCCAAAAGACAAAATGTTGTTGTAGTAGCCCATGAAGATGATGGGTATATCGATTCCGGCGGAGCGAATGTCCCTGACAGTTTCAATACAGGTTTCCGGAGTGACGCCGTTTGTGAGCGCCCGGTGACTCGAAGCCTGAATCGTTGGCCCCTCTCCGAGCGGATCGCTGAAGGGCACACCAAGCTCAACCACGTCAGCACCGGCCTCGGCAAGAGATCGAACAATGTCGGTAGTCAGTCCCAGTTCTGGAAATCCGGCCGTCACATACGGAGCAAGCGCTATTCGACCCTCAGACTTGGCCTTTTCGAACGCTTCTCGAATTCTGTCGGTTGCCATATGGCTGCTTAGATCCTTATTGGTCGGTCACATCTGTTCTTAAAGATAGAAGAGCACCACGAACACTGTAGCAATATCCTAAAAGAAAACCCCGCCTCGCGGGCGGGCGGGCTAGGTTGCGTATTTGGCGATTAGAACGGCCACGGTGTTGTGCAATCCGTGGGCGAATATAGCGGGCCAAATCGAACCGGTTTTAAGGTACACCCAGCCAAGCGCCAATCCCAACGCGAATGTGGGCACAATCGCCCCGGGATCGATGTGGAACAGGCCGAACAACACCGACGACAGCAACAGGGAACGACCAACGCCGAATCGCTTGATTAATCCTGGAAGTACGTACCCACGGAAGAATATCTCCTCCGCAATTGGTCCCAGAATACCGACCAGAACGATCGTAATTACGATGCTCCCCCCGGCTTCGTCGAGGGCCTTTTTTGCTGTATCGGGCGGTACGAGCACATCGACTCCAAGCCAGATCAGCGCCTGAACCCAAAACAGCAGCACGGTGAGCCCGATCAGCCATACGCCAACGGCAAAAACGTACGGCTTGAATCCATCGGTCTTCACAAACCCCAGCGTGCTGAACGGCTCTCGGAACAGCACGGTAGAAAACGATATGCCGGTGGCGGCGAACGCTCCAGACATAGCAGTCGCCGAAATGATCACGACTGGCACGCCCAATAGAACAGCGACGCTATCACCTGTGTCCGTGGCGAACAGGTAACTGCCCCCGATTACTCCTACCGCAGCAGCGAGGGCGAGCATGATTGGCCAGATCGGTGATCGGGTCATTCGCAGCAGGATGAGAACCAGTCCCACGCCCAGCCCGCCGAGATAGTAGCCGACCGGTGTCGTTACAGAGGTATCGAATCCGACGCTGGTGCCGATCGCTCCGCCGAGGCTGAGAATAGAGATCACTATCAACATAGTGACAGTGATCGCTACCACCACGTCCATGGCCCCCCACTTCACGTTTGGGACCGAGACGCCGTTCCATCGCTCTTCGGACGGAATCGGTGGTTGCTGCTGTTGAGGGGGGATCAAATGGCTGTTGAAATTTGCGTTTGTGCCAGTGGGATGTGGGAAGTGAACTCGCCGCTCACACTCACGCCCACGCTACGTCGCCATAGAGACTCGGGTCGAGCGGCTTAGCGGTGAACACCGCATACTCCTGTTTTGAGTCAGCAATGGTCGTGAAATCACCGTGACCCGGAAGCACGGCTACGGAATCAGGTAGAGAAAAAATATGCGTTTCGAGCGAGGAAAGAATCTGTTTTAGTGCCTCGTGAGACGACGATTTTCCGGGGCCGCCCGGAAACAGGGTATCGCCCGTGAAAACGTGAGCCTGTTCGCCAGCGTCTTTAGATTCTGGCGACTCAAGCAAGTAGCAGGTCGAACCCGGCGTATGACCGGGAGTCGCCATTGATTTCAGAGCGATATCACCAACGAACGTCGTATTTCCAGTGGCAACGTCGATCGCTGTATCGGCCGAATCCGGAAGCGATCCTCGGTCATCCTGTCCGACCCCGATAGGCACATCGAAACTCCCGCTTACATCCTCGTAGCCCTCAACATGATCCCGATGTCCATGGGTGATAAATATCGCCTCGACTTCGGTGTCCGAGGCCGCTTTTATCAACTCGTTTGGGTCCGCCGGGTTATCGATGATGATCGACTTGTTGGTTCGGTTACACGTAATCAGAAACGCGTTGTTCGAGAATCCTGAGATGAATCTCTGGATCGACCAGTATTTGCCTGTAAAAACGTTGCTCATCTAAAGCAGATTACATTAGCCAACGCTCGATTTCCCGATCGCAGCGCAGCGGAGTAGAGGGACCTCGCGGGAATTAGTGAGACTGCGAGGTAACAACTGGTAGCAGACTACGCACGTAACGTCCCGCGGAAGTATGGTTGAACCATCGAGATCCCTCGACTCCGCAGACTCCGCTCGGGAAATCCGCAATTGGAGCCTTCGAATAAACGCTAGGTTACCTGCGGTTCAGGATCAGCAGCTCCGTCGATCTCTTCTCCACCAACCTCATCCGTCTGTGTCGGGAGGTCTGGAGTTGATGCCGGATCATCCTTGGCGAGGGGGCTGGCAAGCAGCGGGTCCTTACCTTCAATGATCGCAACGAACTGATCATTATCGATCGTTTCGTGTTCCAGCAGGAACTCGGCTATGCCTTCGAGCTTATCCTCGTTGTCCTTGAGGAGGGTCTTGGCGTTCTCTTCCCCTTCACGCAACAATCGGTTGATCTCGTCATCGATGAAGCTTTCGGTCTTGAGAGAGTAGTCGCGCTCTTCGGACATTTCACGTCCAAGGAACACTGCTCCACCCTGTCGTTTACCGAACGAGCGGTTCGAAAGCCTATCGCTCATGCCGAGCCGCATCACCATTTCACGGGCGATGCTTGTGGCCTGCTCGAAGTCGTTCGACGCACCGGTGGTGACATCTCCTACTACCAATACCTCAGCCGCTCGACCACCCATCGCCGCGGCGATCTGTGCTTCGAGCTGTTCCTGAGAAGCGTATGCCTTGTCTTCCTGCTGCCATCTGGTAAATCCGCCAGCCTGTCCCCGAGCAATGATCGAGATTTTGCCAATCGGCAAACCGCCCGGCATCAGGTGAGCGACCAGAGCGTGTCCAGCCTCGTGGTAGGCAGTGGTCTTGCGATCTTTCTCGCTGATCACCTTGCTCTTGCGAGCCGGGCCCATCGAAACACGGTCAATCGCTTCAGTCATGTTGTCGTAGGTGATTTGCTTCTGATTATTACGAGCGGCCAAAAGAGCAGCCTCGTTGATCAGGTTTGCAAGATCCGCACCCGAGAATCCGGGCGTCTGCTTCGCCACGTCGCTAAGTTCCAGACCCTTCTCAATCGGCTTGCCCTTGGCGTGAACATCAAGAATGGCCGTGCGACCACGAATGTCCGGGCTATCGAGAATGACTCGACGGTCGAATCGACCCGGTCGAAGCAACGCAGGGTCGAGAATGTCGGGTCGGTTAGTCGCCGCAATGACAATCACGTTAGTAGCCGAGTCGAAACCGTCCATCTCAACCAGAATCTGGTTAAGGGTCTGCTCTCGCTCATCGTGACCACCACCGAGACCGGCACCACGGTGTCGGCCAACAGCGTCAATTTCGTCGACGAAGATAATGCAGGGCGAGTGACGTCTGGCCTGCTCGAACAGGTCACGCACGCGTGACGCACCGACACCAACGAACATTTCTACAAATTCAGATCCTGAGATCGAGAAGAACGGAACTCCGGCTTCACCGGCCACTGCACGCGCCAGCAATGTCTTGCCCGTACCAGGAGGGCCTACAAGCAACACGCCGGCAGGGATTTTTGCCCCAAGTGCCTGGAATCGTTCCGGGTACTTGAGGAACTCCACGACTTCTTCGAGTTCTTCTTTTGCCTCAGGAATACCGGCAACGTCAAAGAAAGTGACGGTCGCCTTCGTGCCAACGAACATTCGAGCCTTGCTACGTCCGAAGCTCATCTGCTGCGAGCTGTTGCCCTGTGCCTGACGCATCATGAACAGCAAAATACCGCCGAATAGGATGAGCGGGAGGAAGCCGATGAGGATTCCGAATAGACTGCCAAAGCCGCCTGAACCCTTAACCTTTACAGAATAATTGGCGTTATCGACTCCGGCGCTGCTGAGGAGATCGGCAATGCTCGAACCTTCCTCTTTACGTGATTTGAACACGTTCACGCCATCAGTAATCGTTAGTGAATCGCCCGATACCTCGATCTCGAGTTTGGAAGATCTACTGCTGTTTTTGGCTAACTCGACAACTTCATTGATACCGATTTCCTGCGAGCCGCCCGTTGGCTGATCGACAAACATGAAGAAAATCATGATCACCGCGACGATGATCACTAGGTAGACGAGGCTGTTCCGCATCCAGCGGTTGCTCATTTGTCCTGGCCGTCCTATTCGCTACTACTAAATCGGTTTCGGTGAACTTCACCCGTTATTTAGATGACATTCCGTTCACTACGATACAACCGAGAATTGCAAGACAATAAATGGCGTGAACAAATCACATTTGCCATCGTCTGGTAATCGTAGCATAGCGGCCTATTCTCGCCGCATTGGAGTCAGCCTGTAATACGTGTAACAACCATGTAAAGATTCGTACTGCTTTCCAATTGAGAAAATGGCACAGGATTGATATATTGGAAGTTCGACCAATCCAACATTGGTAAGAAGTGTGCTCTCACAGTATGAATTTGAGTTGCACATTTCGGCGGAAAAGCCCGCCCAGTGTTTTGTAGGAGAGAGAACATAGCAAAAGAATTTAGGGTAAATCGCCGAATTCGAGCCGATGAGGTTCGGGTTATTCGTGGCGAGGATTCGTCAGAGTCGACCGTGATGCAGATACGCGACGCGATCGAAATGGCAGAAGATGAAGGGCTCGATCTAGTTGAGGTCGGTCCAAATCAGAGTCCACCTGTTTGTCGTTTGCTCGACTACGGTCGCTTCAAATTTATACAGAACAAGAAGCAAAAAGAGGCCCGTCTGGTCTCTCGGAATGCAAGTAAGCAAAAAGACGTAAGACTCAGCCCCGTGATGTCGGATAACGACATCGAAACAAAAATCAATATGACCAAGAAGCTTCTTGCTGAAGGAGCCAAAGTCAGGGTTTTTGTCAGGTTCCGTGGTAGGCAGCGTGCCCACCCCGAAATCGCAATGCAGGTTCTGAGGAAAGTCGCAGAGGGTGTCGCTACAGTTGCAAAGCTGGAGAAGCCACCAGGGATGGAAGGGCGAGTGCTGAGCATATTGCTTGCGCCATCGCCTCAACAGAAAGAACGGGAACGTCAAGTGAAGACGCCCCCTGGCGTCGCAGTTGCAACAGCTGCAAGTAGTGCTCCAGATGATGGGGAAGCTGCAAAAGAAGAATAAGTTTGAGCAAATACTGATTGCTCAAACACCAGTAGTGAGATCTGAGAACGGAAACTATCTGATATGCCGAAGATGAAGACCCATAAGGGCGCCAAGAAGCGGTTCCACATTAGTGGAACCGGCAAGGTGCTTCGTACGAAGGGTCCCAAGAGCCACTTCCGCCGACGCAAGGCCAACCGGGTCAAGCGTCTGTTCGGCGGCAAAGTCGCGCTCGACTCGAAGAAACTCTCACGAACCATCAAGCAGGCTATTAGCGCACTCCGTTAGTAAGCACTGAATTAGTATTTGAATAAATTGCCGGGCTTTCCGTAAATTATTGGGAGCTCGGCAATTGTCTGACCGAGGAGAAGCAAATTGGCTAGGGTCAAAAGCGGAACTACAACGAAAAGGCGGCACAAAGCCGTACTTAAAGCCACACGAGGGCACAGGGCATCACGAAGCAGGCGCTACCGCGTCGCTCGAGAGTCGCTGACTCACGCACAGGCTTACTCAACGGCGCACCGACGCTTGAAGAAGCGCACGAACCGATCTCTTCAGATCGTTCGTATCAACGCTGCTGCACGTGCACTCGGGATCAACTACGGAAGCTTGATCCACGGCATGGCACTCGCAGGCATCGAGATCGACCGCAAGGTACTTGCTGAACTCGCAATTCGGGAGCCAGAAGGCTTCACCGAAATTGTGAAGACAGCACAGGCCGCACTGCCGTCTGACTAATTGGCTGACTAAATTAGCTAGCTAAGTTGGCTTGTCGGTTGAGCTCGAGGGAATCTCAGAGGTTTCAGCCTGCTTAAGATGTGAATTATGAGGCGCACCAAGGTGCGCCTCATAGAATTTAACCAGCTTTTCTATGTAGGCTTTCGGCTCGGTTCGAAAAGCACCGGTGTGACCCGCACCCGGAACTATCCACACCGTCGCTGCGTCACTCTCTATCTCATCGAAGCTGGCACCAATCGCTCGGCTCAGAAGCCGAGCGTGCTCAACTGGTACAACCGCGTCATCTTCACCGTGGATCACCAGCACCGGAGTGTCCGAACGTGCGATAGCTCGGGCCGGCGAGATATCGGCAACATCGATACCGTAGATCGACCTCGCCATGAAATTCATTCCCGGAATCCCTAAAACCAAAGGACGCTTAATACCCGTCATCGAACTTTTGAGAACCAGCGAGTAATCGGCAAAAGCACTGTCGGATACGACAGCCCCAAAGTTGTTTGGATTCGATCCGGCCATCAGCGCCACGGCTCCGCCGAGTGAAAATCCCAGAATGCCGATCCGACTCCGGTCAGCACCTTTGCCAACGAGATAGTCCGACGCCCCCTGCAGATCGAGACGCTCGTAATACCCGGATGACGACATAGCAGCAGGTGAATCTCCGCGTCCGCGAAGATCGAACATGAAAACCCCGAATCCGTGATTGCTCAGTGCCCGAGCAATTCGCAGCATCCCGGTTTTAGCGTCACTACGGCTCGTATTGTCTCCGTGAAGCATGACGATCCACGATGTACCGCGCGCTGTCTCCTGCGGGGAGTCGACGCCCGAATCTGGAGGGATGATCCAACCGGAGAGCCTTGCATCACCGCCACGGCTTGTAAAGCTGACATCGCTATATTTGAGCCCAACCGATTCCGGCGTCTCTTCAGGTCGAACACGGGTCGTTCTAGTTAGGCTCGCAGCCATCGCGGAAGACACGCCCACGTACGCGCCTCCGGCAAGGCCGAGCAGTGTAAACGTTGTCTTGATAAATCCCACGCCCACATCTTAACGCGAAAACTTGAAGTGGAACGCGCCCCGCGCAGTAAAACGGTCACGTTCATTCTCGTTGAACATTCCCATTGCGAGGAGTCCGACGACGTGGCAATCAGTTACCGACAGCAACGCGAAGTCCAATTTCAGGTGATAGATCATCCCATGCCTGATTCGTTGACTCAACGAGAGCCAACTTACGCTCACGCTTCCAGCTTTTGATTTGTTTCTCTCGTTCAAGCGCTGACCACACATCTTCTGTCGTCTCGTACCAGGCTAGGAAGTGGAGCCTGTGCCGCCGTGCGAATTTCGAACCGGTTCCTGAGCGATGTTCGATTACGCGCCGAACGAGATCGCTCGTGACACCTGTATACAAGGTGCGTTTATCGTTCGTGAGAATGTAGACGGCGTAGGTTCGGGTGTACACATCTGTCACTGATTGCGGTTCTGTGGTTGATGTTTACAGCATGGCGTGAATTGAGTTGTAGCTCAAAGTCGCTGTGGCACAGATCGGTAGGTAGTTTTCAGTTGTCCGTTGATTGCCACGTCGTCGGACTCCTCGCAATGACAATCGAGCGTCACACTTCTAGATCGTCCGACTAACCCAGGGCGGTGCTGCTTTGCCACGCCGTGCGCTACCGAGCGCCAGGTCCCTCGGCTCCGAGGACTCCGCTCGGGAAATCCGATTGACTCTACCGAGGATCGATTATCACAGTCAGTAAAGGCCGCCTAAGTGACAACCGAGTCGACCATCACCAGCACGAAAAACAGTGCGAGGAACAGCAACGAGTACTTGTACAAGCGGGTCGCAGCAGGGCGGTCGGGCTCTTTCGTCAGACGGTAGGCGTACCAGATGAACGTAACGCAGAGCACGGCCGCACCGATCATGTATATCCAGCTGAGTGCGGGAGAAACCACGCCAAAAAGAATCGTCAGGGCGGAGAGAATCACCGAATACACAAGAATCTGAACGGTCGTGTGCTCGACGCCCCGCACAACCGGAAGCATCGGGATATCCGCTCGGGCGTAGTCGTCCTTGATCATTATCGCCAACGCCCAGAAGTGAGGCGGCGTCCAGAAAAATACGATTACAAATAGGTACCACGCAGCAAGATCCACCGACCCCGTTACGGCAGCGTAGCCGACCAGCGGGGGCACGGCTCCTGCCGCTCCGCCAATCACGATGTTCTGCGTCGTAGTTCTCTTTAGAACGACGGTATAAAGCCCGAAGTACAGTATCGTTCCAACGATCGCCAGAACCGCCGCCAGCACGTTCGCCATCAACGCAAGAATCAGGAAGGCTCCGACATTCAGAGCAAGCCCATATATTGTCGCCGTCCGAGCCGAAATGCGTTCCTCAGCGACAGGTCGGTTCTTCGTTCGGCCCATCTTGCGGTCGAGTTCGCTTTCGTACGCCATGTTGAGCGAAGCCGCCCCTCCCGACGCAAGCGCACCACCAACGAGCACCGCGATGAGTATCTCTGCAGTCGGGGTTGACCCGGCTCCAATAAAAGCACCCGCGATCGCCGAAACAAGCAGAAGCGACATCACCCGTGGCTTTGTAAGGGCAATGAAATCGCCCATTAGAGCCATAGCGGATCCGCGTTCAACTGTCTCGTTAGTTGCCATTGAAGAATCTTAGCCGGTCTACGACTGGTCTGCTCCACCACTCGCCTGGCCTGCAACGGCAGAAGACTCTCTGCCAGAAACCGGACGAAGAATAAGAGCGACGATAAAGATCATGTCGACCCAGACTAGCGTTGCAAGTGTCAGGTGCCCTGCTTGTGCCCATTCTGCGAACGTAGTCCACGGGTTAGCGGCACCCATCATCATCTGCGCAAGAATAAGTACTGCTCCCGCAAGTGCCGCAAATCGAAGCGCACCAGAAATGTTCGGTAACCGCCAGACTTTATGGCTTGCCAGCAGCACCCCGATTATCGAAACGAACGACAGTACCCGATGGCTCATGTGAATCCACGCCAGACCAGATTGAGGGATTAAATCGCCCCCGCAAACCGGCCATGAAGCACAGACTGCCCCGGCATCCTTCCATACTGCGTACGACCCGGAAAGCAACGCAACCAGCGTTAGGACACCGGCTGCTGCTGCCAGATTCAAAGCGCTTCGATGCTCGTTGCTAACCCTGCCCCATATCCACGGTGAGCTTTCACCAGACGATCCGGATCTTGTGTACGACGCTGCGACCAATGCCAGAATCGCTAAGAATGCGACTATCTCGGCAAGAAACAGATGAGCGGTTCGTACTGCCGGATCGAGGTCTCTCAACACAACCACGCCACCGAGCATGCCGACGATGAAGATCATCCCCAGTTCAGCGGTAGCGAGCCACGCAACGACTCGATTCGTGCGATGCCGCATCCACACTCGGATCACTGCCGCAATGATCACCAATCCCAGCAGAGTTCCTACCGTTCGGTGGCTGTACTCGAGCAAAACGTTGTGGGGCCGGGGAGTGGTGGTCCGTGGTCCATCGTATAGACGATCGATAGTTGCCTGGTCGAGCGGCGGGAATGCCTGACCGAAACACGTCGGCCAATCGGGGCAACCATCACCGGAACCTGTGACACGAACCACTCCACCGAGAGTGATCTGCAGGATGACACCGATCACAGATATCGAAAGCAGAATCAGCAGTACCTTGTCTTTCCATATTGGAGACTTGGTTACGTCATCTACATTTGATTGAGAGGCGCGATCAGAGGATTCCATTGATATCCGGTTTCGAGGTAAGAAGTAGCAAGCCGTTAAAGGCTAAAAAAACAGCCCATTTCGGATCGTAAGATCGAACGGCGTTAATGATCGCGCAGAAGTCGCCATTTCGGGTGTGAGTTTTTAATCGTAAATCAGGAACCAGAGCCGAACTGAACACAACTAACCTAAAGCCAGTGCTGTCTACAGCGTTATCTATAGGGGTCGATAGGCGATCAGGGTCGCATCAACCAGAACCCGATGATCGTAAACACGTGAAGGCCAACATGTCACGAGCGTTATCTGAGCGTCGTCCGAGCTCGACAGGCGCAGTTCGCTCTCGTGTATCTGGCTCGTGCTTGTGACCCGATACATATAAACGGAATCCGGGGTCTCGACATATACATCAACCGGGTCCAGCTTCATTAGCTCGGCAATCTCGGGCAAATGACGGAAAATGCTCCCTTCACCTGCTGCGAAACTTTCTAGATGACCGAAAAACCAGCCGCTACCCTGCTGGCCGGGAGCCGAGGACTCTGGAATGTGTCCAACGGTATTATCAGGCGTCTGGTACGACTTCTGATCGTTGAGATCAACGATCGCCAGTTCAGCCACGGTCGAATCGAGATTTATCGAAGGGATTCGGATTCTGGTGGCATCGGCAGTTGGATCGAAATCCCTGAACAGATCGGTCGATAGTACCGGAATGAAATCATCAGGAATCGTTGGCCCACCGAACGGATCCGATCCCGCCCACTCAGGCGCTGCCCAGTACTTCGGATTTAGCAGATTGCCCGGATACAGGCTGGCGAACTGGGCTACATCAGGTGCGAGAAGTTCCAGCGGGATCGGCTGTTCGCCTTCGGTCGTCCCAGTGCCTGCCGTCCCGGCCGCTCCAGCCCCGGCGCTTCTGCCAAGGTGAGCGTCGAGCGTTTCGCCACCGATCGAATACGCAAACTCTGCGGCGTCTGACCCAGAACGTGAGCGCGAATAGATATAAACACCGGCAACAACAATCAGCACAACACCAACAACCGCCATCCCGTAGGCAACGATTGTTGTGAAGGTGATCTTTTGGCGCCTGTTTTGCACAGGGGCTGGTTGTTGATTCGAGTTGGCCATGCTTATTTCAGTACGACCAGCGGGCCGATACGGATTGAATGGCTAAATGTTATCGGACTCGAGCGCCTCGTATGATCGGCTCGTTGAGGTGAATCTCACCATTTCGTATCTTCAAATTGAATTCACACTCAGGATTGGTGCATACCCACGCTTTGTAGTGAACTGCAGCACCCTGCGCCCCGAAATCAGAAAGGGGCACCAAACGGCCTTCATCGCAGGTCATACACTCAGGCCAGTTACTCGAATCCAAATCGACACTCTCCAACACACTGCTGTAATAAAATACTGTTCAAGCAAACATGCAGTGGTCCGCACTTTCAGCCCGGGGCACGGTCGCAACATCGCTCGTTCAAAATGAGTCTATTCTCGATCATGCAGCATAGTACTGGCAGAACATAGGGAAAATCACTGAATTGAGCGTTACATTAAACGTATTGCTATGAATATTTTGGGAATAGAAACAAGCTGCGACGAGACATCAGTCGGCATTGTCGATGGCGACGGGCGTGTCCTCGCCAACGTCATCGCTACGCAGATCGACATCCACGCTCGCTACGGTGGAATCGTGCCCGAAGTGGCATCACGCCAGCACGTGCTCGACATACGCCCCGTTTGCGAACAGGCCATAACTGAAGCCGGGATCGACTGGGGAGATATCGACGCCGTCGCCGCAACGCACGGACCCGGGTTAGCCGGGTCGCTACTAGTGGGGCTGAATTTTTCCAAAGGGCTTGCCGCCGCGCTCGGAGTCCCGCTGGTTGGAGTCAACCACATGGACGGCCACGTCTACGGGGCCTGGGCGAGAACTGATGACACGGAACTGGAACCGTTTCAGGAGCTCGTTGGTGAGCAGCCGATAATGTGCCTCGTCGTTTCAGGAGGGCACACAGAACTCGTACTACTCGAAGCGCACGGCAAATTTAGGCTGCTTGGTGAAACACGAGACGACGCAGCCGGTGAGGCGTTCGATAAGGCCGCCCGGGTGCTCGGGCTGCGTTATCCAGGCGGTCCTGAGATTCAGCGCGTCGCCGAGGGTGCACCCGAAACCGAGCCGCTCCCGAGGGCGTGGATGCGCGGTACCGACGAATTTTCTTTCAGTGGCCTGAAAACAGCAGTGCTGAACAGGGCTCGTGCAGTTGGAATTTACCCGCCTGTGAACCCACCTCAGGCGGGTCATAACGATATTGTTGCGGGGCTGGCAAAGGCGTTTCAGGATTCGGTTGTCGATGTGCTTGTGACCAAGACCATCGCAGCCGCAAAACGTGAAAACTGCGCTGGGATCGTGCTTGTTGGAGGGGTGGCAGCTAACAAGCAGCTCCGTGAAACCCTCGTCGAAAAATCACCACTTCCGGTCGCGATTCCGCCGTTCGCACTTTGTACCGACAACGGCGCGATGATCGCAATGAGCGGTCTGGTGAATTTCAGAAACGGCAGACGAGACGACTGGGACCTCGACGTCATCCCGAGCCTCCGCATCGGAACAGCTGCGCTGGCTTAATTTGGGTTCATGCCGGTGATGGCCAATGGTGCTTATCCGACCAGCGTCACCCAGCCAGCCAAACGGCGTCAGCTTGACGGATAGTTTTTGTACGGTGTTCGTAATCGGTTAGGGACGATTCGGCGTTTGGCATCTTCGACACAGCGGGCGAACTCCATTGCGAGCGTGGCTTTTCCGCCCACTTCTCCGCCGATTATTCCGCCAGTAGTGTGAAATTCAAGATAAACGCCAGCGGGTCGTATCCAGTAATCGGCCATCATGATGAGGGAGATCAAGGCAACCACGATTCCAGCGGTGATGCCGATGGTCGAGCTTGGCGTAACCTGCCACACCCCGATCGCCGCAAACAATCCGACGCCTCCCCACGCAGCACTTCTACGTGCCCGAGGACGCCGTGATATCTGGACAGACGTTATGTCTTTGAGTTGAGCCGAGGCGTAGATGGCGTTCGATTCGGAACCACCGCTGTAAACGACACGTGCGTGCGTGAGTTGGAAGCTGCCATCGTCCGACGCACTCAGCTCAGAGACAACTCGTTCTCCGGGTAGGAGCCCGGTCTTCCGATTAGAAATGCTGCTCAATTGCGTTGCGCTGCCGATCTGTGAAGGCCGATCGCGGTCCGAGCTGGTTTCAACTGCCATATGTGTAATCGTAACGTTTTCTTGCGAGCGATGGATATGGCAATTCGCTGTGTTCGATCTATACGCCAGGCATACGTGGCTGGCGCGGCCTGATGCCGTGCCTGAACATCTCACGATAGAGTGCGATGAGGCCCTGCTGATCTCTGGCGTTGGTTATTGCAGGAACGGTGTAGCTCTGACCCAGCGCTATCTTCGCCTCCTTCGTAACGGAGTTATCGGCTAGCTTCGGGTGCGCAGAATAGAGTGAGAGGGCCTGATTCTTGAGATGCGTTGCGTTAGGCGAGGTTTCTTGAACACGTGAAGCGATAGCCAGAACTGCAGGAAGCAGTACGTTCACCACGATCTCGGCAGAGCGAGCCGCCCCGATGACCGTCTTGTCTTTGTCTTCAACCAGATGATTTGGCCTGAGTATCGCCACAAGTTCATGAGTGTTTCTGGCGTTTGAAACGGCATCTGCAGCCACGCGGGCGATACCGCCTTTTGCTGTCCATAACGGCACAAGTGCTGCCATAGCTTTGATTCGTGTTGTCGGAGCGTTCGCCGGTCGGCCCCACGGCCGCACCCATTCGGGCGCTGTCCCCCGAAGCTTGAGGGCGATCATCCGTCTCGGACTACCAGCGTGCTCGTCTCGATGCACCGCCAAATGGTCGTCCAGCCCGGCCGCTCTAATTAGCAACTGCTCAAGCTCCACCGGATTGTCGCACCCGGAAGCCATAGCCCAATCAACCCGAGCACCGACCGCACGAAACGCCCGTTTATTGCGCGGATAACCGAGCGCCCCCAACACCCCGAGCCAAACTGCCTGATCAGCGCCAAATGCGTCGATATCAAGCGCAATCCCCGCAGCCTGCGAATGAAACCTCTCCAACCCCGCCTGTGCCACCGCCAGTGGCGGGTTTTCTTTGCCTCTAGATGGTTCAAGGATTGGGGGATTGGTGTTGATTGCGCGTGGGCTATTTGAAGTGGGCGCTGCACTCCAGTTGAGGGCTAGTAGCGGGATAGTTGAACCGGTTGCTTTGAGGGCGGGGCGGCCGTTTGTATCGGCAGCTACGACGTGCAGCACGACTCCGTTGTAACGAGGGTCGGTGTGGTGACCATGCGCCCGCCAGTCCGATTCCCGAACGTGAATTTTTATATCGCCACGAAATACGGTGCCGTCATCACGCTCTACAACCGCGTCTGTGAAGTCAGGCCCAAGTGAACCACCCGGCTTACCGCCGTAGACGATCCGGTACATGTGGCCGTCTCGCCCCCGCACGCTCGCCCGTTCCAGCCCTGCGTTTCGCCAAGCCTTGTGCAGAATCGCCTCAGGCCCGAGTGGGCGTTTTGATTTTCCGTAACGCCGACGCGATTCCCGTACGACCTGAGGAATGCTCCCTCCTCTGGACGGATATCGAAAACCCGGCGTCGCCGGCTCGTTAAAAACCAATGCCGACGAGCGCACAGAACACGCCATTCTAAAAACAGCCGTGCCACTGACACCCGTCGGCATCCTATTTCGATCTATCAAAGCAACCACGTGCGATACACGCCTCAACGTGGGCACATTGCATGACGCGTTCCTGAATGGAACGTGCCCAAGGCACCCACTGCCGCCTCATGTATACGCGCAACGACCCTCTAAGTAAAAGTGCCCATGGCACCCGATGGCAACCTAGGCGCCGAGCTTGTCGTTCTTGTGCGCGGCAACGAACGCACGTGCTTCACCCATCATCAGCTCGGCAATACCGATCCCGCTGGTCTGGTCCCCACCGGTGGTCTTACCTGCGGCTCGTGCGCGTGTCTCAACATCGAGCGTCGCAGCGATACGATCCGGGTGCTCCGGCTGTCCGGGGTGTCCCAGCGACTGTGCAAAATCGTTTGGTCCGCCGGTCACGCCAGTAAGCCCGGGGACTGCAAGGATATCGTCGAGATTGTCCCATGCTTTCTTATCTTCGATCTGTGCGACAACGAGCATGTTTTCGTTCGACCACTTGGCGAATCCGAGCTTGCCACCGTACTTCTCGTCAAGAATCGTGTCATCGTTGAATTCGGTTCCACGACCGCCACCCCATGAACGTTTGCCCTCAACCGGGAACAGGCAGGCATCGGCAAACGCCTGTGCCTCTGCGCCCGAGTTGATGTGCGGACCCGTCACTCCCTGAATTCCGCGGTCGAGATACAGATTGATCTGGTATGCAACGTTGTCGGGCACACGGGCGATAACCGACATGCCGTAGCCGTTTGCAGTACGGCAGATATCGTCGATCGCTTCTTCTGGAAATCCACCATGCTCGCCGTCGATAGTGATGGCATCGAATCCGACGTGCGCCGCCAGCTCGATCAGGTAGAGGTCCGGATTCGCCAGCGCGAACACCGTGGCCTTCCGACCTTCCTTATTAGCTTCAAGAATCGAATTATTGATCATAGTTTAAGTTCTCCTTGGCCCCTTCAGGGCGTATTTGTTTGAGCCCGATCGGGCCTGTTAGTTCGCTATAAATATCGTTCGAAATACTTCTAATCGATCCGCAGAGACCATTCACCTCTCGGGCAAATCGTGCGCCCTCAAGAAAAAATGCCTTCGGCACTCAGATTCCTCGGACTGTGCCTCCTGCGGATGTTGTCGCCTTCAGTGGCGGGTGAGCTGCTATTTCCGCTTCGTTCAGCTCTAATCCAAGACCCGGCGCATCCGTAAGCTCGACATACCCATCAACCTGCCTCGTAAACCCGTCCAACACCGTGAAGTAGTGCTCCGTATAGAACTCGGCATGGTACTCCTGGATCTCGAAGTTGATGATCGATGCGTCTAAGTGAATCTCGGCCATCGCTCCGACTGGCGAGCACACGTTGTGCGGAGCCACCGTGATGTGCTTGGCCTCAGCGATAATCGCTATCTTCTTAAGCTCGGTGATCCCACCGGCGTTGGCGATATCGGGCTGAAGCACGTCGGCAGCGTGTCGGTCGACAATCTCTGCGAACGGGAACTTTGTGTAAAGTCGCTCGCCCGTTGCGATCGGAATATTGACCTTGTTACGAACCTCAAGCAGCTCAGATACCCGCTCCTGCGAAACCGGCTCTTCATAGAACAGTGGTCGATACTCCTCGAGTCGCTGACCGATCTGAATAGCGTTCATCACATCGAACTTGGCGTGAGCCTCGACCAAAATGTCGACATACGGCCCAACGGCTTGGCGAACCGCCGCAACACGATCCTCAGCAAGCTGTGCCTCTTCGAGCGAAAGCTTGTAGTAGTTGTGCTGCCCAAACGGGTCGAATTTTAACGCTGTGTAACCCATGCCTGTAACGACTTTGGCTTCTTCAGCGTTTTGCTCGGGCGTCCCCGGATTCGTGTACCAGCCGTTTGCGTAAACCCGGATGCTCTTGCGATGTGCACCCCCGAGGAGCTTCCACACCGGTTGGTCGAGAATCCGACCCTTCATATCCCACAGTGCGATATCGATTCCCGAAATTGCGGTCGTAGCGATCCTGCCGCCTCTCGCCTGAAAATCCTGATACAGATTCGTCCAGTGAACCTCTGACTCGAGAGGATCTTTACCCACCAGGTGCTTTTCCACCATGGCAGTGATCATTCCCTTGACGAGTTCCTCGTCCTGCATCGGCGATGCGTCGCCTATCCCGTAAATGTTCGGGTCATCGGTGTTCAGTTTCACCAAAAGCCAATTACGTTCGGCGTTGTGGTGATTAGCCGAAAATTCCCTGAATTCGACGCTGGTTATTGCTGGCATTTGTGCTCCGTAATGTCTAAGGAAGGGGCAGTTTCTAACCGCCGCTAGATTTAGCTTTCGCGGCGGGAGTATACGCCCGAAGGCGATGCCTGTTTAATCTGAACGGCGCGACACACGAGTTTCTATTGCGGTTATGATGCGGGCGATCTCGGAGCGACCGATAGTTTCACGATGTATCAAAACCGCCCTTGCTGGGCAAAGTAAGGCAACACAATTTTGGCTCGAACGTATCGTTTGTGGGCACTGTCAGACGTTCATGTCGGCACCGAAATTAAGTTCGGCAGGCGCTCGCTCGAAGAGGCGATTCAACACGCCGAAGCGTGGCCTAATGAACCCGGTCAATCCGGAGGCTTCGACATAGCGGTGAATCTCGGCGACTTCTCCGGATCGCAACTACCACCCGACGATGAAGAGGGTGAACTGGTCGTTTCGCAGTACGCATCTGCGCAGCACCATGGCAGAGAGCACTTCTACGATGTGATCGGAAACCACGACGCGTCAGGCGCAGACGAGCCGACCCAGTGGTGGTTCAAGAAATGGATCGACCCCACAGGCGAAAGTACCGAGTTCTCTGGAGTCGACAACGTGAAACGCCCGTTCCCAACCTCAGGCACATGGGACAACTATTCGTTCGAGGTAGGCAACGTGCTGTTCCTGATGCTCGCCGACCGCAACGACGGCGGCCCGCCAATCGGGCGAGGTGAATTCGGCGGCTACCCGGCAGGGGCGATCTCGGAAGAAACGTTCGAGTGGTGGACGAAAAAAGTCGCCGAGAACAAAGACAAAATAATCATCACGACTCACCACCACATGATCAAAGAAACCACGGTGGCATCAGGGCTCAACGAAGGTTGCGACGAGGGCTACCACGGTCGCATGCCCGACGGCGGCGCGCCGGGATCGTCGTTCATCTACTGGGTAGGCGGACAGAAAGATTCAGGCCGAATCGAGAATTTCTTGGCCGAAAACGAACCGGCGATCGATATCTGGCTCGGAGCGCATACCCACACCCACCCTGACGACACGACCGGGGGGCGCTCGCACGTCGAGCAAAAATGGGGAGCGAATTTCGTGAACGTTTCGGCGATCACGCGCTACCACGGCCAGCGGAACTCAATTCCAATGAGCCGACTTTTTACGTTTACCGAGGGCTCGAACGAAGTCCGGGTCCAGTGCTACCTTCACACCGATCAATACGACGAGCAGGGCTGGTACGAACCCTCCGAACGAACAATAAAACTCCGCCACGCGTTTGCGCTTTGAGCGCGTTTACTTAAGCGCAGGATTCGTATGCCGGGGGGACTGTGACTCCAATGTGGGAACCATTTTCAACTGCCATACCTGTCATTGCGAGGAGTCCGACGACGTGGCAATCAACGATCAAAAGCGATAAATCTTCATTTCAGCCCAGCACTTATCACCCGCCCTCTCCCCTTCCGCACACAGAAATAACCAAATCGACTAACCCGAGAATCATCCCCATGAAAACAATCCAACAACTCTTCGATCTCACAGGCAGAACCGCCATCGTCACCGGTGGCGGAACCCATTTAGGCACCGCCTTCACCGAGGCTTTGTGCGACCTCGGCGCCACGGTCTACATCGCCTCACGCCGAGCCGAACTCTGCGAGGAAACCGCAGAAAGACTGCGTGGTCGAGGCATGGACGTAACTGCAGTGGGTTGCGACGTAACCGACGAAGCGCAGGTCGACGCCCTTGTCGATCGGGTGATGAATGATAAAGGCCGACTCGATATCGCAATCTGCAACGCAGGTGGGTCGTTCACCACCACCTACCCGCCCGACGGCAACATCGACGAGTTCAGGCGAACCCTCGACGTAAACCTGACCGGTACGTACATAACCGCACAATCGGCCGGCAGGGCGATGATCCCTGCGAAACGAGGGTCGATCGTCACGCTCGGTTCGATCGCCTCGACTCTGGCGATGGACAGCCGAATCTACAACTCCGAGTTCAAGCGATCAGGTCCGCCCTACATAGCAGCCAAGGGCGGAGTTCTCAACCTCACCCGTGCCATGGCAGCCGAGTTCGGCGAGCACGGAATTACGGTCAACTGCATCAGCCCCGGCCAGATCCCCAACAACTCAACGAACACAGATCAGGTCGAGACCTTCCGCAAGATGATCCCGCTCCAACGAACAGGCCTCTCGCAAGACCTGAAAGGCACCGTCGCCCTCCTCGCGTCCGATGCCGGCACATGGATAACAGGCCAAGAATTCCGAGTAGATGGCGGCTGGTCCATCTGGTGACGCGAGGCGTCTTTTTCTGTACGGTCTTGGCTGGTGGCGGACGATAGCTGCTGGGGCGGGCATGCAGGTCAAGCACACGAGATCGTACACACTCGCACCCAGCGAACCCTGTCATGCTGAACTAGATTCAGTATCACTCGACCGGTGGCAGATTCGGACATTCCAGCATCGATCGTTTACTGCGGGAATTACCGACTTCTCGACTGCAGCAAAGCGGAGTGGAAAGACCTTCGGATGGGTGATTGGGATCGGCATTGCAAGCCAACCCAAGATTCAGCACCCTCACACCAGCTCCGCCACTTCCATCGCCGCCCGAATAACCTCACGCTCGTCATCCGAAACCGGCAGATTCGGCAATCTCGGCGCACCGCCGTCGTAGCCCAGAATATCCAGCGCAGCCTTGATGCCCGCCGCCCCACGGCCGAGGATCTGGTGGTCGGCTTCAATGCATCGCTCCTGAATTCGCTGAGCGGTCGCCAGATTCCCCTCCATCACGTTCGAAATAATGGCGAGACACTCAGCGGGAGCAACGTTCCCGAGCATCAAGCAGGCACCGTTGGCTCCGATAGCGCTCATCGCAAGTAAAAGCAGGCCGTTACCGAGCCAGAACGGCTTGTCGGTCGTAACAAATCTGCGTACCCGAGCCTCGAAACGCACGTTTCCTGAAGCGATGTAACCGAACACATTGTCGATATCGATCAGGTCGCCAATTACCTCAGCAGGCGCACCCACCGGAGCATCACCGCCAGCGAACTGACCCGGTGCCATCTGATGGATAACGGCCACGGGCGCGGGCACGCGGGGAACCACCTGCTCGAAGTATGCAGTTACGTCATTTGCCAGCCGAGGAATCCTGATGCGAATCATCTCGGCACCGGCGTCAACTAACGCCTCCGCAGTCTTGATCGATTCGGTAACCGACGAGCTATCGACTCCGCCAACAATGAACTTCTCGCCGTCACGGGCTCCGTTCACCGTGCGCACAATCTCAAGCCGATCCGCCTCAGAAAGAAACTGCTCCTCACCGTTCTCCGAGTTCAATACAAACCCCGAAAGCGGAGTTTTCAACCAGCGTTCGACGTTCCGTTCGATAGCAGCATGATCGACCGAATCATCGGCCTTAAACGGAGTCGGACTCGGCGCAACAACGATCGGATTAGAAGTTGGGATTGGCAAAGGAAGACTCGTCTCGACTGGGTTTTTGGCGGGATGCTGGACGCGGGCATTATAGTTCTCGACACACCATTGTCATGCTGAACTTGCTTGTCCTGAGCTTAGTCGAATTGGATTCAGAATCAACCGCCAAGCAGGAAATATCTGTCCGAATTAGCTGTCATCAAGTTCTCGACCGCAGCAAAGCGAAGTGGAGAGATCTTCGGCGGATGGGCGGGTGCGGGGTGATGCCCGGCGCACGCGACCCCACCCCAAATCCCTCGGATGCACTCGGGAAATCAGTTGTGACAGCTGGGTAAACGAGCCATCGGCTCCCATCAGCCCTTCGCCACAGCCAACACCGTTCAAGCCCAGAAAAAGAGCCGTCGGCTCCTTATTGGTCGATCACGCTGCCGTCGGCGTGCAACCTCGTAATCACCTCACGAGGCGTCTCCGGGCAGTTCTCAACTGCGCCCGGCTTCAGCTCCATCCCAATTCCAGGAGCATCCGAAATCACCAGATACCCGTTGCCATCGTGCTGAGCCATGCCTGTCACCATGTCGGACTTCGGTGCTACGTCCTCACCAATCGGGAACTCCTGAAGTGCGAAGTTCGGCGCCGTTGCAGCGATCTGCAAACACGCAGCCGTCGAAACCGGCGAAAGCGGATTGTGCGGAACTACACCAACGTGGCGCGCCTCGGCTAGAGCAGCGATCTTGTGCGCACCCGATATTCCACCAACCAGACATACGTCAGGCCTGATGTACTGAACCGCGTTGCGAGAGAGAGCCATCTCAAACTCCCAGATCGATGTGAACCGCTCACCGGTCGCGATCGGAATATTGATCTTGCTGGCGACGTACTCCATCTCATCGAAGTTGTCCGGCGTGACCGGGTCTTCAAAGAAGAACGGATGGAACTTTTCGATTCCCAATCCCAGCTGAACTGCTTCGGTCGGGGTCATACGTCGGTGAATCTCGATACACAGATCCATGTCTGTGCCCACTGCGTTTCGATAGCCCTCAACCGTTTCGATAGCCTCGCCGATCTTGTTGGCGTGGGTCTTGAAATACGGAACGTCGCGTTCCTCGTCAAGGAACGGAGTCAGGTGCCCAACCGCGGTATATCCCTGCTTCTGTGCATCGATAATTCCGTCGGTCAGAACTTGAGTCGTGTTGCCGAAAACGTGGTAGTAGACGCGAGCCTTGTCGCGCACCTTACCGCCCAGAAGCTGGTGAACGGGAGTATCGAAATGCTTGCCCATGATGTCCCACAGCGCAATGTCGATAGCGCTAAGTGCACCCATGATGGCAGCGCCACGAAAGTGTGAAAAACGATACATGTACTGCCAGTGGTGCTCGATTCGAAGTGGGTCTTCGCCTATCAGATATCGTCCGAACTTCTCGATCGCCGACTTCGAGGCTTCTAGGAAGCCCCACGCACCCGATTCGCCGAGTCCCGTAATTCCGGCGTCCGTTTCCACCTGAACAAGCAGGTATCGGTCCAGCATTAGGGGGGTAACTTTGGTAATTTTCATGAGAGAAGCCAGCTTCGTATTTTTTTTGACGAGGCGTAGTGCAGAACAAACCCCGGCATTGCTAATGTTTATGACGGGGCGATAGTAAGCCTGATGCGGCAGTTTCGCTACAGGCAACATCGTGCCGGTGGTATTCGCCAGATAGCCGAAAGGCACAAAAATGTATCGAGAAAACTTAATCGTCGGTGGGCATTAATTGGCAAATTCAAACGAGAACGAATCAAGCGATGCGACAGGCGAACGACGGCTGCTCTGCTTTGCCGCTCACCCAGACGACGAAACCTTCGGCTCCGGGTCGGCAATAATCAAATACGCCTCCGAGGGCGCATCGGTATACACAGCTTGTGCCACACGCGGCGATGTCGGCGAAATAGCCGAAGGCTCCGACGCCACACCCGAAACTCTCTCGGCAGTTCGTGAGCAGGAGTACTACGCTGCTGGAAAAGTGTTGGGCGTGAAGAAGAGCATCCTCTACGGCTATCGTGATTCCGGGATGGCCGGCTCGCCGGATAACGAACACCCGCACGCCTTCATAAATGTTCCTGTCGATGAAGTTGTGGCGAAATTGGTCGACACTATCCGAGAACTAAAACCCCACATCGTTTTTACGTTTGATGAGGGCGGCGGGTACGGTCACCCCGATCACATGCACGCCTCAGAAGTGGCAAAGCAGGCCTACTTCGCGGCGGGCGACCCGACGTACACCGGATCCAGCCGAGAACCATGGAAGCCGTTGAAGTTCTACTATCACGCTTTTCCGACTTCGCTGATGACCAAGTGGGTTATGACCGTGGCAGCGAACGAACCCGATTCCGACATCGCAAAAATCGATACGGGCCAGCTTGGCGTATCAGACGAAAAAATCACCACGACCCTCGATAACGCTGCTCATAAGGAAAAAAGATTTGAGGCAGTTCGAGTGCACGAATCCCAGAAATCACCATTCGATCGAATCCCTGACGAACTGGCGATTGAATGGGTATCGACCGATTACTTCATCCGTGTCGACCCGCCACCGGCAGCCCACGAAACAGGCATCTTTGAATCCGACCTCTTCGACGGACTAGACGTTTAGCAGGACGCATTGCGGCCCCGCAGTCATTGCGAGAAGTGAGGCACGAACGCCGTGGCAATCACGACCGTCCAAACGCGACTGCCGTATCAGCCAACCACGCCTCGCCCCCAGAAAAAGTCGCACGCGGCCCCGCAGCCCCACCGAAGATCTCTCCACAGGAGTCGAGATATAGAAAAGCCTGTCGCGCTCCGCTTAATTCCTTCTCCATTAGGGAGAAGGTTAGGTTGAGGGGGAATGCCGTCTCTCATCCGCACCAACCACCCGCATCAGCCAACCACGCAGCGTCCCCAGAAAAAATCGCACGCGACCCTAAGCCTGGCGTAGCTCTTTCGACAGCAGCAGAGCCACAAATGCCACCGGCGTCCCCAGCAGCGCGCTAATCACCAGCGCCTCCTCATTGCCGAGCCACTCAGCAACCGCTCCGCCAAACAACCATCCCAGTGGGAACGTGCCAATCGCAATCACGTACAAGCTCATCACCCGACCCCGCATCTTCCCGGTTGCCGCCTGCTGGAACATGGTCAGCACCGCTGTCACCCACGGCATAGAAATAAGACCCATCACGAACAGCGCACCAAGCGATAATGGCACCGAGCGGGAGTATCCAAACACAACCATCCCCACGTCCCAGAAACTGCCCATGATGACCATCACGTAAGCATGGCGACGGTGTATGCCCCACAGCGAAACGTAAATAGCGCCGATCAAGGTTCCGGCTCCGAACACCCCACCCATCAAACCGAATCCGGTCGGTCCGATATCAAGCACATCCTGCGCATACACAGGCATCAGAGCGAAGATGGCAACGCCGAATAGGTTTTGAGCGATCACAAGAATTGTTAGCCAGAGAATCGGCGGGGTGTCTCGGGCGTAGCGCAGCCCTTCCACGAACTCGCCGATGAATGATGCTTTTTTATCTGAAGCATCGGGAACAGGCCTCTCCGGTTCACGAACACGAAGCAACAGCATCAATCCAAGCACGTTGCCGATAACGACAAGCCAGAAGACGGTATGTGCGCCCGACGCCGCAATTACGAATCCCACGACGACGGGACCGAACATTTCGCCTGTAGTTTGGGCGACAGAAAGTATCCCATTCGCCTTGGTGAGACGATCCGCCCGCACGATGTCACCGATCAGTGCGTAGAAGGCAGGACCATACAGCGCAGCGCCAATCCCTCCCATCACCGATACCGCAAGCATGTGCCAGGCGACAAGCAGATCGGCCGAGATGAGAATGGCGGTCACAGCCGACGCCAATGCGATTATCGACCCGGCCGCAATCATCAGGTTCCTTCGTCCAAACCTGTCTGATATCACCCCGCCTGCGAGGGCGAAAAACAAGATTGGGAACGCCCGGACGCCTGCCACCAGACCCACCCACAACTGCGACTGTGTCAGCTCGAAAACAACCCACGAATTCGCAGTACCTCGCATGAAAATACCGAGGTCGAAAACTGCCTGACTGATTATCAAGGCACGGAACTGGGAGTCGGCGAGCACTCCAACGGCTTTGGGCTTGAATCTCATTTATGAAAGCGCCGCAAATAGCTGCTCAAGCACAATCGCCACCCCGTGATCGACGTTCGAAGCCGTATGGTATTTGGCTACCGCCGTAATTTCTGGAATTGCGTTTTCGACCGCAACCGACCACCCGCAATCTCTAATCAGGTCGATATCGACGTGATCGTCACCGAACGACAGCACATCTGCGAGAGAAATTCCAGCTGATGTAAGCAATTCGGCAGTAGCACCCGATTTACTGGCAGCGCGTGGGACCACGTTCAAAAACTGCTCGCTGGCTGCTCGGAATATCACAGTGTTTTCCGAGAGACGATCTTCCAATGTGAGGGCGAGTTCTTCCAAATTGCTACCTAATCCATTTACTGAAATCTTTGCGGGACCGGCGTGGATGGCGTCTTCGAACGACAACAGCATGTTGGGGGTTGCCGTGTTGAACGCCCATAGAGCATCAATGTCATCATCGTGATTCACTGTAAAGCGAACGCCGTCGGTCTCCATGGTCATTCTTGCCGAAGGTTCCAGCGCCGTTGTGAGATCCCACGTCAATCTAGCGTCGGCATGATCCATTTCATGCTTCACGCTCCCGGTCAGACCCGCACGACCAGTCGCTATCGTTCCATTCATCTGCACCATCGATGTGATCGCTAGAACATCATCGCCAACCAGCGTGGGAACGACGCGTTCAGGACGTGACGTAGCGATAATCATCGGGAGTCCGATTTCGTGCACGGCATGAATCGCAGCCCGGGTGCGATCTGCAAGGCGAGCGTTCGAATCCAGCGTCGTTTCGTCAAGATCCATTGCTACGGCCCGCGGCGTGTTGGACGAAAAATCAGGCAAATTCAAGACGACTCCCCTTGAGGCCCACGAACATTTTGGGGCCTCCGAAACAGCGCAGGCCACTTGAGCGCAGCGCCCAGCGTAGCGACCAAACCAACCGCACCCAGCACGCCGATCATAGTTGCCGATCCGGCGACTTCAGCGATCCACCCGCCAAGCAGTAGCCCGAGCGGCAGCCCGTAGATTCCGAGAGACCGAATGCCCATCACTCGCCCTCGGGTTTCGGCCGGGGCTTCTCGTAATAGACCGACAACCATCGCTACGAACGTCATTCCTCCCGCGAAACCCCAGAGCAGAAGGATGAGCGCGAATAACCAGAGCGGGGGAGTAAGGGCGAGAAGCAGCATCAAGCCGTGCCACAATATCGATCCGATGACCAAGATTCGACCGGGATTCCCGACGTTCCTTTTCACGCCCAGTGTCAAAGCACCCGTCAGCGCTCCGGCTGATGCTGCAGCCGCGAGCAGGCCGATCCCCGTGCCGCCAAGATCGTAGAGCTCGTCACCAACAACAGTCATCAGGCCGTTGACTATCGGGAACGCCGAAAATTCGATCAAGAACGAGAAAAAGATCAGCCCCGGAAGCAGATCGCTCTGCCTTATGTAACGCAGCCCTTCACTAAGACTCGACCGAATTGATGTCGAGCCAATTTTCGATGTCACAACTCTCGAATCGACCTTTAAAGAAGCAAGCGTGGCAAGAAGATAAAGCACGGTGATAGATATGTACGTCCAGTCGAGTCCGAGTAGTTCGAACATCGTTCCCCCGGCGATCGATCCGACTACCCGTGCCCCGTCCAGCGTCGATCTCGAAAGCCCGATCGCCCCGTGCAATGAGTGCGACGGAACGGCATCGGCTGTGAGCGCCTGAATGAGCACGAGATCAAGCATGCGAACCATGCTCCCAGCCGTGACGATTGCGTATGCGTGCCACAGCTCAAGCGTGTCGGTGGTTATCAGCGCTGTGAGTACAACGGCGAGCAGCAGACCGAATATACGTACCCATACCTGAAGCAGCTTTTTGTTGAACCGGTCGACCATCAAACCGTAGAGCGGCCCAAGTAACGTTCCTGCGAACTTGAGTGCGCCAATCAGTCCGACAAGCAGAGGTGATCCTGTGTCGCGGAGTACGAACATCGCGAGGACGATGATCTCCATCTCGATCGCCCACAAGCTGAGCGCCTCAGAAGACCAGACGAACTTATAGTCACCAAAACGAAGAACTCGAAACGGATTAAACCCGGTTCGAGTGTCTACAGTCGATGAATCTGCCGATTCTCTCTCGGCGCTATCTGGTTCGAGCATGCCGCCGATTCTCTCACGGCAGCCACCACACAAACCACTGTCATCCTGAATTCATTTTCAGGATCTATCGCTCAACCAGAAACTACGTTCCTGTCTGGTGATAGCCACCAATGCCATCCTGAGGCTTTCGAAGGACGGCAGGCGAGGACCGATCTCCCAACACACCCACCCAACTGAAGATCCCTCCGCAGGAGTCGGGATGAGGAAGAAAAGTGCAGGAACCACTCACCGCAGCCAATAATCTAGAACCGAAGTAAAAATGCCCTCGGCACACCCCGCTCCCCTTAATTCCTTCTCCATTAGGGAGAAGGTTAGGTTGAGGGGGAATGCCAACTCAGCCAATAAACGCCGCAGCCAACAATCCAGAACCGCAGTAAAAGTGCCCTCGGCACACCCCGCTCCCCTTAATTCCTTCTCCATTAGGGAGAAGGTTAGGTTGAGGGGGAATGCCAGCTCAGCCAATAAACGCCGCAGCCAACAATCCAGAACCGAAGTAAAAGTGCCCTCGGCACACCCCGTTCCCCACTATTCCTTCTCCATTAGGGAGAAGGTTAGGTTGAGGGGGAATGCCAACTCAGCCAATAAACGCCGCAGCCAACAATCCAGAACCGAAGTAATAGTGCCATCGGCACCCGTCGGCACCCGTCGGCACCCGTCGGCACCCGTCGGCACCACTTAGCGTGCTTTGCGTAACGCCGGAGTGAAAATCAGCGCTGTTCCCGCCACAGTAAGCCCGCCCGCGATTCCAATGAACAGGGTCGTCTGGATGCCAAACGCCTCGATTCCCGCGCCACCGATCAGCCAACCTAGGTGGTGAGTGAGAAGAACCATGAAGTAAAGGCTCATGACCCGCCCGCGCATCGCCTCTGATGCGGTGGTCTGCAGCAATACGGGAACAGAGATCATCCACGCCGAGAGCGCTAGTCCCATCACTACCATCGCTAGCCCAGACAAAAATACGTTCGGAGCAAGCGCAAACATGGCGACTGCGCCGTTCATCACGAGCAGGGCGAACACAAGCAGATAACCCTTGCGGACGCGAGTGCCCACGGCAAACAGAACGAACGCCCCGATGAGCGAACCCACACCGTTTAGACCGAGCATAATCCCATATCCAACCTCGCCCAGCCCGAGCACGTCCCGAACTTTCACTGGAATCGCAGGCTGGTTCATTCCCATGAAAACCGCACTCATTCCGACAATCAAGAGACAGCGTATGACCGGTGTGCGATACGCGTACTGAACCCCCTCGCGTATCTCGGTAAGTATGTTCTTGCCACTCGGGATAGAGGTGTGCCTTGTCCGAACACTGTAGATCATCACTGCCGAGAGAGCGTAAAGTCCTGCCAGAACGTAGAAAGCGATATCGAATCCCAGCAGCAGCAGGGCGGCCCCCGCACTTGGACCAGCGATCGTGGCAATCATCGAAATACCGGTATTGAGGCTCGAAGCCGAAATTATCCGATCGCGCCCCACTACATCGACAGCAAACGCCTGGCTGGTCGGGTTGTGCAACGCAAACATCGATCCGGTCATAAGCGAGATCGGAATCAGGTGCCACCACTCGAGCACGTCAGCAGTCAGCAGTACCGCAGTTAGCAGCGCCATCGCCGTAATGACCACCTTCGTTCGCCACAGCAGTTGCTAGCGCTCGGTGCGGTCGGCAAGCGCCCCACCTATTAGGGAGATGGAAATAATGCCGATTCCCGGCATCGCGTTCACCAACCCCATCAACATTGCGGAATCCGTCTTGTCCAGAACTATCCACGCCTGGGCCATACTCCTGATCTGGTACCCGGCGAAGGTCACCAGATTAGAAAGCACAAGAAGCCGATAATCACGAATCGTCAGAATACTGAACGGGCCATGTGGCGTCGTTCTAAGCTTCTGTCCTTCGTTCATAGCGGATGAATCCGTCACTTCAGCAGGTTTCTCTGCCAGGGTTGTTTCCTCAGGAGGTAGTGGTTAGTGGCTGCAGGCCGCGCTCACGCGCCCGCATACAAACCGACCAAATGCGCGATACGAAAAATAGTCGACCGGGTTACGACCGGGACCCAAATAATTCTATTCTCGAATCTCCGACTAATACTTCAACGTTTGCGCCATATATTTCGCACATACCTGCGAACATTCAGCTCTTCACGATGAACGGATCGAGCAACGCTTCGTTGATCTCTACTCCGATTCCCGGCCTATCAGGCAACACAAACCCGCCGTCGGCGTACTGCCACGCCGTATCTGACGCTTTATCGAGTCGGTCAGATAGCCCGCCCTGGAATTCCTGCAGAAACTCTGGGGGCGCTACCGCAGCACACTGCAACGTCGCTGCCTGGAATACGGAAACACCGCTCCCCATGTGAGGGGTGGTCTTGATCCCTGCCTTAGCTGCGATATCCATCTGAACCATGTAATCAGTAAACCCGGTGCGGCCGATATCTGGCTGGTAAACATCAAGCGCCCGGGGCTGCTGCACCCACTGCTCCATCTGGTAGCGCGACCTGAAATGCTCACCCAACGCAATGGGCGCACCCGGCTTCTTTACGAGATCCTGATGCCCGACCAGATCTTCCGGCTGAAGCGGACATTCGAAGAATCGCACGTTGCGTTTGCCATATTCCTGCTTGCCGAGCTCTGCTGATTCGTGCGAGCACATCCAAAGCGTGTCGACCATCCACTGCTCCATACCCGGCGCCCCACTCATCAGGCCATCCAATTCGGCCGTTCCCGCTTCAACATCCCCGGTAAGGAAAATCTTCGCTCCCTTAAGACCGGTGTCTATCCAATTATTGACGTGCTCGACCCGCTCTTCGAGTGTCGACCTACGAACCCCAGAAAGGTAAACATCAAAGTTAGGGCGTGGGTTGGGGGCGAGAAGAGCCGCAACGGGTACCTGCTCTCGCTTGCCGATAGCGTCCCACACCGCGATATCGATAGCAGCCAGCGCATCGAGCCAGAACCCAGACGAATATCCGCGCCCGCGCTGCGTGTCGTACAGGAAGTCCCACAGCGCAGCCGGGTTTTCGTAGTCCTGACCCTCGATCATCTGCGCCTGTATCTCATTGATAATCAGGCAAACCACCTCTGGGCCGATTCCCGCATTCGCCTCGCCCCAGCCGATTGTTCCATCTGAAAGAGTCACTTTTACCAGTGGGGTCTCTATGTATCGGGCATATACCGTCTGCCAGCCCTGCTTGAACTCGAAGCGTTCGGTCATCCGATCGCCTTCGCTAGCGCGGTAACTCTCCCAGTAAGAAGCAGAGTTCTTAAACGCAAGGTGTATCGATTCGACAGATTTAATGCTGAAGCTCGTATTGGCCGACATAAGGTTCCTGTATTCGACTGAAAAAGGCGTGATTTGCTTGCGGAAGTCTACTGCCGATACCCCTCACTTGGTAGTGAGTTTACGAGCGAATCATAGTTCCCGTGAACCGTGTTCGATTGAACGGTTACGAGATTGGATTTGTTTGACGAATAATCGCTCGTTACGATCCAACTATGCCCTGTTACGGGGCAGCTTCACCAGAACGATTCCCGAAAGCACCGCTATGCCTGCTGCGACCAGATATGAGAAGCGATAAGCCTCTACGAACGACGCTCCGTTCGAATCTTGCTGCCAGCTCAGGAGCGAGGTCATAAGTGCGATCGATAAGACCGTGCCAAGCGTCTGTGAAACCGTAAGTGCCGCCGATGTTGCACCAGCGTGTTCGCTCGGCGTGCCTCGGAGCGTGAGTGCGTACACCGCCGCCTGGTGAATTCCGAACCCAAAACCCAACACTGCTGTTGCGATCACAACGGTCGACATTGCCGGTGAAGCACCTGCCGATCCGACCATCACCAACCCGATCGCTGTGAGGGCGGTGCCAAGAAAAGTTATTCGTCTGTCGCCAGCGCGATCAGCAAGCCACCCAGACAACGCCGATCCAGCGAAGTTCATTCCGGCCATCAGCGCAAGCAAAGCCCCCAGCGTAAGACCGCTCCTGCCCATCACATCGGCAACATAAAACGGGAACAGGAACCACATAACGAAGGATGCGACTATCAGCAGCAGATTCGAAGTCGCCCCTGCTTTGAACCCGGCAAACTTGGTAAGCCCCTTCGGAAAAATGGTGAATCTCCCGGTTTTCTTGCCTCCCGCAAATACCGCTCCGAGCGCAATCGTCCCGGCGAATAGCGCCAGCGGGAGCGGATCGACCCAGCCTTCGACACGAGCGAACGACAACGCCAGTACGAACATGAACAAAGTGGCGAAGAGAACAACCGACCCCACAAGGTCGAATCGTTGTTTCACCCTGTTCGTAACCGCGCGTGCGAATTCCCCGTTGAGCCAAACGACGGTAGCAACCAGTAATGCCAGCCCTATCGGTACTCGAGCCCAAAAAATTGCTTCCCAGCCGATTTCCTGCCCCAGTAGGCCTCCACCCATCGTTCCCGCAAACGTGCCTGCGCCCGTCGCTGCCAACGTCACACCTAGTGCTGCCCCACGCCTCGAAGGTCCGAACGCACGAGCAACCAAAGCAGGTGCAAGCGTGAATAGAATGGCCACTCCAACGCCCTGAGGGATTCGTAGAGCGACAATAGGCGTCAACGAGTCCTGTAGAGATATCAGAGCCACTGAGACCGTGTAAAACACAATCCCGGCCGCCAACGGCCACTTGATGCCGAATCTATCGGCGATCCCGCCCGCAACGAATCCCGTTCCGCTTCGAGCACCGTGGTACAAAATGATGATCAGTTGGACGCTGATTAGGGTCTCGCCAAGATCGGCCCTGAACCGAGGCAGGTTTACGTTGATCGAAAAGTCGAGTGCCGCGAGAAACATAGCCCCGCCACCGATCGCAATTGCCAGCGTTTGGGCGATGCGAGTCGGCTGCTTATCGGGAACAACGGCGGGTTCGCCAGAGGGTACGGGAACCGCTGAGACTGGGCTAGCGATGGCTAAGATCCACCGATCTGATTCCAATAATCGTGACGTCAGCCATCAGTTCTTCGCGCCCCAGCCTTGTGAATCTGGCAACGCCAGTCTGATTACCCACTAATGCACGACAGATCGTGCACATCAATTATCTCACTATTGGCCGTAGCATCGTATCTGCACGGGCGACCATGTTGACCCCAGATTTTTTTCTCGTGCTGGGTTATCTTGACCAAGTTGAAATTATTGTTGGCGTAACTCGCTCTTGGCACCCGGTTGGCGGAGAATTTTCATGGGACACAGCGTTATCTATTACGGCGAGGACGACGGAGCACGAACGATTCGAGCTCTTGAACTAGGTCCCGACGACCTCGATTGGGGAGTCGTGAGCCCCGAGGCCTCCGCTGCCGAACAAGAAGCCGCCATGGCCGATGCCGTTGCCGTGATCACGAACGGTCTTTCGATAACAACCGAGATGCTCGAAAAAATGCCCAAAATGAAGCTACTTCAGGTAATGAGCGCCGGCTTCGACCGACTCGATGTACCGGCAATTCGTGAACTCGGAATCGAGGTCTGCAACAACTCTCCCGCTATCGCACGATCGGTCGCCGAGCACGCAATCAGCATGATGATGATGGTCTACAAACGCCTCCCCCAGGGCATCGACGGCGTAAAAGCAGGAACGTGGCAGAAGCCTGCAAAATCGGGCGATTTCGGCAAGGTGTACGAGATTTCAGGTCGCACCGTAGGAATCATCGGACTCGGCAACATCGGCACGTGGGTGGCGAAGATGCTGCAGGGGTTTCAGACCACGACGCTCTACACAGACGTCCGTGAGTTTTCCGCCGAGCACGAAAAAGAACTGAACGTCACGAGAGTTTCGATAGACGAGCTTCTCGACCGATCCGACATTGTTACCGTTCACGTTCCGCTCTCTTCATCAACCACAGGGCTGCTTGGTCGGCGCGAGTTTGCTGCAATGAAGCCCGACGCAATTTTCATCAACACGTGTCGGGGTCCGGTTCATAACGAAGCCGAATTGATCGAAGCCCTAAACGCTGGAGAGATTATGGGCGCAGGACTGGACGTGACCGAGATCGAGCCCACCCCGCTCGATTCACGGCTCATGAACATGGACAACGTGGTACTCACCCCGCATCTGGCAGGATCCTCAGAGGAGCGTGTCGATAGGGCGCTGGTGTTCTCGTTCGAAAACGCCCGGCGTGCCCTAAACGGCGGCACTCTGGAGAATCCGGTTCAGGTGCTTGACTGATTCGCCCCGCCAGACCGAACGTCGACCCAAGGGGTTATTGATCGACCTCGATGGAACCGTGCTGCCTGAATCGAATCAGCCAACCGAAGCCGTCGTTAATGCAGTCGTTGCGGCATCGAAAGAAATCCCAGTTGCGATCGCATCGGGAAGAGCTCAGGACGATGTTTGTCACTACGCACGTCTGTTTGGACTCACGACTCTGCAGGTTGCAGACAACGGCGCAACACTTATCGACCCGGTGACGGGACGGGCCGCGATCCGGCGAACTTTCAGTAAAGCCGATGCTATGCACACCGTCAGCCTTCTGGAACCAGCCGCCAGCCGTGTGCTTGTATGCGATGCCGGTGTTTTCGTGCCGATGTCAAAGGACATTGCCCATTGGGACATAACCCTGATCATGGCAGAGTTCGCGACCGAGGCGGATGCCATTGAGTGGGCGGAGCGAGTCGAGTCGACTGCTGTCACAGGCAGCGTGTCCGTCGACAACGTCGACAAGTGGTACATCGATTGCACACCCGCGGGAGTCGACAAAGGATTTGGTGCGAGATCGTTCGCCGAGGCGGTTGGAGTCGATCTTGTCGATCTCATGGTGATCGGCGATGGTTGGAACGACATCCCAATGTTCGAAGTGGCGGGTATCGGCGTCGCCATGGACAGTGCGCCCACGGAACTTCTCGATCTGGCAACAGACACCGTTCCCGGAATCGACCACGACGGCGCCGCAATCGCCATCAACCGCTACGTGCTGAATCGCTAATTCCCTCGCCCTGGAAGGGAGAGGGCTAGGGAGTGGGTTGAAATCGTCCACTTGCTCCAGCTATCAAAGCCGCCAACATGCGCGCGTCCCCGCCCCAGATCCCTCGCCTGCACTCGGGAATTCGAGCGTTGGCTTGCTTCGGCTCCCTCTCCCAGCGGGAGAGGGTTGGGGTGAGGGAGATACGCCCAACAGTAACGATTGCTCACGTAGCAACCGTTCCGCGACCCCACCAGATCCCTCGGCTGCACTCGGGAAATCGAACGTCTGCTCGCTTCGACTCCCTCTCCCAACAGGACGAGGACTGGGGCATGTACTGAGCTTGTCAAAGGGTGAGGGAGATACGAGGGTTCTGGAGTAATTTTGTTGGCCTAGAACGACCCGAGTTCTCGACCGAAGCAAAGCGAAGTGGAGAGACCTTCGGCGGATGGGTTGTCGTGGGGTGATGCCCGCCGCGCACTACCCCACACCAGATCCCTCGACTCCGTTTATCCCGATGAAAATCGGGGTTCGGGACACGTATTCCCTCGCCCTGGGAGGGAGAGGGTTAGGGAGTGGGTTGAAACCGTCGACAGGCTCCCACTGGCGAAGTCGTCAGCACTCGCGCGTCCTCCCAACCAGATCCCTTGGCTGCACTCGGGAAATCGAAATAAAGCCAAGCCTGACTCGCCTAAGTAGCGTCTAACTCAGCATCGATATCGTCGAGAACGTCCTCGTCATCAACGAATTGAGGGCCACTATCGCTCTCACCCGCCTGACGGAACGCCTTCACACCCGCAGCAAGCCCAACCTGCCACGCCTTCGTTTCACGACGCAGAGCCGTTCGGAAGCGGCTACCGTACTCGCCGACTTTTCTGAACTTCTTCTGACGGCGACGAACCAGCGTTTTCGTGTTAGCACCAGTGAGACTCGAAAGCTCGCGCATCAGCGATCGCTTCAGCAGGCGGGCAGCCTCTTCGGGAGAACTGTGCGCACCCATCTCGGGTTCGGGAACGATCTCGTCCACGATCTCCATTTCGACACAATCTACCGAGGTCAATTTCAACGCACGAGCAACGTCCGACGCCTTGCCGGGGTCGCTCATCTCGGCCTGTGCACCACGTTCGGGAGCGATCGGCGTGTATATGGCGTTCTCTAGCATCAGCACTCGATCGGCAAGCCCAAACGCCAGTGCAGCTTCAGATCCGCCCTCACCGATAAGGATCGAAAGTGTCGGGGTTTTGACTCGTCCCATCTGATCGATCATTCGTGAAATAGCACCCGCCAGTCCCCGTTGCTCCATATCGATGCCGAGTCGAGGACCCGGTGAATCAACGATCGTTACAACTGGAATTTTGAACGTCTCGGCAAGAATCACACCACGGCGCGCTTTGCGGAATCCGCCGGGCGTAATTTCTCCATGCGACAGCCCCGCCGAGTTGGAGTCGGCGTCGACTCCGTGCACCGTTTTCTGCTGTGCAACGATCATCACGCTCTGCCCTCCAAGGCGAGCTATCCCGATAATGATCGACGGATCGTCTGTGTACACCCGGTCGCCGTGCAGTTCGAAGAAATTGGAGAACACATTCTCGATGTAGTAACGGGCTCGAGGCCTGTCTGGGCGACGTGCGAGCTTGACCATCTCCCACGCCTCACGCGGTCGGATCGCCACGTTGTCAGGCTTGATCTTGCGCGACGACGTGAGCCGAAACTCTGGTGAAATCAAATCGAGCACCGACGCCAACTCGTGCTTCAGGCTGTCACGTTCGATAATTGCGTCGATGTGACCTCGCTCGAGATACGCTTCGGCAGTGTGTTCCGAGTCGGCTCGCTTACCGTCGATTTCTCGCAGATCGCCAAGCGGTGCGAACCCGATATGAGATCCGGGCTCGGCAAAAATAATGTCAGCCATCGATGCGAAGCTTCCCAGAACCTGCCCGGTTGAAGGATTGCTCAGTGCGACGATAAATGCTTGGCCCTTGTCACGAAGTGCCCTCGCGGCGAGCGTCGTCTTCGCCATCTGCATCAGCGATAGCACACCCTCTTGAATCCGTGCCCCGCCCGACGTAACCATCGCCACGCACGGAACTTTCTTTCGTGCGGCGAGTTCGAGTGCCAGCGTGACCTTTTCGCCAACTACCACGCCCATCGACCCGCCAAGAAAGCTCGAATCGAGAACAATGATCACAACCGGCGTGCCGCCGATCGAACATGTTCCCGTTACCGCCGCTTCCGTCAGACCCGTGCGAGTCTGGTCCTGCAGCAGTCGAACCCGGTATGAAATGCGAGGAGAGAACTCAAGCGGGTCGAGCGACTGAATCCACTTGCTGGTCTCTTTGAAGCTACCCTCGTCGGCGATTGCCGCAATACGACGTCGTGCCGAGATCGTGTAGTGATAGCCGCAAACCGGGCAGATACGAAGCCGTCGGTACTTGGTCGACTTAGAAATATCAGCTCCGCAGGAGAGGCAGTTCTGGCGAGGTTTTTCCAGATCGATCGGCGCGAGCTCTTCAATCAGCTCATCCTGATCACTGCGAGCATGGTCGCCATTAACCTGGCCGTTTTTCGGCTGGTCATCTGGAAATAGCGGAGTTACATCTGCCAAAGTAGTGCGTTCTGTTCCTAACAACTGTCCATATGCGTAAAAGTGACCTCTGATGATGCAGGTCGTCTACTTATTCTAAGCCTGCGAAGCGCAGGTGCCATGAGGGCGGTCACTCGCTAGTGGGGTCGGCAGCAATTAATATTTCTGTCGCGAAATCAAAGTACCTGACGTGGCTTGCTGCCATCAGCCGGGCCAACAACGCCTTCGTCTTCGAGTTCGTTGATCAACCGGGCGGCACGTGGGTACCCGATTCGCAATCGTGACTGCAGCCGTGACACTGAAAGCGTTTTCTGCGTTCGAGTGAGATTCACAGCCTGATCAAACAGCGAATCGCCTTCGACCGCGCTCGAAGAGGTCCCGTTTTCATCACCCTCTTCGTCAAATGAAACCAGTAGCTGCGGCAGCGCTGGAGCAATCACGCTCTCCCACGCACTAACAACACCCTCGATCTCGAGATCGTTGAGGAACGCACCCTGCACACGTGAAGGCTTTGGCTTGTCGATCGGCATGTAAAGCATGTCGCCTCGACCCAGCAGCTTCTCAGCACCCACCGAGTCGAGAATAGTTCGAGAATCGATTTGCGACATTACGGCAAACGAAATTCGGCTCGGGAAGTTCGCCTTGATAAGACCCGTCACAACGTCCACCGAAGGACGCTGCGTCGCAACCACAAGGTGCACACCCGTTGCCCGACCGAGCTGTGCGAGCCTCACAAGCAAACGTTCCACCTCGGCTCCCGCAGAAAGCATCAGGTCGGCAAGCTCATCGACGAGAATGACGAGATACGGCATCTGCTCGCCCATCTTCTCGTTGTACGAAGCGATATTTTTCACGCCAGCCTGCTCAAGCTGACGGAACCTGCCCATCATTTCTTCGACAAGCGACTTCAGCACGAGCACGGCCCGATCGGCTTCAACGATCACCGGGTGATACAGATGTGGAATGCCCTGATACGGAGTTAGCTCGACACGCTTCGGGTCGATCATGATCAACCGCAGCTCAAGCGGCGTTTTCGTCATGATCAGTCCGGTAATGATGGCGTTCATGCAAACGCTCTTACCCGATCCCGTCGAGCCAGCAACCAGCGTGTGCGGCATGCGTGACAGATCGGCCATCACCGGCGCACCACCGCTTCCCAGGCCAAGCGGCACGGGCAGGGCGGCAGTCTTTTTAAATTCGTTCCACTCCGGCGAATCCATTACCGATCGCAGCGTCACCTGAGTCGGATGGCCGTTTGGTACTTCAATTCCAACTAGCGATTCACCGGGTACGGGCGCCTCAAATCGAAGGCTCGGAGATGCGAGTGCCAGCGCAATATCTTTTTCACGATTGAGGATAGTGTCGACTCGAACGCGCTGGCCACCGGTCTCCGCTTCTTCGTCTCGACCCTTCCAGCCCGGGCTTAGTCCGTACATCGTTACGGTCGGCCCCTGCCGAACCTGGTTGACACTCACTTTGATTCCAAACTGGCCAAGCGACTCGACGATCTGCGCGCTGGTCGAAGCGATCTCGTCCTGCGATATTCCACCCGGCTTGGCGATTGCCAGCATTTCAGAATTGGGCAGACGCCACGCAAATCGATGAGCAGCGGAGTAGTCGGGAGGAGGGGCTGCGTCTTCTTCTGATGCCTCAAGTTCATCTTGAGTAGGGAAGGCAGTCGTAATCTCAGCGGAATCGTCGGGAAGTTGTTCGTCCTCGCCAGTGCCATTGCTAGTGCTCGAAAGGTCAGAAGCTTCCGCTGGGTCTACAGACGATCTTTCGATCGTTTCATCTGAACCAGCTCCGTCTCCGACCGCGATCTCGCCAGACGAGTTCACGTTGGCGAACGCAGCATCTTCTTTCTTGGCATCATCGTCAGCATGCGTGGCCGTTTCAGCATTCTTAGCCCGATCAGCTTCCTGCTGCTGCAACTTCTCCTGCGCCTTGTCAAAGCGTCGGCTCTGGTAGCCGTTGTAGAGGCGCTGTACTCCCGTGATGAGCACTGCGAAGACGACTACGCCCCCACGCCCCAATCCAGAACCAGTCGCCTTAGCCAGCCGTGGTGATCCGATTACATATGCGACCATCAGAAGTGCCACGACCCTGACCCACGCCAGCGCGTATTCCGTTATACCAACGTCGAAGCGGTCCCATTCCTGCGGTAGGCGCGATATCGCCATACCCACGTCGCCGCCGTACGTTTCGCCACTAAACGATGCGAGAGGCGCGTAGAAAATCCCGAGTCCACCCGAAATCGCCAGCGACAACGACAGTGCGGCGACTGTCCAGCGCCAGCGGTCGAACAGTGCTTGCCTTCTAAATAGAACCAGAAAGACAGCCGCAACGAGCCAGAGCCCGAGCGGAATCGCCGACCAGCCAATCATCTTGCCCGCGTCATCCCGGAAGAAGAAATACGCAACCGCTGCGATTACTCCGACCGCAACGACAAACCAGACCGGGGCTGGCGCAGTCACCAATAGCCGACCGACAAGCTTCGCCAGCGAGCCGAATAATCGACTAACTTTCGCGGCGATGCCTCGTTTGGCGGCTTTTTTTGGTGTTGCTTTAGACGTCAATTGAGCTTGTGATAATCAACGGCCGCCTCTTAGTTCGGCGACTCAGAAAACTTCCAACCGTGTTTCTTACGATGCCCTCTAGCTCGCCCCACTCTATCGGCTTTTTCAAGTGCTGGACAAGTACGGGCGTCAGAGCATCCTCAGTTTCGCGTAACAGACCATCGGCGTCCTCTACGTGAACGAAACCTGCTGAGACGATTTTTGGCTTGCCAACGAGCGAGCCATTTACGGAATCTCGTGAGAACGCAACGGTTACAACGCCGTTGTGAGACAACGAACGACGCTCAATTACGACGTTCCCCGACTCGTCCCACATACCGAGTCCGTGCACAAAAATGTGTCCGGCGTCGATGCGATCGACAACTTCTCCTGAGTTGGCGTCCATTTCAAGCACATCACCATCGGTGAGAATAAATGCATTCTCTTCTTTGACACCTGTCGTGATCGCCAGATCGGCGTGGGCCTTGAGCATTCTGTACTCGCCGTGGACCGGTACGAAGTACTTCGGCCTGGTGGCGTTGAGCAGCATTCGAAGTTCTTCTTTACGTGCGTGACCGGGCACGTGAGTCCGGGTTTCGTGATTGGTAATCACCCTTGCTCCCAATCGAACGAGATCGTTGATCGATTCGTTCACAGGAACTTCGTTGCCGGGAATCGTGCTCGCCGACATGATGATCGTGTCGTTGTCTTGAATCGAGATATCGCGGTGGTCATTGCGAGACATGCGAACTAGACCCGACTGAGGCTCGCCCTGGCTGCCGGTAGTAAGGATCAGAACCTTGTCATCAGGAAGGCTGTTGGCCTCTGCGGCAGAAACCATCAGGTCGCCCGGAATGTTCAGGTGCCCCAGATCACGGCCGATCTTCGTGTTGTTGATCATGCTGCGACCGACTACGCACAATTTTCGATCGTGCTTGACGCAGGCGTCGGCAACGATCTGGATGCGAGCGATCTGCGATGCGAAGCTCGACACGATAACGCGATGTTTTGCTGCACCAATGAGACCGGGCAGATTTTCAACAACTTCGCGGTCAGACGGCGAATAGCCCTCTTCTTCTGCGTACGTCGAGTCGGCCATTAAGAGCAGTGCGCCATCCTGACAAATGTCAGCAAGCACGCCAAAGTCGGTCGGTTGACCTATCACCGGAGCGTTGTCGACCTTGAAATCGCCGGTGTGAATCACCACTCCAGCAGGCGTATCGATAGCGATACCCGTTGAATCGGGCACCGAGTGGCACTGCGCAAACCACTCGACCTTCAAATCGCCAATATCGTGCTGCTCACCCGGATGAATAACCCGTAGATCGGCTTCTTCCCGCATCTTCGCCTGACGCAATTTTTCGTGCAGCAATGCTTCGGCCATCGCCGGTGCATACACCGGTACATTGACTCGCTTTAGTAGATGCGTAACGGCACCGATGTGATCTTCGTGACCGTGGGTGATGAGTAGCGCTCGCACACGATCAGCGTTTTGTTCCAGATAATCCATATCGGGAATTACAACGTCGATTCCCGGCATGTTCCATTCTGGGAACAGCACGCCAGCGTCGATCACCACTATGTCGTCGACGGTCTCGAGGACCATCATGTTCTTGCCGATCTCACCGAGACCGCCAAGCGGTAGGATGCGAATCCATGGGGCGCCGTTAGTTTTTGTTGTCATACGTTTGAAATGATGCCAACAGGGACGTTACGAATAAACTACGCGCGAATCACCGGGCTGCCTTTATTGCAGCCAAGTTCACGAACTACCTCGAAATATGAGGCGCAGTTTTTAGAACATTCCCAGTTGGCGATCTCCTTGTTCTTCTTCTTGTTTTTCGTTCTTCAATAGAGGTTCAGATAGTTGGGCTTCGGCCACTTCTGCCACGTTGGACTCAAGGGCTTCAGCCGTTTGCTGAGCAGGCTGCTCAGGCTTCAATGGTTCGGTTATTTCATGAATTTCAGTTATTGAGTTCGATGTTGGGGCCAATGCCGATGCCGACAATCGACTCGACTCTCTCAGTGCCTCTGGCAATCTGAGTACGTCTTCTTGCAGAATTTTTTTTATCGCAGGGTTTCTTAGTCCGGCAGCGGGGTGGTAAAGCGGGAAAAGTATTCGCCCTTCCCACTCGAGAATCTTGCCGTGATCCTTTGAGATTTTACCCTCTGGATAAAACCTCAACATCGAGTGTCTACCAAGCGTGACTATCACTCTAGGGTCTAAAAGCTCCATTTGTCGATTTAAATAGGGGCGACATGCAACGACTTCCTCGGGCAGCGGATCACGATTGTCTGGAGGTCGGCACTTCACGACGTTTGTGACGAACACGTCCTCCCGAGCGATCGGCACCGCAGCCAGCAACTCATCGAGCAACTTTCCCGAACGACCCACAAACGGCAATCCCTGCTGATCCTCGTTGAATCCGGGACCTTCTCCGATGATCAGAATTCCGGTACCAGCCGATCCACTCCCCGGAACGGCGTTAGTGCGACCCTTGTGCAAAGCACACGAAGTGCATGAACGCACGGCTGCTGCGAGCTCGTCTAGGGAGTTCCATGATTGGGTGTTGGCGATGGTCAAGGCAGGGCAGTACTGATGGGCAGTCGTCTGTCCGGATACGGACGTGGGTAAGTAACCACCAAGTTATCACACCGATCTTGAGGGAACCGAATTCCCTCTCCCT
>Ga0114999_10000791_pt1 | contig 46433 bp, 35 predicted proteins | sample ArcticOcean_MG_C_3_FD_89820 | JGI IMG/M metagenome (GOLD analysis project Ga0114999, IMG submission 89820) | Marine microbial communities from western Arctic Ocean - ArcticOcean_MG_CB8_126 | ecosystem: Environmental > Aquatic > Marine > Oceanic | place: Arctic Ocean: Canada Basin | collected...
AAGTCACCACCATTCTGCATAGCGATGAACCAATGAGTACCATTAGAAGATATGAATGAACGGAGGTTTGCAGCCTCTCCTGTAAGTCCTTGTGGTGTGCCATCCCAAAGCATTGGATATTGTTTACCAAGACTTACGTCACTATATTCTAGGCCAGCATTTGCTAATGATGGAGCATGGAACAAAGCCCTCCATGCACCAAAGGAGGAACCTGTAAATTGAGTGGAATCATAGAAATATACTGGACGAATTGAAGGAGTAATTATATCTGCTTCAACATACATTCTGTGCATAGATCGTATAGCGAAAGATTCGGTTGAATCTCCTTCAAGGTATGGCCATGGCATTTCTGAACCCAAATCTGGGCGTGATTTACCAATGAACATGTAATCACCAATTGGCAAACTTGTGTTCGAATATTCATAAAGCCCTACAACACTATGTGTTTTCGAAGTATTATCCCACACAATTTCTTCGTATGCCCCTGGTATCATACCTAGGCCGTTATCGATTGTGGAATTCCATTGTACTTGTTTCCAAACACCCTGGATTCCGCTTGTTTGAACAAAAGAAAGCGATATCCAGCCACGAGAATCTGCCCTATATCCATATCCATATCCGTCAAATACGGTAGGGTGAGTGATATTTCCAAACGGCCCTCCGTGGACTGTAAATGAAACTGGAGCATGTGATAATTTATTATCGAATATTCCTCTATCCCAATCAGCAGCATAATGTACTTTATAATCTACAAAGAGAGGTTGCTCGTCGCTACGGAAATATGTCCATGCAACATAATCAATAGTAGTATTTGCACGTACTTCAGTGGGTACTGGTTCTGTTGATGACCCATCATGAATGAACATCTCTGTAACTTCAGCATATACATGATATGTTGTGTTAGAGCCTACTGGCAAGTCTTCTGGAAATAAGAATTGTCCAACGATAAATTTACCATCACTATCAGTTAGTACATTAACTGTTTCAACAGCAGATGTACCATTACTAATCCAAGCGATATGAACCTGTACTGGTAAATTTTCAGCAGGAGTGAATACTCCTTGATCTAGGTCTAACCAATTTACGGTACCATTGAACTTTGCAGCATATAGATTGTCTAACCAAAGAACATCTGGAGAAGTTAAAGTAATTCTAGTGGGTATTTTATCATCTTCATCTAAGATTCCATCGTTATCATGATCCCAATCTGAAGAGTTCCCATCTTCTTCTTCCAATTGGTCCCAATCTGAATCTGTTCTATTGTCAGAATCATCATCTTCATCGATTGCATCGGGGCCGGTACTAGGATCTGTAGGATTTGCAATGCCTACTCCTCCACCAAAATCATCATGATCCCAAGGATTCGTGGATTCGTTATTGTATCGAGATGGCCAGAGCATAATTTCATCTATGTCATGCATTCCATCAGAATCATCATCTAAATCAATATCATCTCTAAGGCCGTCATTATCGTGATCCCATGCTGAAATGAATGGTGTTGCAGTATTAAGCTCATCTTGATTGTGCCTACCATCTCCATCCCAATCACTATCTTTCCAATTGACAATTCCATCATTATCATGGTCCCATGTCATCTGTTCTTCGCCAACGAAACATAGAATCTCTTGATCGGAATCCAATACTCCGTTGTTATCATCATCTGGATCTTCTCCGTCGGGAACTCCATCATTATCATTGTCAACATCATAATACTGAGGGTTTAGAAGGCCTTGTCCAAGGACTCCTTTATCATGTACCGCTTGATACCACCCGTCCTCGTCAGGATCTGTATCAGTACCATCATCATCATTATCATCACAATTTGAACCTATGTAAAAATTACCCGGAGGTAATGTTCCAGAGTCATCGTCCCAATCATCATTACTATCTACTTCAAAATAATCCCAAATGCCATCCGAATCATCATCAACATCCCAGTGATCATATACTCCATCGAAATCATCATCTAAATCTGCTGTATCATTAAATAAGCACTGTGGTTCCATATTTCCTGAAACAGGTGCGCCACAATCATCATCAGGGTCGACATCGTTATTCAGTAAATCCGCCCTCTCGTCAGGGAAGAAATTTGCATTAGAATCGGCATTCCATTGGAAAAAGCCGTAATTAAGACCAATGTATGCAATCCATAAATCACGATTATCTTTCATTTGATTATAAGATACTGCTGCTGTTGGACTAACTCCGCTCTGAGGGTCAAAGGTGAAATGGAAGCAATTCTTATTGCATGTCCAAGCACCTTGAGAATTACTGCCATTGTATGGCCCATCGCTGTAATCATCAGACGGCCTAGTGCTGTAAGGGTACGTATATTCAACTTGATTTGCTCGAGTTGGAGTAATTAGAGGCGCCCCAAAATACCAAGCATAAAATATACCACATTCATGATCTATTGCCTGTGGTGCTTGTGGAACATAGATCCAGAATAGAGTTGCCCCGCAGGTGTTATTGTCGAAACTCCCTCCCATCTTAATATCGTTAACATCTAGTACTCCATCATTTCCTTCATCTTGGTCCCACCAATCAGGCAATCCATCCGCATCTTGATCGACATCTATGCCATTGATTAAAGAATCACCATCAATATCAATATCGAAGAAATTACCGCCGTTATACGGACTCCATTTTTGAATAACATACCAATATAATTCAGGAATCTGTCCGCTGGAAGAAGGTGCTGCTGGGTCAAATCCATTGTAATCTAAGATAAATCCGTTTTCCGCAGTAAATGGATTGAACATCCAAGATTGGTTCCAATACATATCATATACAATTGGAAATGCGTACAATTGATCATCTTCTGAACCATCTAAAAAGTCTCCATCGTTAGTTGGGTAACTATTGTCGAAAGGATCTGTTGCGTCAAGATCTTGTATCCCACAGTTGCCGTCATCAGGATCATAATAATCAGAAATACCATCATTATCATCGTCCCAATCTTGATCGTTGGGTAGGCCGTCTCCGTCTACATCTGTATCGATATCATTAGGACCATCGTCTCGGTACTTAGAACCATTAAGTAAATGTAAATCATTGTCATCATCAAGATCACAATTATCATCTATATCTAGCCAATCATATATGCCATCATTATCATCATCAATATCTTCCCAATTGTTCATCCCGTCACCATCCCAATCATTGAAACCGGTGTAAGATTTACGCATTAAGAAACAATTGTCATCAGAGTTCGAAGGGTTAGGATTGGCTAAACTTGGACAGTCCCATGTGTCTACTGTGCTTTGAGGGACCGTTGGGAACACGTCCTCCTCGTTTATGATTCCATCATTATCTAAATCCCAAGGCAAATCACTAGGATCCGTTAATGTACCTCCAATAGTATTGTCAGGTATAGCAACTCCTCCCAAATCCGTATCTAACCAATCCCAAACCAAATCATAATCTTGATCTATGACTCTGTAGCGATCATCATCAAGATCTCTGTCATAGTCTATTTCACAATCTATTCCGGGAGTTAGGATTGTGCCAGGAGTAAAGAAATTTTGATTTTGTATAGGATAATCACCTACACCATCATTGTTTGTATCAGTTTGAATACAAGTATCTGGTATACCATCATTATCATCATCAACGTCATACATATCTGCTAATCCATCGTTATCATCATCAGTGTCAGAGGAATCAGGAGTACCATCATTATCATTATCCGGATCTAGGAAATTAGGTATACCGTCGCCATCTAAATCTCCGTCTTGTATGGAATTAAAGGATTGGACTCTGGGGTGCCATGCCATTTCTCTATCAACATAATCTACTCCTCCAACATAACTAGAGTAGAAATGGGTAGCTTGGCTGGTAGATGCAGTAACATTGATTTGCCCTTGCCCTAGACTTATGTCAGAGTAAGAGAAAATTCCTGTATTATTGAAAGTAAAGCTATAAGTTCCACCGGGAGCTATTATTGGACTAAAGAATCCAGCTTGTGAACTAGATACTGAATGATCTAAAATATCTGTGTTTGTCCAAATTATCATATCTCCAGCGGTGATAGTTATGTTTGTCGGGTTCAAGCCCGATGCTTCTAGAAGAATACTATGAGATGTTGGACCTGCGGCCCATTCTACCCAATCAGACCAAAGATTGTTGGCAGTAATATTCGTTGTTATTTCCGCATTCCATGGATGTGCATCCCATAGGTCAGGCACCATATCGTTATCATCATCCAAATCAAAATAATCTTGTTTACCATCACTATCGAAATCACAAGGCCAAGTAAATTGGTCTATCCGGCCATCATTGTCATCATCCTCATCATAAGATCCTTTGCCAGTACCATCTATGTCATCGTCTGTGACGCCATCATTATCATGATCTAACAAATTCTGATCTATCCTATAGCCAGTACCAACTTGGGTTTGCGTCCAAGGATGAATGGTTGTTGGGAAGATGTATCTGTCCTCTGTGTTATTCTGAGGGTCTGCCCCTTGGGACCAATCAATAGGGCCTTCTAATAAACCGTCATTGTCATCGTCCCAATCGAATTCATCTTGTAAACCATCATTATCATGATCAAAAGGATCTGTGCCATAACAACCATCGAATCTCTCAATTAGATCATTGATTCCGTCGTTGTCATCATCCAAATCATTCAAGTCTGAAATTCCGTCATTATCGTGATCTTCAGTATCGGTTTCTTCTAATAAAAATCCGTAACTAGAATCTATTGCCAAAGCGGTTGCATCTGAAACTTTGCCATAAATCGCTAATGGATCATGATACATCGGGTCAGTAAATGCTGGATGGGAAAAAGGATTTTCTGCAGCAGGTTGTATTTCATTGCTCTCACCCATTGGTCCGTTGGCTGTATCTATTTGTTGAAATGCAGTCCTCTGAGCAACTGGACCCCATTCTGATTCTTTCTCGTCATACTGTTCAAAATCTTGGAACGAATACATCTGAGTACTGAATAACATAATGAATACCATTAATCCAGCAATAATACTTTTTCTGGATCCTTCTATGCTTATGTTTTCTTGTAATTTACCTATCATAGTGACCACCGAAGTATCTTTCCTAAATCTAAATCATTTATCAACGCACACCCCAATATGATAACGGATGTATCAACGTGATGTTTTAGTATCATAGTTCAACCAAACCTTACATTAAAATGAAAAATAAAATTTGTGCGATTTCGGGGCACTCTTAAGGACGAGGTTGAATTCAAAAATTCATAGAGCAACTGCTACTGATTTTAATAGAAATGATAGAAATGAGATTATTGAAAATACTTAATCAGGCACGATGATAAGGAAGGCCTTTGAGTATTGTACAAGCCCGGTATAATTGTTCTAATAAAACGACTGCTGCTAATTCATGAGGAAGAGTTATTTTTCCCAAAGATAGGGAGTTTAGATTACTACCATGTTCACCAAAGCCCCCAGGTGGGCCCACTACCAAATGTATTGAATTCGAAGATATTCTCCATTTTTTCATTTTTTCAGAATATCCTATACTATCAATATTTTCGCCTTTTTCTTGTAAAAGAATTACTATGTCGTCCCCAGCTTTCTTAATTATATTATTAAGATATTGTTCCGGATTTGTTTGATTTCTATGCTCAATTATTTGAACTCCATCGGAGTTTAATCGGTTTGCATAATCAGATATTGCTGTTCGAAATGAAGCATCTTTTGCCCTGCCGTGCAAATGAACAAAAACACGACCCATGATTACCCGAATACTAGGCGCTCTTTCATTGATTCGCAAAGCATCAAGAAAGATGACCATAACGCAAGACTGATTCAGATGAGTTGGTGGCCGTTCAAAAAGAAAGAAAAAGTCCTTCAAGAAGAACCTCACATCAAAGGAACCCGCCTATGGCTACAGGATCTAAGAGAAATTTCTGAGAAGAATTTCGATAACAGTGCAGAAGGACAACGATTAATCAGACAAATGCAAGTTGAGTGGACAGATGCCTACCAAAAAGGAGAGGTTGCAGAACAGCTTTTGTCCGGGTTAGACAGAAGGGCGTTTAGGCTCTTGAGGGCCGATTCTGAAGAATGGTTGAAATGGCTAGATAACGAAGATTTTTGGTTACCGGGTTGGGGCGTTGAATCAAGAGAGTGATTATCATGTGGGATTGGATATTTTTATTTTCAATTATTTCAGCTACTGTTTTTTGGTACAGCAGGAAACAACCGTTCCCTGAAGTAAGTGGAAGGTTTGCTGCGGTTTTGTTGTTTGTTTGCATAATTTTATGGCTAGTCACAAATGCTCCAAGAGGAGAGGGAAATGAATTACTTCCAGCCTATATCGCATCGATTATAGGGGGTGCTGCTGTAATTTATGGAGTAATAAAAATGTCAGTTACTAATGATGATGTTGTCGTGGCTCCGTTCGGAGGAATTCTATTTTGCATAGGGTCAATAACTCTACTTTCAGATAGATGGGGTGATGCCGAACAAATTGAGCAAATAGGTTCATTTATGTTGGTATCAATACTAGTAATTCTTGAAATATATCTAATTTTCAGGGGATTGATTGTTGGAGTTCAGGGAATTTCGTGGTCAAAATCCGGATTGAGGCAAATTAAGAGAGGTTTGATTCATGGCAATAATGGAGCAATTGCTCATTTTGAAAGATCTTGGGATATGGATGAACAATGGATTAATGCCATGAGCCATGCTGCATTAGCACTTATTTATGAAAAGGAAAATAATGAGAAAGCAAGAATGGAGCACATTATACAATTAGAAAAAATCGGAGGTTGGGAATCCGTAGATGAATCGTGGATTGAAACCATAAAACAATACCTAGATTTGAATTAATGTAAAAAACGATTCTTCATATTACCTAACCCTATCCGAGGATATAGCATGGTTCGTATTACCAAGGTTCATACCGGCGGAGGAGATAAGGGTAAAACGTCTCTTCTTGATGGAAAAAGAGTGGGGAAGGAAAATCTAAGAGTTGGTTTATATGGCACTATTGATGAATTAAATTCACAAATTGGTATTGTGCGCATGGAACTGAAAAGATATCGTGAATCTGATTTTTCTGACGTTGTTGATGCGAAATTGGGCTTAATTCAACAAGAATTATTTGATATTGGAGGCGAATGCTCTTGCTCGCCGGGAATGCTCCCCCCTCAAATGGTTCTAATTGGGATGGAGCAATGTGACCGTTTAGTCGATGAAATGGATGAATGGTTAGAAGATTTATCGCCATTAACCTCATTCATAATGCCTACTGGATCTCCTCCTGTTGCAACAATGCATGTCGCGAGGACAATTACTAGACGCACCGAAAGAAAAGCTTGTGAGATAATATCAATAGATGGAGAACTGGCAATAAGAATTGAAATAGTTTGTTATTTGAATCGACTGTCGGACTGGTTGTTCGTATTAGGGAGATGGTTTTCTATGAAAAATGATGAAGAGGAAGTACTATGGACACCTCTTGGTAAAAGATAGAAGTGGTTTGAGTGGGTATCGAATCGGCTGGATTCGAAGGTTTCGCCATTAGTATCTCTCTGATTTTTGCATTGGGGCCTCAGAATGTTTTTATTCTTAGACAAGGCCTAATGAAAAGTCATGTTTTTATTTCATGTCTAGTATGTTCTATTTCCGATGCTCTATTAATTGCGGGAGGTGTTTTGGGTGTAGGATTATTTCTTTCCGAAATTGATGGTGTGGAGATATGGATTTCAATTGTTGCAGCATTATTTTTGGTATGCTACGGATGTCTCAGAATAAAATCATCATTAAATCCAGAAGGCATGGAAATAGGCTCAAAAGAAGAAAAAAATATGGGAAAAACAGTACTTACTGCATTGGCATTTACATATCTAAATCCTCATGTATATGTTGATACATTGCTGCTGATAGGTGGTGCTTCTAGTAGATACATAGGAAACGAAAGATTGGCTTTCGGGGTAGGTGCTGCTACTGCCTCATTTGTTTTCTTTTTCTCATTGGGGTACGGTGCAAAACTGATGTCACCTATTTTGAATAATCCTCACTCTTGGAAAATTATTGATTTAGCTATAGCAACAATAATGTTCGTTATTGCGGGCTTCATCATAGCACCACATAGCCAAACCATACTAGAGTTATTCTAATTAAGAACTATATTCCGCCATATTGAATTGATTCAAGATATTCTGTAGCCGAATTAAGTAATTCAACTTCTTGCTCAAAAGTGACTTGTTGAATAGCTTCATCAAAACTAAGCCACATGTAGTTAGTATGTTCATGAGATAGTGTTACATTCAACTCATCAGTTTCTGCTAAATACCAGAAAACTTGTTTGGAAGTAGGGACTCCTTTCAATGAGAAAGTGTATTCTGTTCTTGATGTCCATCCATCAATCAAAGAGACTTGAGAGATTCCTGTTTCCTCCAACAGTTCTCTTTGTGCAGTATAAAAATGATCTGAGTCTAATTCTTCAATGTGCCCCTTGGGAAAACTCCAATGCCCCTGTGGATATTGCAATAAAAGAACACTATCATAGTTGATTAAAATGAATCCGCATGATGTTTCCATGATTAGCGGAGGAGGTCCTCAATATTCAATTGTGGCAGAGAAGGAATACACAAACACAATTGAATAGGTGCTTAGAGTTGGAAAATATGTCCGATGAAGCGTTGGCCCTCGATATTGACAATATCATTACTGATAGTGATCTAGATGGCGTGGTAACTGGTGCAATTTTAAGGCGATGGTGGCCTAATGCAAAAATTACATTCGGTCACCCTGGAAATCTACGTGCAGGTATGATGGATCATTTAATAGACCGAAAAACCGCTATATGTGATTTACCAAGACATCCTAGTTGTGGATTAAGTATTGATCATCATCAATCAAACGAACCATTAGATGAAGAAGATTCTGATATGGTTGTATTATGGGAACCGACACCGAGTGCAGCGAGAATAGCATATAATATTCTAAAAGATAAAATTGATTTAACCGACTTGACCGAAATGATGATTTGGGTTGATAAGTTAGATGGAGGGGCGATTTCAATTGAAGAGTTTAAGGGAAATAATCCTGTTTTGTGGCTTGGTAGAATAATTGGTGATGAAGAAGAAATTACAAAGATTATTCTTGAAAAGATACAACAAGGAATTTCGGTCGAAGAAATTTTATTGGCCCCTAAAATAAGTAAAAAACTAGAAGAAAGAGTCAATAAGCAAATATTTCTTAGTAATATTATTTCTAAGAACATTCAAATTATCGATAGGTTGGCAATTGCTAGATTAGAGAATCTGAAAATCCGGTCAAATGGATATCATGTCACCGCTATTGCAGGAAATGATTGTGATGCTTGTTTAGTAATTCATGGAGACACTGGAGATGAGTTCAATGAGGAAGGAAGTTATCCAGTATCTGCTTCATTTTATACTAACTCATTTATTCATAAATCGGGAGGAGTTTTTGACTTGACCAAGTTAGCAACAAAGTTTGACAATGATGGAGGGGGGCATGCCAATGCTTGTGGTTGTAGGATTAAGCCGATTAACCGTGGAATTGTGGAGAATCGGGCCGTTGTTGAACAAGATATTGAAAAAAACATCAAAGAGTGGTTGAATATGTGGTCTCAAAGATAAGTGAACAAATATAGAAATCCAAGAAAGGCGTGTATCATAATTAGATAAATCATGATGTCACTTATTCTTCCGTGTAAGTTACTAATTTTAGAAAAAGATATTCCAGCAGTACGATTATGGCTGGCTTTCATGCCAAGTTTTCTCAAATATACCATTAGAAAGAGTCCCAAAATTCCAGCCCAACCATGAAAATGGTTAGGCACTAAATCAGAAAAAAATACCTGGCCATTAATTATTTGAAAATATGCTATTTTTGAGATGAATGCTAAAGATATCACTCCGATTACGTAAAAAAATAGTTTGTTTCCTTGTTTTTCGTGGTTTACAACTGCTTTTTTTCGCTCTGAACCTTTCAGTTGAGTACTTATTTGACGCCAGTTTCTTTGCTTAACAAATAGCCAAATAACTGTTAAAGCGGATAAAGGATGGAGGAGAATAATTGCCGTGGCCGCAACCTCCATGAGGGTGGCTGAATCACGTTATATCTTGAGTTCTCGCTTTTCCTGTCTTGCAAAGCACGGCGGTGTATTCATGTAGGAGGGGCTTTGGGTCGATTTACGGAGTGTCTTCATTGGAGCAATACCTTCTAGATTGTATTGAATCCCTGCAACCCGCAGGAGAGGATGAGGGTCGAAGAAAACGAGCAATGCAGAAGTCTAGTGGTCCCTGGGAATTGTTGAATAAAAATTGGAAAGCTCTGGCATTTCTGGCGGCAGAAAAAACTGCAGCCGAAGTAATTGATAAGAACAACTTGCAGAAGGATTCTGGCAACAGAAATATAATTCGAGGTCGACGAAATAGAATTGGCCGAAGGGGTGGAAGACAAGTAAAACAGGGTTTTGAAGATTATTTGCTATCCCCACAACAAGTAATTGAATCAAAAAATCCAGCCGCGTTTAAATTAGCGGTTTTAATTGCTCAAAAGCATAAAATGAATTCGTGGGAACCTTCCTTTGAAGAACAAATGAATATACTAAGAATTGAATGCAGTCAAGGAATTCACCCCGTTTGGAGCAGATTGGCTAGAGAAGCACCTATATTTGCTGAATTAGAAAGATTTGATATTAAAGAAGAAGAGGATGTCCCTGTAGATTCGGGAGATTGGATTAAGGCGGCTAACATTGATCCAAGAGACAATTCTAGTATGCAAAAATGGCTAGAAATAGATGTGCCTTTCAAATTAACATCTACTCAAGCACTTTCTCTAGAGAAAATTAAGAAAGATCTAGCCGGCAAACCAAGACCTGCATCTTGGCCACAAATTATGAAGGGAAAACTTAGGGGGCTTGAAAATGAAGGCGCATTATTAGAGTCGATATTACTACTTAGTGCAAATTCCAACGATGCTGAAAATGTTTTGAACAGTATAGAAGACAATGAAGAAATGGCTGAAGTTATTGAAAAGCAAAGAATATTATGCCTTCTTCGTAAAAATAAAAAAAGTATTTTAATGGAATATTTAACTCAAGAAGGTAACGATGACCTTTCTCTGACGATAAGAGTTGAGAGTTGGAAAAGAATTGAAGAAATTGATCAACAATTAAGTCTAGAATTATTAAAGCAAGGAAAAGATATCTTGGAGCAAAATGGAGAAAGAATTCCGGCTTCTTTAGTTTGGAAAATTAGTAAAGCTCTGTTTGAAGGAGGAGAATATGATGAGGCTACTGCTGCAATGGTAGATTTACCCTTGACTAATTCAGAAGAGGTGGTTTTTGCCATTACAGCAATCTCAAAAGTATATTCTGAAAAATTGGAAAATACTATTATTGAAGCCATTAATAATTCAGAAGAAGAAACTGTTGTATTCGCTATGAGATGTGAAGAGGCACCTATTTCCATTCAATTAGAATCCGCTAAAATACTTTCAAAATTAGATTCTATAAGATACACGGATGAAATACTGTCGGTACTCACTCGTACGGCCGATATTGAAGGTTTGGCAGAAAATATGGCATTAGATGATTCGCTGGCCCTAGTATATCCTTTCAGGGCACTAATGGTTTGGCATTTAATGCCTGCAGAAAGCGGGATAGGCAAAGTTGAGCAAATGTTTGGTCTGCGAAAAAAGGCTTTAATGGCTCTAGAAGAATCTGAAAAAGATGATGTTCTTTCTGATGTATCCATAGCATTGATTTCATTACTAGGAGGAGTATCTTCAGATATGGAATCTATACATAAAGTATTAGATTCAAAGTCAATTGTCAAATTAAATAAAGTTAGAAAAGCGTTGTCTTCAGAGGGAGATGGGGTTGTAAAAAGTTCAGTAATTGAGTCACTAAATGATTCGGTGATTAATACAGAAATGTCTGCTTTGGAAAAACAATTATTTGCTTCTTTAATTAATTCTCTATATCTAAATTCTGCTGCAATGCAATTGCAATCGGGGAATGAAGATAAACGTGATTCTGCATTAGTAACATTGGAAAGATTAGCTTCAAGAGAAGATAACACTATTCGAACAATTATAGAACTTACAAATTTGGTTAAAGAACATAGTATAGGAATTGAATCTTTAGAAAAATGGTACAGAGTAAATGATAAAGATTCTGCGGAATATCAAATTATGAAGGCCGCTTTGGAAAGAGAAAAGGGGAATAGGTTGAATGCAGCCAGAGCGTACAAAGAAGGTGCTCTAAAAATCGACGATGACTATGAAGAATCTTCTCTCATTCTTAGGAAAGCGATGATCGAATATGCACATGCTGGCTCCTGGAAAGAAGCGATTGAATTATTGGACCAAAAACCAGAATTGGAAACATTGCTAACTCAAAGATTTCAACTATATTTGAAAACATGCGCAGATAATGCGGCGGGCAACACGACGTCAGCAACTAAGAGACTGATACATTTTGTTAGTGAAGAAGAAAAGAAAGAGGGGGAGGAATATGACTCCGATTTCAAAAGAAGAAAAAAAGAATCTTTACAATTAATTCAAAAATATCCAGATGAACACAAACTACCTGATAAACATTTCAAAGGTAGAGTCAAAGCGGCTTTATTGAGTTTAGAAAAATCTGGGCACGATAGGCAATCGGATTTGGAGAGAAGTTTCGACAGAGAATTACACAAGATGAAAGACATTTACTCGTTAACTTTGGTTGGGGGGCAGATAGCAGATGAAAATCCACTTCGGGGAATTAGAAGATTCGAAGAAGCCATTAAAACGGGATATTTCAAAGGTAGAGATTTAGATCGTTTGAGAGATACTAAGAGAGCGTTGTTTGGCAGTCAAAGTGCGAATATTCCAGTAAAAGATAGGAGAACTTTGCATGATCTAGGTTTGAAGCCGTTGATCTTAGTTGATACAAATATACTAATTCATGCCCTAAAAGACGATCTCTTACAAGAGATATCAAATGACAAGTTCGGTTCTTTTGATTGGTCTGTTGAGCGATCTTTTCATATGATGCTTAGGAGACAGGGGGGCAAAGAAACTTTCCTTTCGATACCTCCTGCTGCTTTAGGAGAATTCTCTAATCGAACTAAAAATCCTAAGACTGTTCTAAATTTATTCAATGATGTTTACATCGATAAGAAAGAATGGAAAAAGAAAATTACGGCTAAGTTTCTCAAAGAAAGGGTGGCTATGATCCGTAAATCATTTTCCACCTGGCCTCAAGAGAAATATACCAAAAAACGAAATGAAATTGATTTAGAAGAGTTTTTAGTAAAACACGAGAAGATTTTTGAATTAGTCGATGAGCAAAAACGTAGGCGATCTGAAGAGATCCCTCCGCGTACTGAAATAAATGGAAAGGACATATATCCTGAACGAGGAGACATGGACATAATGTGTGATGCAGCTTTACTTGCCTCATCACCATTACAAGAAATAGGAAGTATTTTTGTAGCAACTAGAGATTCAGATTTTAGATTGGTGTCTCGTGCGCTAGAAGAAAAATATGGTTTCGGAGTAGTATCTGATGCCCAACAATTGAATTTGAGCATACGATAGTTGACTCATTTACATATGAGAAATTAGGGCTTGACCAAAAGCAGAACACGAAAGTAGTGTAGCATCATCCATTAATCGTTCGAAGTCATAAGTTACAGTTCTAGCTGATATAGCACCTTCCATCCCTTTGACGATTAAATCCGCAGCTTCATCCCACCCCATATGACGAAGCATCATTTCAGCTGAGAGAATTAAAGAACCGGGATTTACTTTGTCTTGACCTGCATATTTTGGAGCGGTGCCATGTGTTGCCTCAAATATTGAAATTCCTGTATCATAATTAATATTAGCACCAGGAGCTATCCCTATTCCTCCTACCTGTGCAGCAAGTGCATCTGAAATATAATCGCCGTTGAGATTCATGGTTGTCAATACACCATATTCTCTTGGCCTTGTGAGTATCTGCTGTAACATAGCGTCAGCAATCACATCCTTGATTATAATTTGATTTCCTGTTTTGGGATTAATCATAGTACACCATGGTCCGCCATCTAATTCTGTGGCGCCAAATTCATCTTTCGCTAATTGGTAGCCCCAATCTCTAAATCCTCCTTCAGTGAATTTCATGATATTTCCCTTATGTACTATAGTTACACTTGGTTTATCCTCAGCAATTGCATAATTGATTGCCGCCCTTACTATTCTAGAGGTTCCTTCACTACTAATTGGTTTGATTCCAATGCCGCTAGTGTTCGGAAATCTGATTTTTGTTACTCCCATTTCATTCTGAAGGAAATCTATTACTTTCTGAACTTCTGAACTTCCTGATTCCCATTCTATGCCGGCATAAACGTCTTCACTATTTTCACGGAAAATTATCATATCGACATCTTCTGGGCGCCTAACTGGACTTGGTGTGCCTTCATACCACCTAACAGGACGTACACAAGCAAAAAGATCTAGCTGTTGGCGTAATGCGACATTGAGGCTTCTAATTCCGCCACCAACGGGAGTGGTTAACGGGCCTTTGATTGAAACTAATCCTGTTCTCATTGCATCTAGTGTTTCACTAGGCAACCATTCACCAGTCATATCAAATGCTTTCTGACCTGCAAAAACTTCGTTCCAATGTATTTTTTTTGATTGGGAATAAGCTTTTTCAACTGCTGAATTGACTACTTTTATCATTACAGGAGTAATATCGACTCCGATTCCATCTCCTTCAATATAATGCACTAATGGTTCATTAGGAACTATTAATTTGCCATTTTTAATCGAAATTACGGTGCCAATGGTCATTGCTCTCAGAGGTGGCACTTACCACCCATTCATGAAGCCAACCCTCCTGCCCTAACAGGAGGATGTCAAGATGAAGGGAATTGTTCGATGGACAACTGGCGAAGAAATAGAAGGTGAAACGGATAATGGAAAAATTACTCCGTTTCATAGCAATACAGCTGCGAATCCTATGCAAATTGTTCTTCAAGCGCATGGCGCGTGCTCACTAATTGATATTATTGATGGATTGAAACATAGAATGGAAAACGTGAGAGGAATGTGGATTGAATTAGAATCGGATAGATCTTTAGAACGGCCGAAAGTTTTCACGGCGATTAGAATGAAATATGTCGTTGAAGGAGACGTGCCCGAGGTACTTGTCCGGAGGTTGATTACACAAAGTCATGAGAAATATTGTTCAGTAGGGGTAATGATAACAAGATCCGGGGCGACACTGAATTGGACTTTGGATTTAAGACCGTAATGAAGGAAATTTATATGGTTTCTGCGCTTGCTGTTTACTCTTATTAAATAAGAAAACAGGGGAAATGAAAGAGGGCTTTGCCTCAAGCATTAAACACCCTCTATTCAGAAGGAGAATTCCCTTGAGCCGGGTAACCCATTATCGAGACAAAATGAAGGAGGTGTGTGAAGTTATGCAAAGCAAAGTAAAAGACGACTCCAAAACAACAGAAAACCATGAAATTAATGAAAATGGAATGATTGTTGAAAGAAGATTTACTACTGCTGGAGAAGACCCTTTTGATTTATTTTCTTGGATATCCATGGATGTAGAAATAAGAAACGCTGATGGTACGATGGCTGATTCAATAAAAGGGGTTGAGTTTCCGGCCGGCTTTGAAGGCGTGCCTGGAAAAATCGCCGCTCAAAAGTATCTGAGAAAAGCGGGGGTGCCAGCCTTTCTGCGCAAGGTGGCAGAAGAAGGAGTTCCCGTTTGGCTACAGCGTAGTGAGCCGGATCATGAGAAACTGCAAACATTAGATGCACAGGATAGATTTACTGTCGAAACACATGGAAAAAACCTATTTAGAAGATTGGCCGGAACTTGGACATATTGGGGATATAAATATGGATATTTTGCTAGCGAAGTAGATGCGCGTGCTTACTTTGATGAAATGTGTTACTTAATTGCTAGTCAGCGTTCAGCACCAAACAGTCCTCAGTGGTTTAACACGGGACTAAATTGGGCGTATGGAATCGAAGGTCCCGCGCAAGGGCATCATTATGTCGACCCGTTAACTGGAGAGTTGTGCCTATCTGAAAATGCATATGAGCACCCTCAACCTCATGCTTGTTTTATTCAATCGGTTAGCGATTCATTAGTAGGGGGGACTAGTTCCATAATGGGATTGTGGAATCGAGAAGCTCTTCTTTTCAAGTTTGGTTCAGGCACTGGTTCAAATTTCTCAAACATCCGAGGAGCAGGTGAGCCTCTTTCAGGAGGAGGGAGTTCTTCGGGGTTACTTTCGTTCCTAAAAATAGGAGACCGGGCTGCTGGTGCAATAAAGTCAGGAGGGACTACTCGTCGAGCAGCCAAGATGGTGTCTTTAGATTTGGATCATCCTGATATTGAAGAATTTATTGACTGGAAGTCTAGTGAAGAAGAAAAAGTTTCAGCATTGGTTATTGGATCGAATATATTGCAGAAGCATGCTAATTCGTTAATGGGCTCTATTTGGGAATATGAAAATGATGAAACTAGATTGGATCAATCGCAAAATTTGGCTCTAAGAAAGGCGATTGTAAGGGCTATTCGAGACAGCGTCCCTCAGCCACATATCCAACGAATACTAGATTTGGCGAAACAGGGTTGGAAAGGTGTTGATTTCGAATGTTTCGATACGAATTGGCAAGGAGAAGCATATATGTCAGTTTCTGGTCAAAATAGCAATAATTCTGTGAGAGTGCCTAATTCTTTTATGGATGCTGTAAAGAATAGCGAAAAATGGAATTTAGTTTGGAGGACAGAGAAAGATAAAGCGGCGGAAGAAAACCGTGAACCAGGGGCTTGTAAGGTATTAGATGCGGGGGAATTGTGGGATAAAATCGCATATACAGCCTGGGCTTGTGCAGATCCTGGCGTACAATTTGACACCACCATCAATGAGTGGCATACTTGTCCAGAAGGTGGGAGAATCAATGGTTCAAACCCTTGCTCTGAATATATGTTTCTTGACGATACTGCTTGTAATCTAGCTAGTATAAATCTACTTCATTATTATGATTTAGATAATCAAACATTCCAAATCGAAGATTTTAAACATAGTGTCAGACTTTGGACCGCTACTCTAGAAATTAGTGTTTTAATGGCTCAATTCCCATCTGCAGAGATTGCACAAAAATCTTATGACTATCGTACATTAGGCCTAGGGTACTGCAATATTGGATCGCTATTGATGCATATGGGCATACCATATGATGATGAAAGAGCATATGCAATTTGTGGGGCTCTAACAGCTATTATGTGTGGAGAATCATATGCAACAAGTGCTGAAATTGCTTCGATTCTAGGGCCTTATCCTGATTATGAAAGGAACGCTGAACACATGCTAAGAGTGATGAGGAACCATCGCAGAGCTGCTTATGATGCTCCTGAATCAGAATATGAAGGTTTGACCATAAAGCCACGGGGAATAGATTCAAAAAAATGCCCGCAAGATTTGCTTATGGCAGCAAGAGGTGCTTGGGATCGCGCATTAAGAGAGGGTGAAGAACATGGCTATAGAAATGCACAAACTACTGTAATTGCCCCAACGGGAACTATTGGACTTGTGATGGGTTGTGACACGACTGGAGTTGAACCTCAGTTTTCACTGGTGCAATACAAAACTCTAGCAGGTGGTGGATCTCTCAGAATTATCAATAAAGGAGTGACTATGGCTCTAAGGAGGCTTGGTTACACAGATAGTCAAACAAAAAATATAGAAGAGTTCGTAATGGGAACAAAAAGTTTCAATGGGTGCCCACATCTATCAATAGAAAAATTAAATTCACTTGGATTTAACAACGAGCAAATTAGGAACATTGAAAGTAAACTACCTGATGTATTCAATATTAGATCTGCTTTCTCGCCAAGCATACTTGGTAAAGAATTATGTGAAACTTTAGGGATTGATTTTGAAGAAGATATTGTTCTTGAATATTTGGGATTTTCTTCAGACCAGATTAATATTGCAGATGAATACGTCCTAGGGAGAGGCACCATTGAAGGTGCACCAGGACTGAAAGATGAACACTTAGCGGTTTTCGATTGTGCCACCCCTGGTGGAAAATACGGGGTTCGATCCATCGATTGGCCTGCTCATGTACATATGATGGCTGCTGCACAACCGTTTATCTCGGGAGCTATTTCTAAAACTATCAATATGCCCTCAAATTCAACTGTCGAAGAAATAAAAAATGCTTATGATTTGAGTTTCTCAACAATGATTAAAGCGTGTGCGGTTTACAGAGATTGTTCGAAATTATCTCAACCATTAATGAATCAACTTGTTGACTCAAGTGCCTTACAAGAAGAAGAAGAGGAAGAGGAAGTTATTATCGTACAAAAAATGGTCAAACAAGTAGTTGAAACCCTACCTCTCCCAGAAACAAAATCTCGGCCTCTTGCAGAAGCAATGGTTCACGACTATATTGCATCAAGAAGACCTTTGCCAGATAATTGCGAAGGAGGGAGAATGAAAGCAAGAGTGGGGGGCCATACTGTATATCTAAACCATAGTTCCTATGATGATGGCAGACTTGGGGAAATAATGTTAACAACTTCTAAAGAAGGAGCGGCGTGGAGATCAATGTTGAATCAATTTGCTATTGCAGTATCTTTGGGACTGCAACATGGTGTTCCTCTTGACGCTTTTGTAAATTCTTTCACATTCCAAAAATTCGAACCAAGTGGGATGGTTATGGGCGGCAGTGGCCGTGTTAAGATGTCTTCCAGTATCGTAGATTATATATTTAGAGAATTAGCGATTAGATATCTCGGGAGGCATGATTTAGCACATGTTTTAGAAGAAGATTTAGACCCTTATTCAATAAGTAGACCCGAGATAACACAAGACGGTGTTGTTAGAAATAAGGGTGAGATAAGAGAAGTTCAGCAAACACTTGGCGCTTTTGAAAAAGTAGAAGATTCCGCATCTAAAACTAGAAGATTGGCAAGAGAAAATGGATTCACAGGTGATATTTGTACAGACTGTGGAAGTAGCCAAATGCAAAGAAGCGGAACTTGCTTGAAATGTACCGCTTGCGGTGCCACTACTGGTTGTTCTTGATCAGAGACCCGAGTGTTGAGTCTCTGAGATTTATCCTATTGAATAAATCATTGTGAGATTCAGGGCTTAAGTTTAGTATTCGGCTGGATATCTTTTGAAATGAATTGGGATTGATTTTTGCGAGCTCAATTAACATTCCAGATAGTGTAGATCTCGATTCTAGATTACAGGAAATCCACGCTATTGGAATCAAATCTCCATTATCGTCTGAATTTATGGAAAGATAGTGCCTAATTCCTGATTCTATCAATCTTTGGACCATTCTGGGATCTTCATGTTGGAGAATGGTTTTTGCTAGTTGAATAAAAGTATGCCTTTCCAAACGTGCTAACTTTCCTAAATAGGTTGTTGAAATGACTCTCGTGTCAGAATCTGTATCATTAAGTAATTTATCTAATAATATTTCAGCAAAGCCACGATCTTCAGAATCTATACGTGGTAAATTAGTTGCTAAACTTCTTCTCAAAACTATTTGTTCACTATTACATATTTCAAGTAACATTTCTTTAGATTCGCTAGGATGATGAGAGAATAACTGTATTGTGGCTAGAACTAAAATTTCAGAAGTTGTATCTTTAGCATCCACTATCAAATTACGTAACCTCATAGGAATATTTAGTACGTTAGAAATATGCTCGCCAACTGAGAGTCTTGCTAACCAATATGGTAATACTGTTGAATGAGTCAATTCATGCAATTCAATAATATCTAAAATTGAGTTGGCCGCTAAAACGCCGCTTGGATGTGCTATCTCCTCAGAAGGGGGTGCGGTAACGTTACCATTCCATGCGATATGATGTGGCCCCGTTGCCTTTTGCCTCGGCCAATTACCAGGCTGTCTTGCAATTATTATTGAATTAAATAAATGAAAACATTGTGCTTCTGTTATTTCTGAACCCTTCAAAATTAGACCAATGAAAATACTAACGGCAATATACCAACGATCGGTGTCAGGAGAATTTTCATCTAATGCTGAATAGAACCAATCTTTTATTTGTAGTATCAAAACTTGTTCTGCAATTGCATCTATGTTTTTTAATAGCCATTTTTCGCGCTCCGCTTCCGGATCTATATGACGTTTTACAAAATTTGGTTCATCTTTCTCAATTACTTGTTCTAATCGATAAAAAAAACCTGCTGTATCTGCTGATGAAATTCCTAATGCCTGTTGAATTATCTTTGATGGTTCGGAAGGAGGGTTTGCAGGAAAATCGGGCATTTCTAAGGGAGGGTTTGGTAATGGGAGAAAATCAAAAGATTGGACAATACTTTCTCTCAGAAGAGTATTACAAGATTCCCTGACGAGAGTTTGTGCCTCTCGTCTTGCCATTCTGTCACCGACTCAAATTTCAAGTTCGATATTCAGGTTCTGGATTAATTCCTTATACCTGTTTCTGATTGTCACTTCAGTAACTCCGGCGACCTCTGCAACTTCTCTCTGAGTCCTTCTTTTACCGCATAGTACGCTAGCAATGTAAATTATTGAGGCAGCAATTCCTGTTGGACCACGTCCACTAGTTAATTCCTTTTCTTGCGCCGCAGCGATTAGCTCATATGCTTTGGACTGTACTTCAGCATCTAAATCAAGACCCGAGCAGAATCTTGGAATATAATCTTCAGGTTTAGTTGGAGGGATTTTCATCTTTAATTCTCTGACCATGAAACGGTATGTTCGACCAATTTCTTTTCTGCCGGTACGACTTGCTTCACCGATCTCATCTAATGTTCTTGGATTTTGACATTGGCGGCATGCAGCGTAGAGAGATGCTGCTGCTACACCCTCAATTGAGCGCCCACGAATAAGTCTAGCTTCAACTGCTTTCTTGTAATTGACTGCTGCTGATTCTCTGATTGATTTAGGTAGGTCAAGTCGACTTGCCATTCGATCTAATTCGGCCAAAGCCATTGCAAGATTTCTTTCTGTAGCATTACTGACTCGTGAACGCTTTTGCCACTTTCTCATTCGATAAAATTGTGACCTGTAGCGTGAAGAAATTGATTTACCAGAATAATCTTTATTTTGCCAATCAATGTCAGTAGAGAGTCCTTTATCATGTAACATAACGGTCATTGGAGCACCGGTACGCGCTCTCTGATCACCCTGTTCTGGGCTGAAAACACGCCATTCGGCGCCTTGATCGATTACTTTGTCTTCAAGTACCAACCCACAGTCTTCACAAACGACCTCTCCGCGAGTCTCGTCTCGATTTAGTTTACGGCTTCCACATTCATCGCATTTTACAGTGTCTTCTACGAGATAATCTGCCATCCCATCACATCCTCTTTCCTAAGAAAGGTAAAATATCCCGAATGTCGATGTTATTTAAGGTTAACATATTGACGGGGAATAAAAAAATTAGTTAAATGAGAATTTTAATAAAACTAAAAATTGAGAATGGTGATATATTACCCAAGCTTGGCAAGACCGTTTGAGGCGTTGTGCATGAGTGAAGAAAAATGGCCTCCATCGGAAATTTCTCTAAACCCCGATAAAAGAGTATTGTTCTTAACAAAAGATCTCAGCCTTATACAAAAACAACTGTATGAAGGACTAAATCTGAAAATGGAGGATCTGGTTGTTGGCGACTTATTGGACGATATAAATACAGATGTGATGACTCCAGCATGGGTTTGTTTTGACTATGAGCCGGCAAAAATTGCAGAAAATGCATATGCAGGATTATTGCATGATGGACGGCGTGTTTTTGAGACGCATGCACTAATAAATGGGAATTTCGAGGTCATTGTTTCTGGACATAGAAAAGGAACCGGCTCCAGTAGAGAAACTGCGCCACAGTGTGAAAAATGGTCCGGGATAAAAATTGTGATTGCTGCATCATTTGCACCAATACACGAAAGAAATAATATCAACCTAGGGCAATTGATGGGAGATCATAAGATGCTTGAGAAATTGCAAAATGGTGAAAAAATTTCCTTAAATGAATTCACGAAGAAATATGATCCAGTAACTAAATTAATATTGGAGAATGGGGGGATTTTTCCTTTTGCTAAAGAATTGAAAGCAGGGCAGATAAATCTTCCTGAAGTAAGTAAAAAACCAGTTCCAATGACTATTGTTGAGAAAATAATCTCTAATAAACTAATTACAGAAAACAAAGATAGAGGCTATCTTAAACCGGGAGATGCGGTTTTGGCCGCTGTTGATGGTGGTTATTCTCACGAATTTACTACAGCACAAGTTCACGAGTTTTTGAAAATAGAATATGGAGAAAATTATTCTATACCAAATCCTCCAAAATTTGCTGTTTTCGAAGACCATCTGTTATATGCAACGGGAGTTCCAAGATTTGGGAAATTTACAGAAAAAATTCAGACTCTAAGAGATTTGCAGAATGTGTTTCAGAAACATACAGGGGTACGAGATTATTCGGCTGTAAACGGAGTCTCTCCGGGTATTTGTCACCAAGTGGCTAGAGAAGAATTTATTGATGTCGGAGATTTTATTCAAGCGACTGATAGCCATACTTGCATGGGGGGCGCTAGTAACGCTTTGACATACGGAGTGGGTTCAACAGAATATGCTAATTTGATTCATAATCAATTTGCATTCGTAAAGGTTCCAGAAAGTATTAGATTCAATTTGATTGGGAATTTGGATTCTGGGTGTACTGCTAAAGATGTGATATTACATATTTTGTGGAAATATGCTGCAAATTCAGAGACATTAGACAGGAGTATGGAGTTTGGTGGCCCGGGCCTCTCGAGTTTGTCTATGGATGAAAGAGCGACATTGTGCAATATGGCAACAGAATGTAGTGCGAAAACAGGCATCTGTGACCCTGACGATTTAACTATCGAATGGCTACTAGAAAGACGGCCTGCTTCGACTCGAAAAGAAATTTTTGATTCGTTTGTTTACGCGGACAAAGGAGCAAAATACGATGGAGGAGTTCATACAATTAACTTGGATAAAATTCAACCTATGGTTGCTCATCCGGGTGATCCTGACAATGGAGTTCCCTCGGACCCAACAAATGGAGCATATGTCAAAGACTTAGGGGTTATTAATATCAATATTGCATATGCTGGATCTTGTACTGCTGGAAAAGAGGATGATTTTGCTTACTATGCTAAAGTTACAAAGGCCGCTCTTGATGCCGGATTAAAAATTGCAGAAGGAGTTGAATGTTATATCCAATTTGGATCTAAAACTGTTAAAGACTTGTCAGAAAGAAACGGGTGGACTGAAATGTTCGAGAGAGCAGGGGTGAAGTTAATTGATCCAGGCTGTGGTGCATGTATTGGAGCTGGGCCAGGTGTTAGCGATAATAACAAACAGGTTACTGTTTCCGCAATTAATCGTAATTTCCAAGGAAGATCTGGGCCAGGTAAACTCTACTTAGCAAGCCCCCTTACAGTTATGGCGAGCGCTTTTACAGGATGTATTACTGCTTGGAATCCTGAATTGTTTTCGTGAGTAATGCTTCGATTAATTGTTGCGAGAAGAAGTAATTAGCCCCAATATTGCTGCTATGAACCATGCAATTTCTAAAATAAAGAAAGCCCATTCATCGATAAGATATGCCCTTATTCCTAATAATCCCGAACCAACTGCCATCAAACCCAAGTATGTTACTGCTTTACTATGTAAAATATCTCGGGTCTCTAAAAAGAAAGCACTAAGGATAAGCATCATTCCAATATATGCAACCACTTCTCGATGGGCGAAATCAACAATAGACTCAATCACGACTATCCTAAAATCATCAAAAATATAGTCTTTCGTCCTGACTTTATGCGCATCCTTCAATAGTCCGAGGAGTTCTCCTGTGTTCATCACAAGTTGGCCCCAGGTCATTAGGACATGGGAGGACCAAGTGGAGAGATTGAAATGGTAGATGCAAACGATATTTCTAGTAAACACAAACAAATAGCAGTAAGTGAATTTTTTGAGAAAAATAAACACTTTTTAGGCTTTGATTCCCTACAACGTTCACTAATAACTGCAGTAAAAGAATCCGTAGATAATTCATTAGATGCTTGTGAAGAAGCAAGAATACTACCTGAAATTAAAGTTGAGATTAATCGACTAAAGGGAGATGATGTGGAATTAATTTCTCAGGACAATGGCCCAGGAATACCCCGCGACGCTATAGAAAACGTCTTTGGTAAATTCTTGTTAGGCTCTAGATTCCATGCAATTAGACAAACAAGAGGGCAGCAAGGCATAGGAATCACAGGAGTTGTTATGTATGCACAACTAACTACTGGTGCAAAAACACGCATTATATCAAAAATAGCAAAAGATTCTTCCGCTGTTTTTGTAGAATTAGGATTAGATACAAGAAAAAATAAAGCTATTAAATCAAAGGAAAGAAGAGAAGTTTGGAATGACGATTTAACTGGAGAAGAAATCCCTCATGGATTAAAAATTGCAACAGTAATGAAAGCTAAATATCAACGAGGAAAACAATCTGTATATCAATATCTAAGGATGACATCTATTGTTAATCCTCATGCAACAATTACTCTTATCATTAAAGATAGAGACGGAGGAGTAATAGAAAAAGCAAAATGGGTCAGAACTAGTGAAAAATTGCCAAGAGTTGTTGAAGAAATAAAACCTCACCCCCATGGTATTCAATTGGGAACTCTTCAAAGAATGCTAAGAGAATCCGAACAAAATAGGATGAAATCTTTTCTCCGACAAAATTTTTCTGGTGTTGGTATGAAAGCGGCGGAGAGATTATTGTTAGCGGCTGAAATCGATGCAAATAGGAACCCTAAGAGGATTAACTCTGAAGATGCAAAGAAATTAATCGATGCTTTTCTAAAAGTAAAGCTTCTTCCACCACCTACTGACTGTTTGTCTCCAATCGATGATTTATTGATAAAAAAGGGTTTATCGAAAGCCATTGATTCGAGATTTGCTTCAACTGTTACAAGGTTACCAGCAGTAAGTCAGGGAAATCCATTTCAAATAGAAGTTGGGCTTATTTATGGAGGAGATTTGACTTCAGATGGGCCGATAGAAGTATTACGTTTCGCTAATAGAGTACCTCTAATGTATCAACAAGGAGGTTGTGCATTAACCAAAGCAATTGAATCCATAGATTGGAAAAGATACGGGTTGGATCATCCCGGAGGTAAGGGGTTACCAAAAGGTGCAGCAGCAGTATTAATTCATCTCGCATCAACAAATGTTCAATTTACTAGTGAAGCAAAAGAAGCGGTTTCAGATAATGAAGAAGTCTTCGATGAAATCAGAAAAGGACTTTTAGAAGTAGGAAGAGGATTGAGGAATCATCTAAAGAAAAAAGACCAAAGAAAGAAGGCGAAAGAAAAGTTTGAATTAGTTAATGTTATATTGCCTGCAATAGCAAAAAAAACTTCAAAGATTTTGGGGCGCGATGAACCTGATTTAGCTCCGGTAATAACTCAAATCATGAATGCCGTCTTTTGCGAAGAAGAGTTGGGGTGGGATAAAGAAAGAAAACTTGCTACATGTTCGATTAAAATATTCAATTATACAGCGAGAGCAAGAGCTTACACTATCTTACTTAAATGGCCAGAAAATGAGGGGATTTCAATTGTGGAAAATTCTAATGGTGGAAGAAAAGAAACTAGAGGCATATGGGCATGGCGTTTAGATACCTTGAATCCTGGTTCCTCAACTACAATTAGTGTTGCGATTTCTGGGCTTAGTAAAGGAGATTGGACAGATACTGATGTATTTTTCCGAGGTAATGGAGAGATAATTGGAGCTACAAAAATAGATGAAAAAATATTGGATGAGATTAGAAAAACAGAAGCCCTGAGTGCACTTCGAAAAGAAATTTCTGAAGTTAATCATATTACACCTGATACCAATGAAGTAATTGTTCGAGAAGTAACTACAGAAAATCAGAATACGGAAATGATTAATGTTTTCGGTGAATACGAGGAGGAAGTAATATGAGTGAAATTGGACAAAGAAAGACTAAGATGGAGGTCAAAGAGGCTTTGAAGGGAATTGCTGCAGAAATGCACAATAAAATGGAAAAAGGCATTCCTCCATCAATGACTTTACCGGTCAGAGCCAAAACAAACATTGCTTTTGACAACAAATTAGGAGTCTACAAATATGGTAAAAAGAAGAGCACCAGAGACGCAACGAGTCTAGGGTCAGCTAGGCAGTTACTCCGCTCCTTACATGTTACTGAATTTATTGAGCAAATGATTGATGCTGGGAAATCATCAACATTAAGAGAAATGTACTATATTAGTGAAGGATGGGGACATGGAAAGTTTGGGTCGCAAAATGAAAGCAACAATCTAGCCGAAGATTTAGAAATTGTAACAAAATGTCTACGAGAAGATTTCAAGTTGAGGCCTGAAGAAGATGGGTCCAGAATAATTGGAAACGTCACCTTTGAAGAAAGGAATCGAAAGGGAAAATGGATGAGAATAAATTGTAGAGATGATGTTGGAGACTCGGGTTACGGTGTGCCATACAATGTCGAAGCAGAAAAATTAACACTAATAGAAGAAGATGTGGATTTTATAATGGCCGTTGAAACCGGAGGAATGTTTGATAGACTTGTAGAAAACGGATTCGATGAAGAAGCAAGGTGTGCGTTAATTCATTTGAAAGGACAACCCGCAAGATCTACAAGAAGAATAATGAAAAGAATGAGTCAAGAATGGAAAAAACCAATTATTGTATTTGCCGACTGTGATCCTTGGTCGTTTAGAATATATGCAAGTATTGCCTACGGGGCAATCAAAACAGCTCATATATCAGAATATTTAGCAACTAATGGGGCGCAATATCTAGGAATTACTGCTGATGATATTCTAGCATATGATTTACCTAGTGACGAATTAACTAAACAAGATCTTAACGCTTTGAATTCAGAACTAACTGATCCAAGGTTCAACACAGGTTATTGGAAAGAGCAAATTAATCTAATGAAAGAAATTGGTAAAAAGGCCGAACAACAATCACTTGCAAAATATGGTCTTGATTTCGTAACTGATACCTATCTACCAGAAAAATTAGCAGGCATTGGTTTAGGATATTGATAGCCAAATCTGAAATGACAAAACCGGTGGCTTCGACTGATGGAGGAGCGCGCTAAACTTTGGATCAAACGTTTTTCCGGGATTTCATTAGTATTAATTTTGATTTTTGTAGCTTCTTATGGCCATTCTACTCAAAGTATTATAGAAAAGATGGATGTAGATGAAAATCATATAATGAAATTAGAAACTGGTGAGCAAGGCGCCGTTGACTTATCAAAAATTGGATATTATGTGGCTTTTAGGTTTGAAGAAAATGGTAACGACTTGGGGCCGGAATTGAAATTAATCGACTCAGTAGGAGTGGAAATAGAGGGGAGAGAACCGGGAAGAATTGAATCTAATAATAAGAGACCTGATTCTGAAGGGAGTTTGGTTTATGTTCCAGTTAGAGTTTTTGAAATAACTACTGACGCAGAATACAATTTAATAAATGAAGGAAATACTACTCTTTGGTTAGTTAATGATTTAGATATTCAATCAAGTCTACTATCAGATGAGTGGATCATTGTTTCAATGCTTAGTTGCTGCTTAGGTTTTCCAATGGGAATTATTACTCTGATTGTAGGGCTGATATTATGGAGAAGGAAGAAGTTGTCTCCAGGAAAAGAAATAATTTTACAAGGGAATATCATGACTACTGATGAGCTTTTTAAGAAACATAATTCTATACCGGAAGAAGAGGAGATAGTGCCACCACCATTTGTTGAACCGAGTGATAAGTGGGAAGATTGGGACGGTGGGGAATGATTTTTTTAAGCGAAATTCTGTGTAAGTAAAATAAGTTGGGTTTTTAGACGTCAACCGACTACCCAACTCCGAGTTGGTAAGTGATGGTGGACTTTGATGAGGCCATGGATATTCTTGAAAACCAAGCACGAAGACATATTCTTAAGCATTTAGTCAAAGAACCACATTACCCGTTACAACTCTCTGAATTGTTAGAAATAAGCCAACAGGCTGTAATGAAGCACATCAAAGTTTTAGAAAAGGCGGGCTTTGTTGAATCACAAATTGTACCCTCTGAAAAAGGCGGTCCTCCTAAAAAAATGTACAAAGTAAATCAATCATTTTCGTTGCGTCTTGATTTGGGTCCAGACTTATTTAGAGCAGAATACAGAAAGATGCCATCCGGTGGGCCAATGAGGCTTTCAAATAAACTTCCAACCGAGCTTGATCCGTTAATTGATCGTTTAGGTACACGGAGAAAATTACCAATGTCTGATGCAATGAATATTTTATCAGATTTAGATTCTGCTCTAGAAAGAATCGATGATCAAAGAGATGCAATTATTGCTTTACATCAACAAGTTATGAGTAAAGCCTCCAAAGGAGTAACTGAAAATTCCGAATCGTATGAAGAAAGAATAATGGCTAGAGAAATGATGACACAGCCAAGAAGGCCTTTAGATTTGGACGTGTTTTCTCAAAACATACGCATACAACCAGCAGATGCTCACGATATAATGGAAAATATACGAGATAGGTTGATGAAAGATTTTGTAACCAATGGGAATAACTTCGTTTCAGCCAATAAGGACACCCCTTTACCATGGTGGTTAGTCCGTTAACTAAAACTTAGTATCTGTATCATCATCAAGATTTGACAACATGCTATTCTTTTCTGCGAATCTATCCAATGCTTCCATCCTTCGTCCATACATAACAACACCAGCGACCGAGATTAAAGCAAATGTCGCGCCTAGAATTATTGCAGGAACCGAATATCTAGCAACAATCTCAACTCCAACATCGAGAATACCATTGTTTGAACCCATGTCTCCAACTGATTGCCAATTGTTACCTTCGTTTGTTTCGACTATTATGTTGTCAGGATCAATTACGACTACGACCTCATGAGTTCCTGCTTCAACTAAGTATAGTAGCGTTATTACTGGAGCTTCTTCATCAGATTCTGTAGGCATTATTGCCTCGATTAATTGGCGGTATACTATGTTCTCCTCTTTGCAACCATTTTTCTTTATCGAACTTATTGATTGATCAACGCATAAGATAACACTAACATCAGTAGCGTGGGAATTGCCGTCATTGAATATTGAAACACTAACCGGTAACATGTCACCAATTTGGCCTCTGGTTTTTCCTACCTCAACACGTTGTATCTGTAAATCGGGTGCCCGTAATCTTAATTCTAAAACTTGCTCGTTCGTATCACAATTTGGACGGAAATTATCTGGTAAACCATCTTCATTCATGTCAATTGTGCATGAATCTTCCCAAATTGCGGTTTCATCAAAATCGCCACCAGCTGTAGAATCACCAAAGCTTGATTTTAATTTAATTCCTATTTCCCTGTCAGCCAAAGCTGCTGTTGGGTCTATGGTAACTATTGCAACTAATTGTAATGTTGTATATGATGGCATCTCGGGTAATGTAATTCTGCCCTTAGAATCTTTGAAACAAACATCAGTTGGAATTGGATCACCTTGCATCAAAATTACGCAAGGACGCTCTATTGGGTATTCAGACCCAAATCCTTCTAGCAATGCGTATTCTATATTCCAAGAACCTAAAGTATTCAAACCAGGTACAATATCCCATCCTGCTCCATCAACAGTATGATTGTGTACTGTCGGTTGGTCTGCAACATTTCCATAATTGGTTACATTCATTGTGAATCTAACTACTCGACCCGGAGCCGTGGTTTTTATTCTGCTCTCGACTGTTGGGTCAATGGTTATTCTCATATCATGGAACTCTACGATTTCAATTTGTAAAGTGATTATGTCTCTGAGTTTAGTTCCTTCAAATGTTTCCTCACTAAATATTTCTATTTTGACGGTGTATTGGCCTGCCAATGTTTGTTCTGGGACATTTATCATAATTGGAATCTGTTGGGACTCATCACGATCTAATTCTTCAAATAATATTCGAGGAATTAATATATCCCATACATCCGCATTTCCGTCTTGATCTGTAATTGAGCCGATTGCAATATCATAACGATCGGCGCCATTACCTGTATTTTCTATGAGCGTATCAAGTTGATACTCTTGCCCGGGATGTAAAGAAAGTATAGTTTCGGTTGTGGCATCTAATTCATATCTTTGAATAATGTTGGTCACTAATACTACCGAATCTCTAACCTTTGGTGCGCCTTCTAAAGTCGCTTTGACGGTTACCGAATCACCAATTCCTGCTGTTGCATTAAATGGTGCACACATTTCTGCTGTTACTTTGTATGGTAAATCAACAACTGCCCAATAACGAGGTGTTGATTGAGGGACGCTGTTGCCCCCAGGTGCTTCTGAAAAGTCTAAATTTACAGTCCAGTGATCAAATCTCCATGTCTGTTCTGATACTTCATCAGGTTTCTCGTCGGGCCCACCCGGTGTTGTGAATATTACGTGCCCTGGGGTGAAATGCTTAGTTACTTCAATCTCAAATTCAGAACATTCACCAGGAAGTACGTGTTTCGTTGTATCTCCTAAATTGAAGACAATGTTTCCAGTACTCTTAATTGAAACATTTACCCATAACTCAAGAATATCAAACGTTCCTTTGTCTACTGATTTTACTGGTTCCCCAGTTGACCAGCCTTTTAGATATATTACAAATGTGCCCGGCTCTTGGGATGTTGGTACATCAATTTGTAAGTTTCTAGTCATCGATTGGCCTGGATCTAGTGACAAGGATAGAGGGAAAGTAATACCCCAGCCGAACGGCAGAGCCCATTCTGTTTGGCCTTCTAATGTGGTTGGATCATAGAATGCAAAAGTATCATACACATTCCCAGTATTCGTTATAGATATTGAAAACGTGGCCTGTTGGCCCTGTTCAACATCTGCTTGGTAGTGACTGGTGTCTAATTCAATTCCGTGAACAACATCCATCAAAGTAAGAGTTATCGTTTCATCTCTTATAGCTGGATCTTTGTATGAAATAGCAGAGACCGTGATTGTAGCGAGTTCATCTCCATGCGCTTGGTAAATTGTTGGTGCACGTACCCTCATGTACAAAGAAATGCTCTCTCCACCTTGAAGGGATACGGGTGTTGAGTCAAAAATGGGAGTGTGGTTACTAGCAAAGAATATGCTAGCACTCCAATTTGTTGGAACACCTTCGATCGCTAAAGAAAATATGTCTGAAACTAATTCTGCTGGACCGGGGGTAGGGTTAGATATTGTCATATTGTATGTAGTTTGTTCACTGGGTTCTATAGTGTGATAGAATGTTTCTGAGTCTGCCAAAGAAACTTCAACTAATCCGGTTAAAATGTGCACATAACATAGTGTGTAGGAACCCCCATTGTGTTCATCATTACATTTGTTAGTGTCAGCCCAACCTACATGTGCTCCGCTACCCATATCATTAGCAAAGGCAGGAGGTTGCCCTAACTCAGGAAGAGCCGGTGAATTTGGCCCCAATTTATCTGATTGCCAGTCGGTTATTGGAAGCCTTTCCCAAGGGTCAAAAATTGACGATGCAATTGAATTGAGGGGGAAGCCTGTTGGATAATCGTTGTTGGTATGATTCAAGCGAGTATACATTAGAGTCTCCCCCTGAGTTCCGTTATAATTATCCAACCATGTTAAATGGACATTGTCGAAAGAATCTGTTAGTATTGAAGGCATGTGCGAATTGGCTCCAAATGGCCGGTCGTGCGGTATTCCATCATATCCTTCAACAGTAGATATTGCGGCATCGGCAATTTGTTTTATTGCGTAAGAAGGTAGGCCTTCAGCAACACCATCCCAGGCTCCCGCTGAACTTAGACGGAGTCGGGTGTAATATATTTCATAATTGACATCGATATCGAAACCGTAAGCCCGACCGTCCATCCAAGTGACGTGGGTGTTTCCTGAATTGTCAATTGCAATTGCAGGATGTAAACTATACGCATCGTTTAATGTAACACGTGTGTCGTTAACAACCACTAAATGCCCATAACCAAGTGCATCGGGAGAAGCTCCTATGTCTTCGATATATTTGTCAGCAGTAGTGTCAGTAAAAGTTCCGGGATTCCCCTTGCTCCAGCCTGGCCATGGAGAATCCAGCAAACCAAGTGGATCTAGAACTGTTAAAAATATTTCACGGGAATTATTAGTTGAAAGATATACTAGGGCTTCAACCATCAATTGCATTTCTGCTTGATTAGAGGATCCTGTTGGAAAACTGTACATCATTCCTTCAGCATTACTAAGTGCTAAGGTTGCACCACTGCATGTTCTAGTATTAAGACTAGTAAAGCCATTTGGGCATTGAGCCAAGTCCATCATATGAGAACCGACTGCTTCAGAACCACTACCGAAACCTGCTGCCATAAGCGGGATTGGAATTATTCCTGCAGTAACACAGGCGTTGTGGGCTTCCAATATTGACTGTGTGTCATCCGAATCTGTTGCAGGATCTCCCCCATATGGTCCTTCATCGGAAATAGGGATTACGATTTTTGTAGCATTTGGATTCCATTTATGATCTAAAACAGTAGGCGGGTTGCCTGGTACATTACCTTGAATATCGTGCCATGAAAGACACGCCCAAGTTGATGCTGGGCCCCAAAACTCACTGTAATATCCTCCATCTGCAGGAAGGTCGACCGCGCCGTTGGCATATACCACCTCGGTTAACTCGCGAATACCACCAGAATCATCATTTGGTTGAAGTCCGAGAGCGGTTGTCCTCGGACCTACGTTATTACCCCCTGTTGCATAAGCAGCAGCGCAATTACCACTTGTTGCCGCTGAAGGCCAATTGCCACTTAATGCATAAAGCGTCTCATAAACTGTCATGTTTGCTCTCTCAAGCATTGGTTTAAGTCCTTCAAAGTTATATCCACTAGCAAAAGAACCACCATAGAAAACAGCACACATATCCGCCCATTCTGCATTCATTGAACCTGAAGTATCAATTGGGACAACCATCTCCACCTTGCCCCCACGAGTATCATCCCAAACAATCTGAACATAGTCATCTAAATCTACTGCTACATCAGGGTGGCCTTTATGGCCAATTATAGGAGTCAACAATGTTTCGTCAACTGCAACAATTGCGATTCTAGCAATTACATCGGCTTCTATCATTGCGTAATAAATCTGTGGCTGTTGGTAATATTTATCTAATGACTCAAAAGAATCTTCCCAAACAATATGAGCATTCGCATCAGAATCTACATCGATTGCTGGCCAATCTCTATTTTGAGTGTGGCGAGAAACTTCAAAGTCATCGATAACTGAAATAGTAGCATCAATGGCTACACTCCCGTCGAGGTCATCTTGAGCTGGATCTATAACGGTGTATCTAATCGCCCAGTTTCCGGCTCTGTCCGCCCAAACAATATGTGCTCTATCATTACTATCAATAGCGATATCTGGATGCCACGATCTGCTTTGCCCTGGGTTTGATATCTGTGTTGAATCAATAAGTGTCTCACCTCTAGCATCAACTAATTTATAGTACAAATGTTGAGTATTACGACTCCAAACAAAATGAACATTTCCTTGGGAATCTGAGTCAAGTGCAACCATTCTATCGTTTTGAGAACCGCCGTTGACAATTTGTATCGCATCTGTAAGTACAACTTCACTTGCTGAAACAGGTGGGGCACCCATTGCAACAAATACACTCATTAACATCAATGTAACCATCATCACACTAGTTCTTTTTTTACTTCTATTCATAATTCTCCCTCTAGCTAAACGCTGTAGCAAGTGAATTCGAGCATCCACTATACTTAACCTCGACCCTTACGGGTCACTCTATGATTTTGAATGATGGAGAAATTTATGCCCATTCGTCTCTATCGAAACTTCGCCCAAAACCGCCTGTTTCGTCGAAATCAATATTTGTTTTATCGTTGTCTATTTGAGAGGTTTTAGGAGTTCTATCTAATTTCTTGGATATCCAATCATCTACTGGGCCTGGTTTACCTGTACCGGGACCATATCCAAACTTTATTTTGTGAATTAGAGCTAGTTTTGTAAGCCAAACATGCCTCATTGTGTGCATGAATTCATTTTGAGTTAAGCCATCAAACCAAATTGGTCTTGAAAGGTTGAATGCCTGAAGAGGGCCAGGGACTTCCTTCTTACCAATATGGAGAACCCAATCTAAATTGGCTTGTGTTAGAAGAATTCGTGTGTCGTGTAACCAAGTTTCCCAACCGAGGGGGTCGGTAGAATGATGATCTTTCATTTCTGATTGTTGGCCATCATCTACCCGAGTAATTGAATATATTAATACTAAATTTCTATTTTTCGGTATTACAATATTGAATATATGCGCTGCTTTAGTAGGAGGATAACGAACATGTAAATGCAAGAAGTTTTGAGGGTCTTGAACTTCCCTTGTTTCTAGTTTCTCACTATCAAGCCATTTTCTAATCGAGTCGGCGGCCCCGGTCTCGTCCATACCTACTGTTCAACGCCGTCCTATATGAGAAGTCCTAATTTAGAATTTAGATTTTCGAGTAAAATATTCAACTGTTTACCACTTTCGGTTTTTGATAGTTGTCCGATGGTTACTGCGACCTTATAATCTGACCAAAGGTCATAACCCACTAAAAATATTAACGAGCACAAATAGAATACTAAAATTACTAATATTATAGCCAAGCCACCAATTAAAGAAAATATATTTTGACCCAAAAAACAAACGGTGAAAATTGATATAAGTGGCCAAAAGAAGACAGGAGAAAACATACCGGCCAAGAAAAAATATGTTGTTCTTGCATCTTGACCTTCGTCACTTTTCTCGGCCATATAACGAGCAAGAGAAGATTGGAGGCCCGAGCCTAATAATGTAGGAATAAAGGAAGTAAACATTATCAATAAACCAATTATACCTTTAAATCGTGCTTGGAAATCTAATGTTTTTAATTTCTGATTTTGTCCTATTGAGCTAGGATCAAGATCGTGTAAATAGAGTATTTCTGCTGCTTCTATGGCTTCAGGAATGATTTTTTGTAGTTTTGTGTTGTCTCTTATTTTATTGCGTACAGATCTTGTAGCAGTTACTTCTTCGCTGAGTTTTGTAAATGGTCTTTCATTATGATTTGCTTCCAAATTAGCAATTAATTTCAATGCCCTAAAAGTCTCCCAATTAGGAGAGTCGGGAGTTAGGGGTGATAATGCATTATACATTTTTTCTTTTAAGTCATGGACTGCTGGTGATGGTGGCTCTATCCACTCTCCTGCAGCCAGTCTAACTGATTCTTTCTCATCAAATACCAAATTAATTTTTATCGGTTGGGCGTATTCTACATAGCAATTGGTTCTAAACCAGTGATGTGTTTTCCAATGAAGCCCTGTTGGTTGGACAACAGGAGGTGGGTTGCCCCTTTCTTTGGCTATTGCTGCCGCAACTAAAGCCGCGCGGGCAGGACCCGTCCTAAGTGCATGTAATCGAGAATCCTGGTGAGATTTGCCTTCTGGCATGATTACTGCTCCGTGACCACCTGCTAAACAATTAGCCACGGTTAACATACTTCTATCATTTATTTTTCTAGCGAATTCGGGGCCCGTCAATCCCGCTTCAATTTCTGCTTTTCTTAATACTGGCTGGGCTCCGTTTCTCCGCGACCACCATCCAATTACTGGGCCCGTTATTAAATCATGACGACCAAGTGAAATGATTCTCTTTTTTTGTGTTTTAATCATTACACTAGGGTCAACTAATCCATTAATATGAGTAGCTACCGAAATTCGTCCGCCCGGATTTTGAGGAATTTTATCGAATTCAAATTTACGAAATATTATTGATGTCCCTACATTGAGCATAAATCTAAGAATATATCCAAAAAATAAATTGCCCGGATGTGTCCCATCATGGCTGTAAGGTGCGTTTTCTAATTTCTTGTGATCGAGGTTATGGGCGGCGGCTGATAATTCCGGAAGAACCTCAGGTGCTCCGCTCGACTCAATCACACATCTTCGAATTGGCCTCTGGTTGAGAATACACCGGTTGCTCAAAATGAGTTCTAATGCTCACCTTAGTATCAGAAAATAAATTAGTTAACGGCAGAAAATATGGCTGCGGCAATATTTTTTGCATCCGAATTATCTATGGATTTTGGAATCCAAACAAACGAATGTTCTGAATCAGAATATCGAGGAATAATATGAAAGTGAAGATGGTTGACTGTCTGCCCTGCTTCCTCACCATTATTTTGAATTAAATTATAGTTTGTTGCTCCTGTAACTTCCATAATTGCACGGCAAATTTTCGGTAGGCATCTGCCCAAAGAAGAAGCGGCTTCTTCTGATAAAACATCCATTGTAGGAGCGCTTTCTTTGGGTATGACCAAGGTGTGGCCTCGACTCAAAGGATTGATGTCTAAAAATGCGTAAACAAAGTTGTCTTCATACACTTTATGAGACGGTATCGCCCCACTTAGTATCAAAGAAAAGATACTATTGCCGGCGCCTGTCATCGTATACTCAACTCGTTTTTGCTAGAGACTCCACGATACTAAACATTGCATCCGTTTGTATTGCACGGAGTAGTTCTGTATTCATCACTTTGGAATCATCAGTCAAACTAATTTGTATATCTTTTAATTCCTTGATACTCGATAAAGAAAAATTGCTGCCCTCATTAATTTTTTTTGCCAACCCCGATAATTTCTTTGAAACTTCGCCGACTGAGGTTCCGGTTGGAGAATAGTATGCCTCTATTTTTTGGGAAACTTTAGTTAACTCTCTACTAATCTTATTACTGCCTCCAAATTGAGTTGTTTTTACCCATTCACCGGCATGATTGCCTGCCGCTTCTCCAGTAACTAAATCTTCTAGTTGTAAATTACCAGGCAAATATCCATCGCCATGCATACCTGTGTTTGCTGATCTTCCCGCTGCATAAAGCCCAGTAAACCACATGCTTTCTGACTTGAAAGTAGCTCTTCCATTGGGGTCAATTGGAATACCCCCTAGTGTAAAAGCTACTGTTTCCATAAGAGGAATTACTTCCAATGCCGTATCTAATCCTGTTCTTTCTTCAATTCTTCTAATAGTTTGAGCATACCAAACTTTTGCATCCAAATTTAAACTTCTTATGTCCAACACACATCCTTCGTTGTCAGTGTTTTCTCCAAGTATGGCCTCTTCGCCAGACTCCTTTCTATACCTTCCACCAACACTCAAAATATCGATTGGAAGGTGTAGATTTGTGCCCCTAACTGTTAATTGGTGCTTTGGAATATTGGTCATACCTTGAAGCATTACACCAGCGGAAGCAGCTAATGCCGCACCTGTACCAGGGCCCTCAGAAAAGTTATTCCAAAGCCCTTGATGGCCTTCTGTTGCTAAAATTATTGCCTTGGCTTGGATTCCAAAAATCTCCCCTGATTGTAAGTTCAGTACTGTGATTCCACGAATTTGTTTGTTGTCCATAACCAAAGACAGGGTCTGTAAATCTGTTCTTCTAACAATGCCTCTCTTCATCACTTGTTCTTCGAGGATCCTTGTTATTTCCCGAGATGTTGAATCTCCACAGCCTACCAATCGAGATCTGCTATGGCCATATCCTGAGGAGGCAAATGGTAAACCACCATCACGCCTTTGGATTACTAAGCCCCAGTTTTCTAATTCCGCTAATACATTGATTGCTTCGCCACACACTCTTGCCACTACTGACTTATCGGAAGATTCGCCTCCAGCCAAAATTGTATCATTTCGATGAGTTGTCGAATCCACTTCATCAAAAGAGACTGCAAGACCGCTAATTGGTGCCGCACCTGTTCCAGAGCCTACGCTTCCACTATCTATCACAATTGGTTTTGTTCCAGCATCGGAAGATGCTATAGCAGCTCGAAGGGCTGCTGGACCACTACCGATAATTACAACATCCCAAGATTCCATGTTCTCTCGGGCTCTTCGAGAGGATTCCTTCTCAAGAAGATGACGCTTACGGCTGTATAAAAAATCAATTATTCGGATACCGAAAGCGCTAGCCTCCTAACTTCTTCTGCTGCATCGGCCATCCTAACTCCGGCGCTTTCAGGGTGCAAACTAGATGTCAATGTAGTTTGGACGATTGTGGACGATAGTGTGTTGCCATCATCACCATTTATTGTAACTTGAACGGGGTGGGGGCCTGAAACAGTACTTGGCCATGCCAACCCTATCCAAAGAACCAAGGCTGTATCTAACAGACCATCTAAAGAGGAAATTTCTTTGGTTCTAGTTCTTTTACAGGGCACCCTTAACGTTTGGACTTCGGGTTCACCATGAGCCGTTACTATTTCGATTTCAATGGTCATATCTGAATCTCCTCCATTATGAACCATAACGAAGAGGTCTGATTGTCCGTCGGAAGAACGGGGGGGTAAATCTAAATCCATCCTCCAATTATTTTCACTTAAACTCAACTCGCCGTTTTTTGATGCATCGTGTAACCTATCAATTAGGCGGAATAATCCAGGCTGCCAAGCGCGTGTATGCGCTAAAAGACTTTGAATTGTAGTGGTGTTGATTTTGGAAGAAGGGTTGGTTAGTTCGTCCATTGCTGCTATTTTGTATACCCCTCTAATTGAGCTCATCATCTCATCTGCTGTAATCAAATCTCTGGCATTCAGATGCAATGCTACCAACATATGCTCTAAAGCCGCACCTGGTGTATGTTCAGCTCTCACCTTTGTTGAAAGAGATTTGCTCCAAGTATTCCAACTACCGGCTGTTTCGGGATCTAAATGAGCTATCAATACGTCAGTTAGAACTCTATTCAAAATACTTTCATGTAAAGTAGGTGCATGTAAAGAAAGAAGAGGGAATGTCTTCGAACGCATAGGGATTGATCCTTCTAAGTAAAATGTATTTAACCAAGAAATAAATCCAAGTATTACTGAAAAACTGACCAGCATTTTACCTAATACAAAACCTGTCTCAATTTCCCATACTGCAAATAATGCAAGTGCCGATAGGATTGATGAAAATAGCCGCACTCGTTCTCTCAAAACTCTTTCATGAAGAGTATTAAGAATCCTTTCAACTCCGGGATATGCTTCCTTAGATTGAATGCCATCAACTCTCAACTGAAGGCGATGTCTGGCGGACATTTTGGCGAATATAGATGAGAGATGAGGGGGTAAAAGAAGAAATGAAAGAATGCTAAAAATTACAATTGCTGCCTCAATAGATGAATATTCCCAATCGGTCAGTATTACACCTGCCGATGTAGGCGCTGCTATAGAAAACCAAAACCGTACAGATGGCATATATTTAATAGTTGAAATCCATGTCCAAAATCTACGTTGTGAATCGATTCTTACAATTCTTTTTGAGAATGCTCCTGACTCATTAGAAAGACCTGCGGGGCCTTCCGCATAGGGAGTTGGTAACGCCGCTTGAGCATCCTTCACGACACTACGGGACGTTCAATATCCTTGATGGCATCGGAGGATTCTGCAAAAAAAAACCATTTTAGAGCACCCTTACATTTCTTGAAGCATATGCTCTCGCACGTACGGGCGATTAGTGTAGTCTGGATATCACCTTGGCCTCCTAAGCCGAGAACCCGGGTTCAAATCCTGGATCGCCCGCCATTAAGAAAACGCTAATCCGTGATTTCTTCCGGCTTTGGCGACTCTATGAAGAAAATGTTCTATTGGAATTCTAGCATGCATTGAATTTCTTAGATTTTTATCACAATCTGCTAATGCATCCAATATCTCACAGCGAAGATCTTCAGTAATAGAAAGCCTGCGCCCGATGACCACCTCATGTATTTGAGAAATTACATCATCTGAATCTAATCCGTGATCGTTCATTAGTCTGTCAACTTCTGCTATTGCTCCAGTAAGAATTTTTCTATTTTTACCATTCTGTTTTTCCCACTTCCATTCTACGACTTTTCCTCTTAATGCTAATTCCAATAAATGACGCCCCGCCTGTAGAGTTGTTGCTTGGACTAATTTGTGTACTGCGGAACGATCAGACGTTAGTCCCCTAGAATGAAGCATTTCTAATGTAAAAATTGATTTACGAAGATTGCCGCTACAAACATATGCTATATCTCCTATAACTCCCTCGTCTTGAATTATATTTTGCTTTACGCAAATTGATTCAAGTGTTGATATTAATTGCCCTTTGGATGTAGAGGGAATCCTAATCATTTGAGTCCTTGATCTTAAAGCATCGATTATTCGGCTAGGGGCTCTTGCGACTAAAATAAATCGTGAAGCATTACCTACTGTTTCCATCATCCTGCGCAAGTATGCTTGTCGAATATGACCTAAATGATCCGCATCTTCTAAAATAATTAGTCGGCTTACTGGTAGTTGGCCATCTTTCAATTCGATTTCGCGCCCGGACGGAGCAATACCTGAAGGGGTGGAAGAAGTTATGTTTCGATCGAATGCATCTAATGACATACGTCCTGCCAATGTATCAGAGGAATTGATTCCCCCTGGTCTCAAAAAATTCTCAAATTTAGCCATTGCACCACTTGACCTAGCTAAATCACGACACTGAAGGATATGAGTTGTGGATTTCCAGCCCGGACCCAACATTTGTCTAGCTACTAATTTCCAAGAGGCTGTTTTTCCAACACCTGCCGGGCCTGTTATTAAGAAATTTGGGGGAGTTTGAGACATACTAGCAGACGTCAATGCTTGACGCAAGCTTTCAGGTATTGCTAGAGACTCAAATGTTTGAGGAGAATGTTCACTAAGCCAACTCGCCACGAGTTAGCGTCGAATAGGAGGGTCTTGAACTGAGCGTTTCTTATTCTGCCTTCAATTCCTTAAAACGGCCGCCTCTACGAGGCTTAACGAATATACGATATCCACATGATCGGCAAGATTTACCAGTAGATCCTGCTTCTGTCCAAACTAAGTGGCCACAACGAAGGCATTTATATCGAATTTCCAAAGGATCCATGGTGGATTCACAAGTATTGCATTTTGGTAAGTCTGATTCATTGAAAGGCCTTCTGTCAGTACGGTTACACTGACGGCATTTGTGAAGAATTAATTTATCTGCGCTCTTAGCCATTAAACCGGCCGACCATCGCTCCCTTCTTCAATCTGTGGTTGAATTATTGAGCCCTCCGGGCTCTAAAACAGACGTCTACAAAGTTCTCAAAAATCTTGGCACCATACTCGGAGTCATTCACTTCTGGGTGAAATTGGAGGCCAAATCTATCCTTTTGTTTATTCTCCATGGCTTGGATTGCACAATTTTTACTTACTGCAGTAATTTTGAAACCTTCGGGGGCCACGACCACTTCGTCGTTATGGCTTTCCCACACTTCTTGAATATCGGGGGTATTTGCAAATAATTCGCCGCCTCCATCAATTAGTTCGATTGTTGCTGCACCAAATTCAGGATGAGGGGCTTCTTGAGATTCTCCCCCATAAAATCCTGCCATAAATTGATGGCCGGCGCATATCCCTAATATTGGCACATCTAGTGAAAGATAGTCTGAACAATTGCCCAACTTCCCGGTTAATCCAACTCTGGCTGCCCCGCCCGAAAGGATTAGTCCGTCCACTTTTCTCATTTCTAAAAGAGGAGTTTTGTTAGAAAGGATTTGAGTTTCAACACCCAAATATCTCAGCATTCTCCATTCTCTATGAGTCCATTGGCCACCATTGTCGATAACATCGATTACCAACTTCTGGTCAGACATGATGTATTCGAGTGGAAAGAGGGTCATGAATTATCCGCTAAAATAACTTCTGAATTGAAAACCCCTTTTGAGTGCGATTGAAATACACGGCCTTTGTCGTGATGCTACTTGCCCCGATGGTGTAGTGGCCTATCATGCAGCCCTGTCGAGGCTGCGACCCGGGTTCAAATCCCGGTCGGGGCGCCACTTAGAATACTAAACAAGAGCGTCAGAGAAGAATCCTATTCATTTTAGATCTATATTCGTCTTTGGGACAAAAGTAGTAATTTTTGGCATTAAACCAACCACTCATCTTCTTCGTTCTCATCATCGTAATATTCATCAGCGACTAAAATATCTTCATCACTTTTTAACTCATCCCAGACTTCATCTTCTAAGTCTGAATAGATATCACTAATATTCTCCGATTCTTTTTCCTCTGGGAATACCAAATTTAATTTCCTATGTATTACTCCAAGTTCGATTAATCTGCATAAAGTATATCTCCACTTAGACTTGTCTTTCAAAAGTGAATGCTCTAATAATTTTAATTTTTTTTCTGTAAAAGATAAAGTCTGATGAATTGGGACCCTCATTACAATACTATCGATTAGTTCGTCGGTTGCTCGCTCTAATACAGGCAGATACGTAACTATATTTTTCTTCTTTTTACCTCTTACTGAATCTATCTTTTTTTTATATTCAGAGTTTAGAGAATAACTGTAAAGAAGATTAAGCAAATATTCACTATCTGTGTGTAATAAAACAAATATTTGTCTCCGCATTCTATGTGTATTTCCACATGCAGGGAGACCTTCTGCGAAATGTTTTCTTGGAACTCTTCCTGCTCGACCGGTTTGGCGGTTTAATAAATCAAGAACATTTTCGCTAATTCTTAAAGATGAACGTGCTTTATTACCAAACCTTGTTTTAAGATCATGCTTATTTTCCCACCTCGTAGTATGCACTAACTTCAGTTGTCTTCGTCGTGTTTTGGTAACAAAGGTGGTGGGGTTGTCCTTTGTTGAATATGTATATTCTCCAAGCTTTGCCCAGTTCCCTGATTTATCTGACCAACCAACTTCTCCAGTAACACATTCGCATAAAAATTCACGCCAATCTTTTCCCTTCAAATCATAGTGAGTACAATGAATAATATCGTGTAATGACGGGCCGCAATCCACCATAATAATAAAGTGATGCACTAAGGCAATATAAGGCTTTCAGTAACGCCTTTTTTTCTAATGGTAGTTACGGTAGTGAGGGGGAAACCCCAGTAGGAGACAAAAAAAAATGAGTAAAGATACGAAACTAACGGATGATGAAACAGTAACTGATATGGTAGTGTGTGATAGACTGCCGAAACTAGAGAAAGATTGGAATGAACATGCAAAGTCGCATAAGATGCTTTCTTGGGCCCACCAGTTTATGCTAGACCATAAGGGAGGGGAAGTGAAGTTCTTGAACAACATAGGGGTGAACTTGCAAAAGGTCAACGATAGTACAGTAAGGTGCATAGCTGTAGTTGATCACCCGGACTGCTTCGTTGGCCTGTCTTGTCTTAAATTGACTTTCGAAACTGCACAAATTGAAATTGAAATAAACCCCTACACACTAGTCATACCATACACGCCTAAAGATGAGGAAGGTAGTTGTGAGGCGGTTGAGGTCGCACCTGGATTGGAGGTGGCTTAAATGTGGATTTTTACCAAACATGGATTTCTAAGTATTGTGCAACATAATACTATGCTTGGACATTTTCAAGTCAAGGCTCGAATCATTGATCCATTAGAGATTCTATGGCCAGAACACAATATTGAGATTATTGGTTGGGCGGACTATAGATTCCGTATTACTCTCGAAAAAGAGCAAGTCACTTCGATTTTAAATCAAGAAATTCAAGCGGTCGGATATACGAGTTTTAAAGACGAATGTCGAGATAATCATGACTATCACGATGCTTTGGTAAAGGTCTGGTCTACAATGTATAATTATCAATTACGAATGGAAAGGAGATGAAAAAATGATAATGGAAAAAATGGAAAGAGATGAAGAAACAAAAAACGAAACTGCAACAATAGCTGATAAGCTACCCGAGCTGGATGAGGTCAGTATGAAGAAGGCTCAATCTGATATGGCAAGGCAGTGGTGTTCGAAATGGATGGGAAGAAACGCAGACGGAGAAACAGAGTGGGATAGTAGTGCAGGCGTTATGCTACAGAGGACCAGTGTAAACAAGGTCAGATGTATCTCTGTTTACGACCATGACGGCTGTCTAAGGTGTCTCCAAGAGATGCGTGTGGCCTTTGAGGTGTGTGGCATCACTCTGCAGATAGACCCATACGCAGTCATGATGGAGTTCGTGGAAGAAAGAGACTTAGTTAGGCGAAATGATCAAGGCTCAGGTATGGAGGTGGCCTGAATGTGCCCCTATTCTATACCAGAAGCAGTCGCTCTTTGGGGTAAAGCCTGTAATTTTCACAGGGGCACAGATCCTAAACATGTATGCAATAATCCTACTGCTTGTCAGCGAACATTAGACAAGGCGTTCTCTATCGAGTTGAGTTCAAAGGGGTGGGAATAATGAATGAAGAAGAAAAGAAAATGGAGGAAAAAAGAAATCTTTTCGAGACACTTATCAATTCGTGGGATGGGTCTGAGATGTGGTATCAAGAAAGAAGAATACAGTTTCCTGGTATAGTTAAAATAACTACTGATAAATGGGGGGTATCTGTAACTATAAAATCAGAACATTATAGAGATATTTCTCTATCAGGTAGATGGGATATTCTTTTTGTTGGAAATCAGAGTTTAGGAGCTATGTATTGTGGTTGGACAATAAACAAAGAAATAATTCATCCTGAACTTGGAATTAGCATTGGTTAATTTTCTTTGGAAATCCATGCTTCGAATGAGCATAGTCGTAAAGCACTACTATAATCTCTTTTAATTTTTAATTTCGGCTTTGGTCTACCCGATGCAATGGGCGGAAGAATCAGTTGGATTTTTTCATTAACTAAAGGAATCTCTGATTCAGCAACTATGACTCTGCCTCGTATTAAGGAGGTATTTTTTCGATTAAGTAAAGGGATTAATGTAGGTAGAAACTCTATTGTTCGGTGAGGAAGATTAACCAAAACTAAATCCCATTTGCCTGAATATTGAGGGTTTTTGGAAAGTTTTGTGGCATCGGCTAATCCAACTATCCTATCATCATAATATTGTTGTAACTTTTCGGATTTAGTTGGATAATCTCTTTTATCCCATCTCTTAAGATTTTCAAATAATAATTCAACTGCTGCAGAGTTCAAATCAGAAGCAAGTATACTTCCAGCCAAGTTTTCTTCTGCAAGTAATGTGGACAAAGCAGGTCCAACACCGCAAAAGGGATCGCAAATTGCTAATGGACGACGTAATTCCGCACGTAATTCTTTGGCTAAACTGAGTGATTCAAGGCGCTCTGTTTGAAGTTTTGTAGAATAATAAGCAACGGTTGGATCACAAGAGATAAATCTCCCAGATTCCTTTATCAAAACTTTTGTGTTGAGAATACTCAATGGTATATTCTCAGTATAAATTACAGATTCTTTTCTCGCACCAATCGGCTCTAATTCTCTAATTCGGTATTCACCCATCACTCCTCCATCAGACAAAACTAGTCTTATCGATGGATGCGATAATAACTTGGCTTCTGCAATTTCTGAAGTATATGATTTTATTTCATCCTCTATTCTAACTATCATCATATCGCCAAAAAATTCATGTGAAGATGGCCATGATTCTTGATATTTGGAAACTATTTCTTTACCAACTAGTTTTGTTAAATGGTTCCACCAATCAGTATCTATTCTTTCATCGGGTTTTCCCTCACAGACTATTATATCAAAATTAGAAAATGGTTCCGAGAGATTACTATCTGCTGATACTGCTAGAGGAATTAGTCTATGTAAGCCATCATCAGATGAGAATATCCTGTGCCCTTCGGCTAACCAATTATGCTCTATAATCTGGACGAGAATTGTCTCGACTTGTCTATTCGGTACCAATAAGTGCCGCATCATGTTCATCATGTGCAGACGGTTAGGACGCTTCACCATGACGGAGACAGGTTTGCCAGCGGGCTTGTGGCTTATCGGCCTGGGGCCTGGGAATTTAGAATATATGAGTAAGTTTGCCAATGATACTGCAAACGCCTGTTCTAAGCGGTATTTGGAAGGTTATACTGCAATTTTACCCCCTGAACAGGAAGAAAAACTGGAGGCTTTAATTGGAGAATGGGAAAGGATAATGCGGCCAGATGTTGAAAATCCTGATGAATTGTTGAAATTAGCTAAAGAAATTCCGGTGGCCCTTCTCATCGTGGGAGATCCTATGCAAGCCACGACTCACGTGGATTTAGAAGCAAGATGTAATGAAATGGACATTAACTTCAATATTGTTCCGGGTATTACTGCAACTGCGCTTGCTGTATCTCTATCTGGACTACAATCGTATAGATTTGGAAGACAGGTGACTATTCCTTTTTCTTATGGCGATTATTTGCCATGTTCTCCCTTAGAAATGATTTGTAATAACTATGAAAATAATTTGCACACTCTTGTGCTATTAGATCTTGATCCAACCGGTATGGGCTTAGATACGCCAAGTCCTATGACTCCTGATAAGGCGGTATCTCTTCTTGAAAAAATGGCGGAAAAAATATTACAAGATACTGTGTCTTTTGAAATTTTAAAAACTCCCGTGGCGGAATGGAATGGGATTTTGTTAACAGATATTTCAATGGATG
>Ga0114999_10000795_pt1 | contig 46340 bp, 38 predicted proteins | sample ArcticOcean_MG_C_3_FD_89820 | JGI IMG/M metagenome (GOLD analysis project Ga0114999, IMG submission 89820) | Marine microbial communities from western Arctic Ocean - ArcticOcean_MG_CB8_126 | ecosystem: Environmental > Aquatic > Marine > Oceanic | place: Arctic Ocean: Canada Basin | collected...
CAGCCCCAGGATGTGACGAGCCGACATCGAGGTGCCAAACCGCGCCGTCGATATGAACTCTTGGGCGCGATCAGCCTGTTATCCCTAAGGTACCTTTTATCCGATGAGCGACGGCGATTCCATTTTCCACCGCCGGATCACTTTGGCCGACTTTCGTCTCTGCTCGACTTGTAGGTCTCGCAGTTAGGCAGGCTTATGCCAATGCACTCGAAACGCGATTACCAACCGCGCTGAGCCTACCTTCGCGCTCCTCCGTTACTCTTTAGGAGGAGACCGCCCCAGTCAAACTGACCGGCTGCCATTGTTCCTCTGCCTGATAAAGGCAAGAGGTTAGATTTCCCAACATTAAAGGGTGGTATCTCACTGTTGGCTCCCCGACCCCCTAAAGGGTCAGTTCAAAGCCTCCCACTTATGCTGAGCATTAAAATCGAGAAAACAGTGACAGCTTACAGTTAAGGTCTATAGGGTCTTTCCGTCCTTCTGCGGGTACGCGGCATCTTCACCGACACTACAATTTCACTGAGCTCCTGGTTGAGACAGTGGTCAACTCGTTGCACGATTCGTGCAGGTCGGAACTTACCCGACAAGGAATTTCGCTACCTTAGGACCGTTATAGTTACGGCCGACATTCACCAGGACTTAGGATCAGAGCTTCGCCGAAGCTAACACCTCCCCTTAATCTTTTGGCATTGGTCACGTGTCACATCCTATACTTCCACTTTCGTGTTCGCAGAATGCTGTGTTTTTGCTAAACAGTCGGATGGGCCCTTTCACTGCGCCCGGGACAAGTCCCGGGACCCCTTCTCCCGAAGTTACGGGGCTAATTTGCCGAGTTCCTTAACAGGGTTTCACTCTTGCGCCTTAGTATATTCTACCTACCCACCTGTGTCGGTTTACGGTACGGGCTCCTTAGCATACACTAGAACTTTTCTTGGCACATCTTCAGAAGATACGGCTAGTCACAAGGACATCACCTGGCAATTCAGTAAGTTTGTCTTCATTCAATATGCGTCCTTCTAGTTTAAGTTTCGGAGGTGCTGGAATATTAACCAGCTTTCCATCGCCTACGCCCTTCGGCCTCGGCTTAGGTCCCGACTAACCCTGGGATGACCAGCATGGCCCAGGAATCCTCGGGTTTACGGCGGCCGGGGATCTCACCCGGCTTATCGTTACTCATGTCTACATACTCTCTTCTCAACTCTCCACCATCAGTCGCCTTAAGGCTTCAATGTGTTGAGAATGCTCCTCTACCACGCACAGCAAGCTGTGCATCCAGAGCTTCGGTATAGTACTTATCGCCAATCATTTTCGGCGCAGGATCTCTCGATGAGTCAGCTGTTACGCTTTGTTTAAATGATGGCTGCTTCTAAGCCAACATCCTCACTGTCTATGAAATCCCACCTCCTTTCCACTGAGCACTATTTAGGCACCTTAGCTGCTGATCTGGGCTGTTTCCCTTTCGACTACGAAGCTTATCCCCCGCAGTCTCACTGCCGCGTTCCACCCCCCGGTATTCGGAGTTTGGTTGAGTTTGGTACCCGGGTATGGGCCCTAGCTCATTCAGTGCTCTACCCCCGAGGGTAAGCACGCGACGCTGCACCTAAATGCATTTCGAGGAGAACCAGCTATCACGGGGTTTGATTAGCCTTTCACTCCGACCCACAGCTCATCCGAACAGTTTTCAACCTGTACCGGTTCGGTCCTCCACAACGTTTTACCGTTGCTTCAACCTGGCCATGGGTAGGTCACCTCCGTTTCGGGTCTAGCGCCTGCGACTATGGTCGCCCTATTCGGACTCGCTTTCGCTACGCCTACACACCAAAAGTGCTTAAGCTTGCCACAGACACTAACTCGTAGACTCATTAAGCAAAAGGCACGCGGTCACCTCCGAAGAGGCTCCCACTCCTTGTAGGCACACGGTTTCAGGTACTATTTCACTCCCCTCAAAGGGGTACTTTTCACCTTTCCCTCACGGTACTAGTTCACTATCGGTCGCCAGTTAGTATTTAGCCTTACGCCATGGTCGGCGCAGATTCATACGGAGTTTCACGTGTTCCGTATTACTCAGGGTGATCCTAGGTTCCTTCGAGTTTTCGCGCACAGGACTTTCACCTTCTATGGTCCGGCTTTCCAACCAGATTACACTAACTTTCAGGATACCACATTGGGCCCTACAACCCCAGGAGCAAAGCTCCTGGTTTGGGCTGATCCGCTTTCGCTCGCCACTACTTACGGAATCGCATTCGCTTTCTTTTCCTCCGGTTACTGAGATGTTTCACTTCACCGGGTTCGCGTATCCTCCCCTATATATTCAGGGAGGAACGTATTCATATTAATGAATACAGGTTACCCCATTCGGAAATCCTCGGGTCATAGCTTGAGTGCAGCTCACCGGGGCTTATCGCAGCTTAAACACGTCCTTCATCGCCTACTGGCACCAAGGCATTCACCGTGTGCCCTTAGTAACTTGTTTCTCGATCCGATTTTCTTTCCTGCCCTAAAGCAGAAGAAGAAGAAACTGATCTCGAAGCCGTTTTCACTAAAGTTTGCAAGATTGAACCCGGCCAAAGTTCGGCCAGGGCTCTATCAATAATAAAATTGCAGATTGTTCTACCCAGTATACAGATGTCAAGGAACAGGTAATCCCGTTCAAAAATCAGCCGACTTGTTTCCGATACTCAGAAAAGTTTTCGCAATGGTGGGTCTGACAGGACTCGAACCTGTGACCCCCGCCTTATCAAGGCGGTGCTCTAACCAGCTGAGCTACAGACCCGATACGAATCGGGGGGCTAGGCCCACCAAAAAAAATGGTGGAGGCATGCGGATTCGAACCGCAGACCCTCTGCTTGCAAAGCAGATGCTCTACCAACTGAGCTATGCCCCCGTAGATTGTTTGTTAGGAAATAAATCCTAAGCCCACGGGAAGTCTGGGGAAATGAAAAAGCTAAGTTGTACGTTGCGGGCATCACTATCGTGATGTTGATGCGATTGCTGAATGATTATAAAATCATCCATATTCAAGCTTTGAGCTTGAGGTCACTTCAGGTTTTCACCTTCAGTATTTGCGCCTTTGCTTAATGTTCCGGTTTGACCCGATACAAATTCCCCGTGATGGGGAAAAGCTTTAGGCGTCGACCTATTCGCTTTTACTTTCTTTTAAATTAATTAGTAAGAAAGTGACTCCATTGTGAGACGGAATCAGCGAAGTGCTCCTTAGAAAGGAGGTGTTCCAGCCGCAGATTCCTCTACGGCTACCTTGTTACGACTTCATCCCAGTTACCACCTACAGTGTAGGGCCCTTTTATTAGGGTACTTCGACTGCGAGCGGCTTCCATGATGTGACGGGCGGTGTGTACAAGACCCGGGAACGTATTCACGGCACCGTAGCTGATGTGCCATTACTAGCGATTCCAGCTTCATGAGGGCGAGTTGCAGCCCTCAATCCGAACTGAGCCCAGTTTTCAGGATTTCCTCCACCTTACGGTATCGGTTCACATTGTACTGGGCATTGTAGTACGTGTGCAGCCCTGGGCGTAAGGGCCATACTGACTTGACGTCGTCCCCACCTTCCTCCTGTTTAATACAGGCAGTCTGACTAGAGTCCCCGACATTACTCGCTGGCAACTAATCATAGGGGTTGCGCTCGTTGCGGGACTTAACCCAACATCTCACGACACGAGCTGACGACAGCCATGCAGCACCTGTGCATGTCCAGCCGAACTGACGATCTGCTTTCACAAATCTACGACAAGCATGTCAAGCCCAGGTAAGGTTCTTCGCGTTGCATCGAATTAAGCCACATACTCCACCGCTTGTGCGGGTCCCCGTCAATTTCTTTGAGTTTTAGCCTTGCGGCCGTACTCCCCAGGCGGCGCGTTTAACGCGTTAGCTTCGGCACGGACGGGGTCGAACCCGCCCACACCAAACGCGCACCGTTTACTGCTAGGACTACAGGGGTATCTAATCCCTTTCGCTACCCTAGCCTTCGTGCCTGAGCGTCAGTTAGTGTCCAGAGTCTCGCCTTCGCCACTAGTGTTCCTCACGATATCTACGCATTTCACTGCTACACCGTGAATTCCAGACTCCCCTCCACTACTCTAGCTTGGCAGTATCGGATGCAGTTCCGAGGTTGAGCCCCGGGATTTCACATCTGACTTACCATGCCGCCTACGCACGCTTTACGCCCAGTAATTCCGAACAACGCTTGGGACCTTCGTATTACCGCGGCTGCTGGCACGAAGTTAGCCGTCCCTTCCTCTTGAGATACTATCAGGACCCACCGGTATTAACGGTAAGTCTTTACTCTCTCATGACAGGAGTTTACAACCCTAGGGCTGTCATCCTCCACGCGGCGTCACACCATCAGGCTTTCGCCCATTGTGAATGATTCTCGACTGCTGCCACCCGTAGGTGTCTGGACCGTGTCTCAGTTCCAGTGTGACTGGTCATCCTCTCAGACCAGCTACCCGTCGTCGCCTTGGTAAGCCGTTACCTTACCAACTAGCTGATAGGCCGCGAGCCCATCCAGAAGTGCGAGGCCTAAAAGGTCCCCGCTTTAATCCACAAGAGATATCTCTTGTAATCACATACGGTATTAGACCACCTTTCGGTGGTTTATCCCCTGCTTCTGGGCAGGTTGCTCACGTGTTACTCACCCGTTCGCCACTAGATTTAGCAAAGCAAGCTTTGCTAAATCTCGTTCGACTTGCATGTCTTATCTACGCCGCCAGCGTTCGTTCTGAGCCAGAATCAAACTCTCCGAATAGAAAGTATGTAGTCTCGGCCGGTAAACCGGCTCTGACAAATATTCTGACGGGAATAGGGTGCCTACTTTAAAGCACCCTGTTACCGCGCACCACATCGCTTCAAGCGAGCGGCACGCAACGTACAAATTAGCTTTTTCAATTTCCATTCAATCTCTCGTCGACGCATAACGTCTTCGTTCAATTGAACCTGTTTTCTCAAAGAACAACAACTTCCCTCAAATCATAAATACATCAGCACTCGATGGTAACAGTCGCATTCTAGATCCTACGGGATCCCTAACTTCTTCCAGCCAGGGGGGCGGGAATTATAATCGAACACCCTTGAGGGTCAAACGATTTTCTCTAGCTATTGCACGTTTTTTGACATTTTTTTGCCTTAAAAACTAATTTTTTGAAATATAGAGCTTATAAAGTGTTAATCTTCAATGACGTCTGGCCAATTTGTATGAAAAAATTCGCCCGCACATTTATCCACTCTCTCATAGGTATGAGCTCCAAAAAAGTCTCTCTGAGCCTGCAATAAGTTAGCAGGCAAGTTCTCCGAGCGGAAACTATCATAGTATCCGAGCGAAGCGCTGAAAGCGGGTACTGGGATACCGTTTTGTATTGCTAGACAGACAATTTCGCGCCAATTCGACTGGCTTTTATCTAAGATCTCATTGAAATAATCATCCAGCATTAGATTTCCAAGTTGTGGATTTCTCTCATAAGCCTCAGTAATTCGGTTAAGGAAACGGGCCCTTATAATACAACCGCCTCTCCATATTTTAGCAATCGAACCCAGATCCAAATCCCAACCATGAGAATCTCCTATTCTTTTCATAAGATCAAGGCCCTGTGCATAAGATATTATTTTTGATGCGTGTAATGCATCTTTGACTTTCTCAATGAGTTGCGCTTTCTCAATTCCAAAACCTGATAAAGAATGATTAGAAGGGCCGCTCAATTGAGAAGAAGCGCTTACTCTTTGCTCTTTTAAAGAGGAAAGGATTCTAGCCTCAACGGCAGCATTTATAGTTGAAATCACGACACCGTTTTCAGCAGCACTCATTACTGTCCATCGACCAGTTCCTTTCTGGCCAGCACGATCCAATATCATATCAACGATTGCATTCCCTGTTTCTGGATCTTTTTGTGCAAAGATTTTGCTTGTAATCTGAATGAGATAGCTTTCGAGGTCTCCATCATTCCAATCAGAAAATACCTGAGCCAATTCATCAGCTGTGAATCCTGCAGACTTAAAAATATTATAAGCTTCGCAAATCAGCTGCATGTCACCGTATTCGATACCATTATGAACCATCTTCACATAATGCCCTGCACCACCGGGCCCGATAAGAGTAACGCATGGATCATCTTCAACCTTTGCAGAAATTGATTCAAAGATCGGCCGAATTATTTCCCAGCTCTTTTGGGGGCCCCCAGGCATAATGGCAGGTCCCTTCAATGCACCCTCCTCGCCACCAGAGACACCAGTACCTATAAACAACAACTCCTTTGCCTCCAGTTCGTTAGAACGTCGTTCACTATGAATGTAAAAAGAATTTCCACCATCAATGATCAGATCTCCAGCCTCCAGTAGCGGCACTAACTGTTCAATGACCTTATCAACTGCATCACGATCATTAATATTATTTCCAGCAGTCGATTTAACCATTAGCATTACTTTCCTAGGTCTTTCAAGGCTACTCACGAACTCCTCAAGACTTTCAAAACCTTCAACACTTTTGCCTTTAGCTGCCCCGCTTAGAAATTCCTTCATTGTTTCACTGGTTCGATTATAGACCGAAACATTGAATCCTCGACTCGCCACATTAAGTACCAGATTCTGACCCATTACTGCCAGACCTATTAAACCAAAATCATTATTGCTCATTTCTTTTGCTTTGCTCTTATTATTAAATTTGTAAGGATTTCTATACTCTTAATTATTCAAAGGGCGAACGACCACTAGCGCAACACACAATGCATAATCTCACTTTTATTTTATCTAGTCAGGAAATAGAAAATCAAGATCCTAAATGGAACGAAAAATTTGGGGCCGAACTAATATTCTGGGGCATTGTCAGAAAGTTGGAAAATGGCAAATCTATAAAAGGTATAGAATACAATGCCTACCCAGAACTCGCAGAAACGTTAGCAAATAGGTTTGCTTTAGAAGCTGAAAAGAATTTTGGCGAGCACGAAGCACAAATAATCCACAGAATAGGGTTTGTTGCCGTTTCCGAACCTTCAGTTGTTCTCAAAGTCGGAAGCTGCCATAGTAAAGTTGCCTATGAAGTTTCACAATGGTATCTGGAAAAAATAAAAAAAATACTCCCAATCTGGAAGAAAATCGTCTACTAGAAACACCATGAATCTACCGAACAAACTTACTATAGGACGACTAGGAATGACTGGTCTCTTTGTTATGGTGATGTCGGTTCCTGAATCATACATCAGAGACAATCAATTACCCGCTTGTCAAATCACAATCGCTATAATTTTCTTTCTAATAGCTTCAATAACTGATTTCCTCGACGGCTACTTCGCCAGAAAACTTGATCTTGTAACAGATTTTGGAAAGTTAATGGATCCGCTCGTGGATAAGATTCTCACTAGCGCCGTGTTCATTGTTTTAACGAAAGAGGAAATGATTCCCGCATGGATAACTATAACAATAATTGGGCGAGAATTTCTTGTGACGGGACTGCGCTTACTGGCCTCTAATCAGGGATTCTTACTTTCAGCAGATTCATTAGGGAAATGGAAAACCACGTCTCAAATCATTACCGCTACTTACTTTTTAATCGCTATTGGATCAGATGAAACAATTATAAATCCACTAACATCATTGCAACAGCCATTCATTGGGAACGTGCTCTTATTCATTTGCACAATGATAACGGTGGTTTCTGGAGCCTCTTACATTAAGAAAAATCTCAGTCTTATAAGAACGGACTAGAGGACTGACTTATCCTCCTCTGTTAAAAAGACCGCGGGAGGGAACATTAATGATGTCATTCGCCTCAAGCTTAACGTTTGCTTTGCTGGTCGTTTTAGATAAATCATGTGTCGTCGCTTTCCCTGCCCTAGTCAGTTTAACTCTTTTAGGGTTAGCAAAATCTGAAAATCCTCCACACTGTGCAATCGCATCAAGTAATGTAAGTCCAGGAGTAACACTAACGCCTCTCCTTGTCTGCACTTCACCAAGGACACTAACATATCGCTGTATTGCTCCAGCTTCGCCAAGAATAATAACAACATTAGGTTTCGTGAAGATTTCAGCATCCTCATAGGCCTTTTCCACTTGCCTCATTAATTTTGATGGTTTCATCCCCGCGGCTTGCATTTCTTTTAGATAAAGCAATTTAATGCTACCTTCATCACTTATAGTATAAGTCTGACTAATTGCATCCTGATCATCTGAAGGAACACCTGTGAGACGAAGGCCAAAAGATTGGCCTTCTTGCAGAATTGGCTCTGCCGCATAAATAGTTGTAACCAATAATGTAAGGATAATTGAGAAATTAATTACTTTCATTAGAACTTGTCTTCAACTGAAATTTCTTCACTCGAACTTTTCGACTCCTTGGATGAAGGGGTCTTTGGTTTATCAGAACTGATCTTCTGGTTAGGGTCTATGTTACTTGGAGAATAATATGTATAGTAACTCGTGTAATACTGATACTGATTATCAGAACGTATATCAACATTGTTTAGAACGACTCCGAGTGCCTTTCCTCCAACATTCTCGATTGCTTGTTTTACTCGAATCAACATTCCCCGAGGAAGCTTTCTGTGCTGAATAACAATAATCGTGAGATCAACCTCCGACGCCAAAACTGAAGCATCACTGACCCCTAGGATCGGTGGAGAGTCAACTAGGACCAAATCAAATCGACTCTTAACATCAGCTATGAGCTCTGACATTCTTCGTGAGTTAAGTATACCAGCTGCATCAGAAGGAAGGATTCCAGAAGGCATGAAGTAGAGGTTTTCATAAGCCGTCTGCAGGATCACATCCTCAAGTGCAAGATCAGTAGTTAGATAATTAGTCAAACCAACTGAATTATTAATGTTAAAGAAAGTATGCAATTGTGGTCTACGCAAATCACCATCAATCATGAGTGTATTATAGCCGCCCTGAGCACAGACATATGCTAAGTTCACTAAGGTCGTCGACTTACCTTCACCTGCACCACCACTAACAATAGTCATGGAGTTGGCGTCAGCGGTTTTTCTGTTAAATTCAATATTAGTTCTTAGAATCCTGTAAGCCTCCGCGTCCGGGCTAAGCCCGCCCTGACGATGAAGAATGCCAACGGATTGGGGGATAACCGCAAGAACTGGCAACTCAAGAAAATGCTCCACTTCATCTAGGCTCTTGACGGAAGTATCAAGGTACTCAAGGAAAAACGCCAGACCTATACCAAAAACAAGACCAACAGCAGCACCCAAAACTAAGTGAAGCTTTATATTGGGTCGTGCAGGATCTCCTGGAGCTGCTGCCTCCGCAATCTCGTGAATAACCATTGGTGTTCTCTGTCCAGCGGCATCAATCTTTTCCTTTGCAAGTTGAGACTGCATCCCGTTCAGCATCTCTTTACATAATTCATACTCCTTTTTAGCTTCTATATACCTTACATTATCTTTCCGCTCTTTGAGTGATGCTTTTTCTGTTCTTTCTTTCGTCTCCTTTGAATTTTGCAATTGTTGCTCAGCCATGTTCATCTGTGTTTGGAGAGCACTCTTATGGACATCGACCGCATCAAGAAGTTGTCTCATCCTGAGCGCTAATTGTGAGTCAATGTTTAAAATTTTTGGGTGTTTCACACCAACTCCACTTTCCACTAAAGCAGCACGAGTAAGCTCAAGGGCTTGGTAAGAACTCCAACCGGTTGATAATGTCTCATTCTTGATACCAAGGTCCACGGCAGACTTAATGAGTTCTTCACCTTCAAGATCAGTCAAAGACTTGATTGTTGTTCTCAGATTCTGGATAGCACCTTCGGCTTGGAACTCTTTCTGTTTGGCCGTCATTACTAGGGAAGCGATGCCTGTATTCGGCTGACTACCACGCAACCATGTCGGCTCACCAAGACTCAAGTCCACTATGTTAAGTTCTTCCATCAGACTAATCATCATATCTCTGGACTTTTCCAACCTGGTCATCTGAGACATGATTTGAGTATCTAATTTCTCAAGTGCTCTATCTGCCCTGTCTTTTTCTTCATTTTGTCTCCTCGTCTTATAGGCTTCAGCTAATGCATTCGCTATATCCGCTGCTAGCTGTGCATCTGTATCATAGACTTCGATATCAATGAGGTCAGTTCCTCTAACATCCTGCGTCTCGACTTTCTTCTTAAGGATCCGGAAAGCATCATCGTCCGAAGTGAACCCCCACTTGGCTAAAAGATCTAATGGCTGACCCAAAAAATCCTTTCCATTGTGAAGGACTTCTTTAAGCGTTTCCCTGCTCTGAATAATTTCGAACTGGGTCTGCATAAATGTCATATATGGAAGACTATCGGAACCAAGGTTACCTACGGTTCCAGTTTCACGAAAAACCTCCAAGTCTCTGGCCTCTCTCTGCACCTGAATTTGAACTCGACCCAAATACTCCGGTGGCCGCAAATATGCGATCACCATTGCCGTCATGAAAACCAGGAAAAACGTAAGCAAGATTACCGGATACCGATTTCTAGCAACTTGCCAGTAATCAAGTGCGTGAAGCTTAGTCTCGCTCTGTTTGGCCATGATAACTATTTATAGACTTTTGAGGTGAATGTAGAATGAATCCAAAAAGGGAAATGAAAATATAGGCATTCCTTACAATTCTCAACGATTATTAAACAACAAATCCCCCTGCTGTATGACAGCTAGGAGGATATGAAAGTAAAATTAATAGTCAAATTTAGAATGTCACACTAATACCAGCCCACAAACGGTGCCTGTCATATTCCCTGAAAGCACTATCAGATGTATGGGTAGTTAGAGTGTAGCCTAGATTCAAATCAGTATTAGACATTACCCGATAATTGAGTCCCAAGTTTAGACTCAAGCCATACTCCGTGAGCTCAGATAACACTCCGCGATCATAATCACTACTATGATAGCTGAGCCCTGCCTTGCCTCTTAAATCATCCGAAAACGCATGAGAAGCATTAAGGGCAGTTCTAAAGACAGAACGAGAATTTGCCAGGTGATAGAAAACCTCTGAATCCTCGTATCCGTAACGTGTGAACCAGACAAGCTTGGTGCGATCACTCAACTCATATCGTAAAGAAGCCTCAGCGTATGGATTCCATCCATCATCATCATTATTATCATAATTGCGATTCTCTCCCCCCAATCGAAGGGTTCCGTTCACATTATCATTAAATTTGTGGTCAGCACCAGCTAAGAGATAATTCGCATCATAATCCAGATTAACAATATCGTAGTCAGTATTGGTTCTGCGATACTCACCAACGAGTGAAGTTAAACGGTCTAGGACATAACGAACTTCTTTAGAAAAGGTCTGAGTTAATCGGTCCTCTCCTACAGATTCAATATCATTCTCATAATCGATCCCAGTCACTGTGAATCTAGCAACTGTACTCACCCTGCGGCTCCATGAATGTGAAATCCAAAGATTATTGTATCTGTATGAATATTGATCTAGACGACGAGAAGCAGAGGCTCCGATTGCATCATCTGGTTCAATTTCATAGCTAATGTATGCACTGTTTCCAACAGTAGTTCGCGAGTTTAATCTATGGTGTAGCTTTAAACCCAATCTTCCTGTCTGAAAATTATCGTCAGCCTGTGATTCGGGCTGATCAAAATAATACAATGTAGAAAGGCGCGCATTCAGGTCGATATGTGTTCTGCGAGTTCCCCCTGCATAAGCCGCACCTACTCCGCCTCGTATGTACCCTGATTCCTCTTCCAGTCCGTCCGGACGATTGCCTACATTACTATCAAAGCCAAGGTCACCAGTGACAGTAGTGGTGAATGGAAGCTTAGAATCAAAATCATCAAATGATCCGGATTCTCCAATGCTAAGAAGTCCTTGCCCAGATGCACTCAAGAGGCAACCAATCAAAGAAATCAAAATCAAGAAGGCGCTTTTTTTCATAGTTTGCTATAGATCCAGTTTGATAGAATCTGTATTTCTAATATTTGGGATAATTTTAAACTGAAAAATTAAGTTTCTTTCAATCCTTAAGGATCAGTTGGCGTTGAAGGAGTGTCTGTATCTTTTCCAAGTAATCTATCAATTAGTGCCTGCTGTGCAGCAAGTTCAGCCGCAGTGAGTGGCCCAAAGAAACCAGAACCTCCACCAGCGGAAGCTACGGGAGCAATAAGATATACACCACTAACAACAATGGGCTCTGTTCCAAAGTCATCTCCATCTCCCATCACAGCATCAATAGCTGCGCTAATTGCCTTTGATGACTTAGGTGAAGCTGCAACTGCGCATTCATGAACAACTGCAGTTTGTTTTGGAGCTGCCTTCACTGCTGCGGTCACGACATCTTTAACATCACCACCACCAGCAATCGCTGCCTTAACAATCGAGCAAACACAATTTTCGTATTTACCAATCATTTTTGTTACAGTACTTGCCGCTGCGCCTGGCTTAGCACTAACTGCTGCCTTGGTCTGCTTCGCTACTTCTGAGCAATCATATTCCGTTTCGGCAGCAATACTAAAAACTGCCAAAGAACCGAAACTGAGGAGGAAAACTAAAATTTGCTTCAATAAACTTTTTTTCATTGTTTGTGTTAATCTATTAATTGATTATTTTTTAAATTACTAGAGGCTTTGAAAATTAAATTCTTTTCCGCCTTACTATGTTAGTAACATCCTTAATAATTGACCTAACCGCAAGGTTTTTCTAGCTTTCTTTATAAAATAAAATCATTGCTTCAAATGGGTGAAATCTACTGAAATAGTTAATATTTTCTAATTATTAATATAAGAGTAATAATAATTGAACCTTTGATTAGTAATCAGTTAGAAAGAAAATGGCTCAATTAATAGTCAACTAGCCACCCAATAATTTTCATAAAACGAAAGATTCATATCCCTTGTCAGGATTCTATATGTAAAAATTATCAACTTTACGGTTTCTGCTTTTGAATTTTTGACTTAATAAATCACTTAATTAATCCCTGATGACCAATAAGAAATTAATCCTTATCCTTGTTTCTGTTTCCGCATCCGTGCTATTTGCGTGGTCAATCAGCTCAAAATGGAATGAATGGGGAATAGGCACTAAATTTGTCGCAACATTTTTTATTGCTATCGCCTTAGGACTTTTCACTGTCTTAGTGGTGCTTCCGTCATTAGCAGATAGGGTTGGAGCGTTTTTCTTTTCTGCTCCCGAACAAATAAAACCCGACCCTCTGATCAAAGCCGCAGCCAAGGTGTCTCAGGGAGATTACGAAGGAGCAATTAAGGCGTACCATGCAATAGCATCAGAAGAACCAGAAAACCGTTTTCCTATATTTGAAATCGCAAAGATTCAGCAAGAGTACTTACGTGATGTGGATGCAGCTATTGAGACCTTCGAAGATTCATTAGAAAATAATGAATGGGCAGAAAATGATGCGGCCGCAATAATGTTCCGACTACAACAAATATATTTAGAATCAAAACAAGACGAAAAGCACGCGACAGTTTTATTACAAAATATAATAGATCGCTTCCCCGATACCCGGCACTCAGCAAATGCTCATCACAGACTCAATGAGATAAATAAAATTGGATAATTATTTATTTGGGTTTGAAGCGAGCATAATAAATAATTTTTCCTTGATCAGTCCATACCTTCTCAAAGTCAGTCTTTGGATAGTAAGAATCAGGATCCCATTGGATCTCTTTCAATAAAATAAAACTTTTTAAAACTGACATTGATTCTTCGAAATATTCCAAGTGATCAGTTTTAAACAAAAATTCACCGTTCGGCTCTAGGGTCCTAACAAGGGAAACGCAAAATTGCTCATTCACTAATCGCCGCTTATGATGTTTTTTTTTGGGCCATGCATCTGGTAATAATAAATGAATTCGTGAAGCGCAATGGTCTGGGAGTAACCACTCTAAAGTATAAGAGGATTCCAATCTAAGAACTTTTAAATTTTGTAAATCTTCTTTTAGCGAACGCCGACAAACCTTGCGGACCCTCCCCAGCAAACGCTCTACACCAAGAAAATCCTTCGAAGGAAAATTTACAGCTAAATTAATTAAAAAAGAACCGTCCCCGCAGCCAAGATCAATTTCAAGTGGCCGTTTAGGGTCAGGGAAAATCTCTTCCTTTTTTAGTTTTGTAAAATAATCTGAAGGGAAGAATTGCACTGTTATTTTCAACAAAAACCTCTAAATAGAATCAGAAATTGTATCTGAAACATCCACCCATCGGTCATGTTCCTTTATTAAATCTATTAGGCGGTCAACTGCTTCTTGCTGAGGAATATTAAATTTCACTGCTTTCTTACCAACGTACAGATTAATTTTCTCTGGAGCACCTCCCACATAACCAAAATCAGCATCAGCCATTTCACCAGGTCCATTAACGATACAGCCCATGACTGCAATGCGAACGCCTTTCAAGTGACCAGTCGCAGCTCGAATCTTTGCCGTTGTCTCCTGCAGATCAAATAATGTACGGCCACAACTCGGGCAAGCCACATAATCCGTCTTAAATATTCGAACGCCTGACGCTTGGAGGATATTATACGCCAACCGCAAAGACTGTCCCGGCGCTTTCTCACCTTGAATTAAAACACCATCACCTATGCCATCGCAAAGAAGAGAACCAATATTTGCTGCAGCGACAAGTAAAGTATCCTCGAATTCTTTTTCAGAGTCTGTGCTCGGCACAAGAGTATCTTTGATTATCACAGGGTGCCTCGGATGAACTCGGGATGCGAGCAGTCTGAAACCTGAAACGACAGGTATATCCAAACCATCAGATAATGTAACGGGCATCTCATCCGGACGGTCATTAATGGCACTCACCGCAACATCATCACGCGGATCAATGGCAAGTAATCCAGAAGTCTCTGCAATAATCTCAGGTTGAAACTCACCCATTTCTGAAAGTTTATGTGAAACAGCATCAAATTTTTCCTCCGAAGTTAAAACTCTTACAGTCTCTTTACCTCCTACATTAATCCCTTGAATTTCTATTCTTTGCGAGAGGCGACGCTGATAAACAAATGGATCGAATGAATCTGTTTCCGAATGTGAAATGGCCTGATCCGTTTTTACTTCCCGAGCGCATACTGTAGCAAGAGCACGAGCGACGGGCACTTCTCGAACAGCATCCTCAGTCAGAGAAACGCGTATCGTATCTCCTATTCCATCCATTAATAATGAACCAATTCCAATTGCACTTTTAATGCGTCCGTCTTCTCCGTCTCCGGCTTCAGTAACACCAAGATGTAAGGGGTAATTCCAGTCAGTCCCTTCCGCTTTAAGAGCTGAAACTAGGAGGCGGTAAGCAATGATCATTACCTTGGGATTACTTGCTTTCATTGAGAAAACAAATTCATGGTAATCCAGTTCTCTAGCAATCCGTGCAAACTCCATTGCACTCTCAACCATTCCTCTGGGAGTGTCCCCATAACGATTCATGATGCGATCACTAAGGCTCCCATGATTTGTTCCAATTCTCATAGCGACTCCTCGTTCCTTGCAAATCTTAACTAATGGCGTGAACTGTTCTCTTATTCTTTGTAATTCTTCCAAATATTGCTGGTCGCTGTATTCACGTATTTCAAACTTCTTTTTATCAACATAGTTTCCTGGATTAACTCTGACCTTTTCTACCCACTTAGCAGCCTCCAATGCAGCGTCCGGTTTAAAATGAATATCAGCAACCAATGGGACCTCGCATCCGTTCGAACGAACTTTCCGAGCAATGTTCTCAAGATTAGCAGCATGCCTTCGGGTCTGTGCCGTTATCCTTACAATCTCACAACCGGCATTTGCCAGTTCCAAGACTTCTTTCACGGAAGCCTCAGTGTCCATTGTGTCCGCAGTAATCATTGATTGTATGCGGATCGGGTTATGCGCACCGACGCTCACAGCGCCTATGCTAACCTGACGAGTGAGTCTCCTCTGAAAACGATAAAAATTTTGAGGATATTTAAAATCCATCTGTGGCTATTAATTTAATAAGATCAAGGAGAGAACACAATTGGCTTGGGATTCTCTGACTCACTAGATAAATCACGAACATCAAACCAGGTGACGTAAACCATGAAAGATATTAAAAGTAATGCACAGCCAAACTGCAACATTTCTATTAATTTTATATTGAGAGGAGATTTAAATATCCACTCATAAAGCGCCATCACAATATGACCCCCATCAAGGACAGGAAGCGGGAGAAGGTTCAACATTCCTAAGTTCACATTAATAAGAACGCTTAGCACAAAAGCAAAACGCCAACCATAAACTGGATCACTAAGTGTTTCATAATAGTGCTTACCAATCCCAACTGCTGAACTCATCTGTGAAACACTAACATCAGCATCATGCCAAGGCATCAATGCACTAAGAGTTCTAAATATAGCTGTGGCTCCGTTCCAAATCTGAGTAAATGGATTGGGCCCTGGACTCTCAATTGTCATTGGAGGTAATTGCCATTGCAATCCAAGCATAGCAGGATTCTCTTCTGGTTGGATCGGAACTTCTGGCACTATTAAAACTTTTATCTTCTCCTCACCCCTCAGAACAAGTAATTCGATCGGTTTGATATCATCACCCATTTTTTGAATCATGAAACTTAACATTTCTCGGCCAAATACTGTTTGACCGTTCGCTTGTAGAATTTTATCTCCTCTCTTAAGGCCGGCTTTTTCTGCAGGGCTATTAGAAATTGTAATATCAACAATGGCTTCTGATATCGGCGCGACTCCAATCCTTCGGAAATCCTGCCTCTCATGAGCTGGTCTTTCTTCCCTATTAAAACCACATCGAATCTCTAGAGGTTCATTAATTCCTTGTCTCTTTATTAATAAAACGATCTTCTCACCTTCACTATAAATGATACGCTCGAGTATTGAATCAACCATTCCTGCAAAGTTCTGAACTTTAACACCATCAATTTTAAGGATTTGATCCCCGGGAAGAACACCAGCTAATTCAGCAGGCATTCCTGGGACCACTGACCCCACTACAGTGCTCTGAAGCTGTTCTCTTACAGGCTTACCAAAACCCCAAACAAGGAGAGCAAAAACAAAGGCCAAACCAAAACTAAATAATGGTCCAGCAAAGGCCACGATAATCTTATCTTTTGGTGTTATTGGAGGCAGGCTTTCCTCCTCTTCGTTCTTGCCTTCCAACATTTCCATGGGAGCCATTTGAGGCAAAGCAACGAAGCCACCCATAGGAATCCATCCGAGCCCCCACTGCACATCCTTAATCTTTTTTTTCCAAATAGGCTTACCAAACCAAATTTGGAATTTTTCCACTTTGAGGCCTCTCCATTTAGCTGCCCAATAATGGCCTAATTCATGTACAACGATTAGTATATTAAAAAGAACAATGACCTGAAAAAGAGTCCATATTACCTTTCCGATGCCTATAATTAAATCCATTATTTTTTATCTATTTATGAGGTTTTATTTATTGAGATCAGCCACCATATCACTTCTGATCAATGATCGCAAAAATTGTGTCAAAATTGAATGCAAATGGATCATACAATAGGATGAATTCGAGCCCATTGATCAGCTTCTATTAATTCGTCAATGGCGGGGTTCTCGATGACCTTATGATTCGTCATTACTGATTCAACATGTTCCCATATACCAGGAAAGCTTAATTGTCCTTTCAAAAATTGTGCAACCGCAATCTCGTTAGCTGCATTCATCACTGCTGGTAAAGTTCCTCCAGCATTACCGGCTGCACGGGCAAGATTAAGTGCAGGAAAGTCCTCAGTCCTAGGTTTTTCAAAATCTAATTTTCCAAGATCGGCAAAATCAAGAGGAGGCAAGCTATTCGGAACGCGCTCAGGCCACGTAAGAGCGTATTGAATAGGGAAGCACATATCTGTAACGCTGAGTTGAGCTAGAATCGATCCATCAATAAATTCAACCATTGAATGAACAATACTCTGGGGATGAACGATAACGTCAACTCGATCCATCTCAATATCAAAAAGCCAACGAGCTTCAATCATTTCAAGACCCTTATTAAAGAGAGTCGCTGAATCAACAGTGATCTTTGGGCCCATGTCCCAAGTAGGATGATTCAGAGCTTTTTCAACACTAACATTTTCCAAATCCTTCCTTCCATATTTTCTGAAAGGGCCACCAGAAGCTGTCAATATTAGCCGCGAAACAGTGTCAGGTTCCTTACCCTCAAGGCATTGAAAAATTGCGTTGTGTTCACTATCGACAGGCAAAACTTTTGACCCTGTCCGCGAAGCTGTTTCCATGACTTCTTGCCCAGCCATAACAAGTATCTCTTTACTCGCAACGGCCAGATCCTTCCCTGCTTCTAGGGCAGCCAATGCAGGCTTGAGACCCGCAACGCCTACAATAGCAATCAACACAATGTCTGCTTCTTCAAGAGTGGCAAGTTCAACTAATCCCTCTTCACCGGAAAACATATCAACTCCAGAAGGAACATCAGCACTAATGCTTTCAGCCACATCCTGATCACTAAGGCAAGCCGCGCGAGCCCCTGTCTGATTCAGCTGAGAAAGCAGTTTGTCCGCTGACTGATAAGCACCGAGCCCCACGATTTCAATTCTTTCAGATAAATCATTGGCTACCTTCAGCGCACTGACTCCGATTGATCCGGTTGACCCCAAAATGACCACTTTCTTTGTACTGTTGGCCATGACTTAGGATAAGTAAGTTAAATAAATAAACAAAACAGGCGCTGTAAACAGAACACTGTCCACTAGGTCTAGAACACCACCGATGCCAGGCAATATATGACCAGAGTCTTTGACCGCAAGGCTACGTTTAAGGACTGACTCAGCCAAATCACCGAGGGCAGCAATAAACGCAAGACAAAAGCTTAAAATTACAACTGATTGCCATTCAAACAATGGCATTTCATCTTTAAATAAATAAAACATTAAACACCCACCTCCCACAGCAAACGTTAAGCATCCAAAAATAAATCCCTCCCAAGTCTTACCCGGACTAATATGTGGAATCATCTTATGTTTTCCAATGAGCGTTCCAATTAGGTAAGCGCCCATATCTGAAAATTTTGTTACGACCAACAAAAATATAATATAATACTCACCTCCCTGACCTTCAGAAGAATCATAATTCAAATAAAGAATTCGAAGCAAAAACGAAATCAATACTGGGACATATATAAACCCGAATAAGGAACCAAAAAATAAGTCCTTGGTATTAGTTCCATCAATTGGATAAAATAAAAGAAGGATCGTCAAAACAATTATCACCAAAGCAACAGAGGCAGAATCAATATATATGACTTCTACATTACATCGCCCACTTAAGAAATAGGCCATCAAAGACAAATACAGAAAACTAAGGAAGAGAGTAGAAATCCTGACACTTTTAAATGCGGGAGTCCCCCTGAGGCCTAACAAACCGAAAAACTCATAAATGCCCAAGGATCCTATGAGTATAATAATGAAAGAAAAGATTATTGGCCTATCAAAATAAACAGCAGAAACAATTAACGCCCATAAAAAAATTGTACTTATAGAACGGGATCGAAAGACGTTGGAGCGATTATTTTTAGCCCCAATATTGGAATGATCAGGCATTTGGTTATTTGGTGCAGCTATCAGTCATTAAAAAAGAGGCTTTGCCAAGATATTTTTGGCTATTTTCAAAGCATTTGATACACAAACGCTAGAAATTTTACGCCGGCAAGAGCGCTCTTCATACTTATTTCGTAACATTAAATTCGCATCCTTATAAGGTTTATAAAAATGTTCAATCGGTGAACTGTACAGTTCCGTGAGCTGTTCTTTTATCCGCTCTCGAATAGCAGAGGATTCTTCATCATATAATGAAATAACCTTACGTTTCATGTGAATCGACAACATAAAGAAAATTCCAACTATTAACAAAAAGACAAATGAAAGACCATAAAAGGGATTTTCCATTTTTGAATATATAAACCACGAAAAAATAGAAGCAGTCAATAATGTGAATAAAGCAAATAGAGAAAAGCGCCGAAATTTGGAAGATATCTGTTTAAAGTTATCACTTTCCATAATCTCCTTTTTAAGAATTCCCCTAGCAGAATTGGACCTCTCCTGGCACCAAGACTCAAATGAAACGCCCTGCGAATCATCAGAAGAAAATAATTCAACATCATCTATCACGTTACTGAATCCTTGGTTAAAACATTGATCCAAATTCTTTGTATGTTTTTCTATTTTCTGCATAATTAGAACCTCATGATCCGTTATGATTTTATTCAGATTTTCCAAGATTTGGCGCTTCTGTAAAAAGAAATTTTTACTTCCAATAAAAAATAAAATGCTAATTAAACTGTTCGACTTAATCAAAGTCTTCCGGAGATCTCTTAATTCATTTTTTAAGACATCAAGATCCTTTTTAAAGGCCTCAGCAAAATCATAAATCATCTCCTCCTGAGAAAGAGATATCAATTTATCAAATGACAATAAACATTTCTCTTCGGTTTTAGTTGTCTCGGCAGCACTCTCCAAAACTTTAGCCATCCGATTTGTAGCATTAGCGAGAGTCAATTCAGCCCGAACACGCCTATCCATGAAAGGCTGTCTCTTTTCCAAAGATTTAATAATCCATTTGAGAAGTAATTGCTTATTATTATTTAATCGATTTGAAAATGAACCTAATGAAGAAATTTGATGGACTGGGATTTCATCATTCAACCTTTTATTACCTGAGCTCCCTACAAATTCAGTAATAGCATATAATTCCTCATCGGTACGTTGATCAATATTAGTAATGACTGACGTCACAGGACGCTTCACTCCGATTTCTAAATCACTAATAAAGTCAAAGGATTCAGTATTCCAAGGATCCGTTGCTGTGAAAACCACCAAAACCACATCAGCTATTAGATACGCTTTCCTTAGCAAATCTGGATCAGAAACATTACAAGTATCGGGAACCTCAATGAACTCGAATTCCTTTAATCCCGAACATGGCCGATAAGATTCCGTAAAGTCATTCTCAATCTGGTCAGCTGAACAAGCCCCATACCGCCAAAATATGATTGGCGCAGATAATTGATCCTTGGAAGTTGATATTTTATCTTCTAAAAGCGTTTCAATTAAACTAGTCTTACCGCTACCTTTGGCACCTAGCACCATAACTGTTAGCGGGCTGTCAAGTGCCGCAGAAGCAGAGCTCAAACCTGCCAGTTCGAATTCTGGCATACCAAGATCATGCCCAGCTTCCCTGAAAGTGGTTAAGAGTTTCCGCAAGCCCTCACGAGCAGAAAAGTAATCATCAGCTTGCATGCTGTAAGTTTAACGGGACTTTCTGTCAGTGTAAATCTACTTGAAGATACTCTTTTTATCGGACTTGTTTTTGTCCAGTAAAATGAATTGAACTGCTAAGTAAATTATCATCATATCCAGAACGTGTAGCAATGCTTCGCCGCTCCATAGCAATGAGCTGACTTACAGTCACAAATCGATAGCCATTGGCTAACAACCCATCAAGTGCCCTAGGCATAGCTGCGATTGTCGGACCATGAATATCATGGGCCAGTACAATTTCACCCGGATCCGTTTCTGAAATAATGCGACGAGCCACCACATCAGATCCTGGACGCTTCCAATCCTCAGGGTCAACGGCCCACATGATTGTGCTATATCCAAATTCTTTTTTCAACCAGACCTTTACTCGATCGTTTATATGTCCACCAGGAGGACGAAGTATGCGAGGTTTAACTCCACAAGCCGCTACAATTGCCTTCTCGCAACCAAGTACTTCCGCTCTTGCCTGTTCAACACTAATCCTACTTAAATACTTATGGTTTACAGTATGATTTCCAATCTCATGCCCCTCAGCAATTATTCGTCTAATTAACTGCGGATACCGTCGGGCATTTGTCCCCACAACAAAAAAGGTAGCTCTTATGTTCCTTCTTTTGAGAATGTCCAGTAATCGAGGTGTATGAACAGGATGAGGGCCATCATCAAAAGTCATAGCAATAAATGGTCCGTCAGTTCTTATGCGTGAGTAAGTCAATGAACGCGCTAAGCTAGGATCCACCCGAATATTAATATTTGGATTTTGAAGGGGAGCTGATTTTTTTTTCTTACGCCCACCAAACAAACCACGCCTCTTTCCTTCCCCATCTAAATAGGCCGTATTGTCACTATTTTCATATTTTCCACCAGTAGATGAACATCCTAACAAAAGAATGAGGGCAATAGTAATGAATCCTAATTGAGTGAATGGGTTTCTCATAAATAGTTAACAAAACTTAACTTTAGCATTTTTACCAAACAACGCGAGAAGGAAACCTAAATAATAATTCAGTTTTCAATGAGCTTAAACTAACCACCATCTAACAGACTCATTCTGCCGGTTTTATTTAAAATAATACTTTCATTTAATTGATGATAATGTGAAAGGACTTCGTATTCGTAATATGAAAATGGGAGCAATAATCGTAGCATTCCTTGCCTTGCAAGCTTTGAACTATTCAAAGCCCTGGCCTCAAAAATTTGACGCGCCTAAAGCCAAATGGACTGAGCTTAAAACCTTAAGCGGATACAACTACGAAACTAATTCATATCTCATAATTACGGACCAAAGAATTAGACACAATAAAGTTACTGAAATCGCAATTTTAGCGGAATCAGTTCAACGTGCCTTAGTTTTATTTCCACTCCAACTAATTTACGAAGGACGGCCTGGAAACAAAAAAAAACATGTAGTACGTATTTTTGAAAAGAAATCAGAATACATTAAATCGGGAGCACCTAAAGGAACGATAGGATACTTCGATGGACGCAGCAAAGAAGTAAAAGTCAGTCTTGAGCATCTGATAGCAACGAGGAACAAAGTTTCAAACCTACAACCGCGTCAACGTTATCAGTTACTAGTGCACGAACTAATCCATCAAGCGATGGGAGATCAATTCCATGCATTACCAACATGGCTCACTGAAGGAATAGCAGAATATTTTTCAGCACTACAATATGCACCAGGAAGATACAGATTTAGTAATTGTTCAAAGCAAATTATCGAACATTTAAATGTAACCTGGTTAAATGGAGCGCAGCCGACAGTAGTGATACCATCTATCCAGATCCTCACAATAATGTCTGCCCACACTTGGGCAAAGGACACCAGAATCAATGAAGATAACGCTTATGCTAAATACGCAGGAGCATTGTTTTTAACTCACTATCAAATGGAACTTGCTTCTCGTAAGCTCGGAGGACTGAGAAAGTTTCTTGAGAATTCAGCCGTCAATATTCATGAGCATAAAACAAAATCAGTTCGTTTTATTCCAGCTGATCAGGCAATGCTTTGGAAAGATAAATCGTTCAATAAGATCGAGTCACAAATCTGTGAGTATTGGAAAAAGAGAGGTCTAGATCTCCGTTTTACTGGAAAATTTCAGACTATTGAACCAATTAATAAATGAAAATTATCCTTTTTTTGGCTCTTCAGGTTTGTCCTTTTTTTCCGGTTGTTTCCAACCCAGATTAACGTCCAGACCCGGAATAGCTTCTTTCAGTTTATTGGCGCCAGCTTCAGTAACGCCGGTCTGCCAGACATATAATTTTTTTAGTTTCTTTAAACCTTTAAGATGTTCCAGTCCTGCATCTGTTACTTTGGTTCCATAAACATTAAGATACTCAAGATTTGAAAGTTTTCCTACATGCTGGAGCATCTGATCGGTTATGCTCGTATTCTCAAGGTGTAATTTTGTCAGCATTGATAATTGCCCCACATCAGATGCGGATTGATCAGTGATGCCGCTACGAGACACGTCCAACCATGTGAGATGGGTTTTGACTGGGATCAAAAGTTTGACCTGAGCGTCATTGAAACTTTTAGCAACATTAATAGCGTTAGCAGATAAATATTTAGTGTCTTGAGCAAGTTGCATAATAAGCACCCCAGCCTTATCTATCGCTCCTACTGCACCCGCGTCAGCAGGTTGAGCAATATCAGGAAGATTAAATGCTTTAGTAATGACCCCCTCTTTGGATTTAGAATAAACAAGACCTGCTATAATTGTGCCAATATCACCAGGAACATTAAGTTCTGATATTTTCTTATCAAAACTTGCTCCTTCTGCTATCCACCAATTAATAATTTTTTTCTGTTCCGCGCTAAGACGATCCTTGTCTTCAGGAGGCATTACATCCTCGTCATCGTCAGGAAGCATAATGCGCTCAATAAGGGTGCTCTCTTCTACTTTACCCCCTACAACAGTTTCGCTCTTTAGTATCTCTTCTTTTGTATGTAACCGAAACTTCCCTTTTGCTTTATTAGCCCCATGACATCCCGTGCATCTTGATGCAAGGATCGGCGCAATTACATGTTCATATGCCTTATCGGTTTCAGGATTAACTTTTCTTTTTTCATCCTCAGCAGAAGCGTTCTGAATCATGAAACTGACTGTTGAAACAGCCGTAATTGTAATAATAGCGATGAGTTTTTGTAGTAGCATAAAAATTTTAGGTTTTGCAGTTTACTTCCCTATTATCAGGAAAATCACATAAAAATAAAGGGTTATTTTGTGGTTGAGAGACAAAGAAGTCAATTCCGCATGTGCTCTAGTGCAGTAAAGAAATGATTCCTCAAAAAGCATCTATATAAAACAACGGAATAAGCCAAATATCTAACTCAATTTATAGAATCTTCTTTCGCAATAAATCCCCTATAATTTTTGGATTCGCTTTCCCTTTGCTTGCCTTCATGACTTGGCCCGTTAGCCAGTTAATTAGCTTATCGTTACCTTCTTGGATCTCTTTCACTTTTTCAGGATTATTAGAAACGACTTCCTCTACGATAGATTCAATGAGGTTAGAATCAGCAGGCTCAAATCCAAGTTCGGTAATAATCGCATCAGGATCCTTATCGGGATTATCAAATAGCATCGCAAAGATTTCCTTTGCCTGATTATTAGAGACTTTCCCCGATTCAACCATTTTAATAATTAAAGCAAGTTTAGAAGGCCTGACCGGGCATTGAGCAACTTTAAGATCACGCTCATTCAAGACTGCCAACACATTATTAATGACCCAATTTGCTACTTTCTTCTTCGCTTCTGATTCATTTGCTGTTTCTTCAAAATATAATGCTAAATCTCGGTCACTTGAGAGGACGCTAGCATCATATTCACTGACAGAAAAATCCCTTACGAATCGCTTTGCTTTTTGATGAGGAAGCTCAGGAACCTGAAGCCTCATTTTTTTAATAATATCTTCAGTCTTTACAGGTAAAAGATCTGGGTCCGGGAAGTATCTATAATCATGAGCGTCCTCCTTAGCTCTCATCTGTTGAGTCTCACCTATATCATCATCCCACCGGCGCGTTGACTGCACAAGCTCTCCACCTTCTTTAACTACGCGGATCTGACGACTGATCTCGTAATGGAGAGCACGGCGCACAGCACTTACAGAATTCATATTTTTCAGCTCTATCTTAACGCCAAGCTCTTCCTGTGGATCAAGCCTAACAGAAATATTAACATCACACCGCATTTGTCCTTTTTCCATGTCAGCATCTGAAAGATCTCCATAAATTAATATCTGCCTAAGCGAATTTAAGTATGCAAAAGCTTCCTCAGGTGAGGTAATTTCTGGCTCACTAACAATTTCCATGAGCGGTGTTCCCGCACGATTAAAATCAATAGAAGTTCCATGAGATGAGTGCGTACTCTTTGCAACGTCTTCCTCAAGATGAATTCTAGTAAGTCCTATCACTTTGCCTGACTCTTGAATATCCTTCTGTGCATCTTTTGGATAACAATGGTCATAAAGTGGAACCTCTCCACCCAAACAAAGAGGTAAATCAAACTGGGTAATTTGATAATTTTTTGGCATATCAGGATAGAAGTAATTTTTTCTATCCCACTTACTGATGGGAGGGGTCTCGCACCCAAGCATAATTCCAGCTAAAACAGTTCTTTCTATAGCTCCTCTATTAAGTACAGGTAAGGCTCCGGGCAAACCAAGACAAGTCGGGCAAGTGTTCTTATTTGGCTCATAGCCAAAGCCTACAGGACATGAACAAAACATCTTGCTTTGTGTCTTCAGCTGAACGTGAACCTCCAAGCCTATGGTTGTAATATATTGCAATATTTTATAGCGTTTAGATTGAGATCAAGGATCAAGGCGCAATCTACTCTGCCTCCTTACAAGCAATCCTTGTTCTTTCTTGTATAGAGATTTGTCCACTATCTCCTCCACTGGCAAGTCATCAAGTAACTTATTCAGATCCGGATCAGATGCTGTCGCTCTCATCTTCGGATGATTTAGCAAACGGATATAATTTCCATTCTTAATTAGTTCAGCGACTTCAGGATCATTAGCAAGGTCTCGGAGTCCAGGTGTCCTGAGTACTCTTGAAATCTTAGGATGTTTAGATAATTCTCCTCCAGCCGAATCATCCTTCAAAGTGACTAGAAAATTTGATATTGCACCCTTGGCGCGCGCAGAAAGTGGATCAATTTTACCAATGACCTTTCCTATCCAATCCCTTTCCAAAGCATAATTCCATCGAGCCCAAAAAGGTCTTTGAGCCGCATTTGATCCAGGCTGAACAGACACACCTTCTTTGGTGTGTTCAACAGAAAAAAGCGTGCCGGCAGTCCATAATGCCACTCCCAAAACAAATATGAGAGCAGTTGCAGGGATCAAGCTCAAGACCATACCTATAGGACCTCGAAGAATCCTTTTCTTTTCTTTTTTTCTAAATGGACTCAAAACAAAGGCCCCAGCAAGTAATCGCAAAAATAAATAGACACAAAATGCAGAACCTAGGGTAAGCGAAAAAATTAGTAATGGTGAAGGATTGTCTATCACATGAGATAACCATTCAGGTAAAAGAGGATAAATGACATACGCGCAATAAACGCCAATCATCATACATGCCAAACCAACAAACATGCCAATGACTCCGCGCAAAAAAGCGATCACAGCAATCAAAATAACAAGCGCTACAGATAAGGTGGTGAAATTAATTGGAAAAGGCAATGCTCCATTAAAAAGATCGGATTCCATTTATCTTTAATACTTATCAAGTATGCAATGAAAGAGGGTCATTTTATTCATCTGTCACCGCATTGCCCTCTTTGTCGAAGAGCATGATCGCACATAACTAGTGCAGCCATAGCTTCAACCATCGGAACGGCTCTCGGCAAAACACAAGGATCGTGTCTACCTCGCCCTTTGAGTGTCGTTTCTTCTCCTGAAGAATTGACCGTTTCCTGCTCAGTCATGATGGTAGCAGTGGGCTTAAATGCCACTCTGAACTCAATATGTTCACCATTACTTATACCACCCTGAACACCACCCGAACGATTGGATTTTGTTCTGACACGGTTCTCATCCATATAAAAAGTATCATTATGTTCCTTGCCTGTCATACGCACTCCATTAAAACCCGAGCCAATCTCAAATCCTTTTGTAGCAGGCAAGCTCATCATCGCTTTTGCAAGGTCTGCCTCTAGTTTGTCAAATACCGGATCACCAAGCCCAGCAGGCACTTCCCGTACAACACATTCAACTATTCCTCCCAATGAATTACCATTAGATCTAGCTTCTTTAATTCGTTCGATCATTATTTCTGCAGCTGCAGGATCTCCACAACGTACAATATTAGATTCTACAACTGAACGGCTCAGCGCCGTAAGATCCGCATCTCCAATAATGTCCTGAACTACCGATACGTGTGCCACAATATCAAATTTTTCACTGAATTGCTCACGCATGACTTTATTAGCAATCGCGCCAGCAGCAACACGGCCGATAGTTTCTCGGGCAGAGGCTCTGCCTCCTCCCTGCCAATTCCTTAAACCATATTTCGAATCATAGGTGAAGTCAGCGTGAGAGGGGCGATACTTATGGGCCATCTCAGAATATGATTCAGGCCTCGCATCCTTATTTCGAACAAGAACAGATATGGGAGTTCCTAATGTCTTGCCTTCAAAAGTACCTGAAAGGATTTCGCAACGATCCTCTTCATCCCTAGGCGTTACAATCTCACTTTGCCCAGGACGGCGACGATCCAGTTCAAGTTGTATCTCTTCTTCTGAAATCTCAATGCCTGGAGGGCATCCATCAATAACCACTCCAACACCCCCACCATGAGATTCCCCAAAAGTAGTAATTCGAAAGCTATGACCAAAAGTATTAGGCATTAGAGTATAAAAATAGCCCACGAACCAATGCTTTCCAAATTATTAGTCTCATATAGAATATTATTATAAAAGTGTAACTCTTAATTTATGACCATTCTGACTCTTCATTTATCAATCTCAATACTTGTTAGCTGTCATTTTGAATCTTCACCGATAGCTACCTTCTCCATCGTTGGTAGCGATCCAGATACTGGTGAATTAGGTGTAGCAGTACAAAGTAAGATTGTAGCGGTTGGGGCTGTTGTACCATGGGCACGAGCCGGAATCGGAGCCATCGCCACTCAATCCTTTGCTAATGTCAGCTATGGACAGAAGGGATTAGAATTATTAAAAAAAGGCAAATCGCCAAAAAAAGTTATTGCATTATTAACAGAAAATGACGCAGCAAAAGCCTACCGCCAAGTCGGAGTCTTAGCTTCAAATGGTAATGCAGCAAATTTCACCGGTGAAAAATGCATGAAATGGGCTGGAGGCATCAGTGGAAAAAGTTTCACTATTCAAGGTAACATTCTAGCTAATGAAAATGTCATATCCGAGATGGCTAAATCATTCATTCAAAGCAATGGGAAAGCACCACTCGCGCAACGATTAATAAACGCACTCAAAGCTGGTCAATTAGCAGGAGGTGATAAGCGAGGCCGCCAGTCAGCTTCCCTTTTAGTAGTAAAAGAAAATTGGGGATACGGAGGAAACAACGACAGATTCCGCGACCTGCGTGTCGACGATCATCAGACTCCAATCGAAGAATTGCAAAGAGTCTATGACAAACATAATAAACTTTTCCCAAGGCCTAAAAAATATGAGCTTAAAAAATAAAACAGTACTAATTACCGGCGCATCAAGCGGAATCGGGACTGCCTGTGCCAGAACATTAGCTGAGCGAGGCTATTCAGTCATTGCTAGTGGTCGCAATAAACAGAAAATTCAAAGCCTTGCTGAATCGATTAATGGGCACTTCATCGTTGCAGATCTCAATGATACTAAACAAATCGAAAAACTTTTCGGCGAAGCAGGTGAACAAATTGATATCTTAATAAATAGTGCCGGGGTCGCCCCAAAGGCATCAATAATAAATGGAGATTTATCGAAATTTCGCGAACTCTTAAACGTAAATGTTCTAGCCCTTACCCTATGTTGCCAATTCGCTCTAAAAAAGTTCGATCCCGATAAAGGAGGTCACATTATAAATTTATCTAGCATGTCTGGTCACAGGGTGCCTCCAAGCGGAGGATTTTATGCGGCAACCAAATTTGCAGTCAAAGCAGTAACCGAAGCATTAAGGTTTGAACTTAAAGCATCCAATAATAAAACACGCGTAGCAATGATCTCGCCAGGCTTTGTGGATACACCCTTACTGGATCTCTATTTTAAAGGGGATGAAGAAAAACTGAAAAAACTGAAAAATGAAATTCATATGCTCGATCCGATTAATGTTGCTGAATCGATAGTTCATATTATTGAATCTCCTTCGCACGTGGAAATTGGAGATATTCAGTTACGCCCATCAGAACAAGGAATCTAATCATGAAGGACACTACAAACAGTTCTCACAGTTTGGCGGACAAGTCATTCACGAACTGGTTGCTTGATCTGAAAAAAAATGTTTAAGCCTTAATTGTCCAAATTGTGAGGCCTTTCAACTTGCGTTTCTGTTTACGGAAAACACTTATTGTAAAAGCAATAACTACAAAAGATAAATTCACAAATAGTCCTACCCAGTAAGAATGTATTGGCATCGTAATAGCTTTGGGAAGGCATTCAGCAACGCCAAGACCAAGATACACGTTAATTACAATTGAAAGAACCAGCGCAACCATTGCAGAAAAACTATCAACTCGCTTAGTAAAAAATCCGATCATAAATAGTCCGACCAGACAACCCCCAAAAACCGATGCTATGATCCAACTCAGATCATTCATACTTTCTTTTTTTATTGAACTGAAAATAATAGCACCACCAATCATTACAACAGCTGCCACAATCCCAATACAACGAGCAGCAAAAAGATAAAAACTGTCATTGCGACCTTTCGCTAACCATGATTTAAGCACATCAACTACAACAACAGTGGAAATGGCGTTTATTGATGAATCCAAACTGGACATAGCTGCCGCCAACACTCCTGCTATAGTAATTCCGGCAAGACCCGCAGGAATTGTAGTAAGTAAAAAATAGGGAAATACTTGATCAGGCTCCAAATTTGCAACTACGGAATCAGGCCTGATTTGGTACCAAACAAAAACACAGGTCCCTATAAAAAAAAATAATGTCCAAGTAGGCAAAGCTACTATCGCATAAATTGCTGTTGCCCTTCGCGCCTCTCGATCAGTCTTCGATGCCACGTATCTTTGTACAATATTCTGATCACTCGAAAGATAAGCAAGCCAATTGAAAATACCCAACAAAGCTACTGTCCAAAAAGTACGTTCTGTTAAATTAAATTTCGTAGGCCCAAGACTAAACTTTCCGTTCTGTGAACTTACCTCAATAATTTGCTCTAACCCTCCAGGTAATTTTAAAGCGACATAAAAAGCACAGAATGCGCCGCTTAGCAATAACACTATAGATTGAATCAAGTCAGTCCATATCACAGCTTCAAAGCCTCCAACAACCGTATAAAAAGCTATAAAAATTCCAACGCCCATGATGACATATTTTATTTCAATTCCAGTCATTAAACTTACGGGAATCGAGACAAGAAAAAGGACTTTTCCCAACCGAATAAACTGCAAGAAAACGAAACTTAGTGCACCATAAATTCTGGCCCCTTTGCCAAATCTATCTTCTAAATATTCAAAAGCTGACGTGAGTCCAGAACGTCGAAAAAAGGGAATGAAGACAATAATTGCTATAACCGCAATGAAGGGCAGCATGAGGTTTGGCACTAATTGGCGCCAATCTAAAACGAAGGCAGCCGCTGGAAAGGCCAAAAAAGTCACCGAACTGATGGATGTACCAAGCATTGAAAGACCAATGACCCAACCGGGAAAGGAACGTCCTCCAAGAAAGTATTTTTCGGTCGAATAATTACGACGTGAAAACCATAGACCTGCGGCAAGCATTCCAAGCAAGTAAATTGCAACCATTACTAAATCCAATGACCGGATTGAAACTGCGTTCATTGGGCTCTCCTTCTAAATGATTATTCCTATGATTAACAATGATTCGATCTTTTATAGGAAATCTAAATAAGCTCAATCACATCTAACTCTTAAATAAATTTATTTGCGATTTTTTAGATAATTATCCGCAATTAATTCTCCCAGCTGAATTATCCCCGCAGTTGATATAACAAGCTTCTTTTCCTGTGGAATAAGATCAAAAGCTTTTAAATGAAAAATGGAATTATCCGAGCCCGCCAATTCTGCAATCTTGGAAATTACATCAATACCATTCACGCTCTTATGGTCTGTAGGAGGTTGTTGACTCAAATACCATTTGAGGGAAGGAATTTTTAAATCTTTACGGCTATTTTTTATTATCGAATCTAACCACTTAGCTGCATTATTGCGGTGTGGTGAGAATGACATATCATTCTCACCAAGATGATAAAAGACACCTTCAAGCAAAACTTCATGACCTTTATCATTTAGATCCTGAATGCTATCTTTCACAAAAGAAATAAATGAGCCATAGAGATTTCGTGATTTTGCTAAACTCCCTTCAGGAGTCCAGTCAATAATCTGCGAACCACTATGAGTGAATTTAGCAATCGCTATATTATTGATGGATCTTTTTTGGAGGTATGAGCCAAAACTGATTTCTGGCCCGAAGCTATCATAATAACCAGTCAATCCTAGTGGTTCCCATTCCTTTGATTTACGATAAGATCCTCCCAAACTATATTTATATGCAATCTCTGGGTTATCAGATGCAAGGGAGGCTTTGTCTTTAATTTCTCTTAATTCCTGAACAAATGCTCGCTCACCTTCCATGTTCCGGTGCCCTGCAAGAATAAATAACTTTATTGGTTCTCCTTTTTTATAGGGCCACTTTTTAAGGGGCCTAGAAACTGACTCGGCTCTGCCAATGGACTTTAAATAAGCTTCTGCATAATTGATCCCATGTTCAAGTTGGCCAAGGGTGCCATAATGATAATGCAATCCAACTCCTCCTCCAATCTCAACACCGACATGAGACGTGGGAACATATTCAGCAAGCGGATCTGAATCAGTAACTTCTCTCTGCCCCTTACTGATAGCGTACATTCGCGGACGCAGATCCATTCCCCAGATCGTTTTGGTACATAATTCTCCGATAAAAAATTTAAGCTCAGGAACTCCAAGATCTTGCCTCCACTTTGCTAAAAATTTCTTTAGATTTTCCCCATAATCCTTCATGTAATCCTCGTTAAACATATCATTCTCACCTTGGTGCCACATGAAGCCTTCGAGTTGATATTTAATTTTCTGACGATCGAGATCAGCCAATGCGGATTTAATCAAGCCGAGTGATAGCGGATACATTTTGAATCCGATCGGATCTTCAGGATTCCAATCCCCGCCGAGATGAGTTCCTCCGGCAGCACATTTTATAATAGCAATAGGGGATTTCATCTGAGCTGAAACCCTTTTAGCAAAACTCAATTCAGGCCCTACGATGTTATTGACAGGGCTTAGCGATTGCCAACCATTTGATTCAAACTTTCTCTCACGACCTATTGAGTAAGAAAATTTGATATTTTTTTGAGGATTTTCTAAACCAATAAAGGGAGGAAATTTTTGGATGTCCTTAATGTTAGAATCTGAACCAACCATATTCGATTGACCTGCAAAAATAAATACTTTTAGAGGCTCCTTTGATTCGTCTCCATTCGTTATGAGCTGGGATGTCAAAAGACTAGAAATAAATACTAGATGGCAATGTATGATTCTTTTTATTTTCATGCTGAATATGAATTAGTCGATGAAGAGCAGAATAATAATACAATCAATGGTCCACTACTCGAAGTAAAAAAGCATACTCAAAAGCAATTTCTTTATACTTCTCATATCTTGCAGATGAACCACCGTGCCCTGATTTCATATTAATTTTTAACATCAATGGCTTATTACCAATTTTCTTGGTCCTCAAAAGAGCAACCCACTTGGCAGGCTCCCAACACTGGACTTGAGAGTCATTCAACCCGGCCATGACAAGCATTGCAGGATATGCAGCCCTCTTCACGTTATCGTATGGAGAGTAGCTCAAAATATAATCAAAAAATTCCTTATCATTAGGATTTCCCCATTCATCATATTCACTGGTAGTTAAAGGAATCGTTGGATCCAGCATGGTTGTAACACAATCGACCCAGGGCACATCAGCAATGATCGCAGCGAATAATTTGGGGGTTTCATTTGCTATTACACCCATCAAAAGCCCTCCAGCGCTAGCTCCACTCGCACATAATCGGTCAGGCGATGTGTATTTCTCTGAAACAAAAAAATCCGAACAATCAATAAAGTCATTGAAAGAATTTTTCTTATTTAACAACCTCCCATGATCGTACCAATCTCTGCCAAGTTCCTGTCCTCCGCGGATATGGGCTATTGCATAAACAAAACCCCGATCAAGAAGACTCAGACGACTACTTCTAAAGGTAGCATCAGAATTTAACCCATAAGCTCCATACGCATATAACAACAGTGGAGATGTTCCATCTTTCTTGAAAGAGTCATTCCTATAGACAATTGAAACCGGAACCCGAGCACCATCCCTCACTGTCACAAAATGACGTTCCGTTGTATATAAATTAGAATCGTAACCTCCTTTGATTTCTTCACTCTTAAGTAATCTTTTCTTCCTTGAATGCATATTATACTCATAAAGACCTTCAGGGTCTTTAAGTGAACTATATCCATAGCGCAGCCATTCTGTTTGAGGATCGAGATTTGTATCAATCCAAGCCGAATAGGCAGGCGACTCAAATTCGATTTCATAATTTTCTCCGCTCCTAGTTTCATGGATCCTAATTTTTACGAGTCCATTTTCCCGCTCCTCGGTCACAAGATAATCATCAAATACCTCAAAATCATTAACATAAACTCCTTCACGTTCAGCCAATAACTCCTCCCAATTGCTTATAGAAGTACACTCTTCGGAAACCCACATTAATCGGAAATTAGGTGCCTTATAATTAGTTCTTAAATAGAACCTGTTCCCGTAATGTTCTACATCATATTCAAGACCGCGTGAACGTGGATGCAATAATTTGAAATCACCTTCTGGATTGATTGATGGCAAAAGACGATATTCATCACAAAGAGTCTGGCTAGAACCAATCACAATAAATTTCTCTGATCGGCTACTGTACACATAACAACTAAAAGTCTCATCGCGCTCTTCATAAACAAGCACGTCCTCTTCAACTGGGCGACCTAAATGATGACGCCAAATTTGATAATCGCGTAAAGTTTCAGGATCCTGTTTAGTGTAAAAAAAAGTTTTGTTATCTGCTGCCCAAGCATGACCACCTTCAACATTGGTTATATTATCAATTAAAATTTCACCGCTTTTTAAATCTTTTACCTTCAGCGTTCTCAAGCCTCTTCCAGTAATGTCAGCACTAAAAATAATGAGACTTTCATCCGGACTAACATCACCCTCATCGAAATCGAAATAATCTTGTCCCCTTGCCATTTTCGGCACATCAAAAATTAACTCTTCTTGGGACTCCTCAGAAGCAATATGCTTCCTGTAATATCTGGCATAATCTGAACCCGAATCGTGCCGAGTGTAGTAATAATAATTTTTCCAGCGCACAGGATAAGTAGAATCGTCCTGTTTTATCCTACCTTTAATTTCTCCGAATAGAGTCTTTTGCAATAACTCCGTCTCAGCCATTATGGACTCTGTATAATTATTCTCCTCCTTAAGATAATTAAGCACTTCATTATTAGCTCTATCCCTCAACCAAAAATAAGGGTCAAGACGCTTGGCCCCATGATCTACATGGATATGCTCTTTAATTTTAGCAACGGGAGGCTGAAAGTCCTTTGTCGATAACAAGCTCATTCAAAAAACATAAAGTATAATGAGAGTCCTGATCACCAGTCATCGCCAAGACCATGGCGATCTGCAATCTCCATAAGATCCGGTCTCATTGGCCATTCATCAGGACGCAAACTCTCCTCATGACGTTTACTTGCACCCTTCAATAGCATGCATCCGGTATTGTCCCCGATCCCGGCTATTTCTTCGACCTCTTCCAAGGTCAGAGGATTTTCAACAGGCATGGAAGCAAAATCACGAACTAGTTCTTCTATAGGCAAAGCCTCTTCTCCAGCCTCCTGAATAAAAGTTGGGACAACACTCTTTACTGGAGCCTGAGCAAGATTCCAGAGACTCGCAAATTGAATTTCACTTAGTCCATACTTATCTAAAATAGGTCTCATTTTTTCAACTCTTTCAAGGCCTGACTCTACCCAACCTTCGGGCCGATACGTTCGATGATCTCCTTCACGAAACACATGGTTTGGTTTCATTGTTCCATGAAAAACACCACCATAATCAACGACTCTTGTAAGAACGTTTATGTTAGCTTTCTGAGCTGCTTCAAGACACAACCGACCGGGCCAAGGCTCTAAAGGATTAAGAATCACCATTGCCCAATCAAGGATCTGTCCGAATTGTTCAAAATTATGGATGAGATCGAGGGTAAAACCGTTCGCGGGACCAGGAGCAATGCCAAGACTATCCGTTAATCCAGACACTTTCAGATCAGACATAGCATCCCAGACAGACTGATCCGCATAACCCTGTTCATCCGGATTATGTAACATTACTAGATCAAACTTTTCAGCCTGACATCGTTCCAACGACTTCTCTGCGGCCATCTTTAGATAAGCGGAATATTCGGAGCGTGATCTAAGGGACGGATCACTGAACCTAGGATAACCACGCGAACCTTCACGTTTGCCCTCATAAATATCATGCCCAAGCATCCCTACTAAACAATATTCTTCACGGACAATTCCTTCTAAAGCCTTACCTAACATCTGATCGGCCCTTCCTACACCATAAACATCTGAGGTAATAAAAGTGCGTATTCCAGAATCGTACGCTAATTGAATGAGTTCCAGGAACCTTTCATCACTAAGAGCTTCACCAAAATGCATGAAGCGCCCACCACTCCAAGTTCCAAAAGCAGTCCGAGTTAAATCCATAATAAAAGTTAACCGGATATAAGAAAAATTTCCAGTCAGTCTTTCTTAACCTGCAATAAGTTATTTATAATTAAAACACAGCGGATTATCTCCATTAATACCTCTTAACATTATTCTCTTAGTTGTGTTTAAGCGGCAAAATTGATTATGTATTTATAAGTAACGGCTTTCACAAGCCCTTGATTTCAAATCTAGGAGCATACTTCCGTCTAATTAGCGTTGTGGCTTCGGCGCTGTTCAAGAAACGCATAGTTTTACTGTCCCATAGCAGCTTCTCACCCTTAAAATCGCTCGCGAGCACCCCCCAAGAGCACCGCTTCGGTCCAATTGAGCGAACTGAGGTCACGGTCGAAATCTCCAACGCAGTAAAAGCAACGTCCATCAGATGGTAGCCCATGTCACTCAGCGTCCCACCACCGAAATCCTTCCACCGACGCCACTGATAAGGTAAGTAAAGCTTGTTCATGTACGGCCGCTGCGGCACGAAAAAACTTACGTCGCGTGCCATTATTGAGATTAGAAGGCAAGTGTTTAGTGCCGGCAAGGCCATTAAATGCTGTCATTTTATGATCTCATAAATTAATTAATTTAAAACTATTCACCACACACTGAAACACTAATTTTTCTTGTATGTGGAGCGCGCCGGTGCTCAAAAAGAAATAGCCCCTGCCATGTTCCTAGAGTCATTCTCCCATCAATGATAGGAACATTCTTATCTACGTCGGTTAAGCACATCCGAATGTGCGATGGCATATCATCACCACCTTCATAGGTATGCACAAAATATGGTGTATCCTCGGGAACTAACTTCTCAAAGAATGCATGTAAATCAGTCCGAGCAGAAGAATCGGCATTTTCCATAACGATCAAAGAACAACTGGTATGCTGAACAAATATAGTAACCACACCTTCATTGATCCCACTTTCATGAACAATAGAAGAAATATCTTCTGTTATTTCATAAGTTCCTTTACCTTTTGTTGAAATAGAAAACTGGACAGTATGTACCTTGATCATAGAAAGAATAAATTCAGATTATTCAATAGGTGATCATTCAGCAAAATATTAATTAGAATAAATTTACCATTGCCTTGAAGTACTGAATCGTATCTAGATAGCTATTATTATGAATCTAATCTATATCATTTTTCTTTTTGCCTTACTAGCCTCACAATATAAATCCTCTGCGCAAGGTAAACAAATTAGTGAGACAGGAATACGACACTCATTTCTTGTATCTGGTAAATTTACTGCACTCATTGGTGAAGACAATGCCGTTATATGGAAAGCTCCAGGATATGCTCGTGATGGCATGGTATTAGAAAATGGGAACATCCTCTTATCGATTAATAACGAGGCCCGAGAATATAAAAAAAATAGCACTGAAATTATTTGGTCGTATAAGATGGATTCTCGTAACAAAGAACTGGGAACCGTCAACAGATTACCTAATGGCAACACTTTAGTGGTCGAAAGGGGTCCCATTCCGAGACTGCTTGAAATCAATAAGGCCGGTAAAATAGAAGTGAATTTACCATTAATCCCCGAGACAAAAAATGATCACATGCAGACTAGAATGGCTAGAAAATTGCCAAATGGAAATTATATAGTCCCTCACCTACTCGCCTTTAAAGTAAAAGAGTACTCACCAAAAGGAACAGTAGTTCGGGAAATAAAAACAGACCTTGAAGAATTAGGCGGGAAGAAAGCCCGTAACTGGCCATTCACTGCTATCCTTTTGCCTAACAAAAATTTACTCGTTAACCTAACAAACGGCAATAAGACTGTGGAATTCAATCCGAAAGGAAAAGTCGCATGGCGGTGCGATAACAGCCACGTAAATGACCTTTTCCATGATCCATGTGGAGGACAAAGACTAAGCAATGGAAACACTATCATTTGTAGTTACGGACAAAGGGACGGTAAAAAAGCAAAGATATTTGAAATCACTCAAAACAAAAAAATTGTCTGGGAGTACATTGATCCGAAAGTTTCTGCCCATGAAGTACACATTCTAACCACGAACGGTAAACCAGAAAAACCGGTATTGCGGTAATGTTTCCCGATCTTTAATTGTATTTTTTATTCAGAGATACAATAAAGAAATTTATCAGAACGCAGGAACAGCTGGCCATCACTAATTGCCGGAGTTCCATGGAACTGGCTATCATCCCCTTCAATTCTGTTGTGAGCCAACAGCTCGAAATCTGGCTTTGCAGAAAAAACAAAAGTACCTGCCCATCGGCTAACTGCATAAATTTTACCACCTGCAGCTACCGCACCTGCATAGAAAGGCTTACCACGAGAACCTTTGGCTCTAGCATCCAAACGTTCCCTAAACAACATCTTCCCAGACTTCGCATCCACACAACAAGCATATCCGGTATCACTCGCCCAATATAATTTTTCATCAACAAGTACCGGGGTAGGAACATAAGTAGATTGATTATCCTCCCAGAGCGTTGCTTTTTCAGAAACTTCACCTTTGGCCCCATTAATTTTCACCGCACAACGACGCAAGCTAGGATAACCTCCAAACACATACACGGTTTCATTACCAATGACGGGGCTCGGTGAAATGTTTCCGGTAATGTTCGTTAGAGCATACCATCTGAGCTTTCCAGAATCAGGGTTCATTCCCCAGATCTCACCAGGGACCGGCAAAACCAAATCAGTTCTACCTTCCTTGGAGGTCATCAAAACAGGCGTCGCATACGCCATTTCCAAACTATCACCTTCTGATATCCAATTTTGCTTACCCGTCTTCGGGTCCAGCCCATAAACTGCCAATGCTTCTTCAGCTGCACTGACAACAAGATTATCACCCACAACAATCGGACTAGCAGCTGAACCCCACTTGCGACGAGTGGATCCAGTTCCTAAATTTTTAGACCAAAGTTTTTTACCATTAAGATCATATGCATGAATGCCACTCTTCCCCAAATAAACAAATAGCCTACCATCATCAACAACAGGCGTATTGGAAGCATAACCATGCTCAGTTAAAAAACCCCGGTAAGGATCTTCTGGTTGAGTAGCTGCAATCTTATTCTCCCAAATAATTGAACCCTCTTTTTGATCAATGCATAGAACATGTCTAAGAAGCTTGGATGTGTCTTGCTGACCTTCATTCACACCACTAAAACAAGTCACAAAAATTTTTCCATTTGAAATTACAGGGCTCGAACTCCCAGGGCCAGGAAGCTTACATTGCCATTTTATATTTTTTTTTGCTGACCACTTAACTGTTACTGTCTCTGAACTGATACCCTGACCATTATCTCCTCTAAAACGAGGCCAGTCACTTGCCTTGGATAGCTCTTTTAATGAGATTGAAATAAGAACAATAATGATAAATATTTTTTGCATCATAGGCTGATTAAATAATTAAAGAGATTATGTGATTATGACGTGATTTATTAATATTCCTTATTCCTAATCGTACAGATCAAGGAAGATCCTTATATTTTGGATCAGTCAAAGTTTTGAGAAATGCCACGATCGCTTGTTCATCTGACTTGGCAAGGCGCAGCCCTAGAGCAGGATGCTTGGCCAAATTAGGGTCGAGCAAATCAGTGCGATGCATAACAGAATTGTAATGCGAGACAACTTCCTCAAGAGTGGTAAATCTCCCGTCGTGCATATAAGGAGCAGTGAGTTCAACATTACGAAGAGAAGGAGTGGAAAAGAGTCCGTTCATGCCACTGTCCTCACTTTTTAATTTTAATCCATTATTATGAAAATCATGATCTGAAAATAAGGGTCCTCCATGACAATGGAAACAATCCGCTCCAAACCTGCCAGTCCTAGGTTCATATTCGGTCATGAATAATTCAAAGCCTCTTTTTTCCTTATCGTTTAACTCAATCTGACCAGCCATGGCACGATCAAATTTCGAATCATAGGACGTCAAAGTTAATAAAAAGTTTTCCAGTGCTAGAGCCATCTTTTCAGAGGTAATGTTCGGACCTGTAAATGCTTCCTTAAAAAGAGTCATATAAGAACTATCCCTTGATAAATTAGTGACTGCCTTTTCTAATGAATTATCAAACTCCGCATGACTAGAAATAGGCATAAGAACCTGATCCCGCAGAGAGGGGGATCTACCGTCCCAGAAAAACTTTTCCTTCCATGCAAGGTTGAAAAGAGGCATTGAATTTCTCTTCCCTTTCCTATCTTCAATTCCAACACTTAATGACAAACCATCGGTAAATGCCCTGTTCTTTTGATGACATGAAGAGCATGCAATGCTAGAATCACGAGATAGTCTCTTATCTGAAAAAAGTTTTTCTCCGAGTCGTACTCGGCTTTTAATTAGTGGATTGTCCGTGGGTAATTTGGGGAAAGGGAAGGTTCCCGCCATTTTGAAAGGGAACGGTTCAGCAGAATCTGGAAAATAAAGAGGTTCTTTTTTTTCTAATTTCGGCTCATTGATTTGATTTGGGTAAACAATATCGCGCAATCGAAATGCTCCGGCCAAATTCTTAGCAATAGAATCAACTACGGGATCACCTTTTCTGGAATGCGTTGACTCACCATCTTTGCTGAAAATAATCGGTCTCGGTGTAGACAGGAGCGAAGTTAAATCAAAATCAAGAATGATTCCAGTCGCTGATCCATGGTCAATTTTTAATGGAACATTAATGAATTTTCGATTAACACTGCGAGCAAAGTGCAAAGAATAACCTCGCCTTTTTCCAGATGCACGATAGTGACCTTCGAGAGCCAAGAAAACATAACCTCCTTGCCAACTCCAATGCAGTTTATTAAGAGATGGATTAAGAGGATGATCAGGATGGACCGAGCTAAAATCAAAATTATTTTTCTTTGAATCCAGACCCACTACAAACCTCATTGAACGATATTTCCCCTTTGGTAAATCATCGACAGAGAAAGTCACTCGGCGCTTACCCGCATCTATCCATGCAACGTCAGCAACTGGCCCTATCCAAGTCCCCTCTTCTCTCTGAAAAGAAACATCGCTAAGTAGATAGCTCAAACGCTTCACAGAAAAAATCTCATTGCCGGATTTTGGATAACGTAAAGAATCCAAGAGTAAGGGCCTCCCTGAAATAACATGTCTAAACTGTATATTAATTGGCCCTGACAAGGATTGCTCGGGCCAAAAACATGCCAGCAAAATAAAGGGAATAGCTGCCTTTGACACCAAACTCATTTCCCGTAGTAAAGCACAGAAAACATTATATTTAGTTTAAAAAAACCGAAAATATAAATCCTATGAATGGACAAGATTTCAATAAATTAGTCTACGATTAAAGAAATTAGCGTCTAGACCGTAACGACTTTGAGTACCACTGGTCATCCCTTCCTGATTTGTGTCCTTCTGCAAATGCTTTATCAGGCCCCGCAGATTGAATAGAGTAACCATCATTTGAAAAGAAATAACGATACTCGGTTCCCCAAGGATCAATTTCAGCATCCACCGACTCCTTCAGTGCAGCAGCTACTGAAGTTGGCCCTGGTGATGGCCACTCATTTTTTTCCGCATAGTATGATTCCAAGGCCTTAGCAATCTTACTCATTTCACTCTTTACCCGTTTAACTTTTTTACGGCTAGAAAAAATGGGTGAAATGAAAATTGCAAAAACAATGATAATCACGATTGCTAAAGCAAGCCGATTTACAATGGAATTGATCCCCTTTATTACATCCTTAAACACAAAAAATAACTATCTATAAAATCAACTTATGTAATCTTAAAACATTAAAATTACCAATACTAATTGGGCTGAACAGGCCGAATCTCAGCCTCTTCAGTTCCAGGATCACGGGGATTAAGGGGCAGTTTTGGAATCGGGTTACGCCTTTCTGGCTGTTCAAGTGGTTTTGGTTGAACGTTCTGATCAATGTCCTCTAATAGTTCAGTTTTTTTCAGTCCATCCAACGCTGAATCAACAATCTTAACATAACCTTTTGATCCCCTATAATACCATACTGTTCTAAAAATATTTGCATCAAAAGCAGACAAAATCACCTGGCCCATTAATATACCCTTTGCGCTCATCGCAGATAATACCCAGACCGGCTCATCGCCAAATTCGAGGCTACGCAATTTATAGTCTACGTAATTAAAACCGATTTTAGCCGCACGAGATTCCTTAATGAGTACGTTAAAAGCTTTCACGGAATCAATTTTAATTTTTGCAGAGGATGCAAAACCAATAGGTAAACTATCCGGATAATAATTTAAGGTTTCACCTTCATCCCTTATCCTATCTCCAGAAATAATTACAGTTCTCAGTCTCCTTTGACTCCGTTCATCGTGAACAACAATTTCCCATTCCTTTGGCTGGCTCTGCCCTTTGACTCCGCGCAACTCCACGATCTTATCTGCAAAATATTGCCCATACTGAGAATATATTCTCTTTAAAACAGTACTGGAAGAAAGGCCCAAAGGATCATCTTCCTGAGCCATAGATACAGTAACTATACTTAAAATAATTGTAATTAATAATGTGGTAAGCCTCATGTTGATTTTAGTTGTTTAATAAAAATACGTTGGGAAAAGGACAAATCTTAACACTTTTTTGATAAAAATTGCTTTTTACTGTATTGAAAGCAAATCTCTATAGAAAACGCTACCACTTATTAAGGAGCTCAGGCAAACTCATAATATAGTGCAAAAAAACACTCTCAGCGGCACCATCGAGCGTGTCACATTTCATAACGAAGAAAACGGTTACTGCGTTCTCAGGGTCAAGCCTAATAAAAAAGGCAAAATTGTGACTATCGTAGGGAATTGCGCTGCACCCAAGGCCGGAGAACAGATCGCATCCAAAGGTCAATGGATAAAAAATGAACAATATGGGGATCAATTCAAAGCAGAAGAAATTACCACTTCTGAACCAGGGAATCTTGCTGGCATTGAACGTTACCTCGGGAGCGGCCTTATAGATGGCATCGGACCAACTTATGCAAAGAAGCTGGTAGATAAGTTTGGTCCAGAAGTATTTAATATTATTGATAATAGGTCCAAGCAATTAGAGGAAGTCGATGGGATCGGCCCTAAGCGGCGTAAAGAAATTAAGAGCTCATGGGAAAAACAGAAAGCGGTTCGACAAATTATGGTCTTTTTGCATCAACATGGAATCAGTACTGCTCGGGCGGTTCGAATATACAAGACCTACGGGGATGAAAGTATTCACCAGTTACGCAGAAACCCATACCGCCTTTCGAATGACCTTCACGGAGTAGGTTTTAAGACGGCTGATTCGATCGCCGCCAAGCTAGGGGTGGAGCCTGACGCAGAATCAAGAATTGAAGCTGGCATAGAATACGCGCTTAAAAGCGCAACAGATAATGGCCATTGCGCATTACCAGAAAGTGAACTCATCGAATCATCTTCTGATCTCTTAGGCATCCAACAAAAGCAAATTGAATCTTGCCTGGAAAATCTTATCACGAAAAGAAAAGTCGAAAGGGACGATGTCACAGGCACTTCATTAATATTTCCACCAAACCTCCTCAAAGCAGAAAAGGAAGTTACCAAAAGAATGATTGGTCTCATTTCAAAGGCCCCAAGTCATCCTGAGATTGAAACTGCGAAAGCGATTGATTGGTGCGAAAATAAAATTGGATACTCATTAGATGAAGGACAAAAGAAAGCAGTCGAAGAAGCACTAGTTCAACGCTTACTGATAATCACTGGAGGTCCCGGAGTTGGTAAAACGACAATTCTAAAGAGCCTACTGCTTATATTATTGGCAAAAAAAGTTAAGGCGATCCTCTGCGCACCCACTGGTCGTGCCGCAAAAAGAATGTCAGAAAGCACCGGGCTAAAAGCATCAACAATACACAGATTACTTGAGTTCCAAGGATCAAAAGGAAGCTTCGCTCACGACGAAAATAACCCATTAAGCGGTGATCTTTTTATTGTAGACGAAGCATCGATGATTGATCTGCCTCTCATGGATGCTTTTCTCCGTGCGCTACCAGAAAACGCTCATCTTATTTTAGTAGGTGATGTGGATCAGCTCCCATCAGTTGGTCCGGGCAGCATTCTTTCAGATTTTATAAAATCCGAAAAAATACCTGTAGCCAGACTCACTGCAATTTTTAGACAATCTTCCGAAAGTAGAATCATTGGAGCAGCTCATGAGATAAATGAGGGACATATTCCAATCGAATTAGCCGACAAAGCTACCGCGAATCGTAATTCGGATTTTTTCTTTGTTAAGTGCGAGGATCCTGAACAAACATCGGACCGTATTATTGAACTTGTTCGCAATCAAATTCCCCAGAGACTAGGATTCGATTCAATCGATGACATACAAGTCATTACTCCAATGCATCGGGGTAGTCTAGGCACTCAAAACCTTAATAGAAATCTGCAAGATGCTATTAATCCGACTACCGAATCAACTTTTGAAATTGAGAGGTTCGGTGCACGATACCGTACGGGTGACAAGGTCATACAAATAAGAAATAATTACGAAAAAGAAACTCTGAATGGTGACATTGGTAAAATAATTGAGATATCGACTGACCCTGGAAGTGTCACAATACGTTTTAGTGGCAACCGGATCGTTTCTTATGAACCTGGAGAGCTTGATGAAATCGCACCTGCATTCGCAATCACGGTACATAAGTCACAGGGGAGTGAATTCCCATGTGTCGTCATACCGGTAAGCACTCAACACTTTGTTCTACTCCAGAGAAACCTTCTCTACACAGCAATTACGCGAGGCAGCCAGACTGTCGTTCTTGTCGGCCAAAAAAAAGCCGCAGCCATGGCAATAAAAAATATTGATACCCGTCAAAGATACAGGGGCCTATTAGATCGATTAAAGAATAAATAGATTTAACGGATCTGTGAATAGACCGTCGGAACAAGGAACGTTGAAATGATCTTGGAAACAGTATCTTTGTACATTTCTTCAGATTTCATTGCTTCCCAGGCAGGAGATTTAATGAAGGAGCTCCATGCTGATTTTTTCTGATCCTCATCATCATACACAAGCATATATGTGAGGTTGGGTAGATTTTCTCCGGACAATGCCCTGCCAAAAAAGACCCCCTTCAGACCAGCCTCGGTAAAAATATCGAGTTCACCATCATTGAACATTTTCACCTTCATGTATGCCTTTAATTCATTATGACTCTCATAGGTTCGTAGCTCAAAATACCGTTTCTCTCCTTTATCCTTTCCTGGGCTGATTAACTCTGGAAAACCATCGAATGCAACAAATGTGGAAATCGAAATTCTACTGAATGAAGGATCGAATTTTTCGTAACTCAAATAATCACGGGCCTGCTCAAGAAATCCCTCATTAGCAAGCGCTGAACTGGACTCAACCAAAGCATCAAGAGAAGAACATGATTTAAGTACATATCTCCAATTCTTGTCCCCTGATTTATCACCTCTTGCCTTAAATACACCAATAGATTTTAATTCAGTTGTGGCCAAGAGCGGGACTGCTGCTGCCATCATCTTATCAAAAGCCGCCGCTTTCTCAGGTGAATTCAACTTGTAAGTGCGAAGCTCGTAATATTCTTTTGAAAATACAGTATAAGAAAAAGAAATAAATACGGTAAAACTTACAAGGAATCTAATCATAAATACAAATTAGCAAAAATTATATTTAATGTGAAGTCTGAAATAATGATAAATTTATTTCTCAATTGCTCAAAAATTATAATTGGTGCGACTGAGGTTGTACTGTGATTTCACTAGTGACTAGGTGCTTAGGTGTAAGAAGTGTACTCACAATCACTGACGCAACGTGATCAACAGGTATCATCTTTTCTGGAATCACTTTCATATCCAAGTCATTTCAAAAAACAGTATCAACACCTCCCATATAAAAAAATGAAAATTGTATTCCTTTGCTTCGATACTCAAGATCCAGTGACTTAAGTAAACCAACGGCTCCAAACTTACTTGCACAATAGGCTGACGCTTTGGCCATTGGAACTTTTCCAAGTATTCCGGGAAGGAAAAGAAACCGTCCACCTCCTTCTTCACTCATTTTATCCAAAGTTTTTTTAGCCAGAAGAAAAGTAGCTCGCAAATTTGTGTTGGTAATTTTCACAAATTCTTGGTCAGTAGTATCTTGTATTTTTTTTATTAGGCCCATTCCTGCACAATGAATAACAG
>Ga0114999_10000796_pt1 | contig 46302 bp, 45 predicted proteins | sample ArcticOcean_MG_C_3_FD_89820 | JGI IMG/M metagenome (GOLD analysis project Ga0114999, IMG submission 89820) | Marine microbial communities from western Arctic Ocean - ArcticOcean_MG_CB8_126 | ecosystem: Environmental > Aquatic > Marine > Oceanic | place: Arctic Ocean: Canada Basin | collected...
AACTTCATGACCAGTTGAACTGCCCGTATCCGTCTCAACCAAAATCAGATGCGAATGACTTGATCGATCCGTCGCTTCGGATCCACATTTTGGGCTGCCCAGACATAAGTCTCGGCGTGTGCGTAGTGGTCTACTTTGCCGTTATCAACCCACCTTGCTTTCCAATCACCGTATCCGTCTTGTTCTTCGACCCTTTGCATTGCGGCCAGCTGGCTGTAATAGTGACCCTTACCAGATGCGTCAGTTCCACCGAGCGTGCGAGCGTCGACTGGAAGTGGGCTTTGCCCCCGTCGGAACCGCTCGGCCATCTCATCGATCGCCAGAGTTCTTCCTAGAGTCACGGTCCTCACTAATCCCTCTGATCCTCGGGAGTGATCGTTCGACTGTTTGTAATAGGCCAAACGTCGGACGGTGCGGTTGCCACGTGCAAACTCTGCAACTGCTCGTGTTTCAGGCAGAGCATCGATCACGCTACGTTTTACATTGAACCGCTTCTCGATTTGAGCCGCCTGCTCGAACGAGCGAGCCGTATCCGCCAACCAGAGCCGACCTGCTTCGGCCGTGCCGTGCTCCTCACGCTGCCTGACCACGACGTGCAACTCTCGACCGACATCAACGCCCATGACGCAGGGTTGACCGTCGTATTCGTCGAGACGGTAATCCTGCCTGTTGTTATCGAGGATGTCCGGCGTAAGACCGCTCTCAGGTGGCGCGTATACTTCGGCCAGATCCATGTTCATGAACTGCTGGTGGCCGTGCAAACTGGACGACTTGCTGGCCGCAACTAGCCTGCTAATATCCGCCATCGGGCTGTAGAGCTGGCTGAGTTTGTAACCATGAATCTCGGTGTTACCGGGCGCCTGTGGCTCCCAACGACCCTCCCCTTTAACGTCTAGGGGGCTCTGGCATTCCCGGCAGACTCTGATCATTCTTTCCAGATCGATGTTGTCCTCCCAGGTGAGAGCCTGTTCGAGACCGCACTTCATGCACGGCAGAAGGTAGATTCGCTTATCCGATGCCATGTAAAGTTCATTGACGCCCTGGCCCGGAAGTATTGGAGTGGAGGCCACGAAGAGCTGACCATGCTTACTCGAGCCGACACGCCGCGACACGAGTTCGAGCACGTCAGCCGACATACGGTCGAATTCATCGAGAAACGCAATATCCAGATCGAGGCTGATTAGCTGACGAGATGAATCCGCACCGCGGGCAAATATGTAACCTGCGCCTACGGACTTCATCCGTCGACCACTCGCCTGAGGTCGGCCCTTGCCAGAGCGTAGTTCAGCACTCAGTAGCGGGCTTTCTTGAATAGCTCGCTCGAGGCGATAATCAGCGAAATCTTCCGCCAGCCCTTGGGTCGGCATGAACAGGCCGATATTTCCGCGATCCGCGTAGTTCGTGTACGCGGCCCAGAGCGCCTTGTGGATGATCAGCTGAGTCAGGCCGATTTGTGAACCTTTTTGTACGACAACCGTAGGATGCGTATCCCGGTAAATGTCGGCTAGAGCAGGCAGGTGGTAGAGCGGCAGTCCGTGTGCTCTCAGATTCGCCATCGACCAGGCGTACGGATCTTCAGGGAACCGGCGGCTGAGTTCCACCCAGATCTGCGTTAGCCACCCGTATGAGTCGTTCGAGTTCTTCATCGCTTAGCTCCTGTAATTTGCTCGCTACCGTGTTGTGTTGTTCGATGCGCTCCGTCGCTTCACCGCGGGCCAGGCGTTCGAGCTTTGCACCTTCTACAATCGCCCGGATGGCAGCCTCCGGCGAAGCTTTTCCTTCTTCGACGCCTGCGATCCATTCGGCGCCTTTCTGCTGAAGCAACAAAGCTTCCTTTGACTGCCGCTCTCGCATTTCTCTGATCGCTTCGATCTGTTCCTCGGTCTCGACCCTGCGGGCATCACGTTCGATGTCATCGATCCGTCGCTGCCAGTGAAGCTTCCGGGACCATTCGTAGAGGGTCCTGACGGTGACGCTGGTTCCCTCCGAAGCGAGAACAATCCTGAGCCGTTCGATGGTTCGACGAGCGCCTAGGTCGAGGCCTGACGGTGACGCTGGTTCCCTCCGAAGCGAGAACAATCCTGAGCCGTTCGATGGTTCGACGAGCGCCTAGGTCGAGGTATGCGGCAAACGCTTTTCTGTGCTTGGTCGTCTCACGCATCGATAGCCTCCAGATAGGCGCTACAAATCGCCGAGATCGCCCTGCTGCGCCTGTTGTTGCCCGTGAGGTTTCCAGAGGCCGCTTCGACCGCTCTCTCGATGACGCTGGCTTGCTCAACGTCGACAGCAAACGAGATCGCTGAAACACCTGTGCCTGAGGGTTCCGCAGCAATGGTGAGACTTGCGATCAAGGATGCTTCATCGATCGATTCAAGAGCGATCAGATCGCTGATTTCATCCGAAGATTCTGGCAGCAACAGTTCGAGCGATTCGACGTCAACAACCGAGCTCAACTCCTGCATCAGACTCGCTCTTAGAGCCGGTACATCCGTGCCTTCCAGACGATTCAGTGTCGCCAACAGAATCAGCGCCTGAGCATCGTCACAGGGCCAGATGTAGCAGCGCACGGTCTCATGCCCAAGTTCTCTCAGAATTTCGAGGCGATGGTGGCCATCGAGTACCTGGTAAGTGTCTTGGCCCTCGAGCGGCCGGACGATCAGGGGCGGGTAGTCGTTGTTGTTCGAGATGTGCGTTTTGAGTTTTACAAACATCTCGGCCGACATGACGTTTGCATTCAGCGGGTGAGGCTCGACAAGTTCGATCGATATCTCGGCGAATCGATCACTAACCCGAGCAGACGATGATGTATTCATTCGTGCCTTCTTTCGCAATTGACTTGAGATGCCGGTAAGGGACTTCAACGGCGGATGTGACCGGGCGGTGTCGCTCGATACCGGTTACTAGAGATTCGATCGTTACCGTGGGACCGCCATAGCTGAGGATGACGGTCTCGATGCCTGAAGAGGCTTCGAAGAGTTCGTCCAGCGTCGGTGCTGGCTCATGTGGTCGATCACCGCCCAGCAGTTCGTCCAGACGCCTGTAGTTGTCTGCGTAACCCGACGTGCCGGCGTATGGCGGGTCCAGATAGAGAACGTCGGCTTTCGATTCAACAATCGTGTTCAGAGCGCTACCGGTCACCACAGCGCCTCGGCCGCCGATCACGCTTCGGTTGACCGCAAGGGCCGCGTTCTGAAGCGTAGTTTCAAGCGGACGGTTGAGGGCTCTCAGGTAATGACCCAGACGCCTTGGTGAAATTCGGTCCCATTCACCTGCAACCACGTGACGTGAGTCAGAAGCGGATGGAAGTGACATCGGGAAGATGTGCAAGTACGAGTTGATGATCGCCAGCTTCAACAAACTTCGAAGCGGTTCAGTGAAAGTTTCTGCCGTGATGAGTAACTCTGAGAACGGACGTTCAAGCCCGTCGGTGACATTAGCGTCTCCGACCTGTAGCCGGCTCAACAATCGAGTGATGTCGGTCGACAGGATCTTAGTTGCGTTGCTCGCTATGAGCGCTTTGGCAACGACAAGAGATCGTTCGGCGATATCACCCGCGGTCACGTTGAACCCATACCATTTGGCCGCAAGAGCAACGGAACCTCCGCCGACGAACGGATCCAAGAAGTTCAGGGATAGCCACGTCGCAGGAGGTATCACCTCCGCTAGAGCGCTGAATATCAGCGGGGCAAGCCTTCTCTTCCGCCTAAATATGGTGGTAGGCCGTTGAACACTCTGGCGGGAATTTGAAGGAGGAATGGCGTCATCAATAAATGACGCTAACGGAAGATTCGATCCTGCAATAGTGGACTGAAAGCACGTTCACTCTTCAGACCACAGCAATTTCAGCGAATTAGGTCAACACCGACCCGCTCGGCAATTTTCGGTATGGCCTTAGCTACCGCAGTGGCGGTGGCGGTCAGGTCATTTTCATTGTTCCATTTGGTCATTATTTGCTGATAACTGAAACCGCAGCGCATGTGCCAAAACAGCCATTCTGTGTCGCGCTGATCATTAGGATCACGTTCAAACGAATAACCAAGTTCGCCAGATCGAGTAGCGATAGCATTGAGTTTCGCGTCAAGTAGCTCTCTGAATTTCGCAATCATGCACTTGCGGATTTTTTTCGAGTCGTTGATCCTGGTTCCCACGTCTCCATGACGTGGATATCCACCAACGGAGGTTGATCTGAATTGCCTATCTCTGCTGAGGGGCCCGCGCTAAAATCTCCTTGAAGGAATCGCTCCGGTCCGTACTTGCGATCTTTGGACTCGGCTTCTGCTCGGGCCACACACCAGCGATGAATTAGAAGGGCACCGAAGCTGAGCTCCGGGAATGAACTGAGCTCTTGTGCCGGATCTCGGAGCCGGTGTAGCGCTGCGTTTTCGGCCAAAATTTGAAGATCTCGACCGTACTGGTTGGCCGCAAGATCGTATTCATTCAGCGCTTGATGGCGAATCATCTCCAACGAACCTGGGCGCAGAAGAAGTGAGCCTACAGGCCTAGCTCGTTCTCGATAAAAGGTCTCGAGCAGAGAACAGAACTCTTCATCTCGGGAGTAGTGGCCGACGTACATCTGCCGAGCAAGTGCTGAGATTGCCCATTCCGGTTGGGCTGTGGAAACGCTAAGTGCAGGTGCCATTTATTTACCCTCTTGCTCAAGACTACCCGCCACATCTCCGGCGTCAAGCACAGTTGTGAATAGCATTTCACACACGCTATTTAGCTAGTCCGCAAATCCTCTACTACTCTCTTTGACCGATACGTATTTGCGGAGATAAAAATTCGTATCGTGTACACGAATCATCTCAATATTTTGGATCTGAGTGGATGATTATTCCAGACATTCTCGTTAGCATTTGGGCTAAAGAAAAGATGAGTTGTTCCACTTATACCAGCTGCCTTCACACCTACTCAGTAACACCCATGACGGCTCATGCATTAGGTCGATCTGAATAAACCACATAGCCTGCGATTTGCCTGAAGAACGCCTGAAGAAATCCAACTGAAACCGCGTCTGAAATTTCAGTAAAACACTGCCTGTTAATCAGCGGGTCGTAGGTTCGAATCCTGCCTCGGGAGCCATATTGATTTCGCGAAAAGACCTCGGTTAACCCCGAGGTCTTTTCGCGAAATGATCCCAGGTGCTGCCCGTTATTTGTAACGTTGGTTGAAGCACCCGATTCTCATGGTCGGGACCATGCTGTGGGATGGAGGTGAAGCCGTGCAGATTTAGCGCTCAGTTTTCAGATAGAACAATATGCTTGCGTTCTTCTTGGCCGATTGGATCGCTAGGTTTCAATCGCCGGCAACCGGGTTGATTGACCGTTTTCAGGGATTCCTAGAGCCTCACCGCTAACTCGTCTGACGTTCTGCTGTAAGCCACCACATCCGAGAACTAACCGCCCCCTCTCCCGGCGGGAGAGGGTTGAGGTGAGGGAGAATCGAACATCCCCCCAACCTCCAACGAGGCAGACCAATCACCACGCCCTCCTGCTACTCAACCACGAACAAAACCTCGTCCATGTAGCACCAGTACCACTCTTCACCCGGCTGGTGCGACCTAATAATCCCGTGACCATCTGAGTGAAAATGCTTCGTCGCATGCGTGTTCTTCGAATTATCGCAGCAGCCAACCTGCCCGCAAATCATGCACAAACGCAAGTGCACCCACTCATCGCCCATCTCGACGCACTGCAAACACTGATCCGGTGACGAAGGCGTCACTTCGTTGATCATTTCCAAATGCGAACAATTACCGTCCTCGAAATCACCCATCAAGCATCGTTACCTATCTGTCCAAAAAATAAACTCAGCCCCAAAAAATCATTCAGCGAACTCTACCATTTCGTTTAGCTCCGGGCGCCATCGGATGGCTTGGTCGCTAGCTGATTTATTGCTCCGGGCGTCGTCGGACGACTTGGTCGCGAGCTGCAATCTACCCTCCCTTAGTCCCTCCCGAAGGAGGGAGGCCACATAGGCACCGGTCGTCCCGATCGGACAGCACTTAGTCGCTGGGCGGCAAGCCCGTTTAGCTCCGGGCGTCGTCGGACGACTTGGTCGCGGCATGTCTGCGACGCGGCCCTCAGTCCCTCCCGAAGGAGGGAGGACGGGCGAAAAACCAACAAAACCCCATCTCCACGACCCAGCCAACCCCTAACGCCCCCAGTAAAAGTCGCCTCGCGACCCCTACGCCCCCAGTAAAAGCCGTCTCGCGACCCTGAACCCTGCGTATACCGCAATCAAACCGCCAACGTTCGTAAGCACCATATTCGTAGCAAACCAGCCCCACTCCGAAGCCCGCGCCATCTGAACATTGTCGAACGCAAACGTCGAAAACGTAGTGAACGCCCCCATAAACCCAACCAGAGCGATCACACGCATGTTCTCGCTAATCCACCCGCGCTCCTCGCTCGCAGCCCAAATCAGCCCAAACAACAGCGCGCCCACCATATTCGCAACGAAAACACCCCATGGCATCCCGTTGAAACCGTCCCGCTGAAAAAGCGTGCCCACCCCATAGCGAGTCAATGTTCCCGCCGCCCCCGCAAGGGCTATGTACAAAATCTTCTCCAAAACCACAAACCTCGTTCGCCAGCTCACTCTAGCCAAACCGTCAGGAACCGATGTGCGCCCCAGCCAGCTCCAACTTCCAACCCAGCAGGCACAATCCAGCACCCCAGAAAAAGTCGCATCGCGACCCTGAGTGTCAGGCTTTCCCGGTTATTAACAGCACCGGTCCCTGTCGTAAGCACACCCACACCCATCGCACCCATCGGCTCGCACCTGCGGGTCAGTTGGAACTGAGTTCGAATCAACACCTCCATGACAATAACTAACAGACATCAAACCCTGACCCATTCCACACAACCGTAATTTTTCCAAACGGCTGAATAGATCTGGTCAGACATCACCGCCCACATAGAATCGTCAGTCACCGAGGAGAACCGAGATCGAATCCGCAGGCGCCACCACCACCAATGCCCCTCCAGCAAAAATTCTCATCGCCGAAGATGGACACGACCTTCGTCAAGCGATCGAGCTCGTCCTGATCGAACTCGGCTACACAGTCGAAGTGGCTGTCGACGGACGCGAAGCAACAATGCTGTTCCCCGAGTTCGAACCCGATCTCGTGGTTCTAGATATGCGCATGCCCAAAATGAGTGGACCCAACGCCTGCGCTTTCATTCGGCAGACCTCTGATGTCCCCATCATCATGTTCACCTCGACCGATGACGCTCAGGAAGTCAGAAACGCCATTATGAAAGGTGCCACCGACTTCGTGCTGAAAACCAGTGGCGTTACTGAACTTACCGAACGAATAGCGTTCCGCCTCAACGAAATAGGCAAACAGGCAGCATATCCCGGATCCGCAAGTACTTCTCCTACCCCGGCAGCAATCCAGGCACTGACCGTATCGCCGCTCACGACGACAACCCTGATCATCGACCCCGACGAAACTACCCGAGCCGCCATCAAGACGGTGCTAGATCGACTTAATCAGAACTGCATCGAAGCTGAAACTGCCAACGAAGCGATCCTAGCGTTTCAACAAAGTGCTCCCGATATCGTGATCACCGAATGGTCGTTGCCCGATATGGACGCTTTCGGCATGCTGACCCAACTAAAGCCAAAACGGGGCGGGAACGAGCTGATCAAGCTAATGATGTCGACCCGGCTGTCACCCGAAGCTCAGCGCAAAGCTTCTTTCGCGGGTATAACAAAATTCCTCCAGAAGCCCCTCTCCGGCGCAAAAGTCGACATTCTGATCGCCGATTCCGTCAGACAAGCCATTCGAGGACTCAAGAAACGATCACGCAAAGCGGCATAGCCAACACTGCAATAAAAAGAACAGCTAAATGAACCAGTACACCGTAAAAACAAACACGATTCCACCCGCTCACTGGGCGAATGTGGCTCCCCGTGAACTGCCTGCTACCGACTCGAAGCACAGTGGGTTCATGCTGGCCCACAACCCTTCTGATCTCAAATTGATACGTGTACGTAAAAGCCCCCTACGAAACACTAGGACATAAGTACCAGTTCGGAACACCTTCCTCACCACTCGTAGCAAATAGGCTGTTTCAAACGCCTCGCCAACACTTTCTCAACCCGGCAGGCACACCTCGAAACAAAATCCAGTAGCAACGCAGAAAAACACTTCGGAAGGTTTACGTTCTTGCGCCTCGAATGCGCACAAACAAAAGCCTTCCTATCTCCAACATGGCACCTTCAAGTTCAGATTCTTCATCCCCAGCTAAAATCCTCGTTGCAGAAGATGCCGTCGATCTACGCGACGCACTCGTCGAAATCCTTCTTGCACTCGACTACACCGTCCAGGCAGCAAGAGACGGATACGAAGCCGTCACCATGTTCCCCGAGTTCAATCCCGATCTCGCCATTCTCGATATGCGCATGCCAATGATGAACGGATCCGACGTCTGCGCCGTAATTCGCAAAACATCCAACATCCCGATCATCATGTTTACGTCTGCCGATGACGTAGCCGATGTAAACGGCGCGATCCTAAAAGGGGCCACCGATTTCGTACTGAAAACGACCGGAATCAACGAACTAGCTGACAGAGTTGAAGCTCACCTCCGCCATGAGCGAGAACCCATGAAGCCCCAGTTAGTGATCCCACTGCCCGGAACTACGCCGCTGCTTCCAAACGTCCACATATCCTCCGGATCACGTAACGCCTTCAAATCGTTCACAGTGATCATCGACCCGGACAAGAAGAGCAGAGCGCCGGTAGCAGCAACCCTCGAACGGCTGAATCAAGACTTCATCGAAGTCGAGACAGCTGAAGAGGGAGCTCTCGCGATCGAACGACACGATCCCGACATCATAGTCACCGAGTGGCGACTTCCCGATATGGACGTCTTCAAGATGTTCTCGGGACTCAAGCGCGGAATCAACGCGAAAGAACTCATCCGCATCATCATGTCCGACCGCCTCTCGCCGGAAACCCAGCGGAAATCGAACTTCGTGGGCATCAACAACTTCCTCGAAAAGCCTATCAACGTCGGTAAAGTCGAAGTACTCGTTGCCGACTGCGTAAAAAAAGCACTGAATAGTCTCAAACACAGTGCTTCATCAGCCGCCTAGAACTGAAAAGCGCAACTAGCGCAGATTCACCACGGTATCGAGCGCAGCCGGAAGAGTTCGACGAATCGTCAGCACAGCGCCCATAGGAGGCTGAACCTCAAGGGTGAACTGGTCGTTCGGCGTCAGCAGCGTGCCAGAAGCAGTCAGGCCACCACTAGCCATGTAGTTGACCGAACTGTTCGAGGTGATATCCGTAGCGGTAGTTCGGTTCAGCAACCAAACCTGAATTTCTGCCTTCTCGCCATCGTCCAACATGGAATCGCCGTTGCCACCAATGAAATTAACCGACCACGGAATGTCCTGCAATATCTGATTGTCATCGATATAAACAATTGTCGTCTTGTTCGTCGTCACCGACGAATCTGGATCAGTCCCGGAACCGTTTGAGGTGTACGGCGCAGTCAGGTCGATGCCATCAGAGCCTACAACCGATTCCACTATCAAGCTGAACTTGAAAATCGCCTCGGTGGAACCCACGTATCCCTTGAACGCAATAACGCTGCCTGAAGGCTTCAAGCTGTTCTTCGTGTTTTCCAAACCAGCGAAAATCGTTTCTTTCGCCCGTTCACTTGCAAACACACCAGTGCTCAATACCGTGAACGCGAAAACGGAAGCCACGACTACGAACGCAATCAGGATGATCGCAGTTTCAAGTCCTGTAATTCCGTACTGTTTAGCCAGTTTTGGCGCGCTTGGCACGTTGGGGTTCATATTGTTCGGATTCTCTTCGACATGTTTCGCCGGGTGAAACAGCTAGAGTCGTCTCGATCTCAAAATCATCGAACTATCCAACCGCTGAACAATTCGAACAAGCCAACTGAATTACAACTCGAACTGGCCTACCAACGAAGAATATCCACCCGACCCCGAATCCCGGATGCGTTCACACTCCCACCCAACGTGGGGGTCAACCACAACATGTGAATAACGTATGACCTCGGTGTGCACCCTATTCGCAAACGCCGTAAGCGTCGCAAGCATCCCAATCACACCTCTAGATGCATCATCCTGAGCCCCGCCTGCCCTCAGCAAAGTCGAACGGGTCGAAGGGTCACGTCCATCCCTAACGCATCGCATCTATAATCTCGCCAATAACGCGAAACAGCGAATCTACTCAACCAAGCTAGAACTTCACCGGGCGCATCACATGGCAAACCTAATAAAGGTCTACCTGCTAATCGAAACCCAAGTCGGCGAAAGCAACACCGTTCTCGACGAGCTGAAGCAGATCAAACAAACCGTCCAGGTTGACCGCGTAACAGGTCCTTACGACATCATCTGCATCGTCGAAACCGAATCACTCGACGACATCAGCGACATCATCCAAAACCACATCCACAGCCTCCCCGGCGTAACCCGAACAATGACCTGCATGCAACTCGGAACCTAGACGAGCGCTCGCCCAGAACGATCGCTCTCCCTCCCAGGCTGGGAGGAAGTTAGAGGGTGGGTCGGCAATTCATCGCAAAACCACACAACACAACGACTCAGCCAACCCCGAACACCCCTAGAAAAAGTGGCGTCGGCCACTACTCGACGTCTACGCGGGGTGGCGGATTCAGAACCGGGTGAATCGCAAGCAGCCTCGCAGGAGCGCTCGACGTGTTGTAAACCCCGTGCCGAATTCCGATCTCGCACGTAAAGCAATCACCCGCCGCCAGCATTACATTATTCTCATCCGCATACACAGCAGAAAGCTCGCCATCGAGGCAGAACATCGACTCCTCGTGCGAAGGATGATAGTGATTCGGAGCAATCGAACCCGGCTCGAAAATCAACTCGCTCAAATACAGCGAAGCCGACCCCAAAAAGTCGCCCACCATATCGTAACGAGCAACACCCGCCATGAACTCATACGGCTCCGACTGACTGCGAACGAAAACCGTCGGACCCGGCTCCCCATCCGTGTACTCCACATCGTCCAACGCCTCACGCTCGGGCTCGGCAGTCGGGTAAATAGTGATCAAGCGCGCCGGCGAATCGCCAACGTTCTCTAGACCATGACCGATCCCCTTAGGGGCAAGAAAACAATCGCCCGTCGAAGCGCGGAACCGGGTGTCGCCGAGCCTAAACTCCATCTCGCCCTCGACCACGAAGATCGCCTCTTCAGTGTTCGGATGCAGGTGATAAGGCGATCGCACTCCCGGATCAACCGTCAGATCCCCAACAGTCGCCATCGAGGCACCCGTTGAAGCGCCCGCCATCATCAATGATTTGCCACCCGGCATCGGGTTGGACTCTTCCTGGTCAGCCCGTCGAAGAATTGTCATACCAGCTACTTTCAATAACGGCACGCAAACGTATGCACGCCAGAAATAGTTTGTTCTATTCGAGAGGCGATAGTTTACAGATTTCTGTGAACCCCGCAGCCAATCCCCGCGCAGTTATGCATTCAAGAACGGGTGAACCACAACCAGTCGAGCGACTTCTGAACCCTCGTTTGCATACCCGTACTCGTCGCCCGCCGTAATAGCAGCGGCGTCATCAGTAGCCAGCTCATGTTTGTGACTCGCCACCGAAATCACCGGTCCTGAAACTACGAATATCGCAGCATCGGAACCGCTAGTCTCAACAGGCATTGTCGCGCCGGGCTGGATATCTACGAAGTACGTATAGGTCAACGACCCACCGGAAAAATCGCCAGAAAGCTCGATACGCTCAACCCCATCAACACCCGCCGCATAAGGCGCACTCCGGGTGCCCGCGCGAGTAATCGCCGGATGCTCAGAAACATCGGAAAGTTCAGGATCGTCAAGATGGGTCGTCTCAGGCAACGTCCTCGGAAAAGCCGTAATCATGCGAGCCGGCGCGTCGCTCCGGTTGAAAAATGCATGATTGATCCCCGGGGGAGCAGTTACCGTGTCCCCTGCCCCCACGGTAATCCGAATGCCGTCAAACCAGCACTCAAGCTCGCCCTCGAGCATGATCTGAGTCTCCTCAGCACCCTCGTCGTGATAGTGATACGGAACCGAAGAACCCGGAAGAAAAGTCAGGTCGCCGACATGCAACTGCGAACTGCCTAGATCGACATTCACAACCGCATACCTCGGCACCAACGGATACCGATCCACCGATTCCTGATCCGCCCTACGAATAATCAATTCTGCTCCGTATCCTTGCTTATCTACAGTCACTACAGCCCATTACCGTCATCCTGAACTAGCCTGTCCCGAGCTCAGTCGAAGGGGGTTCAAGATTTCTACACCCCCAACGACGCCTCGAAGTCACACCCCCCAAGACAGCCAATCCGTTGGGTATCTGCCCTGTCTCCCCTTCCGGATCGGAAGGGGCCGGGGATAGGAGACTCGGAGCCGAGTGACTTTGTCACGAGCGCGACTAACGCTAGTCCCAGGGAGTCACCATCACTCGAATCGCACCGGAACTGTTCTTGTCGTCAGCCACATCAAACGCCTCAGCAATCTCGTCGATTCCGAAGTGATGCGTAATAATCTGGTCCGCAACCACTGCGCCTGATTTGACCAGGTCGAGAGCCGTCGTAAATTCCCGCTCACCCTGCCAACTCGAATAACTGTTCGACCACGTTAGAACGACCTCGCGCTCCATCGCCAACCCCGAATCGATCGTCTGAGGCGTAGAAAACCCTCCAATTACCGATATAGCACCACCACGGCGCGTCATCTCAATCGCCTGCTGAATCAACTGCGACTGACCACCAACGGTCTCGAATGTCAACGCAGCGCCCTCGCCATCAGTTGCCGCTAGCACAGCCTCGACCGAATCCTCGTCAGCCGTCACAACACCAACGTCAGCCGCACCGCAAGCCAATGCAATATCCACCGACTGGGTACGAGTACCGATCAAAATAACCTTGCCAGCACCGTTCGCTTTTAGCACCTGACCCAGCGTCAGAGCGATCGCACCAGCCCCAATAATCGCAACGCTCTGGCCCGAAACGTCGGGCATCCTGACCATCTGGTGCACGGCACACGCATAGCAATCAACAAGAGCCGCAGCATCGAACGAAACATGGTCGGGTATCACCGTCACGTTCTCGGCAAAACACACGTCGTACTGCGAAAATCCGTGACTCGACTGCACCTCGCCGTTCCGAATCCCTCGATCAAGACAAAGGTGGTACTGCCCTTCGCTGCAGAATTTGCAATTGTTACAACCAAGCAGATGCTCTGCCTCGATGCCGACGCGCTGGCCGATTTCGAAACCCGCCACGCCCTCGCCGAGACCAGCAATCACGCCCGCTAGCTCATGACCCTGCTGCCACGGTACGTCTTTACGCGATCGGTGCCCCCGATAGTCATGCAGGTCGCTCCCGCAAATACCAGCCGACATTATCTTGAATAGGATCTCGCCCGGACCAGCCACAGGAATCTCTTCCTCCACAACACGAATATCCTTCCCACCATAAAAATAAACCGTCTTCATCGTCGCCATATTCAAGTCTCTTTCAAATTGATCACTCGCTAAAATCCGCCTCACAGCCCGCAATCGCTGCCATTCTGAACTAGATTCAGGGTCTATGCCAACGGGTCAACAGCGCCCGGCCCAGTCAACGTCGCTCCTCCCTCCCCGCCGGGAGGACGTTAGAGCTGTGCTTAGCCTTTCGAAATGTGCGAGAAAAAACCCAAAAACCGCCACGCCAGCCGACCAGGCAAACCATCCCCACCACCCAATAAAAGTGGCCTAGTCACCCGCTTCCACAACAATCTCCGCACCATCGGGAACCTGACCCAACACCGTCGGGTCCCCATCGATAACACCCATCACATTTACGTTAGAAGCAGGACGAATCTCACCCGGGGCGCTCATCGGAGTCGGACCCCAGAACAAACACAGCGCCTTCCCCGGAGGCCAGTACGCAACCGCACCCATCTCGACCGTCTCTTCAGAGTCGGCAGCCTCGTCAGCACTCACCGGAATCGAAAAGTAAATCTCGTCGCCCCACGTCTGCGCCCGACCCGTAATCGGCAACGCACCCCACAACTCGTCCGAAGTCTCCGAATCGTTCAACGTCGCCGTAACCGTCAGCCCCGCAACCGAAATCTGTATCACCCGATCAGTCATGAGTATCCGTCTTCCTGCCAGCCCCAATATCAACTGTCATCCTGGATTCATTTCAGGATCTTTCTACTCCCCTTATTCCTTATCCCCGGGGGAGAAGGTTAGGTTGAGGGGGAATGCCATCGCCCAAAGCCTCAACCCATCGAATCAGCCATCACTCGTCCGACTCTCAGTAAACCTCACCTCGTGAGCCAAGCAGCGTAAATCTTCTCCGTCTCCTCGTTAAAGGGATAAAAGAACTTTGGCGAAATACCCTCTTTTTGCGTATGCCACAGAATCGCCGCCTCGATCTCATCGTGATGCACACACTCATCGTAAATCTGCTCAGCCAGCTGCGACGGCAAAACCACAACGCCATCCTCATCACCAAGAATTACATCACCAGGCCAAACCAGCACACCTCCGCACTGCACCGGCTCGTTCACCTCGTAAGGAAGCACGTTCGGCTCACCGATCGTCGGAGTGCTGCCACCGCCGTAAACCGGATACCCGTACTCCGCCACCTTGTGACCGTCCCGAACACCACCATCGGTAACCAGACCCGCCGCCTTCTGCGACAGAATCCGTGAAAACACAACATCCCCACCGGTCGAAGTCATGCTCATACCCATGCAGTCTGCAACCAGAACGTCACCCGGAGTCAACGCCTCAAGCGCATCCCAACGAGGCGTCTCGTTGAAACCCTCACCATGACCACCACGAGTCACGTACTCCTGCAAATCAGGACGTGACGGCAAATATCGAAGTGTCACAGCTCGTCCAACCAAACGCCTGCCCGGCGCAAGGCTGTGAACACCGTTCATAAACACCTTCAAATAACCAAGCCGCGAAAGAGAACCAAGCACAGTGGCATTTGAAACCGTCTCATACTTCTTCAGAAGGTCATCAGGTACCCTGACCGCTGCATCAACCAATTTTCACGTCTCCTTATTCGAAACTCTCGCCAATCGCAAATCTCTCGAAGTCGGCGCAGTATAACCGCCCAATCACGCCCACACTCCGACGCGAACCTCCCACACTACCGATAACATCAGAGTTCTAAGAAATTCACTAATACCAACACGAGTCCATACCAGATCGAAACCGGCTCTTATCCCCTTATTCCTTCTCCCTAAGTGAGAAGGTTAGGTTGAGGTGGAATGCCATCCCGAGAATCTTTAACCGTTCACTCCAACCAGCTACTGCACATCATCCTGAGCCCCGTCGAAGGGTCACACCACTTCAACAACCCGGAACCCCGCCCTCTCCCAACCCATGAAAATCTACTGGATCACACTCAATTCCCGAATCCGCGCAGCAATCGTGTTCATTGCTGCATTCTTGCTGACTCAAATAGCCTTCTTCCTCGTTGGATCGTTCGACGTACTCGACCAACTCTTCGGCGCCTACATCGCCGGATTCCTCGTCTACTTCCTCACTCGCTGGGGATTCTTCGCCATGCGAGTTCCGATGGTTCTGCCGAATCAAGAAACCACAATCTACGAGAAATATCGCAAAAACCCCGGCAGGCGACGTCAGGGTCCAGGAGAACCAGCAGAATTCATCGACCCCGACGATGCCGATGAAGAACTCCTGTCCGACGACCGAGTTATCGGCGTCTACTACAACGAAGAAGCAGCAGCCTACCCGCTCGCAGCACTCGGCGTTCGAGAAACCTCTAACGAAGACTTCGGCGATACACCCCTCGCCGTCTCATGGTCGCCAGTCACCTACTCGGCCCGTGTTTTCAAGGCCAATCTCAATGGCACGCTCCTAACGATGAACCGCCACACTCACACGGTCTTCAACTCGCCAGCTATACCCGAAGAAAAAGGCAGCACAATCATCCAGTTCATCGGGCAGGCCGTCACCGGTGATCTCGCTGGCTGGACCCTCGAGCAAGTCCCAGCCGTCACAACAACATGGGCAGCGTGGAAAGAAGCACACCCCGATACCGAGGTGATGTCGACCGAAGGTGGACCCGAAGCCGACATGTTCGAACGCTACTACGCCAACGACCGAAACGGCATTCACAGCCTCAATCCCGGCGATAAACGACTCAACGGCAAAGACGTCGTACTCGGTCTCGATATCAAAGGCGATGCCAGGGCATATTCCTACGCTGGTCTCATCGAAACCCCCATCGTCGAGGAAGACCTCGGCAGGCTCCCGATCGTCGTAATGCACGAACGATCATCAGCAACGGCAGTGGCTTACTCTCGGACGATCGGCGGTAAAACTCTCAACTTCAAAGGCAAAAGCAAGAATCCACGCCGACGAAGCGTCGAAGCGACTGCATCCGGAGAAGGCGAACGATCAACTTACGAACCGTGGCTCGTGGAAGATACCCAAACCGGCTCAACATGGCGCGCCATCAGCGGTGAATGTATAGAAGGCGAACTCAAAGGCAGCCGACTGGAAATGCTCAGCGGCATGACCGGCTTCTGGTACGCATGGAGCCGCTTCTACCCCAACGCCACCCTATTCGGAGCCATAAACGAAGTAAGCGAATCACAGGAGTAAGCGATTCTCCCTCTCCAAGCCACTCCCTCACAACCCACAACACGCTCCCCGCCCCCATATTCCTTCTCCATGAGGGAGAAGGCTAGGCATGTGTTGAGCTTGTCGAAGCGTTGAGGGGGAACGCCAATGGAACCACAGCATCAACCACCCCAATATCTAGCCGAACCCACCGAAACACCATCCCCCCCACAACACCCTGTCCGCCCCCGTATTCCTTCTCCCTGAGGGAGAAGGTTAGGTTGAGGGGGAACGCCAACGGAACCACAGCATCAACCACCCCAATATCTAGCCGAACCCACCGAGAGGCCAGCAGCCCACAACCCCGCCAACATCGTGACCATCTCCAAGACAAATATCACAGGCGTTGTCCTCGGCGGAGGACTCTCCACCCGCTTCGGCACAGGCCAGTCAAAACTCCTCATACACCTCGGTGGAAAGCTCGTTCTGGCACGAGTAGCCGACACCCTGAAAATGGTCTGCTCTGAACTTGTACTCGTAGTACGGCCCGATCAGGACGACGACGTCCCCGACCTCGGAATAGCCCTCAACATGCACGTGGTCTCAGACACGCCCCCGTACAAAGGCCCGCTCGCCGGTATTCATGCCGGACTCGCCGCCTCAACCACCCCGCTCAGCTTCGTCGTAGCCGGCGACCATCCGTTCATATCGAGAAACCTGGTAACCGCAATGGCAGCCGCCGCGGTAACCGACGGACTCGATAATCCGACCGCCGTAATCCCCCGCACTGAAGGCATTCTCCACCCGCTCCACGCCATTTATCCACGTGAACAGTGGGTCCCCTACCTCGCCCACGCAATGTCCGAAGGCGAAACATCTCCACGGCGAACGATCGAAAAAGCCACGGTCTCCGAATATCCGCCAGTGACGATCTTCACCGAAGAAGACCTCGAAAAATCCGATCCCCGACGCATCAGCCTCGTCGATATCGACACCCCAGAATCCTTCAACGCCGCTCGAAAAATCGCCGAAGCCCGAAAATTCACCCCACGCCATCACTCGTTAGGCTAAAGCCAAACGAACTGCGTTATTGCTCCGGGCGTCGTCGAACGACTTGGTCGCGAGCGGCGTTTGGTTCTGGCGTCATCGGATGACTTGTCACCGAGCTGCAATCTACCCTCCCTCAGTCCCTCCCGAAGGAGGGAGGCATGACAGGCTCCCGAGTGTCGTAGGATGACTTGGTCGCGAGCCGTTAGACCCGGGCGTGCATTCGCACTTGGGGCCAGGGCCGGCACATCTACCCTTCCCCTAGCCCCTTCCCGAAGGAAGGGGGACAGCGCGCGTCATAGTGGCTTTGGTCCGAACGTGTTGTCATGCTGAATTTGATTCAGCATCCCTACCAACAGCGAACAATCAACAATCCAGTAAATGACCGCCCTACCCCAATTCCTTCTCCATGAGGGAGAAGGTTAGGCATGTACTGAGCTAGTCGAAGTGTTGAGGGGGAACGCCAACGCCCCGTCCCCTCAACGATCCGACCACGCCAACAACACTCGCCCCAAGTAAAAGTCGCCTTGCGACATACCTAGCGCCCCTCACAACTCACCCGCCACGACCCATCCAGATCAATCGGCAAAAACAGCGTGTGAATCCCAAGCTCGTTCGACTCCGCACACTGCTCCTCGGCAAGTTCCCCCGCAGTATCTTCGTCACCCGGATACTCCGCATTGAACACCGGCTTCCCAGCCGTCACGAACAGCCCCAGCGGTTCGCACTCCTCGTACTCGTGACACTGCTCAATAACCGCAAAATCAAAATGCTGAACCAGCGACTCGGCGATATCGAACGAGTTCTTCAGACCAACCGCAAGCCCGCGGTCGTGCGCCATTCCGGCAACTGATGAATTGAAAAATATCTGTTCCGATTCCGACAATGCAAAACCGGTCTCATTGCTAAAGCCATCGACGTTGTCTGGCTCAACAGCATCACATCCAGCGCGTTCTGCCAACGCCATGCGAGACTCAACCAGCGCCAGCACCGAATCCGCTCTCACATCCAGCCATTTCTCGCCGGGCCAATCATCAAGTGGAAGCCCAATCGCCGCATCCTCGATCCCGCCAACGTCAGGGCGCCAATCCTCGATCGAACCAGCCGAGAAATAACAGATCACATACAGACCGTCGCTCTGGAGGCTCGCAATCTCCTCCACTTCAGTATCGAACAGATCAACGTCCCAAACCTCAGCCACCACCGACCGATCAAGATCACCAGTCAGCTGCCAGTTCCAATCAGAATCCGGAGGACCAACTACAGCCGAGGACGACACAGGAACGGTCAAAACAGGAGTGATCGAAGCGGGAACAGTCACAGTGACGCCAACAGTCGAAACATCGCCAGACGAACTATCAGTCGCAGCCCCGCTACAGCCAGTAACTGCGATCAACGCCACAATCAAAACACCAATAACTCTCAACTCAGCTAACAACACTTCCCCCTGCCCTCCTTTGGAGAGACAGAGGAAGTGTAAACATGCTCTGGCTCCAAGTGCGAATGCACGCCCGGAGTCAAACGCCCGATTTAGCCAAGTTCGCCCGACCCCAGAAAAAGTGGCTAAGCCACCTTAGTACCGCAGCGCCTCGCTTGGCTTGATCTTTGAAGCCTGCCTCGCAGGAATAAACGTCGTCACCAACGAGAACACCACTGCAACAAGCACGATAATCGTCACATTCAGCCACGGAATCGAATACGTCAGACCATCAGCCTCGGCACTGATCGAAAGGAAGATATTCCAACCGATCAACGCACCCAAACCAATCCCAATCGCCGACCCCAAAATCGCAACAACGCCCGACTCCATCAAGAACTGAATCTGGATCATCCTGCCCTTATAGCCAAGCGCCCGCATCATTCCAATCGACTGCCTGCGCTCGACAACTGCCCTAAACGAAACAACACCAAGCGAAGCAACACCCACCAACAACCCAAGACCCATAAAGCCCTGGAACAGCTGGTTGAACGCATTGTTCTGCGACTGGTTCTCCTCGATGTCGGCGACAGTAGCCGTAGCCGTCATACCGTGCTCAATGAACACAGTCTCCAACACCCGAGTAATCTCCTCGGACCGCGAAGCATCCGCAAGCCTGAACTTATAGGCAGTAAACGGAACCGGTTTGTTCGAAAGCTCGTCAAGAATGCCACGGTTCATGTAAATATCGGTCGAACCAAACTCGAACGAATCGGCAAACTGATGCAAAACACCAATCACCTTGGCATTCACTGAATCACCAACGCTCTGACCCACAGGTGGGCGAATCGTAAGATCCACAGCCGTAATCTCGCCCGGCTCGTTCGCCATTATTCCCTTGAGACCCAACGCCGGACCCGATCCCGGGTCTCCGCCACCACCACCGAAACCGCCAGTCTCGATCATATTGCCGTTCACAACCGCCAACGTTGAATCAGCCGCCACAGCAGCCCAAATCTCCGCCGAAGTCGACCCGTAAGCCGGGTCCCAGTGCGTCAACTCAAACACGTTGTTCGTCAACCAAGTTTCGTCCGAAGCCCGAATCCTAGCGCCCTTGAACGCCAGATCCTCCGCCCCATCCTGACGTGCCTCGACTCGCAAACTTGCCTGCCGTGTAATCACTTCGAAGTCGGAAGGCAAAAGCTTCCCACCGCTCGCAGCAATAACCTCGTCTACATCGTCAATCGGTAATTCCAGATCAATACTCGAACGAATATCGAACCCGCCCGAAACCAAGTCGGGCTCGTCCTCAATCGCATTACCCAGATTCGTCAGAATCGCAAAAATCATCATCGTAAAGATCACCAGCGAGAACATCGCCAGAGTCAACCCGGTGCGGAACCGGGCCGCCATCGGATACGCAATCGCCATCTTCACAACCGGACGCAAGCTACCGAATCGACCGATCATCTTCGATACAAGCCAAACCATCACGTCGGCGTTGTACATAACAGTCCAAACGGCGGCGGCCACCAACGAAACTCCGGAAAGCAAGAACATCTCAGACCCGCCTTCAAGCACGCCAGTGAGACCGTCCAACGCATCGAACGGCAAGCCCCAGAAGATCAACATTGCAATACCGATAAACGACATCGAAACCCGCTTCTGGAACTCCTCACGGGAACCACGTCGCTCCAACAATCCACGCAATACCAAACCCGCTCCGATAATTATCAAAGTGGTTCCACTGGTGAACAGCGCAGCGTTCTCAGCACCGAAATCTTTAATCCCATTCTCTGGACTAAATCCAAGCAACGCCACAAGCGCACCAAACGGCAACAATGGCCACCCGGAAGCCAACCACGGCTGAACGAACTTGAACATCTTCCAGAAGAAAATCATGAACCAGAAGACGAAAGCGAACATCACCGCCTGCTTGGCTACCGACTCATCGATATTAGGCGCAACCGTTGCAGCGAGATTCTGGAAAATCACGAGCATCCATAGCGCAAACACAAACATTCGAGGAATAACTCCTCGTCCTTCTTTCCTCGACTTCCACATGTCGATAAAGAAGAAAACCACTCCCACAGGAACAATGGTCATCAAAACCAAAATTGATCTGTTGGAACGATTAGGTCGCCTCTGCCTCCATGTATCGAATCCGTAAGTAAGCGGCCCACCCAGCCAACGCACCGCCGTCTTAATTCGCCTTCCAGCACCCGGAGTCTCGTCCTTGACGAACTCCTGCCCAAGCCCACGAATCGCTACAACAATATTCAGCTTGCTAACTCGGTAAGCAGATACTGCAACCGTAATCGCCGTCAATACCAGACCAAGTGAGAACGCCACAACAATCGACTGCAAAGTCACGTTGTAACTGAAGCCAAACCCGTCATCCTCGCTCACCAATCCGCCCATGATTCCCACAAGTGCAATCGAAGCCACAAGCCCCAGAATCGTTCCCAGCAGCGCCGCACCTATCGAATACACGATCCCCTCGTACATGAACATCTGCACCAGATGACGACGCTTCGTGCCAACTGCGCGAATAATTCCCATCTCCGTAGTGCGCGCCGCAGCCAGCATGACGAACACAAGGAAGATCAACAGCAATCCGACAATGATCGAGAACGATCCGAAAATGCTGAATAACGCAACGATAAATCCGCCGATCAACTCAGCAATCGCCAATCCCTGATTCTTGATCGCAATCACCTGCAGCTCAACCAACTGCGAAGCCGGTATCAACAATGACTGAGCCAACTCAGGATCGCCGATCTCCTCGATCACTCCGCCGATAATCGCCAGAGTAATCGTGTTCGTAATCGCTACTCGAAATTCGTCTGTAGGAACGTCGTTTTCAAGCTCCGCAACCAATTCGCTCAGCGTGTTACTCGAAAACGGACCGCCCGCACCACCACCCTCATCCAGCTTCGCCTGAAGAGCCTCGATAATTACCGGCGATTTCAAAGCGTTAAACAATGTGTTCGCCGCTTCATCGTTGATAAACACCAACTGAAGATCTTCGGCAAGATCGTCCGAATCGTCTTCGTCGACCCTCAGGCCACCGGTGACCGATACTTCGATCATGTTGTACTGGCCTTCACGACCAATTACACCCTGCAACGTCTCTACTGAAAATAGCGCAGCCGATCGAATCTGTTCGTCACCACCAGCGAGCCCCTTGTCTTCGACAATATCGATGACGCGATACACGACACGCCCTGAAGGCGCGACCAGCGTTATATCGTCACCAATCTCGGCTTCGAGCTTCTCAGCCAACGTTCGGTTGATAACAACAGCGGCACCGTCCGATAATCCGCGTAAATCCGCAGGATCACCGTCAACACTCTTCAAACCATCAAAACCAGCCAACGAACCAAGATCAATACCAACAACCGAAGTTCCAGCAACAGTCTTGTCAGTCGATTCGTTCAATACGGGCAGGCTCTCTCGTATCAGCGGCATGACGCCATCGACACGCTCGTCACCCACAACCGCTTCACGAACGCGATCCACAAGCGGCGCATCCAAATAGTCGTCACCAAACCGTGCGGCAATCGGCGAAACCAAACGCACATCGGTCTCACCAACGGCGTCGAGTACCGCAGATCGAATCGAACTCGATACCGAATCACCAATCGCCAGAGCCGACATGATGATCGTCGTGCTCAGCATCAGCCCAACCACAATCAAAATCGATTGCGCTTTGCGACGCGGAATATTCCTCAACGCCAGCTTCAGCAAAACCTTATTGCGAAGCGCCAGCAAAAATACCGCAAGAAGAACGACAATCGTCCCGCCGGCTAAGACACCAGCCAGAACGCTCATCTCTACCCCAAAGAGCTTTTCCAATTCACCAGCTCCTTAGGAATTCGACTCGTCAGAGCTGCTTGAATCACCCGACGCGCCAGCATCATCCTGAGCCCCGTCGAAGGGCGAAGCCGAAGAAGAGTTCCCCTGGGACACGATGACTCCGTCGCTCATCCTCACGATTCGATTGGTCATGGCACCAACATCCTCTGAGTGAGTCACAAGCACAAACGTCTGACCCTGCTCTTTGTTCAGTCGAACAAGTAACTCCATAATCTCGGAAGCATTCGTCGAATCCAGATTCCCGGTCGGCTCATCCGCCCACACAATCGCCGGATCGTTCGCCAGCGCCCTGGCAATCGCCACCCGCTGCTGCTGACCACCAGAAAGCTCCGCAGGAAGATGATCCATCCGATCGCTCAACCCAACAAGATCCAGCTTCTCTCCAGCACGATCACGAGCGATCTTCTGCGATCCACCGGCAAGCACCAGCGGAAGCTCGACATTCTCCTGCGCACTCAGCACAGGCAAAAGGTTGTAAGCCTGAAACACAAATCCCATCGAACTCGCCCGATAATCGCTCAGAGCGTCGTCCGACATCGTCCGCAGCAACTGACCCGCAATGCTCACGTCACCCGCATCAATCGAGTCCAATCCCGACATGCAGTTGAGCAGCGTGGTCTTACCCGATCCACTCGGACCCATCACAGCAACCATCTCGCCCGGCATAACCTCGAACGAAACGTCATTCAACGCCTCGACCACCACGTCGCGTGACCGGTAAGTCTTCATAACACCTGTGGCTGAAATAATCGGTCCGTCATTCATCGAAGAATCTCCATTACCAGTAAGCGATCTTGGCGAATCTGCAATCATCTGCAGAGCAGTTCCGCAAAATACAACAATCACTATGCACTATCAGGACAGCAAAGCCATACCTCTCAAGAGTGATAGTTCCATGTACGCTTGGTATTCATTCGGTAACCGGAACTTACCTGTCCCACAGACGGCACAAATTCCTCTAACAACGGAGCGCGCATGACTCGATTGATCTTGATCCGACACGGCGAAACAAACTGGAACGTCGAACGACGCAAGCAGGGCCGTAACGATCAACCTCTAAACGAAGTCGGTGCCGCACAGGCGAAGCTCGCCGCCGTACACGTAAAGACCAACTACGACGTAAAAAAAGTCTGGTCTTCACCGCTCCAGCGCTGCTCAAACACAGCCGCCCTCTTCAACATGCCGATCGCCACGTCCGATCACCTGCTCGAAATCGACTACGGCGAGTGGGAGGGAATGCTCACCGCAGATATCGAAGAGAAGTACGCCGCCCAAATAACCGGAACTGCCGATGAAACAGACCCACCCGGAGGCGAAATGCGCTCCAACCTGCCCGTCCGAGCAGGCCACTGGGTCGACGAATCACAAATTGCGAACGAAGGCGGGGACGTCGTTCTAGTAGGCCACGGCGGCTCAATGAAAGGCCTAATCGTCTCCGTGCTCGATCTTCCCTATCAAGCAATGGGCAACCTAGTAATCGACAACTGCTCAGTAACCGTCCTCGACATCACCCCCAACGCCACCAACCGCCTAGTAGCCCTAAACCACACCGCCCATCTGGCCATATAACTCCCTCTCCCAGCGGGAGAGGGCTGGGGTGAGGGAGATTCGTTCGACCGGATACAAACGAACCCATTCAACCCACTCATCACATCATCCTGAGCCCCGTCGAAGGGTCAACCTACCAACAACCCCGCAATCCAACCGTCACCGCAAAGGCAAGTAAAAGTGGCTAAGCCACCGGCAAAAGCCCTTATGATCCAGGGCACATCCTCCTCAGTTGGCAAAAGCGTCATCGCAGCCGCCCTCTGCCGAATCCTTGCGCAAAACGGCGTAAACGTAGCCCCCTTCAAAGCCCAGAACATGTCAAACAACTCCTACGTCACAGCCGACGGCGGAGAAATGGGCCGAGCGCAAGTCGTACAAGCACAGGCAGCCGGAGTCGAACCCCACACCGACATGAACCCTGTCCTACTAAAACCCGAAGCCGACTCCCGTTCGCAGGTAGTCATCAACGGCGAACCCGTCGGCAGCTTCGAGGCAAGAAAATACTGGGGCGATCAAACAGAAGTCTGGGCTGCTGTGACCGAAGCCTACGACCGACTCGCCGCCCAATACGACGTAATAGTCCTCGAAGGAGCCGGCAGCCCCGCCGAGGTCAATCTACGCGACCGCGATATCGTCAATATGCGAATGGCAGCCTACGCAAACGCCTCCGTAATCCTCGTCGGCGACATCGATCGAGGAGGCGTATTCGCCTCGCTACTCGGCACGATGGAACTCCTCCTACCCGAAGAACGATCCCTCGTCAAAGCCACCCTCATCAACCGTTTCCGAGGCGACCTCGCCCTCCTCGACCCACTCCCCGAATTGATCGCCGAACGAACCGGCGTACCCGTCCTCGGAGTAGTCCCCTTCGTCTACGACCTCCAGGTAAAAGACGAAGACGGCGTAACCTTCGGCGACTACGACCCACCCTCAATGCCAACCACCGATTTCCCGAGCGAAGCCGAGGGATCTGGGGAAGGGTCGCGCTCCGGTTCTCCCTCCCAGGCTGGGAGGGAGTTAGAGGGTGGGTCCAACCGTCCAACCACAAACCGACCCTCAACTCCAGAAACAACTCCCCAAACTCATCATCCTGAGCCCCGTCGAAGGGTCACCGAAGCCGAGGGATCTGGGGAAGGGTCGCGCATGCCCGATTCCTTCTCCCAGCGGGAGAACGCTAGGTTGAGGGAGAATCGTTCCACAACGACCACTCCCGACCAACCGCAACCTCGTCATCCTGAACTCGATTCAGGATCTCTCGGCAGTACGAAGTACCTGCCCGTCGACCAACCAATCAACATCGCCGTCATCGCCCTCCCCCGAGTCTCAAACCACGACGACCTCGACCCCTTCCGCCGCGCCGGCTGCCGCATAAGAATCGTCACCAACCCGCACGAACTCGCCACTGCTCATATCGTCATCATCCCCGGCTCAAAATCCACCATCGCAGACCTCCGCTGGATGAAATCCCGAGGACTCGATCAGGCCGTTATCGAAGCCGCCCACCGAAACGTCACCGTCGTCGGCATCTGCGGCGGGTACCAAATACTTGGCCAACAGCTCGACGACCCCGAAGCCACCGAATCTCCCGAGCCCCAATCCGAACCCGGACTCGGCCTCCTCCCCACCAGCACCGTCTTCGACACCGTAAAAACCACCCGCCGGGTCAACATCGAAATCCCCACCCACACCGACGGCCCACTCAAAGGCGAATCAGCCACCGGCACCGGCTACGAAATCCACACCGGAATTACAACAGGTGCAGACTCCACGCTCTCAACCTTGAGCGATGACACCCCAAATTCCTTCTCCAAGCGGGAGAAGGCTAGGTTGAGGGAGAATCGTTCCACAACAACCACTCCCAACGCCACCACCAACTCCTGGCCCGACGGCACCCAATCCGAAACCCTCCCCGTCATCGGCTCCTACGTCCACGGACTCTTCGACTCACCCGAAATCCTCCGTCGCCTCCTCAACACCACCGCCGAAACCCACAACCTGCCCACTCCAGTCATCACCGAATTCTCAATGGAAGCCGAATACGACCGCCTAGCCCACGCCGTAAGAACCTCCATCGACATGAACCTAATCAACGCCCTTCTCGACTAACGGAACCGATCGTTTACTGTCATTGCGAGGAGCCCGAAAGGGCGACGTGGCAATCAGCGACCACCCAAACGCTGCTAACGACCTAGCGCCCCACCATGCAGGCTCACAAGCCGCAATCCTCATCCGTCGCGAGTAACCCCCACGTCCCAACCGAAGTACATCCTGAGCCTATCGAGGGGCAAAGCGAAGCGGAGAGGCCTTCGGCTGGGCGGAGCGTAGGTCAGGTCGAGTGAATGTGGCTCCGATATAGTGCGTTCCGGCAAAATAATATTCCGTACGGAGCAAATTTAATGGGCTGGTTATTAAGTACACACCGAACGAAATCGGCAATTCTCGTTTTTTCGGTTTTTCTGCTGATAGGACTCGTCGCTTGTTCTTCGGCTGAAATTGTCATTACTGATCAGTCAAGTTCGGGCAATAGTTCTAACGACACTGATTCCACCTCCAATACAGACAGCGACCTACCGTCATCTTCAAGTTCCGATGCTTCGCTAGGAGATGTTGCTTGCAACATAGTTTCTACAGACGAGATTATTTCGATTGTTGGAGTCGGTAACGATGAGCAACGCGTAGAGACTACTGGTGCGGTGACACTCGACAATCTGTACTGCGAATGGAGTTCAAAGGGTAGTCGAAATGTTCCTAATCAAGGCGATCAGGGTCTTTCCGATGCTTTGGTTACTGTGAGGTGGATGCCAATTACGGGTCCCAAAGATCTCGATGATCACATGTTGAGGAAAGAAATCAACTTGGAGAATGATCCTAATGCAGCTCTTCCCGAGTACGGCGAAGGGGCATTCAGAACGGGCTTCGGTGCGCTGAAGAGAGTAAACGGGTCATACATCTTCGAAGTGATGGTGATTATCGACAGAACCGACGGCGACCTTGCAGCAGCAAAGGCACTCTCAGAATTGATCAATTCCCGCCTAGAAAACTAGCCAATGCTACGCCCTGTCCGGCCTCCCTCCTTCGGGCCAAAGGCCGTAGGCAAGCCTAGCGGAAGGGAAGATGTGCTCCGGCCCCAAGTGCGAATGCACGCCCGGGCCTAACGAAACACTCGCGACCAAGCCATCCACGACGCCCAGAGCAAAACGCCGCGCCCTGTCCCCCTTCCTTCGGAAAGGGGCTAGGGGAAGGGTAGATTGCAGCGGCGACCAAGCACGAATGTGCGCCCGGAGCTAGACGAAAAACGCTAGCGACCAAGCCATCCGATGGCGACCGGAGCAATAACGCTAATCAGGCCACGCCCCCTCATACGCCGCAATAATCCGATCCGTCAACGCATCAAACCCATCATCAACAACCCGGCGCTCCGCGTCCCCGTCGTACCACTCCACCATCTCCTGCGCACCCTGCTCCCACGGAACCGTGCACATGAACTCCGGTGAAATCCGCTTAATCTTCGTATTGTCGAAAACCATGCTCACCGACTTATCGCCCAGAAGACCCGCACCCCACGCAGGATCAAAAGCATTAATCAAATCCGAAGGCACGTGAACAATCTCAAGCGGCGGCGCGGCGGCAGCCCGACCCGCTATTTCGTGCAATTGATTCCACGTAAGCCATTCGTCAGAAGTAATGTGGAACGCCTCGCCAATAGCCCGATTATTGCCCATCAGCCCCACAAAGCCCTTGGCGAAATCGGTGTGATGCGTGAAAACCCAGAGCGACGACCCATCGCCATGAACAAGAATCTTCTTGCCCTTGCGCATGCGGTCAACCACCGTCCAACCGCCCTGGAACGGCAGCATCGTCTTGTCATACGTGTGCGAAGGCCGAACGATCGTGATCGGGAACTTTTCCTCCCGATAAGCACGCATCAACCGATCCTCACTGGCGATTTTGTCCTGTGAATACTTCCAGTAAGGATTGTCGAGCGGTGTCGATTCGGTCACCGGCAAGTTCACCGGTGGCGACTGGTATGCCGAAGCTGAACTGATAAATACGTACTGGTTCGTCCGACCCCGAAACAACTCGATGTCGGTGTTGATGTGCTCTTCGGTGTACGCAACCCAATTGACCACCGTGTCGAATTTCAGGTCGCCAATCGCAGCCTTCGCCGAATTCACATCCCGAATATCGCCGCTCAACACCTGCACCCCGTCAGGAACCGGACGATCCGTCTCCCCACGGTTCAACAGGTACATCTCGAAGCCCTTTTCGACCGCCAACGCCGTAACCGCAGAACTAATCTTCCCAGTCCCGCCAACAAATAAAACTTTCAACGAACAACCCTCTCTGGAATTTACTGAACGCCGCTCAGAGTAGCACTCCGTCAAGACCTGTCATTACGAGTAGGCGATGGAGTGGCGTAGCACTCAACACACGGCTCTAACCAACGCCCAGCGCTAGCCCAACTGGTCGCTACCTAAGAATAATCGGGAGAGCGCCGCAGCTTCTCGTAAATAGAACTCCATCGGGCGGGCATACAGCTAGCCCACATCAGCGGCCTCCAACCGAGATCTAGATACAGAGCAATCGCAACTAGGCGCTCGTCCTCCGATCCGATGAACATCTGTGGGCGCCCGTGCCTGACCAGACGATTTATCGCTGATGCAACCACAATCCTGCCCAGTCCCAGCCTGGTATGTTCGGAATCGGTTACCACCCAACCCAACCAGATACGGCCGCTATTTCGCACGACACGAGGCGGCCCTTGACCCGTCATTGCCGTGGCGACGATCTTGCCTGACGCCACATGTTCGATCACGAAGAATCCACCCGACAAAGAGCACTCGATGGTTGATTCGAGACTAAATTCGTCTGGTGGCCAGGCCGAATGAATGAGATCGAGATAATTCTCGGAATCGCTCACGTCGAACTGGCGAAGCGCGTATCCCGCGGGCACTTTGGGAACCGCAACTGACGTATTGGGTTCACGTGTCATTTCAAGCGAGTGTTTGAACTCGTCGACGATGTATGTGTGTTGGATTCTCGGCAATATTCACTCACCAAAAGCTGTTGAAGCAAGCATCCTCACTGCTCAGGACGTTCTAGCCTACCGGTCGTCGGTCTTCTGTATCTAACCGCTACTTGCTACGTGCGAGGTCAATCCACCAACCTGAAACAACGAACAAGCCAGCCAACACCGCTCGCCGCTAGTAAACGTCGCCTCGCGACCGAGCAAGCTCGAACAAAAGCGTCGACTCCGGTATCTCGCCCACCCGCTCGATCAACTCACGCCGCAACGCCGACGCCATGCCATCGGTGTAATCCCCAACCACCGTATCGCCACTACCGCTTACACCCGGCGGCTCCACAACAATCAAGCTCTCTGCATCCACCGCGGCAGTCACATTCCGCACATTATTCATCCCGACAGCCATCGGCAGCAGCACCACGTGATCCGCCGCCCGCACAAGCTCCAGATGAGCCTCATGCTGCTCGTCCGTAATACCCGCAAATGGCGGCGCGCTCACGTAATCCAGACCCAGCCGCTCAGCCGCCTCACGATCCGAATCACCCGTACCAAGCACACCAGCCGTCACCTCGTACCCGGCCACTCGCAACTGGTGCATCAGCTCACGACCACTGCCAGCACCGCAAATCAAATGAACCGTTCTACCGGCGCCCACCAGATCATCGCTCGAAGAATTCTCGCTGCCCAACAGCAGCACGTGCGGCTTCCCCGTAACCGGATCCGGCTCCACCAGACCCTCAACGCCAAACCCTTCTCGCAAATTCGCCGGCGTCAACACCTCCCACGGCGTGCCCTCGGCGATCTTCTTGCCCTCGAGCAACACCACCAGCCGATCGCAAAACCTCGCCGCCAGCGAAAGATCGTGCAAAATCACCACTGCCCCTGCGTTTCGACTCGCCACCTCTTCCCGAACCAGATCCATGGTCAATATCTGATGTCGCAAGTCCAATGAAGCCGTCGGCTCATCCATTAGCAGCACGCCCGCCTGCTGAACAAGCACCCTCGCTAACACCACCCGCTGCCGTTCGCCGCCCGAAAGCGTATCCAACTTGCGATCGGCAAACTCAACCGTCGAGGTCCGCTCCATCGCAGCCCAGGCAAGATCACGATCTCCTGAACCCTCAAGCTCGAATCGACCTAGATATGGGTACCGACCCATCAACACCGCCTCGAACGCCGTAAACGGGTGCGGTGCCGCCAACTGCGGCATATACGCCAGCTTCCGCGCACGCTCGCCCTGCGACATCACCGTAGCTGCGCTCGAGCCGCCAGTATTGTTCACGTCGCTCGCCAGTTGACCGTCAATCCTCACAGCGCCTGCTTCGGCATTCAGCAACCCCGCAATCGTCCGCACCAGCGTCGTCTTCCCGCTCCCATTCGCCCCAACCAGCCCAACGACCTCGCCACGAGAAACCTCCAATGAAACCGAATCAACGACCCGATTCCCGTCAAACGCCACCGACAACCCCTCAACCTGCAACACCGGCACCCGCGCACCCACGCCCGAATCACCATCGGCTCTCACAAATTCCGCTCTATCTACAGAAGTACTGCTCATACCATCATCCTGAGCCCCGTCGAAGGGTCACTGCCTAACTCCACAACTCCTCAAATCAGCCAACAACGCCCGTCGCCAGTAAACGCCGCCCGCGACCAACCCCCTCTACTCCCCACCAACAGTACTGATAGCACTAAAATCCCCGAACGTCACACCCTCAAACAACGAAGGAAACAGCAAGCTCGCCATATCCTCAACACCTCGAACGTTCCAGTGCGAAAGCGTGGTGTGATACTTCGGTAAAACGTAGAAAATCTGACCGTTCTTCACAGCCGGAACCTCAGCCAACGCCGGACTCGATGTCAGTTCCTCGATGAACGCATTCGCACCCTCTAGCGGTTGAGGAACGACGATCACATCGGGATTAATCGCAGCGATCGACTCGATACTCACCTGCTCATGACCCTCAATACCCGAATCGGCAGCAGCGTTAATCCCTCCGGCCTGCTCGATAATCCCGCCCTCCGTCGTATCCGAACCCGCTGCAAACGCGGACGTCCACTTCGAAACAGAAAGCACCCTCGGCCCGGTATCGCCCGGCAAAGCATCGGAAATTAACGTCATTCGCGCCTCTATCTCATCAGCTAGCGCAATCGCTTCAGCCTCAGCGCCAACCATGTACCCGATCAGCAAAATGTTCGGAACATTGCCAAGCGCCGAATTCTCAAGACTCGTCCGTGCAACGGGAATCGAAGCCCCCGTCATCAAAGCAACCGTGTCCGCATTCGTGAACCGAGAGGCGATAATCACGTCAGGTTCGAGCGCCACGACCTCTTCAGGATCGAATCCAATCATCTTCGCTTCTGCCGAAAGAGCCGCAATGTTCGACTGCTCTTCATCGACGAAAAAGCTGTAAACAGCTGTCAACCGGTCGAAATCGACCAAAGCCGCCAGAATCTCAGAGTGCCCCAGCGAAAGCGAGTGAATCTTCATAGGAGGAGCGTCCAGCGTAATTACGCCCTCAGAAGTCTCAACACTTCTCGGCCACCCGAAATTCGTCGGATCCACGATGCCTGCAACATCAGCAAACCGCGACTCATCGAACCCAGAATCCGGCGGAACAACCGCCGTAGCCGAAGCCGTCGGTTCCGTCACAACCTCGCCACCCCCACAAGCAGAAATCAGCGCACTCGCTAATACCGCAACTACCAACACCCCAAACTTCACGCCAATCCCACGCATCCAAAACCGCTTCATCTCAACCCTCTCCAAAAAACTATTCTCAATCCGCCATCACGAAACACCGTTATCACCTGTCATTGCGAGAAGCCCGATAGGGCGACATGGCAATCTGCGATCACCCCAACGCTACTTTCAACTCTCGAAACCACCCGATCACATCAACAATCCAAATCCACCCTCTCCTCAACCCAACAACCCAGCCAACACCACCCACCCCCAGTAAAAGTGCCGTCGGCACCTTAGAGCAGGCGAGCTTTCGACTTGATCAACAAGTAAATAAAGAACGGCGCGCCGATCAACGCCGTCAAAATGCCCACTCGCAACTCCGCAGGCGAAAGCACAACCCTCGCCGCCGTATCGGCAATCAGCAAAAACAACCCACCACCAAGACCACTCAACGGCAACAGCACCCGGTGATCCGCCCCCACCACCAACCGAACCACATGAGGAACCACAAGCCCAACGAAAGCGATAATCCCCGAAAACGCCACCGCAGCACCCGTGATTAGCGAAGCCGAAATCAACAGCGTGTTTCGAACCAGCGTCACCCGAACACCCATCGCACGGGCCTCATCCTCACTCACCAGCAGTAAATTCAGATCCCGAGCCACAAAAACCGAAATCAGCACCCCAACCGCAATGATCGGCACAGCAATCTGCACCGACTCCCACCTCGCCGTATCGAACCCGCCCGCTATCCAAAAAATAATCTGGCGCTGCACGTTCAGATCGTCAGTCAAAACGATCGTCGCAGTCGTAATCGCCCCTAAAAACGAACTCACCGCTATTCCGCCAAGAAGCAACGTCGCCATCGAGAATCGACCGCCCACCGTAGCGATCATAAAAACGACCGTCATTGCAACAGCCGATCCAATGAACGCGAACAAAGGAAGGAAAAACGTGGATACAGCGCTCGCCCCCGTAGCGATCGCTATAACCGCCCCCGTGGCCCCACCGCTCGACACGCCAATGATCCCCGGATCGGCCATCGAATTACGGAACAACCCCTGCATAATTCCGCCCGAAATACCGAGAGCAGCACCAACGAAAAATGACAGGAATATTCGAGGAAGCCGGATGCTCTGAATGATCGACTGCTCAGTCGGCTTAGCGCTCGAATCCCCAACGCCCACAAGATCAAGCAGCACGCTCACCGTGTGCGTGAACGGAATCGTGAAAGGCCCAACCGAAGCCGCCACAATCGCAACCAGCAAAGTGGCAACGATCAACACCAGCGATCCAACGAACAGCCGCCGCAACACCGACGCGCCAGTACCCGGACGTTCCAAGCTATGTTCGATCCGGAGACCGGAATCAGGCGGCAATAAAAAAACCCCTGACTGCTTCGTCAAGGGTCCACAAGTGACAGTCGTTCCCGAAAATAGGGGCTTGCCACCGTGAGGCCACGCCCTATGCGGGGAGCAGTCACTCAGATGTTCCCCGGCAGGTCTCCTGGCTTCCGGATTATCGGTCAAAACAATTGCTTCGACCTAACGACTAATTCACGCCTTCCCGTCTTATCGACAGTGGCCTAATGTGAATCGTCTTCCCGGTTACAGTGGCGCTACCGCAGCGGATTCTCACCGCTTTCCCTTTCGGTCCCGACATTCAAAAATGAAGGTCGTAAACACCGAGGAACTACACATATTCGATTGATCTGACGAGGCTATCTGCCAAGTGCCTGACTGTCAATCTGAACCAGATGGTCAGACGCCAGCACATATACGCAATAGTTCGCTTCCGGTGACATCTCAACGCTGTGCTGGACTTTATCGCCAAGCAAGCTCCTGATCATCGAACGATCGACAGTACAGATAATTTCATCGTCAATCGATGCCTTGCGATACGGACAGTTCGTGACCCGAATCTTCAGGCCGTCTTCGTCGGTCTCAACAATCGGATCGTACCCACCATCCTCAAACGCAGCCGTAACGGCCTCAACAGGCCTACGCCCCAGACCATACTCAGCGGCTCGCGCCTCACCGATGCGGGTAAGCGACTGCTTGAGAACTTCATCACCCGATTTACCGCCGAAATCATCCGATGAAACGCTCTTGAGATCTGACACCAGTTCGTTTAGAAGCCGACTGTAGTCCTTGGGAACCGAGTCATGCCCTTTTTCGGTCAGGTGGAACGAATACTGCGGCCGACCCGTCGGCTTACGAATCTCCGTGTGGTCCACCAATCCGTCTCGCTCGAGAATATCCAGATGGCGCCGCACCGTAGCAGGTGCCAATTCCATCTGTTTCGCGAGCTCATCTACATTCACCCCGTTGTTCTGCCGGATGATTGTCAGAATGTTGTCACGTGACACGGACATTGCGTTTGCTCCATTAGTTGCATAATCGCTTGTAACTATAGTTTACCGCTCAAACATGCAACTATTCATACATTGTAGGAAAATTCAAATTTGAACACAATCAGGCTAACTCCTAAGGAATTCCGCAATGTTTCGAAATATGAGTTAAAATTGTGAGGAAGTCGCCAGATGTATCTGGTCGGCAAGTTGCCAGACCCAGTCAAAATGAAATCGACCACGCGGAGCTAGTACGTATATGAGTCCATCTTCATCAGCAAAGAAAAAAGAAGCACCAGTCGAAGAGCCAACTGCGGACGTTTCCGACAACGGTTGCGTTCATCATTGGGTTATCGATCCGCCTAACGGAGCCGTTAGCGAAGGTCGCTGCAAATCTTGTGGTGAGAAAAAAGAGTTCCGAAACTCATTCGAGTACTCATCTTGGTACGGCAACAAATCGCCGGCGCCCAAAGGTGGAGCTAAAGGCGCTGCAGACGCCAAAGCGACCGATGCCAAAGGCGCTACCGAAGCGAAGGCTACTGAGGCAAAACCAGCAGCCGAGAAGCCCAAAGCTAAAGAATAACCGCTACCTGAATAGATCGCGATTCGCCGGACGAAGCATCCGATCTTGGGAAAATTCGCCCGGATCCCATTCGACACCGCGTACTATCGCGGCGGGAATTCGTCCGCTTTCACCCATCACCAACTGAGCAGCCGACGCCACCTCATCACCAAGAGAAACGGTGCTCGTCACCATCTCGCGCTCGAAATCGTCGATCGTCCCACGCAAATCACGCAGCGGATCAAACCCCGCAACGCCTATCGCAACATTGATCGAACCCTCGCGCCACGGCCGATTAAACGTGTCCGATACCAAAACACCAACATCACCAACAACGCGCCCCAGCAACGTCTCTCGAATAACCCGAGCCGACTGATCCGAATCCACAGGCAAAGTCGTCACAATCCCATCGCCCTCGATATTCGAATTATCCACCCCCGCGTTTGCGCAGATAAACCCGTGTAACGTCTCAACGATCAGCACTCCCGGAACTGCACGCACTACCCGAGCCGACTGATCAAGAACAATCTGAACCAGCCGAGGGTCTTTACCAACAGTCTCCGCCAGTCTCTCGGCCTCAGCAGTAGGCTGCTGTTCCGATACCACCTGAACCGCGCCCTCAGCCTTCGAAACGATCTTCTGCGCAACCACAATCAGATCGCCAGACTCCACGGGCGTCCCGCTCTCTTCGCACTGATTCGCAATCATCAGGCCGATATCGTCCCCCTGAACAATCTCAGGAAGCCCGACAACCGGTATTGCAGTAACTGAACCTAACGACATAAAACAGCCATCCGTCTAATACTCAACCTCGAATAAATCACCTTCGGCAATATCTACAGGGATCAGCGAATACGCCTCGTGATAATCACGATCATCGTGCGTGGCGTAAATCGGAACATTCCCGAGATTCAATGCGAGTAGCCACTCGTAACGCTGCTCAAACGTTGGCGGGCGCTCCGACGGCATCCGATTCCCGTAGTACCGAACCAGCTGATCCCAGTACCAATCGTGATGCAACATAATCGGGCCCACAACCATCACATCAAGCTCCGGATTCGCAACCTGCGCCTGATACACAAGCGCAAACAACTGCGGCTCCTCAGCAAGAATTATGCCACCCGTGGCCCGCGCAATCGTCGCCTCGGCATACCTCGCAGGCTCATCATCTCCCGATAAATCAAGCTCGCCCCACCCAGAACCTACCGACCATCCGGGAATAACCGCAATCACCAGCACGAAAACGCCCACATATATCGAACGCTGGTAAGCCATCAATCTTGGCATCCGACCCGCAAACCGCCTCACACCCACACCAAGCACAGCAGTACCCACAGCCAACCACAACGAAAACACCATGAAGGCCGAAATCAGATAAATGAAACTGTCTACGGTCGCATAGGCCACCGCATAAACCGCTATCAACGCAACCGAAGCCAACGAAACAATTACAAACTCTCTGCTGTAGTTCCAAATCGTCGTTAACCCGGCGATCCCAATCACAGTCCCAATCACAGTGAACTGCGTGAACAACAACTCGGCAATCGACGCAATTCGACCCGATAGCAACTCGTTCGCAAGCCCAAACGCATACGGCCGATAAATCGTCGCCGAAACAATCCACCGAAAACCCTCAAACGAATCAGCCGAGCCCCAGCTAACGATCGGATTCGACAACGATGCGATCGGCAAGTAGAAATAAACCGATAAGCCAGCCAACAGCGCAACGATCGGTCGCCAATCAACAACCCCACGCCACGAATAGTTCTTCCACACCAACCACACAACCCACAACCCGAACGGAGCCGCAGCTAATCCAAGCGTCGTGTGGTTCCCAAGCCCCAGTCCCAGCACCAACGCCATGACAGTCCGATTCTTAATCGCCGAGCGGCCGTTCTTCAAATCGCTCACAACGCCCATCACCAACATCAGCAACACCGCACCGAACAACGCATTCAGCGTGTAAACCTCAGTAATAGTGCTCTGGGTCCAGAACAGACGAGACGTAGCGAACGAAAGAGCCGCAATAAGCGCCGAAACACGCACAGAAGCCCCAGAACCCACTTCATGGCTGGAAAGCAGGGCTAGCAGCCGTAACGCCGCTACGTACACGAACGGCACAGTTAGAGCCGCCATCAATGCAGAGAACAAGTTAGCCCGAAACGCCTGACTCCCTATAGCAACCACATCGCTAAAGCCCCTGAGTAGCAACGTGTATGTCGGATACCCCGTCGGGTGCGGTATACCGAACGCACGGGCCGCACTGATGAAATCACCACCGTCCTGACCCGTGTTCAGCCATGTAATCCCGCGCGACATCGTCGCCACGTACAACGCAAGCGAAAGCACAAACAGCCCGCCAACAATCAACAACTGCTGGCGATCTCGAACGTATGAATATCGATTAAGCGTCTCGAACCTGTCCTCTATATCGCCCTTGAAGCCCGTTTACTGTGAACTCCACTACTCGAATTTGTGAAGTAGATCAGAAAATCAGGCAAAAAGAAAAGGGACCCGACAAGCGGGTCCCTCCTCAAATTACTTATTTACCAGACTTCCCAGATATTTAGGAAGTCGCTCGAACTCGTCGTGCACGTCGTGCGGTAAACAGACCCACACCAACAAGTGCGAAACCAGCCAGCATGGCAAGTAGCAGACTGCTTACACCAGGAGTGTAGTCGCCTGTCACCGGCAAACCGGTTGTCACTTCCGCATCTGCTGCTTCTGGTGCGGCTACTGCCAGACCAAGTGCGAACGATGAGAAGCTCGAGGTGCTAGCACAAACCGTGCCGGCACTGATGTTCACTGAGCTGTTCAACTGAACCCACTCGGTTCCGGTGTAACGCCACACAGCCATACCATCTGGACCACCATCGGCACCAGAAAGGTCAGCCGCATTGAACGGCACACAAACCTGAGCAGGTCGGTTCAGCTTGAACGTACCCAGAGCCGCACCGGTGTCGTCATACCACTGCACATCGATAATCGTGCTACCAAACCGGAACGTACCTGATGTGGCACCCTCGGTCGCTCCCACTGGAGGCGGTGGAACGTCATCGGTTGATATAACCACGATGTTCACAGCCGCTGCTGTACCAGAATCGAGTGCCCCAGATGGAATGCTGATCGCAATCGCAGCGCCAGTGTCACCGGCAGCCTGCGGAACGGCGAACGAACCACCTGTAGAAGGAAGAATTACTGAAACGTCACTCGCTGAAAGTCCTGCAGGAACAATCACTGGAACAACAGCAGGGTCAGTCGGAACAACAGTCGGAAGTGGTGTTGCCGCCGGTGCTGAAACGCTCACAGAAATCGAACGTCCACCAGAAGGGATGTTTCCACCACTCTGGTTAGCGTGCACCGTAATCGTGCCAGTACATGAAGTACCCACAGCGGTGAAGATAGTCGAACGGCTCGTAGTGCTACTGAGAGATCCACAAGACCCAGATGACCACGTGTATGTGACCGATGGCAGAGAAAGATTAACGCTGCCGTTGTCATCAACTGGCGAAGCACTCAGCGAGACTACCTGATTCGCTTGCAGCGACAGCGATGCCGGCGCGAGCAAATCTGACAGCACACTTCCGGATGAAGGTGGTGTCGAAGTCGGTACCGGCGTCGATGTTGCAGCTACCGTCGTCGTCGTCGTCGTCGTCGTCGCCGACGCTGAATCCGACCACACAGCAGCGTACGACGCCATGAATAGGGAAACCAAGCCCACCAAAGCGAGAGAAACTACCCATCGCTTCGGAATCGCGGAGCCTAGCATCGGCATCCTCCTGAAAGTTTCTTTTTGCAAGATACTTCTATTTACCTGTCTCACGAACAAGCTCGCGAGCGTAATTATTATTATGTTGTCCGGCCGCGCGAACACGCGCCCGGGCTTGATACCCAAGCTCACCGCGCTCGTAAAACATACGTTTTATACTGGCACGGCTGCAATTGACCGCTGGATTTCCAAACGGCACCCGGTCAAGATACACCACGGTAAAATCGTCAGTCAAGATGATTACGCTACATCAAACTCGTTGTTTTACCCACGTTTGATGCAATCTCGATTAGCTTTTACCCCGACTCACTACAATAATCAATCTATCAACTCATCGTTACCTGAGGGTTACGAATATCTGGTACCGGATAAAAATAGTGCATCCCTATAGTCGTATTCCAATACGAATCTAGCGTCGCTAATCTCAAAAACACACTTACGGAGCAACATTTCACCATGGATCTAGGAATTAAGGGCAAAGTCGCTCTCATCACCGGCGGTAGCCGTGGGCTCGGACGACAGTCCGCTCTCGCACTTGCAGCGGAAGGCGTAAACGTCGCCATCTGCGCACGAGGCGAAGACACGCTAAATCGAACTGCGGACGAACTCAAAGCGACAGGGGTAGAAGTTGGGGCATACGTCGCCGATCTCGGAGATGAGTCAGGAGCAGCAGATCTCGCAAGCAAGGTCGAGGCAGATCTCGGACCCATCGAAATTCTCGTAAACAACGTCGGCGGAAGCCTCGGAACGTCGGATCTAGTGAACTCATCGCTCGATGACTTCCACATGGTCATGAACGCAAACCTCTGGTCAGCCGTCGCCCTGATGAAGCTCGTAGTACCCGGCATGCAGAAGCGCGGCTGGGGCAGAGTAATCAACATCTCCTCCATCTTTGGACGTGAATTTGGCGGAACTGCTCCTTATATGGTCGCCAAGGCCGCAATGATCGCAGCCTCCAAGCACACCGGAATGGCAGTCGCCAAAGACGGCGTCACCGTTAACTCCGTCGCCCCGGGCTCAATTCTCCATGCCGGAGGAAGCTGGGAGAAGTTCATTGCGAACAGTACCAAGGAAGAACTCGACGAATTTATCGCCCGAAACCTGCCCATGGGCAAATTCGGCTGGCCCGAACCCGTCGCAGCTTCAGTGGCCTTCCTCGCTTCCCAACAGGCCGATCTCATCACCGGAGCCTGCCTAAACGTAGACGGCGGACAATCCCACAACCTCTTCTAAGGTGGCTTAGCCACTTTTTCTGGGGGCGATCGACCTCGACTAGGTCGACCGAACCAAGATTCAGAGCAAGATCAGTAAAAGGAAAGGGAGAGCGCTCGCTCTCCCTTTCCTTTTACGAATAGAATCCAACCCACCACGAACACTGTCATCCTGAATTCAAGCCTGCGCTGAGCCAAGTCGAACGGGTTCAGGATCAAACACCCCACTCCAACGACGTACCAACCCAGCCAACAACCCTCGCCCCCAGAAAAAGTCGCACGCGACGTCGCACGCGACATGGAATATTCACACTTGAGCCGCTTCTCCACCGACAACCTCGCACGATCCACATCCAGCCGGCCCCGAACCACCATCCTCGTCTGGCTCGCGGTTACCCTTGTCGCGGCAGTCCTCGCGGGTGCGTTCCTCCAAGGCAACCTCTCCTCCCAGTGGCGATTCCTCAACAGTCCTGAATCACAAGTCGCCGACCAAATGATCGACGACCACCTGCGCGATCCCTACGCCGCAACCGAAACCGTAATCATTACGTCCGACACCCTCCTCTGGGACGAAATCGAATTCGCATCGTTCGTAGACGGAATCGCAGACGACATCCTCGCCCTTGGACCCGACGTCATAACGTCCACCCATGAACGGGACCTCTCACCCGAACGAGATGCCGCACTCATTTTCGTCCGAATGGCAGGCACCGCCGACGAAGCAACCCTTAACGTCGAAGAAATTCATGAAATAGTCGACAGAGCAAACGAAAACACCAACTTCGAAGTCACCGTCACCGGTAACGCAACGCTCAGCCAAGACTTCATAGAAGGCTCCGAAAAAGATCTCGTAACCGGCGAAATCATCGGAATACCATTCGCAATCATCATCCTTCTCCTCGTCTTCGGAGCACTAGTCGCAGCCGCCATCCCACTCGTCATCGCCGCCCTGGCAATCGTCATAGCCCTCGGCATAGCCGCAGTTATCGGCGAAGCGTTCCAACTATCCGTATTCGTCGTGAACGTAACCACCATGATGGGACTCGCCGTCGGCATCGACTACTCGCTATTCATCATCGAACGCTACCGTGAAGAACGACGAAAAGGTGCCAGCATCGACGACGCCATCGCGCTAGCAGGCAGCACCGCCTCCCGAGCCGTCCTCTTCAGCGGGATAACCGTCGTACTCGCCGTAACCGGTCTCTTCCTCGTCCCCACCGATCTCTTCTGGAGCCTCGCAATCGGCTCAATTCTGGTCGTCACAACTTCCGTACTCGCAGCCCTCACCCTGCTCCCCGCAATCATCAAACTTCTCGGCGACAAGATCGACAAATGGAGCATCCGCCCAATCTCGAAACGTCAAGACGCCGAAGCAAAATCCGGATTCTGGGATCGTATCGCCAATATCGTGATGCGCCAGCCAATCATCAGCCTCGTCATATCAGTAGGAATACTCGTCGCCGTCGCAATCCCCTACTTCGACATGGAAACCGGACTCGCCGGTGTATCGACCATGCCAGAACACTTCCGATCTCGCTCCGGGTTCGAAGTCCTCGAGGAAGAATTCTCTGGCGGCCTGATCGCCCCCATAATCCTCGTCATCAACACAGCAGACAATGATCCCGATCTGCAAGAACGTATTACCGTGTTCGCCGAAGCGGTCGGCGGCGCAGCGGTTGTCGAGAAATCTCCCGACGGCGCGATAACCACAATCACGCTCTCACCTCCCGGCGACGCCTCGACAGCCGACGCCTCTGCAGAAATTCGTCAGATTCGAGAGCAGACGGTACCCAGCGTCTTCGGCCCCTTCGCCAACGGCGTCCACGTCACAGGCTGGGCAGCGCGCCAGGCCGATTTCACCGATCTTGCAGCCGATCGCCAGATACCAGTCGTAGTGTTCGTGCTCACGCTCAGCTTCATCCTGCTGATGCTCGTCTTCCGCTCGATACTCGTCCCACTAAAAGCAGTAATCATGAACCTGCTCTCAGTCGGAGCCGCCTACGGCCTGATCGTTCTCGTATTCCAGAAAGGATATGGAAACGAAATATTCGGATTTCAACAAGTCGAAGCAATCGAAAGCTGGATCCCGATATTCCTCTTCGCGATCCTTTTCGGCCTCTCCATGGACTACCACGTGTTCCTGCTTAGCCGCATAAAAGAACGCTTCACCGAAACTGACGACAACAGGGAATCCATCGCACACGGAATCCGATCGACCGGCCGCATCATCACCGGCGCAGCCCTCATCATGGTCTTTGTCTTCGGAGGGTTCGCAGCCGGCGACCTCACACTCCTCCAGCAAATGGGATTCGGTCTCGCAGTCGCCGTCTTCCTCGATGCCACAATCGTGCGAAGCGTCCTAGTCCCCGCAACCATGCGCCTACTCGGCCGCCGCAACTGGTGGCTGCCATCGTTCCTCAACTGGCTCCCCCACCTCGACATCGAACCAACCAAATAACCGACTACATACAACACCACTCATCATCCCGAGCCCCGCCTGCCCTGAGCAACGCCGAACGGGTCGAAGGGTCAACATCTCCAAGCCCACAACACCCGCCTCAGCCAACGCCACCCCACTCACCATCCTGAGCCCCGTCGAAGGGTCACCGCCCACACCGACGACAACTCGACTAATCCAACGGCACGCCCCACCGTCATCCTGAACTAGATTCAGGATCTCGCCCACACCCACAACGCCTGCCCGGTCTCCCTCCTTCGGGAGGGACTGAGGGCCGCGTCGCAGACATGTCACGACCAAGTGCGAATGCACGCCCAGAGCTAAACAGGGTAGATTGCAGCTAGCGACCAAGTCGTTCGACGACGCCCGGAGCAAATAACGCCCGCGACACAAAAAAAGCCCCGAGCGTTACCGCCCGGGGCTTTTCAAATTACTTACCCACATTACGAAACGTCGACAGAAGCGCCGGCTTCTTCGAGCTTCGCCTTGGCAGCTGCTGCATCGTCCTTCGAAACACCCTCAAGAACTGCCTTCGGGGCAGCCTCAACGAGATCCTTGGCTTCCTTAAGACCCAGCGGAGTCAGCTCACGCACAGCCTTAATAACAGCGATCTTCTTGCCACCAATGTCCTTGAGAACGACATCAAATTCGTCCTTCTCTTCGGCAGCTTCTTCGCCACCACCGGCACCAGGCGCAGCAGCAACTGCAACAGGAGCAGCAGCGCTCACACCAAACTCTTCTTCAAGCGCCTTAACAACGTCTGCAAGATCGAGTACTGACATTCCTTTGATCTCTTCGATCAAATCTTCTTTGCTTATGGCCATTTCTGGTCTCTCCAATATCGTCCCGATATATTCGGGTCTCATTCGTAACTAAATATCAGCTCAAGCTCCGCTACAACTAAGCAGCTTCGCCTTCGCTTTGCTGGTTATCAACGTGGCGCTGAAGAACAGTAGCCAGAGCCCGAACAGGCCCGCTCATAACCATCAGCAATCCCGTAATAGGACTGTTCATCGAACCAAGCATCTTCGCAATAAGCTGATCCTTAGTAGGAAGCTTAGCGAGAGCCTTCACCCGATCAGCCGTCAGAACGTCCGAATCGAGCATTCCACCGATGATATTGATCGGAAGATCGTTATCGTCGGCGTACTTCACAAAAGCCTTCGCAGCAGCAGCCGGATCGCCATCGGTAACCACAAAACCAATCGGGCCAGTCATGACCTCTTTGAGTTCCGACCTACCGGCTTCATCCGCAGCAAGACGCGCAAAAGTGTTCTTAACAATCTTGAATCGCGCACCGTTACTTCGCAGTTCCTGACGCAAACCGGTCATCCCGGAAACATCAACACCGCTGTACTGGGCAGCAATCACAAGCGGCGAAGATTCGAAGATGTCCTTCATCTCCGCAACCGCCGCTATACCTTTTTCAGTTGGCATTCGACCTCCTGTCTGCTCCGCGCTAAACCAAGAGGTACGGGCCAAAAAGGCCAATAAAAAAACCCGGAACCATTAGTCCGGGGCAAAAATGCAAATCGCCATAACGACAATAACTACACGATCTAACCTCGGATGGCGCCTGAAGCATTACCCCGAAACGTTACTTGTAACGAGCGGGACCAACTGTCTGCGGTCGCAGTATTCAACTGTACGTACTTATTCTAACTCGCCTTGACGAAGAATTGCTAACAAATTTCTACGCACTTCTCAGCCAAAGATTCGCGCGACCATCATCCTGAGCCCCGTCGAAGGGTCACACCCACAACCACAACCACACGATCCAGCCAACCACGCACCCACCCCCAGAAAAAGTCGCACGCGACCTTAAGGAACGAATCCGATGAAGCCATCCCCTACATGTTCCGCCATAAGCTCCATCAAATCCTCTGTACTCGCAGCTTCAGGAACATCTACACCCAGCGAAATCAACTGCTCCTTTAACGCGACGGGATCAGGTTGACCAATCGTGATCCCACCAAAAGGATCGCCACCCTGAAATTCACCAGATGCGTCCGATCCCTCCGGATGATCCGAAATGCCCTCCGCAGGATCAGCCACCGGTGCAACAACCGAATCGCCCCCTTGCCCAGCATCACCACCGCTAGCCTGAAAAATCAAAAGCACAACCGCTATCAAGCCACCCGCAACAACGGCCCCAATAAGAGTAGGTTTCATAAAAGCACACTCAGTTCTCTACGCCATATCGTTGTTCGACTTCATCCCCAAACAACAGCACATCCCACAGACGGAATGCACCGAATACTTTGTAATCCCAAAATGTGAAGATCCTATGTGGGAAAACAATAATCATGTCTTCAGCCAACACCGACCAACAGCACCATCCTGAGCCCCGTCGAAGGGTCACGCCCACCCCACAACCCACAACGCCCAACTCAGCCACCCCCGCCCACCCTCAGGAAAAGTCGCACGCGACAAAAAAAGCCCCGAGCATTCCGCTCGGGGCTTTTTATATATTCAACTATCCACAGGTTCAACCGCAACGACTCGGGCATCACCGATCAAACCAACGTAAAAGTGCCATCGGCACCTAGTTCGACTGCGTAAGCTTCTCCAGCTCAGCCTGATCCAAGTGAAAACTCGGACCCATCGTCGTGCACAAAGTCACCTTCTTCACAAGCGCCGTCTTCACACCATCCGGCTTCGCCCGAAGAATCGTCGAGTAAACCGAAGAAAGGTTATCCAGAATCTGCTGATCCTCAAACCCAACCGTGCCAATACGAACGTGAATGTTCGCACCACGGTCCAATCGAATCTCAGCCCGACCCTTCTTCGCACTCTCAACAGCCTGCGCCATACGGTCAGGCTGAACAACCGTCCCGGTACGAGGATTAGGCATCAAGCCCTTCCTACCCAAATAGCGACCGAGTTTACCGATCTTGCCCATCTGGTCAGGAGTGGCGATAGCGACATCAAACTCGCTCCAGCCGCCCTCGATCTTCTTTACCAACTCATCGTCAGCAACGAACTCAGCCCCGGCGTCAGTCGCAGCCCGGGCCGCATCGCCCTGAGCGAACACGAACACCCGAACATTCTTGCCGGTACCGTGCGGAAGCTCAGCAACCTCTCGAATCTGCTGATCCGAATGTCGAGGATCCGCGGTGGTCGCAACGTGAAGCTCGATCGCCTCGTTGAACTTCACCTTGGAAAACTCCTTGGCAAGAGCAACTGCTGAATCGGGAGTGTGATCCTCAAGTCCAGCCGCATCTAGCGCAGCGTTATATCGTTTTCCATGTTTAGCCATTATTCACAATCTCCTGCCGGTAATCCTGGCTCCCCCTCGCAACAAAAGCGGGGTCCGAGCGCCCGGGCCGACTAATAAAAAACCGTACTCACCAACTCAAAAACGAGCTAGTCGACAACTTCCACGCCCATACTTCGGGCGCTACCTTCAATAATCTTCATCGCAGCCTCAACATCGTTCGTGTTGAGGTCAGGCATCTTCGTCTCAGCAATCTCGCGGATTTTTGCCCGCTTGATCTTGCCAGCCACATCGATACCAACCGATCCCGAACCGCCGGAAATACCAGCAGCCTTCTTGATCATGTCGGAAGCAGGCGGAGTCTTCAGCTCGATCGAAAACGATCGGTCCGCGTAAACCGTCAGTTCCACCGGGACAATATTGCCCGCAAGCGAAGCAGAACGCTCGTTGTATTCCTTAACGAACTGCATGATGTTCACACCGTGCTGACCAAGCGCGGGACCAACCGGCGGAGCCGGAGTGGCGCC
>Ga0114999_10000800_pt1 | contig 46135 bp, 52 predicted proteins | sample ArcticOcean_MG_C_3_FD_89820 | JGI IMG/M metagenome (GOLD analysis project Ga0114999, IMG submission 89820) | Marine microbial communities from western Arctic Ocean - ArcticOcean_MG_CB8_126 | ecosystem: Environmental > Aquatic > Marine > Oceanic | place: Arctic Ocean: Canada Basin | collected...
CAATCCAAGTGTAGACTGTCATGATAAGTGCATAATACGTTGCCGTTCCTGGAACTCCAGTGACGGTGAGATAGTAACACGCACCGCCGGTGAGCATAAGTGGTTGAGATATTGCGAATACTACACACGATGTCCAGGCCCAATCAGTATAGAAGATGTAGTCTCCTGCGTTAATTGTTAGCAGAGTTGAATTGACTGCGACTACTACTATGAATAAGTAATGAGTGCATCGTCTAAGCCAGACCATTAAAAATAAACCGGATATAGAGTATATAAAAATTTGGTAAATTGACGTGATCGGCTATTCGTAAAATTCAATATAAAAAGGAAAAGTCCTAAAGGACAGTTTTTGGTTAGTTACCTACGAACATTACGATTAGAATGGTACCGATGAATACTGCACCTAGTACTACACCTAATAGTGCATTGCTGCTCTTTCTTGTACCCTCTTCCATTACTTTAACACAGAAGAGATAACCAATTGATTCTACTAGTGTCAGGACGATAAATGCATAATGACCACTTGGTGTAGGATATGCCCATGGATATACAAAGTATCCTGCTGCAGTACCACCAAATGTTGCTAGCCATGCTGCAATGAATGATAGAGTAATCATTCCAGTCATGTTTTCAACACGACGGCCAATCATTTTCTCGACGTCTGCAGAACCTGCTCCGCCTCCGCCTGATCCAAAGCCTTTTGGTAAAGTCATATTGAATATCTACGAGTCAGAATCTTTTTAAATCTTTCTTAATCCTTGTGCCTAAATCGATCAGTATCACTAATGGAAATAAAATAAAAAAGATACGATTTTCGTACCTGATTATGGTATGGATCTACTGTATAATTTGCCTTCTAAGGCCATCTTATACATTTCAGCAACATATGGATTCTCTCCAGGTGTTTCTGCACCTAGTTCGACGAGTCTTGCATAGACTCTAACTACATAAGCTAGAGCACCCATGAAGGCTACTACGACTCCCATGTTGAACATCCAGTGGTTTGGTACTGCGAAGATTTCTTCGACAAACCAAAAATGCCACATCTCGTTAACTCCAATTGTGAACATGGTTGCTAAATAACCAAGAATGGTCATCTTTAATCCAGTGTTCATTGAATTGTTTGGTCCTCTCAATACTGGGACTTTTCTATCATAAATTGCGACAAATCCCCATCCAAGTGGTAGTGCTACAAAGTGTGAGTATAACCACCAATGTGCTGGAGTAAATGCAGAATCTCTAATAGATGTCTGATGGAGCGAACCATCGACAAAATTGTCGACTTCAACGGATGCAGCTGTTGATCCCATTGCAATGACTACTAACCAGATTTTCTTTAGTCTCTGGATTTCGACTTCCTTTGGGAGTAATGCGGGCATCTGTGCCATAGTATCATAATGTGTTCTTACCCATATAAGCCACTAGTTCTAAAAACTATGATTTTTTTGCAATTTTTTGTATTTTTAGTTCAATTTTTTATGATTTTTATTATTTTAGAAAAGATAAATTCAAATAATTTTATTTTTTTTTTTGGAAAATTCAATGATTAACATTGATGATTATCATTAGGAACAAACTAACTTAGATCGTCGTACAAGTTAAAACTTATATCATTCTTTTTTCGCCTGTAGTATAGTTAAGGTAATAGCGATGGAAAATAAAATAACTTTTGCATTTGTACTAGGAGCCGTTTTAGTGCTTGGTAGTTTTGGACCAAATATCGCAACTATGATCCAAACTGCAGAAGGACACGGTGTACAAGCACAATTGCAAAGCCGTTTCGTCAGAATAGAAGATGAAACATTTAACAGACAATCCCTACAAACCGGCGAAGTAATTACTCTAACTGGCTCACTTGTCAGTCTGGTTGATAAACCACTACGAGCATGGTCGTCAATCTTTTCAGAGTCTACCAATGCAGGTAATAGATGGGAAATGTTAGCTAGAGATCCACCTGGTAATGTTTTCAGCATTCCTGGTAACAGCGTAGTTGATTATGAATTATCAGCACGTGCTCTAGAACCTGGAGTTTACCACGTTCATACTCAACTCAACATTGAGAAGGTAGGACCTGGACTTGGACCTGGACAAACAGTTGTTGTGGAAGGAGACCCAATTCTCAAACCAATCCCATATACCAATATTGCGTATCAATCAATAATTATTGGAGTTGGTTATGTGATAACATTTGCAACACGACCATGGCAAGTAATCTAAACCCAAAACCTCTTTTTCCTTTTATTCACTAGAATACTGTAAAGTATTCACAATGAAATATTAACTTAATTAAAAATAATAAAATTAACCATTACTTAATTTTTGACTATGTTTTATTCATAAAATAATTAATTGTAGCTATTTTTATGTAAATAAATAATATGTGAAATATGGGATATAATTTCAAAATAAATTACATGGATATCAATGAAAGTTATTTCAAAGGTAAAGTTGAATTTCGTGGAGATGAATATACAATTAATTTGCAAAATGAAAGAAGAGGTAAAGTTCTCAAACTTCCCTTCGATATACCAGAAAAAAATAACAAAGTCTTAGTTAGAATGACAGGGCCAAATGTTGTTGTGGAAGATTTTTTGCCATATTGTGGAAAATCTGAATGGGTAGAAATAGATTCTGATGCAATCACATTTTATGTTGCAGATCATCAAGATCAATTTGATACATTAGAAATTATTGATGATTTATCAGATGTTTAGAAAAGACTTTATGACCAAATAGATGAGTTTAGCCATGAATTGGCCTGGTATGGGGGATCCTACAAAACGTAAGAAAATGCTAAAATTTCTTGCAATGACTGCAATAATCGCAATTTCTGTTGGTGCTGCAAGTAGCCTAATTCAAGGTCAGCTTAGCCAAAATGATCCTCTCAAAGTTTGTATTAATGATAGGAATACTCAATTTGTTATTTCTGCAACATTGGAACTTTATGTTGATGGTAATAAAGCAGAGATTCCAGCCAATGTTGGATTTGAAGATGGATGTCAAAAATCACTTTATACTTTAACAGATGATGGAACGATCTATGCAGAATGGATGGAGGAATATCAATTTGAAATTGGTCACTTTTTGTGGTCATGGGATTTCCCAATGAGAGACATGGTACTTGATGAATCTAGAATGATAGTAAATGGTAAAGAATCACCAAATTTCATAAATGAATTACTTGTTGATGGATATCATTACAGGGGAGAATTTACATCAAAAGATTACGATTCTTCAAAAGATGCTGACTTTATGCCACCAGATCTATAGTAAAAACTGTTAAAGTCAAAATAATATAAAAGAAGGAAAGATTGAAGGTTTACCAGTATTTTCCATTATCTGGAATTAATCCGATGCCCTCGTTCTCAAAGTGTCTATCTAATTCATCAACCCATCTTTCACGATTGTCTTTGTATCCCCAACCATGAACACGTACCCAATATGCAATTAATGCAAGTAGGAAGATTGTGAACATTATGGTTCCGAATATGTATACCATAACATCGTAGAATAATGGATCATAGTTTGGACCGAGTTGTCCGGTCAGACTAGACAATATACTCAAGATTGTTCCGAATATTGGAATCATCAGTAAAACGAGCATGAGAGGTCGATATAAACATTTTTCTTGTTACCAAAAAATAATGGATCAAAGCTTACGCTAGGAATTATAATAAAATAAGAGAGAACGAGGGGGTTTTATCCTCTTCCTTGAGCAGCGTACTTGCCGCTTCTACCTCTGAAGAAGAATGCACCTGCTATACCGCCGAATATTGCTGCTGCAATTGCAGATGCGCCTAATACACCATCAGCGTCCATGTATGGAGTACCAGAACCAGCTCCTGGGTTATTAGCAGCATATTCTACCTTACGTTTTGCAAGTTCTAATGTATCTTCGAGAGACATTTTTGGATATGCTACACCACCTTCACCACTTCCACCTGCACCTCCAGAGCCCATATACTGAGCAAAGGCCGGAGTGATACCTAGTGATATAACTACCGCAAATAATGCGCCAAAGAGTATTACTTTGTTCATTTGTATCTGAAAAACTGTGGCTAGTGTTATTATTTAACTTTTATCTAATTCTTGTCAAGATACATTTAATTTCGAACCTTTTCAAGCGTGAATATGGGAAGACTTCACACTCACAACCATGGAAAATCACATTCGATTAGACCAATCGATCCAAAAAAACCAGACTGGATCACACAAAGTACAACTGAGATCGAAGAAATGATTGTAAAATATTCAAAAGAAGGAATGACCACTAGCCAAATTGGAATCAAATTACGAGATCAACATGCAATTCCACTTGTAAAGCCAATTATCAAAAAAACAATTTCTCAAGTTCTAAAAGATAACAAGTTAACACCTGAAATTCCTGAAGATCTTAATAATATTGTATTAAAAGCTGTTAATTTACAAAAGCATCTAAAAGAAAACAAAAGTGATAATAGAAATGTTAGATCTCTAGAATTAATTGAGGCAAAAGTTCACAGACTTTCAACTCATTATAAGAAAGTAGGGATACTTCCAAAAAAATGGAAGTATAAATCTGTGGTTGCACAACTAGAGTAATGAGTAAAATCCTAAAAGAAGCACTTTCAAATTTTAGTGATAGGATAGAAGATTCAATAAAAACAAAAAAGAATATTTTAGTTACAACACATATTGATTGTGACGGTCTAACTTCAGGTTCAATTATTACTAAGGCTCTAATCAGAGCAGGTGCAAAATGTACTGTTAGAACAACAAACGAATTTAATCATAGTTTAATTGAAAAAATGCAAAAAGAAACAAGAGATTTACATATTATAACAGATCTTGGTGGTGGTTTTGGAAAAGAATTAAATGAAAAACTTGGAGATAATTGGCTAATATTAGATCATCATGAAATTCCTGATGATGAAATAGATAACAACAAAATAATCAATGCATGGAAATTTGGTTTTGATGGAGGAAGTGAAATATGTGCTGGAGGAATGACGTATCTTGCTGCAGTAGAATTACAAAAAGAAAATAAAGATCTTTCAACTTTAGCTATAATTTCAGCTCTTGGAGATAGGCAAGATCAAGGTGAAAAAAAATCATTTACAGGAAAAATGTTGGAAATTGTAAAAACAGCTCAAAATTTAGGATTAGTAGAAATTGATCTAGATCTACTTTTGGTTGGTCGAGAGACTAGACCTCTTCCAGATGCACTTGCGTTTACATCACAGCCATTCATTGAAGGATTAACATGGAATAGAAGTGCGTGTCTTTCAATTTTAAATTCAGCAGGAATTAAGGTTAAAGAAGGTGCTAGATGGCGTGTTACTGCAGATTTAGATCAAGATGAAAAACGAAGTATAATTGAGAATATTACAAAATTTGCTCAAGGTAAAAATGCAACACAAATTATGAACGATATGATTGGATATACCTACACATTTCCAAGAGAAGATAAACGGAGTTTTCTGAGAGATGGTAGAGAATTTTCTACAATGTTAAACTCTTGTGGAAGAATTGGCAGATCAGGTGTTGGAATTGCAATTTGTATGGGAGATCGAAATAAAATGCTTCAAGAAGGTGAAAATATACTTGCTGAATATCGTGGTATGATTCGAAATTATATGAATGCAATATCAAATGAACGTTGGCGAATAAATAATTCTGAAAACTATGTTATGGTTAATGGGGAAGGATTGGTGCCAGAAACAATGACAGGAACTGTCACTTCATTAATTGCAGGTTCTCCAAAAAATTCTGGAAAAATAGTTATTTTAAGAACAGATGGAGAAGAAGGGACAATCAAATTCTCATCACGAAAATCATCTGATTGTAAATCTAGTGTAAATTTGAGTCAATTAATGAGAGTTGGTGCAGAAAGATTTGATGGTATTGGTGGTGGTCATAATGCTGCTGCAGGAGCTAAAATAACTAAAGACAAATTAGATGAATTTCTAGACTATATTGAAGAAAATGTCACTAAACTGTAAAGTACAAATATCAATCAATAATATTTCTGAGGAAAAAGCAAAGGCAGTGCAAAAAGCATTGGAGCCAGATAATATCAATTTTCCAAAAGATCTCTCATTAAAAGTAGAAAAAATTGATAACAAACTTGTTTTTAATTTTCAGAATAACGGTAATATGAAGAAGTTAATATCTACAGTAGATGAAGTACTTGAACATGTACACATTGCACTTGAGGTTATAAAATAATGCTTGATCCAAAAATTATCAGAGATGAGCCGGAAAAAATCAAAAAAATGCTAAAAGATAGAGCAGTTGATTTTGACTTTGATAAAATGTTAGAACTTGGCAAAAAAAGAAGAAGTTTGATGCAAGAAACTGATGAGCTGAGGCAAAAAAGAAATAAAATGTCAATTACAATTGGTCAAGCAAAAAAATCAAACGAAGATGCATCATCACTTCTCACTGATATGGGAAAAATTTCAAAGGATCTTGATAAACTTGAACAACTCCAAAAAACTGTAGAATCAGACTACACAAATCTTGCATTCTCAATACCAAATATGATTCATAAATCAGTTCCAATTGGATCTGACGAATCTGCTAATGTAGAAGTTAGGAAATGGGGAGAGACACCAAAATTTGATTTTGATGTAAAAGGTCATGAGGAAATAGCTGAAAAACTAGATATTCTCGATATTCAAAGAGCATCTAAAATTGCAGGTGCTAGATTTTATTATTTGAAAGGTGATTTAGTTAAACTGGCTAACGCAATTACTTCATTTGCATTTGAATTTTTATCTGAAAAAGGATACAAGTTGATACAGCCTCCATATATGATTAATAGAAAATCTATGGAAGGAGCTGTTATAGCCGAAGACTTTGAAGATGTAATTTACAAAATACAAGATGATGACCTTTATCTAATTGGAACCTCCGAGCATGCAATTGCGTCTATGTATTCAGATGAGATCTTAGAGGGAAAATCACTTCCAGACAGATTTGGTTCAATCAGTCCCTGTTTTAGAAAGGAAGCTGGTGCACATGGAAAAGATCAAAAAGGAATTTTTAGAGTTCACCAGTTTGAAAAATTTGAACAGTTTGTTTTTTCAAAACCTGAAGATTCTGATATGGAACAAGACAAAATGATTGGAAATTCTGAAGAGTTTTATCAGAAATTAGAGATACCACACAGAGTTGTTTTACTTTCAAGTGGAGATATGGGAAAAGTCGCTGCAAAAACATTTGACATTGAGGCTTGGATGCCTGGTCAGAATGCATATAGAGAAATTTGTTCTGTCTCAAATTGTAATGATTTCCAAGCAAGAAGGTTAAAAATAAGATTCCGTGATAAAACAAACGAAGAAACACAATATGTTCACACACTCAATGGAACATTAGTAGCGATAGAAAGAACTATGGTTGCCATAATAGAAAATTTCCAGACAAATGATGGTCATATCAAAATACCAAAAGTTCTCCAAAAATATTTTGGGAAAGATAAAATTTAGCCAGAACAGTTTATATTCAGAAAATTGAATTGAAAATAATTGGCACGAAAAGCTCGTAAAATCAAAGACAAGTGGAAAGAAAAAAAATGGGTAACTGTAATTGCACCTGATTCATTTAATGATATTGCATTAGCATATATTCCAATTACAGATGATGAAAAAACAAAAGGACGGGTATTGGAAGTTACACTACATGATATTCTAAAAGGTGATCCATCACAACATCAATATAAAATATTTTTTCAGATAGACCAAGTAGTTGGCGAAAAAGCAAAAACATTTTTTAAGAAATTTGAATATTCAAAAGAATTTTTACGTAGTCTAATCAGAAGGGGTTCATCAAAAATCAATTTTGTCATTAATGCACAAACAAAAGATGGAAATGAATTTAGAATTAAAATTATTGCCTTAACTTATAGACAATTAAATACATCAAGACAACGCCAATTACGTTTAATTGCAAAAAATATAATTGAAAAAAGTGTGCCACAAATGGTACTAGATGAATTTGTACAAGCAACTTGTTATGGAAAAATTAATGCTGAAATTATGGCATCTGCAAAGAAAATTATCAAACTAAGACATGTAGGTTTGGAAAAAGTCAAATTAATCAAGACTGCATCTGCACAAACTATCTTATTGAAAGCAAAAACACCTCAAACTAAAAGTAATTAGTCTTTGTTTGTATGTCAAACCAAATTGAAGTTAAGATACAAGTAATTATACATGCTACAGAGGATTCTGAAAAAATATTAAAATCATTTTCTGATCTGTTCAATATTGAACAAGATAAATTTAAAATTCAAAACCTGACAGGACATTTTGAAAATCCAATTATAGTCATATCATTAACAATCAAAAAAATTCATGCTGAAGAATTTATGGCAAAGTTGTTTTCAAAAATGAATAAAAATGACAAAGATTCAATTTCTGCAAATCTAGAAGAAGAAATTACTAACAGTGAGTTAAAAATTAGAATTAGTAAGCAAAAATTGATCAGAGGTAAAATAGTTCTAGAACATGAAGATGCAATTAAAATTACAATCATAATACCTGTATATATTAAAAAAAATTCTGTGAAGATCTATCGTCAAATACTCAAAATCTAAGAATAAACTAGAAATTACTTAAAAATATTCTAGAGATAATACAAAAGGGAATGAGGAAATAGAAGCCGCTCCAGTCTGAGCGCCAAGCTCTGATGACGCCGCGACGAACCGACCCAAATTTATTTATAATTTTTTTCTGATTGTTTTAAATACGGAATAGATACAGCGTTTTTTATTGGAAACAGATTATGATGTAATTGTTGCAGGTGGGGGATTAACCGGTACAATTGTTGCACAGTCAATATCATATTATTCAAACAAAAATTTACGAATCCTTTCAATTGATAGAAATCCAGAAAACCTACCTGGAAGAAAATCATCCCCAGGTTGGACATGTGGTGATGCTTGTTCTAAAGAAGCTGTTGATTTTATGACAGAAAGAATCAAAGTTCCTTGGACAAGACCAGAAATAGAGCATGATGTTAAAGGTGTAATGGCATTCTCACCAGATAGAGAAACTGCTATACCATTTGATGGAGATGGATATATGCTAAATAGACAGAAGCTTCCAGAGATTCAAAATGACAGAACAAAAAAAATGGGTGTGAATTTTGATTTTGAAATTAATTTAACAGGATTGATCTATGATAATCAACAAGTAATAGGAGTTCAGGGAATAAACAATAAAACAAAACAACCATACAAAAAAACTGCAAAAATTGTGGTTGATGCAACTGGAGTTACCTCAATGCTAAGAAATCAACTCGAAAATTCTACAAAAATTGAGAGAAAAATTGACAGGAGAGATGTAGAGTCTACTGGTAGACATATAATGTATTTTGAATCTGGAGAAAAAGATCTAACAGAGTTTGATCCAGATTTCTGTATAATTCATCTTGATCAGGATATTGCACCTGGAGGATATGGATGGGTTTTTCCAAAAGGAGATAATAAAGTTAACATTGGACTAGGTGTTGAAAAAACAATATTAGAGAAAAGAAATCAACGACTTGGTAAAACAGATAATGTTGCTTCTTTAATGCAAGAATATCTTGAAAGAAATAAAGCAATTAAAAATCCAAAATTATCACAAGATCCTGAAGATATCAATAATAATACAGGGGTTTTTCAAGTTTCTGTAAGAAGACAGAATGACTGTCTTGTTTCAGGTGGTTACATGTTAGTGGGTGACTCTGCTTGGATGCCAAAACCAATTGATGCAGGAGGAATAGGACCAGCTCTAATTGCAGGAACAATTATTGGTAATAATGTTACACAAGCAATTGAAGCAAACGATGTTTCAGAAGCAAATCTTTGGCAGTACAATCTTGATTTTATTAAAGAATATGGTTACAAGACTGCGGGATTGGAACTCTTTAGACGACTTGTGCAAACTATGACAAATGAACAAATTAGTTATGGTATGAAACATTTTCTAGGAAGTCTTGATGTTGAGGCAATAAGTAAAGGAGAGCATCCAGACTTTACTGGTTTAGGAAAAATTGGTATGATCATTAGAGGAGCAATGAATATGACTGTTGCAAATGGATTAAAATATACATCAGGTCAAAACCAATGGTTAGTAGAACATTACAATAATTATCCTAAAGATCCTTCAGGTTTCAATGAATGGAATAAAGAATTACACAAAACTCTAGATGAATCATACACAAAAATAGCATCATTTGCAAGTTAGATCTAATCTTAAATAAAGTAAAAAATCAATCAATTATACTTGATAGAAGAACAACAATATTTAGATTGGAATAATTCTTTTTCAGTTTTGGATAAAGCACATGAACACGATATTTTTGTAATGATTATAGGTCCAAAAGGAACAGGAAAGACTAGTCTTGTAAGAGAATATGCAAAAAGAAAATCTATGCAATTAGAATCAATTAACTTCAGTTTAAGAACCAGAGAAAGTCATCTTATAGGAACAAAAAATCTAACTGAAGGTACAATTGGATTCAACGAAGGTATTCTCGTTAAATCAATGAAAGAAGGTAGTATGTTATATCTTGATGAGATAAATGCTGCTGAAGCAGATGTTCTGTTAAGATTGGATGAGGCATTAGATGATAGAAGACAAATAGTTCTTAAAGAATCAGATGGAGAAACTATTAAAGCAAAACAATCGTGGTTTGTTATTGCAACAATCAATCCTTTAACACATGTTGGAACAAAAGAACTTCCACCACAGATTTTGAGTAGATTCCCTGTAAGATTAAGACTTGACTATCCTTCAGAAGATATAGAATTTGACATAGTAAAAAGACATGTAAAAGATGCTGATGAAGAATCTACAAAACAAGGAATCAAACTTGCAAATATATTAAGACAAGCTGCTGCAGTAGAAGAATTATATTATTCACCATCATTACGTGAATCTATTGCATATGCAAAACTTATCCATAACAAAACCAAACCGAGAGATGCTGCACAAATAGTATTCGGAAATGTATATGCACAATGGGGAAATATTGAATTGCAAAAAGTAAATGACATTATTACCTCAATGTATGAGAAATAATGTCATCTGTTTCACTTCGTAATGATACATTAATTGAAATTTCAACATTTTTGGTTAGAAGATGGTCAGAAAATGATCAAATAACAGTAGAATTTTCAACAAAGAAAACAAACGAAACAAGAAAAAAAGAAAATAGAATAATTTTGATTCCATTTTTAGATTATAATGGAGATGAATTTGGGAGATATAGACAATTCAGAACTGCCATATGGTATGAAGCAATGCGAATTAATCACTGTAGTAAAATTTTATCAAACGATCATGCCTTTGGATTTATTCTTAATACTATAGAAAAAAGAAGAATTGAACTTGAAGGAAGAAAAATCTGGCGTGGAATGGATGATGAATTAATATTTAATTATACTTGGCAGTGGATTTACAGACCATTACTGAGCAATATTTTAGGAAAAGCACGAATAGTTGAAGCGTTCTATCAGTATTTTTTATTTGATGACATCAAAGGAGAAATTCAACCAAGCCATTTTGAAAAAGTAAAGAAAGCAGTTGAATATGCAAAAACTATTCTTGATAAAGCTTTAGAAAATAACTATGGTACTGATTGGATTGAAAAAATCATACCAAAAATATTAACTATGTTAGATATTGATCCCTTAATCACAATTCCATTATCTGTTCCTTTGAAAGGTCCAGGAATGCTTGTAAATCCTGGAGATTTTGAAAAAGCAGTACAAAAAATTACAAAAAACCTTGAATCTGAACTTGGTAAAATAGATCCAAAAAATGCGATTGAGGGAAAAGAAGTTTCACAAGAATTTAGTATGATAAAAGAAGAAAACAAGAAGAATGAAAATAAAGGTTTAACACCAGAAATAATTGGAATACAAATTCCTGATTCTACGATTGTAGATGAAACAAAAATTTATGATCAAGATTTAATCAGTAATTTAAAAAATAAATTTCGAGAATGGAAAACTGGTTGGAAAGAACAACATATGGTTGAAGGTGATGAATTTGATGTAGAATCATATCTTGATGGATATGATAATCCATTTTTCACTGATGTAAAAAAATCAATAAAATCAAGAATTGTAATATTACTTGATCATTCTTCAAGTATCACAGATCAGCAATCAGAATATAAAAAAACTACAATTGCATTATGCGAAGTTTTAGCATTCTTAAAAGTAAAATTTTCAGTTTATGCGTTTAATACTCTTAATAGACAAGTAGTATGCTGGTTGATAAAATCTGAAAATATGAAATGGAATAATTCTGCAGCAAAAAGATTAGCTCAGATCTCTGCCAATGGTGGCACACCGTTAGCAGAAGTTTATGATAGAATGTTATCAGTATTAGCATCAAAAAAACCTGATATATTTCTCACATTATCAGATGGTGAACCATCTGATCCAAATGCATTAAAAATGATTCTAAAATCATACAAAAGTTTAGGTGTAAAAATGACAGCAATTGGAGTGGGAAGAGATACATTTAGTGCAACTACAATTGCAAACAATCTCAAATATTTGGGATACGATAAAGTTTTGGCTGTTAGTAGACTTCCTGATATACCTAATAGAGTACTAAGTATACTTTCAGAGTATTAATGAAGAAAAACTGCTCTGAATGTGGGATTAATTTCTCATGTGATAATAATATTACATGTTGGTGTACAAGTTTTCCAAAACTATCTCAGGAACAGATTGATGAAAAAGACTGTCTTTGTAGACAATGTCTTTTGGTTAAATATAGAAATAAAATCTTAGGCGTATAATTTTTAAAAGATATGTATTAACATAAACTAGATTTCTTATAATGGAATTTGAGGATATTAGAGAACCAGATGCAAAAAAACCAATAATAATTGCAGCAATGCAAGATATGGGAAATGTTGGTTCTATAGTAGTAAATTTTATAAACAAAAGTTTAGGAACAGCGCAATTCAGAAATGTTAGTTCATCTAGACCTTCATTTGTTTATGATAAAGGAGGTTACATAGATATTCCAGAAGAAAAATGGGAATACCGATTTGCAAAAGATTTCATAGTGTTTGGTGGTGGACGTAGCCAACCACAAGATAATCAGGAATTAAATGATCTCTGTCAAGATGTAATTAATATTGCAAAAAAATATGATGCCAAATTTATCTATACGGTTGGAGGATATCACAGTTCACGGAAATTTGGAAAATTTCCAACAACTTATGTCACTACTACTTCACAAGATCTTCTCAAATTAGTACAAAAGTTAGGAATAGAAACTACACCAACTGAATCTGTAATTACAGGCTTTAATGGTCTTATCTTAGGATATGCAAAACTAAACCAGATTAATGGAATAGGACTGTATGGGGAATTAATAGAGCCAAGGATTCCACAATATCGTGCAGCAAAAACAATTCTAGAGACACTTGAAAAACTAACATATCAAAAATTAGGAGATTTACATGAGTTAGATATTAAAGCAGAATCTGTAGAAAATAGATTCAAATCTGATAAGTACATGGAAGATGTATAATCAAATTCTTTTAAACCAAAAAAATGTCAATTCATTGTTGATTGGCTAGATTAGGAAATATAATGAATACCTAACGTTCTAGTAAAATGAATAAACGGTTTTTCATTTATCTAGAATTGCTGGATGCCAATTAACATTTTCATCTACCTTTAATTGTCATAGAATTGTAATAACACTATGATGTTATGGATAATAGCTGCTGCTGCAGGAATTATTATTGCATTGATATTGGTTTTCAAGTATACAAAAACTGGAAAAAATGATGTTGTAGGATTTAGCTTGAAATGTAAAATTTGTGGTGAAACTTCAAATGGACTTAAATGTCCCAAATGTTCAAATAAAAAAAATGATTGGCGATAAAAAATGATGTCTAAACCAGATTCTGAAATGGATGGAACCATTTGTAAACAATGCAATAGACCAATTAATGATCATCTACCTGAAGAGCTTGAAGAATGCATAAGAAAGTTGGAATTTAAGCGATTAAAAGACGATAATATGAGATAAAATTATTGTATATCATAAAATAAATATGAAAATATAAATAGACAAATAATTTAGCATGATCAATATGGAAAATGGTACCGTAAAATGGTTCAACCAAACAAAAGGCTTTGGTTTCATTGAAAGAGAAAACTCAGAAAAAGACTTGTTTGTTCACAAGACTGAAATTGAGGGAAATATCAGAGATGGAGACAAAGTGGAGTTCGAAGTAGGCGAAAGCGAAAAGGGCCCAAATGCTGTGAAAGTAAAAAGAATAGAGTAAGATAAGTAATTTTTGATTAATTTTCTTAATTCCTATTAACTACATAGTTTCTTTTTTTTTTATTTTTTGAAAAAAAACTGGGGTCTTGTAATAGAAATACTAATCTTTTGTAATTTCACAATACTTGTTTGTACCCTCAAAAAATTTAATCGAGGATACAGGAATTTTGTCTTTTAGATGATCAAAAATCCAACCAGCAATATTTTCTGATGTTGGAAAATCAAAAAGTTCATTTAGATCTCTATGATCAAGTTCTTGAATTGTTTCCCAACAAAGTTTTTTCATTGCATCAAATTCAATTACCATGTTGTCTTGATATGAATCACCTTTTTTGACATCACCTTCAACCTCAACTACAATTCTAGATGTATGACCATGTGGCTTTCCACATTTAGGATGACCACGTAAAGTATGAGCAAAATCAATCTCAAACTCTACACCTAATTTAGTTTTCATATAGTTTTTAAAATATTGTCTTGTATAAACTAACATTATTACAAAATAAGAAATATAGAAAATTTTTAGAGGCATGCATTTTATATGATAAAAACATAGCAAAATTATGTCAAAGACAAAAACTATTCCAATATTTCCCCTGGATTTAGTTTTATTTCCTAATCAAGAACTACCTCTAAAAATTTTTGAACCACGTTATAAACAGATGGTAGATGATTGTATGATATCAGAAAAAGAATTTGGAGTATGCCTTAGTAATTCAAATATGTCTGTATCAAACTGGGAAGCGCCATATGATATTGGAACAATTGCAAAAATAATAGACTGTAAAGATATTGATTCTACTAGTGGTCATTTACACATAAATACAAAAGGACATAGTAGATTTCGTATTATTCGAATAATACCACCTTGTTTTGAGCAGCCTGTAAACTATGATCCATTTTCTATTAATGGAATCCAAAGAATTGAAAGTGTTCATGAAGAATCTGGTGTAGATGGAAAAATGTACATTCAAGCTGAAGTTGAATTAATTAATGATATAGAAGAATCAATTTCATTAAAAGAATGGAATTACCTAGTTGATTTATGGAAAAAAAAGATATCTGCTCTAGCTAAACCACAAAATATTTCAGATTATGAATTAGATAATTTACTTGAAACATATTATCTTAATACTGAAATTCCGACATTAGACTATGTCTATTCTTTGTGTGCATTAGGTGCATCTTCTCCAAAAGAACTACAATCAATTTTAGAATCAACAACGAAAGAACAATTCTTGGAAAAATGTCAAGACTTGCTAAATTCTACTAATGATTTGTCATAAAATAAATTGAAAATTAATATTACATAGTGAATATTGAAAATCAAATGACTTTAACTAAAGATGATGCAAGAGTTTTGTTCAATGAGGGAGTTTTATCTGCAGATTCTGATATGCACAAAGATGCAATAAAAATTTTTGATAAGGTAATGGAAATTGATCTAAACGCAGAGGTACTTTGTAATAAAGGAATTTCTCTTGCAGCACTGGAAAGAAATGATGAGGCGTTGGAATGTTATGATAAGGCAATTCAAATGGATCCTAATGATGAATTTGTATTCTACAACAAAGGAGTATTGCTAACAGATATGGAAAAACTACAAGAAGCATTGGAATGTTATAACAGGGTATTAGAAATCGAACCTAATGAGGAAGATGCATTATACAATAAAGGTACAATACTTAATGAACTTGGAAAAAATGAAGAAGCCGAAAAATGTTTCACACAAGTAAAGGAATTAGAATCATCAGATTAATTATAATAATTTACAATATCAAGAATTCTTTTTGATTCTTGATTTATAGCCGAAATCTCACCTGTATTACTATTAACATTCCAAGTATAACTTAGATTTTCTTTATCTATTATAATTAGAAAAGTAATTTCTTGAGAAAATTCTGAATCATTTGGCATATCAAATGTAATTTTTATATCAGTAGTTTCTTCATCATAAATTTTTTCATCTGGATATTTTGTAGCAATCTCTTCTTCTAAGACATTCATTATTGTCATACCAGAATTATTTATACCGTTATATGATAAGATAAAATTAACTAATGCTTTCTGATCTTCTGTAAGATCAGTTGGAATATGTGATTCTAAATTTTTTTCCATTAAAGCAGGATATGCAAATAAGAAAAATAGACCTATTAGCCCAAGATAGATTGGTGCTCTTTTCTTTAAAAATGCTGTAAAGCTTTTTGATTCATCTTTCATTTCTATTATTTGTAAAATTTAGTAAATAATATAATTATTCTTTAGTAGAAGAAGCTGATAAACCAAGTAATTTGTTGATCTCATAAATAGCAAGTTTATCACGTCCTAAGAGATCAAATTTCTGTAAAATTGTTTCAAATTTTTGTTCTTCTTCTATCTGTTCATCAACAAACCACTGTATGAAATTACGAGTTGCAAAATCTTTTTGCTTTAATGCAAGCTCTGCAATCTTTTGAATTGATTTAGTAACTGCTTGCTCATTTTTTAATGCAGTCTTACATATTGATTCTAAAGATTTGAATGATTGTGAAGGTTGTTTTGTTGATGGAATTACTGGTTTTACTCCTTGACCAGATAGATAAGTTACAAATTTCATCATATGAATTCGTTCTTCATTAGATTGTGTGAAAAAGAAACTTGAAGATTCATCATATCCATTAATTTGACACCAACATGCCATCGATAAATAATTATTTGATGCATTTGCCTCCATTGCAATTTGATCATTTATTGCTTTTGTTAATCCAGATGAGATTTTCATAGAATAGATTAGTTTTTGGACTTAAAATACTTCACGAAAATTATTCTTAGCTAAGTGCAAAAGTTCTAAATTGAAGTTCAATTATGTAATCATATGTATGAAGCTAATGTTGACAATACTCTCTTAGAGAAATTTGAAAAAGAAGTTCTATCACAAGTACCTCACAGAGAAGAGAAAGATGGAAAAGTGGAGATAGTTAATGCCACACCTTTGATTGATCTTACTGATGACCTCAAGGAATGTGCAAAGACAGTTTATGACGTAGATATTAATGACAAAGATTTCAAAATTTATGGTAAATTTGATGGTACACTACTTACAGGTTCAATCAAAGTTAGACCTGCTGTCGAAATTATTCATAATGCAATAGTTACAGGTAAGATCAAAACTGGAACAACGGTGATTGAAGCTACTTCAGGAAACTTTGGAATTGCTCTCGGATTATTGTCAAAAATTGGTGTAACTGCAATTGCACTTGTTTCAAGAAAACTTCAGGAAGGTGTGTTCAAAGAATTAAGAAATGGGAATATTAGAATTATGGATCTTGACATGGATATTTGTCCTGCTCCAGGAATGGAAGATAAGCAAGATGCTTTGGTAGCAAAAGCAACTGCTGCAAACATTCGTTCACAATTAATTGAACTTGGATTTGAGCCTGAAACTTATGATAACAATATTGTAGATATTGAAACACTTTTAGCTAAAAAAGATATTATCAATTTGGCAAAGTTTCTTGCAAAAATTTACAATTGTTTCTGTCCTGAACAATACGATAATGATTTGAATGTTGAAGCACATAGAACAGTAACAGGTGTAGAAATTGATCAACAATTACATGAAAATGGTGAGTCACTACAAGATTTCAGTATTGTTTGTACTTTTGGAACAGGTGGAACATCTGGTGGTCTTAGTAAATATTTTGATGAGCAATACAACAAAAAAGGAGTTCATGTTATATTTCCACCTGATCAACAAGATGTTGCAGGAATCAGAACAGTAGGTAATGCTGATGGTTTGAAATATTATAATCCTGATAAATATGCTGGAAAACACCAAGTAGATTTTGAACAGGCAAAACCACTTTTGAAATTTATGGTGGAAAAAGGACATGATATGGGTGAGAGTAGTGCTCTTGAACTTTATGCAGCTTTACAAATGATACACAATAATGGCGGAAAATTTGTTGTGATGATTTGTGATGGAATTGATAAATATAGAAAGAATTTTGAAAAGATTGGAAATACTGTTACTCCTACACAAGTTAGTCAGCAAGAGGTTGCTTCAAATGCAAATGAGTATGCTAAAGTAATTTGGGTACATACTCAGTACACTCCACGTGAAGAAGGAATTGAACTACTTGCAAAATCCCTTGGTATTGATAAAAGTAAGATTGTTGTACCAAATGCTAGAACAGCACAGCAATTACTATCTGGGCAACAAATCCCTGAGGAAATTGACCAGGCAATACAAGAATCTAATGGAAAATCATTAATGGTATGTATGGCAGGAAAAACATCACTAATGGCTGCAAATGTTTTAGCAGAAAAAGGTATTCAAACTGATAGTCTAACGGGTGGAATTACAGGACTTCCTGAGAGTAAAACTAAAGATCTTTCAGAAATAATTGAACAAGTATCACAGTTTTGATATTTATTAACATATTCTAAATAATAAAATCTATGAAATGTCTTTCAGTTTGTCAACCATTTGCTGATTTAATTATTCAAGGTAAAAAAACAATAGAGCTACGAAAATGGAATACAAAATTTCGTGGAGAATTTCTAGTTCATGCTCCACAAAAAATTAGATTAGATGACTGCAGAAGACTGAAGATAAAAAATAGTTTAACAACTGGTGCAATAATAGGAAAGGCTGAGTTAGTTAGTGTAAAAAAGTATGAGAATGAATCAGAATTAAAATTAGATTCAAAGAAACACTTAGCATTAAATAATAAATCAGATAGCAAATATGGTTTCATTTTACAAAACCCAAAGCAACTCAAAGTGCCAATACCATGTAAAGGTAAACTGAATTTTTTTGAGGTAGAAGCAAACCTACCAAATACAAATGAAATTAAAATTGATCTTTTTGAAGAAGAGCATAGATACATGTGGATTAATCATCATTAGTATTTCAAAAGCCAATAATGTCACATGTATATATAAAGGGGATTTATAAAGAGCAGGAATGCCAGAAACAAAACCAATAGTTAGTGTTGAAAATGTAGTAGCTTCTGCATCAGTTGATCAAAAAATTGATTTGAATGATGTAACGAAAAAATTTCCAGATACAGAATATCATCCAGATCAATTTCCAGGTTTGGTATTTAGACTAGAAAGTCCTAGAACGGCAACTCTAATTTTCAGAACTGGAAAAATGGTTTGTACAGGAGCAAAGTCTGAAGAAATGGCAATAAAAGCTGTTAAAACAGTTGTTCAAAGACTTCGAAAAGGCAAAATAAAGATCAAAAAAGATGCAGTCATAACTGTTCAAAATATAGTGGCCGCAATCAATTTGGGTGGAAAAATTCATCTTGAACAAGCTGCTAGAACACTACCTAGAAGTATGTATGAACCTGAACAATTTCCAGGACTAATTCATAGGATGCTTGATCCAAAAACGGTTATTCTTCTATTTGCATCAGGAAAACTAGTATGTACAGGAGCAAAAAAAGAGGCAGATGTTTATCGTTCTGTTCATAATCTACATGCATCATTAGAAGAAAAAGAACTAATGATCTACGACGGGTAGATTCGTTTATTTTTCTTTATTTTTATCAAAAACTATAATATTTTTAGATCCATATTTTTCAAATAGATCATAATACATCTTTATTCTATCAGAATTAGGATTATTATTTTCATCATACATTTTTGTGATGAAACCCGCCAGTACTCTTTGATTATTTTGATCAAAGAATCTTATGCTATAACTAATCTTATCAGGTTTTTGTTCTGTAACAAATTCTGCTCTCTCAATTAATTCAGAATTAATATGCATGTGACATGGTCCATCATTATCACCTATAGTAATCCATTTTTCCTTCTGATGTATTTTTAAATAATTACTACGAATCTCACTTACTACACCATTATTTTTGACTATAAACAAAACGTCATCTATAGAGGTTAAATCATGAAGTATATCTTTTAGCAATAAAATAATTAATTGCCATGCATTCTTAAATATTTTTTGCTAATCCAACAGAGCACCATTTGCTTTGATTTTATTTTTCTGATGTAAGTAAAACCTATAATTAATGCTATATCAGGATCATATTCAATCTTTTTTTCAATTTCATGTCCATATTTTAGAGCCTCATCATATTTTTTTGTTTTATTAGTTTTCGAAGATATCGTCTAGGATTATTAAAAAGACCTGTTAATTATTAGCAAAAAAATTATGGTTTACTTGAATTTTCTGATTGTAGTTTTTCCCAATCTGTCAAAAATGCCTTCAAGCCTTTATCAGTTAATGCATGTCCTAACATTTTTCCAAGAACTGACGAAGGTAAAGTGACAACATCTGCTCCAGTTTTAGCTGCATCTATAACGTGCTGTGGGTGTCTTACACTTGCAACCAAAATTTGTGTTTTGAAATCATAATTACCAAAAATCTGTTTAATCTCTTTGATTAGATCCATTCCAGTATGACCCATATCATCTAAACGTCCAATGAATGGACTAACATATTTTGCACCTGCTTTAGCTGCTAAAAGAGCTTGGTTTGCTGAAAAAATTAGAGTTACATTTACAGGAATTCCTTGTTCTGTCAAACTTTTACATGCTTTTAATCCATCTGCAGTCATTGGACATTTTACAACTACATGATCACCATATTCACGAAGTTTTTTTCCTTCCTTTATCATCCCATCATAATCAGTGCTTACCACTTCAAGACTAACATCACCTTTGATAATTTTGGTAATTTCTTCCATCACTTGGTGTGGGTCACCACCTTCTTTTGCTAAAAGAGAAGGATTAGTAGTAATTCCATCTAACAACCCCATATCATTATATTTTCTAATATCATCAAGATTTGCAGTATCTAGGAAGATTTTCATTTTTTTCTACTCTGAATCTCTTTTACAGTATTTATTATATTAATTGATGTTATACCATGCTTCTCAAGTAACTGTGAAATTTCATTATCACGAGCAGATTCACCAAACATATCTTGTGCTCCAATTCTTTTTATCGGAACAGGATAAAGTTCAGATACTACTTCAGCAACAGCAGAACCAAGTCCACCTAGAATATTATGTTCCTCACATGTTACAATTGCACCAGTTTCTCTAGCAGCTTTTTCTAAAATTTCTTTATCAATTGGTTTTACAGTAAAGCAATCAATTACTCTACAAGATATTCCTTCTTGCTTAAGTTGATCTGCTGCATCTAATGCCATCTTTACTGTAATTCCACATGCTACTATTGTGCAATCTGATCCTTCTCTTAGAGTAATACCTTTACCAATTTCAAACTCTTGTGATTCATTATGCACGATTTGAATTTTAGAACGGGTCATTCTCATATAAAATGGTCCATATTGTTGTGCTATAGTCCAAGTTAATTTTGATACACTAAGAGAATCAGCAGGAATCAAAACTCGCATATTTGGCATTGCACGCATAATTGCAATGTCTTCTAATTGTTGATGTGAACCACCGTCAGCACCAACCGATAATCCTCCATGTGAAACTACTAATTTTACATTAAGACCTTTTTTATTTTCACGTGATGGATAACAAATTGCATTTCTTATTTGATCAACACAACGACCAGGAAGAAATATTGCATAAGTACTTGCAAATGATGTTTTACCAGAATATGCTAATCCTGCAGCAACAGATACCAAATTGGCTTCTGCTATTCCAACATTAAAAAAACGTTCAGGAAATTTTTTACCAAAATCTGCAGTCTTTAAGGAATCAGTAGTATCTGCACCTAATACTACAATATTTTTATCTTGTTCACCTAATTGAATTAAAGACTTTCCATATTGTGTTCGCATATCACCAAATTGAATATCAGTACTCATTGATATCCTAACTCCTTTGCAATTTGTAATAACTCATCTTTTTTCTTCCTACAATATGAAGATCTATCCATTTTTTTACTAATTCAATTCCACCAAGCTCATTTGCTTTCTGGATTAAAAGTCTCCTTCTTGATCTTAAAATTTTATTTCTAAATTCTCTAATAACAAGTCTAATATCGTTTTGACCAATTATTGCACTACCACCTACAAATACTCTAGCACCATCAGCAAAACATGCTCCAACATTGTCAAGTGTTACACCGCCATCGGCTTCAATATAGCCTTCAAATTGATTTTCTTGTAGAATTTTAACAAGTTTTTGTGTCTTTTCATGCGATGATTCTATATATTTCTGACCAGACTGTCCAGGTATAACTGACATTACAATTAATTGGTCTAATGAAGGAAGGAATTTTTTTGACCAATCTGGAAGTTCTGTATCTGGGTTTATTGCTAAACCAATACTAACTTGATTGGATTTTAAAAGATCATGAATTTCACCAAAACTTGATTCATTACAAACTTCTGTATGAACAGTAATTATATCACTTCCAGCATCAATGTAATCTTTCACATACTTTACAGGTTCATTAATCATAAGATGTGTATCAAATGGAATTACAGTCAACGGTCTTAATTGTTTTATTTTTATATGATCAAAAGTTTTGTTTGGAACGAATTGACCATCCATTACATCTAGATGAATGTAATCTGCTCGTCCATCAACACATCGTTTAATTTCTTTTTCAAGATTAGTCATATCTCCAGCTATTATAGATGGAGCAATCATAAACTGTGACTCTAATTCTTGTTCAATGATTGGTACAAATTCTGGTTTTGCAGCTTTGCCATGCCATTGTGGATTATCTTCCATATGTTCAACTGCCTTCCCTTTTATGGTTCGTGCAATAATTATTGTTGGTAATCCTTTGATTTTTTTTGCTCTATCAATTGCATTAGATATTTGTTCAATTCTATGACCATCAACTTCAATAACATTCCAACCAAAAGAACGCCACTTGTCACCTGTCTTCCATCTACTTGCATCTTTCCACATTTCTGATAAATCATCACTCTCAAGATGTTCATCTAATGGCATAATTTTTTCAGTGTATGAATCCTGTTGTATAAAATTTCGATCTAGAATTACAGTTAAATTATCAACTTTATATTTTGCTGCAGTCATTGCAGCTTCCCAAACTTGTCCTTCGTTGGTTTCTCCGTCGCCCATCACGGTAAATATTCTGTTATCTTTTCCATCAAGTTTTGACGCAAGTGCATTACCAATTGAATAAGAAAGTCCTATACCAAGAGAACCTCCACAAAATTCAACACCTGGACATTTTAAATCTGGATGTCCTTGAAGTATACTACCAAATTGTCTCAGAGTTTCAATTTTGGATTCTTCAAAATAACCAGCAACCGCCATGTTTGAGAAAAGACCTGGTGAAGCATGTCCTTTAGATAAAATTAATTTATCTCTATCTTCCCACTCAGGATTTTTTGTATCGTATCTAAGATGTTTATAAAAAAGTGACCCCATGATTTCAGCCATTGAAAATGAACCTCCTGGATGTCCAGAACCAGCCGCAGTTGTACCCTTTATGACAAGTTTTCTTGCTTTCAGTACATTTTTTTTAATCTGATAATAATTCAGTCCCATCTCAAGCAAAAATCCGTAAATATTACATAAATAGCTATATCTTAAAATTTTAATCTAGATAGATCATACAAAAATTATGAATTTAGAAGAAAAATTACCTCTTATGATATATGATGACAAATGTTATGTCTGTATACAGTTTGCAAAAATGGTTAATTTTTTTGCAAAAGGAAGATTGAGAATGATTGGACATTATACTGAATTTGGAAAATGGATAAGAGACAATCATCTTGATAATAATGCATTAGAAATGTTTTGGTTTATTGATAATAATACAGCATATGGTGGAAGAGCCGCACTTAGACCACTAATGTCAGCGATCTTTAGTCATAGTAATGCTAATTCCAATGAAATGTCAGTACAAGAATCATGTGATATAGGATGTAAAGATACACTAGCAGTATTTTTTAGATCCGCAAGTTTGATAACTCATAGTAGAAAAATATCTTTAAGAAATCTATAATAGATGTATTCTCAAGGCATTAATGTGAAAATCAACACAGAAAAACTTGAACCATTAGAGAAAAAAACATCTGTTTTATGTGTATTTTGTTATGAAGGAGAATCAAAACTTCTAGGAATTGGTAAAACTAATCAAAAATTAGATAATGCAATACAAGAAACAATCAAAGAAACTAAAGCAAAAGAAAAAACATTAGAATTTGTCCATACACATAATTTAATTCCAGCACAAAAAATCCTCATTGTAGGATTAGGGAAAAAAAATAAAATTACTACTGAAATTCTGAGAAATACAGCAGGTCTTATTACAAAAAAAATTAGATCATTAGGAATTTTAGATTTTTCTCTAGTACTACCAAAAGATTTGCCAATGAAGATTGAATATGCAGTTAATGCATTAGTTGAAGGAGCAAATTTATCAATGTATTCCTTTGATCAGTTTAAAAAAGAAAAAATAAGCAATAAAGAACCAAACATGACAATATTAGTTTTAGAGAATGTTATAAAATCTATAACAAAATCATTGATAATTTCTAATGGAGTTAAATTTACTCGAGATGTTGCAAATCTTCCACCAAATGAATGTACTCCTGCAAAGTTAGGTGAAATAGCAAAGAAACTTGCAAATCAAAATAAAATGAAATGTACCGTGTTTTCAAAAAATGAAATTAAGTCTAAAGGATTAGGTGGAGTCACAGCAGTTGGTCAAGGAAGTAAAAATGAACCTAGATTCATAATTTTAGAATACAGAAATGGCAAGAAGGAACAAAAACCAACCCTACTTGTTGGTAAAGCAGTGACATTTGATACAGGTGGAATTTCGTTAAAACCTGGAGAGAAAATGGATGAGATGAAGTTTGACAAATGTGGAGGATGCACAGTATTAGGAATTATGAAAGCGATTTCAGAGTTAAGACTTCCAATTAATGTAGTTGCAATAATACCATCTGTTGAAAATATGCCTAGTGGAGATGCATTTAGACCGGGAGATATTATTAAATTATTTAATGGAAAAACTGCAGAAATTTTAAACACAGATGCTGAAGGAAGATTGATTTTAGCAGATGGACTTGCGTATGGAATAAAACACTATCAACCATCTACTGTAATGGACTTTGCAACATTAACTGGAGCATGTATTGTTGCATTAGGAACAAATGTTGCTGGAATAGTAAGTAACAATACAAAACTTGTATCAAAAATTAAAACTGCATCAGCAATAACTTCAGAAGAAGTTTGGGAATTACCAATAAATGATGATTATATGGATATGATAAAATCAAAAGTTGCAGATATTAGAAATATTGGAATGGGAAGAGCAGCAGGAACAATAACGGCTGCAGCATTTTTAGCAAATTCAGTCGGTAATGTGCCATGGGTGCATTTTGATATTGCAGGTACAGCATGGATTCAACCATCTACAAAAAACAAATCATACAATTCACATGGCGCTACAGGATTTGGAGTAAGATTAGTAGTAAATCATCTCATGAATCAAAAATAATTCTAAGGGTTACTAATTTTTCTAAATATCCAATTTTTAATTTTCAGTAATGCAAATACCTAGATAAAAATCAGTCCTATCCAAATATCATGCATTGTTCACAATCACAGTTTGGTTGTTGTTTATCTTTTGCTAAGCATTTCTTATGTTGACCAGCCTGACATTGAACACAAACTTTATCCATGTTTTCAACTGAAGAATATTTTTTTGATTGATCAAATCCAAATCCACCATCTTGAGGGCCTACCATATTATTATTAGATAACACTAGTATTTTTAGATCACTAAAAATAAAATTTGTTTACTGCTTAACTTCTCGTTTTTTTGCTACTTGCATATAGAGATCTACAGTTCCACTTCCAATTGGAATTTGGCTTCCAACTATCACATTTTCAGTGATTCCTTTGAGTTCTTCTGTTTCACCTGTTTTTGCTGCATTAGCAATAGTTGGTACAGTTATTTCAAATGCTGCACGTGCAAGTACACTATCTTTTGTCCCTGCAATTCCATGACGACCAATTTGTTGCATATAACCACGATGACACATCAAATCAGATACTAACATAAGATATCTTTGATCAACTTCTAGACCTTGATCTTCAAGAGTTGAAGAAAGTTCATTAATTAACGCATTTCTAGCTGCTTCAATTCCAAGAGTTTCAGCAATTTCAGCAACATTATTTGTTCTAACGTTTTCTTTATCAATACCAGCAACCTTGACAACATCACCAAGATTTGAACCAGTAGTTTGAATTACCCATTCGTTATCTTTCTTGATTATTGTAACTCTTTTAACATCTTTTACACCTTTTACAGTAGTTTTTAGAACTTTATTTCTTAATGCAATTACAGTTGGTGCATCAGATTCTTCATCTACTAATTTTAAGAGTATACTATCTCCTAATACCTCAGTTTTGAATTTCTTGTTAGATTCTAATTTTTCTACAATATTATCAATTGTACAACCTCGATCCGCAAGCTTTTTTGAATTAATATTTAGATTTATTTTTGTTGAATAGTCAGTATCAGTATTTATTAACAAATCTCTAACTGATGTTTCTAAAATATTTCGAGCAACTTCTACTGCTTTCTGTTGATCAGTTTTAGATTCTTTATCAAGATAAACATCCATAGTTGGTGTAACTGGTTTTTTTCGTGCATCAACAAGTTCTATTAATCTTGGTAAACCAAGTGTAACGTTTCTTTCTGCAATTCCTGCAAAATGAAAAGTTCTAAGGGTCATTTGTGTACCTGGCTCACCTATTGATTGTGCAGTTACAATTCCAACAGCTTGCCCAGGTTCTGCTTGAGCATTATTATACAATTCTAATCCTTTTTTGGCTACTTTTTCTATTCCATTTTTACTAAGTTTTGAATTTTCAAAGCCATCTTTTACAGATTTTGCTAGTCGTATGTTGAATGTTTTTGTGTATTTTTTAATTATATCTGAAATTTCATCTTTAGTTGCTGCCTTACCAGAATCTACAATTTCTTGAGATTCAACTAATCTATTAATATTAAATGCTTCACCATGATCACTTTTTGCAACATCAATGCCATCTTCACCATACAAAAATTGAATAATATGACCGTGTGGATCTCTTACTGTACCGTCGTATTCTAGTCGTATATGTTCTAATGCATTAATCAATCTTCTTTGCATATATCCACTTTGTTGTGTTCTAACTGCAGTGTCTACTAGTCCTTCTCGTCCTCCCATTGCATGGAAAAAGAATTCAAGAGTAGACAAACCATCACGATAGTTTGATTTTACAAAACCATGAGCATTAGGATTATTATCATATTCTTCAAAGTGAGCTAAAACACGATTATTGTAACCTTTGTGTAAACGTTTTCCACGTCGAGATTGTTGTCCAAGTGCTCCTGCCATCTGACCTACATTAAGTGAAGAACCTCTAGCACCAGTAGTTGCCATAATCTTTCCTGCATTATCATCATGAAGTGAGCTATTAGCAGTAGTTGCTGCCCTATCTCTTGCTTTTCCTAAATTATTTACGATGTATGCTTCTAGTGTTTCACCTGTTGTCATTCCTCTAGTTCCCTTTAGTGTGCCTTTCTTTTCTTGATCAATTAAGTCAAAAACTTCATCATATGTTGCACTAATATCATTAGTAATACTACTTCTGTCTTTATCAGACAATTCAAGATCACTATATCCATAACTGAAACCATAATGAGTGATAAACTGTTTAATCATGATCAATTCAGAATTAAGAAATGTTTTAGCTTTAGAATTACCATAATCTTTTGCAATTCTATGTAAGACACTTTCAGGTTCTTCAGCACCAATAGATGATTTATCAATAACACCACTTAGAAGTTGACCATTTTTTATTACAATATCTTTTTCTTGACCTCCAGTTCCTTTTGACCATTTAGATGTCATTACATAATTAAAGTCAGTTGGTAGAAACAATGAAAATAATTGTTTTCCTGTAAACAGATCATCTTTCTTATTATCAGGTTCAGGTAAAACACCAGTAAAATCACCAAGCATTGCAAAATTTGTAAATTCTTGTCTTGTTAATACTGTATCATCTTTTGTCATCAGATATGCGCCTGTAATAAAGTCACGAAGTGCACCAATAATTGGTCCACCGAATCTAGGAGAGATTAATTGATCCTGAACACGCATAAGAAGAACTGCTTCTGAACGTGCTTCCTCACTCTGTGGTACATGGAGATTCATCTCATCACCATCAAAATCTGCGTTATATGGTGGGCATACAGATGGATGTAATCTGAATGTTTTTCCAGGTAGAACATGAACAAAATGGGCCATAATTGACATCTGATGAAGAGAAGGTTGTCTATTAAATAATACAACATCACCATCCATTAGATGCCTTTCAACTAGGAATCCAACTTCTAATTGATCAGCAATTATTGAACGATCTTCAACAAAATCAAGTCTAATCTTTACACCATCTGGACGTGTAATGTAATTAACTCCTGGAAATTTAGTTGGACCATTAATAACTAATTTTTTTAGTTTTTCAATATTCCATTCTGTGACAATTTCAGGAATAGTAAGTTTAGTAGCCACTGCTTCAGGAACGCCAACTTCAGACAAGTCAAGATTAGGATCAGGAGAGATTACAGTACGGCTAGAAAAATCAACACGTTTTCCGGAAAGTGAACCTCTAAATCTACCTTCTTTACCTTTAAGTCTCTGCGTTAATGTTTTTAGTGGTCTTCCTGATCTATGATGAGCCTGTGGAATTCCAGAAACTTCATTATCAAAATAAGTTGTAACATGATACTGTAGCAAGTCAACTAAATCCTGAACAATTAAAGGTGGTGTACCAGCTTCTTTACTCTCCTTAAGACGTTGATTAACTCTTATTATATCAACAAGTTTGTGTGTAAGATCATCTTCTGATCTAATTCCAGTTTCCAAGATAATTGATGGTCTAACGGTAACCGGAGGAACAGGGAGAGCTTGTAAAATAAACCATTCTGGTCTTGCAGTTTTTGGGTCATATCCTAATAATCGCAAATCATCATCAGTAACTTGTGATAATCTCTCTCTAATTGTAATTGGTAATAATCTATTCTCACCAATTTCTGTTTTTTCAATGAAGATTGTTGGTTTTGTGAAAATTAGCTCATATTGGGATTTACCACAATGTGGACAATCTTTTTGTTTTTTTGCTTTGTCCTGAATTTGTTCAGGAATACGTTTTTGTGAAATTACTGTATATGAAGCCTTACGTTTCTTAATTGTAGAAAATTCCTGAATATCTTGTGGAGCAAGTTTAATTCTACCACAAGATCTGCATGTAGACTGTAATAATTTGTATATGTTATCAACAAATGCTATATGAAGAACTGGTTCCGCAAGTTCAATATGACCAAAATGTCCTGGACTTCTTGCAGCAGTATTTCCATCAGTTACACATTTCTGCCCAGGTTCTAGAACTCCTAATCTACCATCCATTAATCCACCTTGTACAGCCATTCCATCTTCATCATATGTTTCAGGTTGTGTAATTTCAACAACAGAATATTTTCTAATTTCTTGTGGAGACCAAACAGAAAAAATAATTCCATCTATAATTTTAGCACTAGTAAGCGACATTATACTCTCTCCTTTAGTTTTAATCTAGGTGCAATGTTTAAGCTAAGAATTTCTTGTAAAAGCAATTTAAACGCATATGCAACAGATACAGATGATATTGGTGCATTGTCACCACATTGAGCACAAACAAATTTTCTTTTTCTTGCATCATGAAAACCTGTTAAACCACATTTTTCACAAACTAAAATTTCAGTTTTATCAGATTCATCCAATAATCTATCTTTTAGTAACATCGATGCACCATAAGCAATCAAGCAATCACGTTCCATTTCACCAAATCTCAAACCACCACCACGTGCTCTTCCTTCAGTAGGTTGTTTTGTAAGCATCTGAACTTGACCTCGTGCCCTTGCATGAATTTTATCTGCTACCATATGATGAAGTTTTTGATAGTAAACAACTCCGATAAAAACATCAACTAAAAATGATTTACCGGTTCTACCATCATACATCTTCTCTTTTCCAGAATACTTGAATCCAGATTTATCTAGAATACTTTTTACAACATCCATCTTTTCACCTACGAATGCAGAACCATCAAATTGTTTACCTCTTACTGCGGCAGCTTTTCCAGTTACTGATTCCATCAACATTCCAACTGTCATTCTAGATGGAAATGCATGTGGATTAATCAATACGTCTGGAGTAATACCTTGTTCAGTATATGGAAGATCTTCATCTTTTGCCAAAATTCCAAGAACACCTTTTTGTCCATGTCTAGATGCAAATTTATCTCCAATCTCAGGAACTCTCATATCTCTTACTCTAACCTTATACATTTTTCCACCTTCATGTGATTGTGTCATTACAACAGTATCAACAACACCAGTCTCTGATGGACGTACACCTATTGACGTATCTCTACGATATGGGCCACTTGATTCAAATTCTTTGTATTCCTCCATAAATCTAGGTGGACTAGTTTTTCCAATCAAAATATCGCCGCCTGTAACTGGTGATTCAGTAGCAACAATTCCATCTTCCTCTAGAAGTCTATAAGATTTTTCACCTTTGTATCCTCTAATGTTATCATCTGCATTTGGAATTTCAAAACTATCTCTCATTCCTCCGGGATATTGCTTTGCTTCAGCATCATAAATTCTATAGAAAAATGTTCTTCCTAGTCCTCTTTGTACAGATGATCTACTTAATACAATAGCATCTTCAATGTTATAACCATCAAATGGTAGAACAGCAACAACACAATTTTGTCCTGCTGGTCTTTCTTCCATTCCTAATAGATTTAGTGATTTAGTAGTTACAATTGGAGTCTGAGGATACAACATGAAATGCTGACGTACATAGGTACTAGTATTCATCATAGGAGTTGAGAATCCTAAACTTTGTTTTGCCATTGCAGATTCATATGTATTTCTTGGAGATTGATTATGTTCTGGATATGGTATAATAGATGCACTAGCACCTAAAATTGCAGAAGGAAATATTTCTACATGTGTGAATTTTTTAGTTTTAGTTGCATCAAATGTAACATAGCAATTTTCTTCTTCATTTGCATCAATTAATTCAATAATTCCCATTCGAATCAAATCATTCCAAGAAATTAGTTTCTTGGAAATTTTATCAATAAATTCATCTGTTAAAAGAGATTTATTATTTGCAATTATTATTAATGGTCGAAGAACTCTACCTGCATTACAATTTACATATAATCTAGCTGTAGCACCTTCCTGATCTGGTTCATATATTGAAACTCCAACATGAGGATGAAGTTTAGCAGTTCGTCGTAGATCACGCAGTACTTCAGTTAATTTTTTACCATTTTTATGAAATCCAATAAGTTTTCCATCTACAAAAATTCTGGTACCATCTTTTTTCATATCATTAGTTGCAGTGATTAAATCATTAACTCCAGAATTATATAATATTTCAACTACATCCTCAGAAGGAACATTTTGAGAAATAATTGCAGATAATGCAAGATTTTTTACTAAACCACAATTAGAGCCTTCAGGCGTTTCAGCAGGACAAATTCTTCCAAAATGTGTAGAATGCAGATCTCTTGCCTCAAAATTAGGTTGTGTACGACTTAATGGTGATTGAACTCGTCTTAAATGACTAATAGTAGAAAGATAATTTGTTCTATCTAATAATTGTGTGACACCAACTCTTCCACGTCCCCAATTTCCAGTTGCAATGGCATTATTCAATTTATCAGAAATAATTCCAGGTCTAATTGCAGCAGCAACTGCATTAAGTCCACGTTTTTGCCCTGAACGCTCTAATTGATATTTCATATCCCTGACAAGATTTCTAAATGCAGTTCTAAACAGATCTGCTAACATCTGTCCTGCAAATTTTATTACTTTATTTCCATAATGGTCTTTATCATCTGGTTCAATTAATTTAAGTTTTAATTCAATTAATTTACAAGCAGCCTCACCCAAGAAAAATGCCTTTTCTTTTCTATTTTCAGGATGTTTTCCTAAATGAGGTAATAGACCCCAATCAAGTAAAGTTTCAGCTCTTTTAATTTGAAATTCTTCTAACATGCCAGGTGCAATTCTCTTACTAATGTATACCACTGCTTCTTTTGGTGTTCGAACATCCCCAGCCTTTTCAAATGAACCTTCTAATTCATTTTGAATGATATCAACTAAAGAAACTACACTTGCAATTTCTTTATCTGCTTCTAAACCAAGTGCACGTATTAATGTCACAACTGGTATATCAACAGGTGAACCAGGAATTTTTGCAACAATTAATCCATCTTCTTTCATTATAAGTTCAAGTTTTGCACGATACCCAACAATAGATGAATAAACTTTTGCTTTATGTACTATTTTTCCACCAATTTTTTCTGCATCAACAATTATTTTATTATAAGAAAGATCTTCTAGACCAACTATTACTCTTTCAGAACCATTTATGATGAAATATCCACCTGGATCTTTTGGATCTTCACCATGTTCAATTAATTTTTGATTAGCAAAGCTATGAAGAACACATCCATGTGATTTTACCATTATAGGCATGTCTCCAATGTGGACAAATCTAGATTCTAAAACTTTTCCATCTTCTATTACACTTGCTTCCATCATTATTGGTGCTGCGTATGAAATATTTCGAAGTCTTGCTTCTGCAGGAGTAACATGAGTTATTGATCCATCTAATTCCATCATTCTTGGTTGTTGCAGTTTAATTTTTCCAAGTTGAATTTTATATGGATATTCAGCGTTTTCAATATCAATGTGGTTAACTTCATGAATTATACTTTGTAATCCATCATCTACAAATTCATCAAATGAATTGAGATGTTGTCTTGCAATACCTTCGTTTTTTAAAATATTTTGAATTACTGACCAATTTTTATTTTCTGATTTCATTATACTTCCACCACATATCGATAATAGTAACTTACGCCAGCTGTTCCACTTTTTCTAGTAATTCTTATCATATCACCAGGTTTTACACCAAGTCCTAAAATTGCAGGATCAGTAACGAAAATGAATGGTAATTCAGTTGGATTACAATTAAAATCTTTTAATACTTTTTCAGCATCTTTTATTGTCAAAATTTCATGTTTTGGAACATATACATGCTCTGGTACAAGAGTCGGAATTTTTTTAGTTGCCATAAATCTCATCTCCATGCATAACACTAGTTATTAGAAAAAGCAATAGCAACAAACTAAACAAAAGTCTCTGTGAGGTCAATATATATTTAATTAGATATTTTTCAAAAAAAATCAAAAACTATCTGAGTAATCTGTTTTTTTTATTCTACTCTTGTTAAATATGACAAAATATGCCAAAAATTATTGAAATTAAAGATTAAAACAATATTTTTGATTATGACTATTGCAATTTTTCCATTATTTGTGAATCAAGGTTTTGCTGATTTTCATGCAGAGGAAAGTGGAATTACATTGGACATATCAACTGACAAAGAAGCATATAATCCAGGAGAAACAATTACGGTTTCTGGGAATGTCAATCCCCAAATTCCTGGAACTGATGTAATTTTACAAATTGTTTCACCAAGAAATAATATTGTACATTTAGACCAACTTGATGTTAATTCAAATGGTGAATTTATTGGAGAAATTGAAACCGATTTTGGAGGACTATGGAAAAATTCAGGAACTTATGAACTTAAAGCATTTTACTGGAATGATGTAAGAGTTGATATACAATTTGATTATGGAATGACTTCTGTTGGTATGCAAGAAAGATCATTAGATGGAGATGAATCTGTTCAAACTGAAGAATCAACGGAAATTGTTAGTGTTGAAGAAAGAGGAGATATGTCATTAGATGTTCAAGGTATTAATGTCAATTATACAATTAATGGCGGAAAAATTATTTCAATTATACCGGATCTAGATGAAACATCACTAATCATTACAATGGAAACTACAAGTGACGGTGAATTAATAATTACATTACCAAAAGATGTGATTGATGGAATATTTTTTGTCTTAGTTGATGGAGAAGAAACGATGTATACTGAAGAAGGAAATGACAATTACTCCACATTAATAATCCCATTCTATAATGGAACAGAAGAAATTGAAATAATTGGTACATTTGTAATTCCAGAATTTGGTACAATAGCAGCATTGATTCTTGTAGTAGCAATTGTTTCAATAATTGCAATAACTTCTAAATCAAGACTCAGTATTATGCCAAAATTTTAAGAAATTGTTTAAATCATAGAATATACATAAATATAGAATAATTTTGAAAATAAATAAGATGAACGTTAAATCTATAGTACTACTTTTGGCAGTTTTGTCAATTGGTAGTATGAGCATCGCTTCACAAGCATTTGCAGATCATCATGGCGAAGCCGAGTACATGGTTATGCCAATTGATATCTCAACTGACAGTGATACATATGATCATGATTCAACAATTGAAATTTCTGGTCATGTAAGTACCATAAGATCTGGTGCTGCAGTAGCTATTGTAGTATCTGGACCAATGGGAATTGCTTCAGTTGATCAAGTCAATGTAGACAGTAATGGTGACTTTTCAGCAACAGTTGAAACTGGAAGTAGCTTGATGAAATACGATGGTGAATACAAAATCAAAGCAACATACGGAGACAAGAGCATTAACGATACAGTTATTGTAACACTTGAAGGTGGAATCACAGTTGGCTCAATGTCAGGTGATGATGACCATCATGAAGCAGAACACCATGAAGCTTATGATCTTACAGATGATGTAAGAACAAGCATAACTGGAGGTAGTGTGGAAAGTGTAACTGCAGGTAATAATTCAGTAGTTATAGCAATTCATAATGCTGAAGATGGTGGAGAATTAACATTAACAGTAGCAAGTGATGTACTTGCACCATTTGATGATGGTACTTACTTTGTTCTAGTTGATGGAGAAGAAAGTGATGATGCATCACAGAGTGGTAATATGGTAACAATTCCTTTTGATGCTGGTGTAGAATCAGTTGAAGTAATTGGTACACATGTAATTCCAGAATTTGGTACAATAACAGCATTGATTCTTGTAGTAGCAATTGTTTCAATAATTGCAATAACTGCAAAATCAAGACTCAGTATTATGCCAAAACTCTAAAATCTCGTCTTTTTCCCTTTTTTTATTTTTAGTTATGAGTAAGAGAAATATACGATTCCAACAAAGTTTTCTAATGAACAAAGTCATTTTTTTCACAGTATTGATTTTATCAATTTCTATAGTTCCTGCTTTTGGACAAGAAATTATTGGTCAGAGAATTACTTTATCTACAGATAATACAGCATATCAACAAGGAGATATAATTACAGTTTCAGGTACTATCGAAAAAGTTTTACCTGATACACCAGTAATTTTACAAATATTTTTTGTAAAAACACAAGTTGATGTAGCACAAATCGATGTTTCGAAAAATGGAAAGTTTTCAACAACATTTGTTGCAGATGGTCCAATGTGGAGCCAAGATGGAGTAGGAATAATAAGACTTGGATATGGTAGCACTATTTCAGAAACATCTTTTGAATTTTTCAAGACAGCACGCGATGACGTATTCATATCAAATTTTGAAGTAAATATTCCAAATTCAGGTACATTTGATATTCCATTTACCATGAAAGGAGGAACTGTAGAATCAATATCAATAAATCAAAATAATCTAGGATTAGATATAAGACTCAATACTTCATCAGATGGATATATCAAATTACAAATTGATCGAGATGATCTAGATTCATTAAAGAATAATGGAAGTGATGAGGAATTCATAGTATTAATATTTAATTCAAAAAATGTAGATCCAATTCAAACTGAATTTAGAGAACTTGAAGTAACGGATCAATTTCGTACTATAGAGATTCCATTTCAAAATGGTGATACAGATATACAAATTATTGGTACACATGTAATTCCAGAATTTGGTACAATAGCAGCATTGGTTCTTCTAGTAGCAATTGTTTCAATAATTGCAATAACTGCAAAATCAAGACTCGGTATGAATTTTAGATATTAAAATTATTTAGTGATTTATCTTTCCAGAGATATAACCATCATAATCTACTTCAACAGAAGAAAACCCAAGCATCTGTAATTTTTCTGAAATCTCTTGAATCTTTTGATTATCTCTAAGTAATGGAATCTTATCAACTTCAACTTCAATTTTTGCAATTCCATTTAGATCTCTTACTCGAACTTGTTTTACATCTATACTCTGTTTGACCATTATTTCACCCATTTCAACTCTTGCTAGTTTTTCAGCAGTTACTCTTTGACCCCAAGGAATACGAGATGCTAAACATGAATTTGATGGTCTATCATAAACTGTCAAACCAATAACGTTAGCTTGTTTACGTATATCCTGTTTTGTGAAATTTGTTTCTAGTAATGGACTTTTAATTCCATTTTTATGTAATGCATCAATTCCAGGTCTGTAATCACCAAGATCATCTACATGAGTGCCATCAACAATAACATCACATCCAAGTTGTTTTGATGTTGAAAGTAATTTATCAGATAATTCATCACGACAGTAAAAACATCGATTTTTATCATTTCTTACAAAGTTTTCATTTTGTAATTCGTCATAACTAATTATTATATGTCTAATACCAATTTCCCTAGTAATTTTTTTTGCAGAATCTAATTCATCCTGTGCTAATGTTTTATAATCAGCAGTAACAGCAATTGCATTTTTTCCAATTTTCTCAAATGCAGTATATGCAACTAAAGCACTATCAACCCCTCCAGATAATGATACTAGAACACTATTTTTGTCACTAAACCAATTAAGTAAATCCTGATACTTTTTCATTTTCTTACTTTATTGATTTTTTCTCTAAGTAATTCTTCAGTCTGATTAAATGACATATTTAATGAATTTGATGCAGATTTTATATCTTCAAATTCAATCTTAAAATGTGAATCCCCATTAACTATTTTATAATGAACTGGGAATTTATGCCCATCAATTTCTACTGTATCTTGTTCAATTGTTCTAGGAACAACATATCTTTCTGAATTTCGAATTCTGACACCAAGAGTTTTAGTTTCAGCAACTAACAATTCCAAAATAGAATTCATTGATTCTGAATCACAAATTACAGATATCAACTGAGTTGGTCTACCTTTTTTTGTAATACCAGAAGTAATAGTTACATCTTTTGCGCCATTTGACATGATTTTTTCAATCATATTTCCTAAAACTTCTCCAGATACATCATCTACATTAGTCTCTAGAATTTGAACCGTATCTTTAACTAGATTCATTTTGGTTTTTCCATTTACAATTTTTAGGACATTAGCAAACTCGCCAAAATCTTTTGATCCCGCTCCATACCCTACAGAATTTATCTTGATTGGTGGATAAAATTCAGAACATGTTTTTGCTAAATTAACTAAAATACTTGCTCCAGTAGGTGTAGTTAACTCATCTGTAATAGTTCCACCCTGAATAACTATTTCAGAATTTTTGAAAATTTCTAAAATTGCATATGCAGGATTTGATGTTTTTCCATGTGAAAATGTTACACTACCACCACCAATTGCAACTGGTAAGCAAATTATTTCATCGTTAAACAGATTCAAATCATCTAAAGCAATTGCTGTACCAAGAATATCAATTACTGTATCAATACTTGCTGCCTCATGGAAATGAATCGATGATTCTGGTTCTCCATGAACTTTAGATTCTGCAGAAATGAGAGTGTTAATTGAATTTGTTACAAAATTCAAACCAGATTTAGATAATCCAATTTTTTTTGATGATTCTATAATACAATTCTTCACATCTGTAGCCTTTCTTTCATGAACATTTTCATCGATTTCTAAAATTAACTGAGTTGCATCTTTTCCATTTTTTTGTACAGATACAAAATCAATGTTTATAATCTTAGAATTATCTAAAAATGATTCTGCAGTGTAAATACCCTCAATAATTTTTGATTTATTTGCTCCAAGATTTACTAATGATGATAATATCATATCTCCTGAAATTCCGGCAATTTGTGGATCAATAATTAGGACCATAAATTATGAATACTAAAAATATATAAAAATCTGTTTAAAATTCAAATAAGATTTAATTAATCAGAATCTTGAGCGCATATATGATTACAATTATTGGAGCAGGTAAAGTAGGTGGAGACGCAGCACTGTTTTCTGCACTAAAGCAATTAGATGATGAGATACTTCTATTAGATATCGCAGAAGGACTTCCACAAGGTGAAGCAATGGATATCAATCATATGCTATCTGAGCAAGGCATTGACGTTGAAATTAAGGGGTCTAATAATTATGAAGATATGAAAGGTTCAAACATTGTAGTGGTTGTTGCAGGTGCTGGACGAAAGCCTGGAATGACAAGAATGGATTTACTGAAAATTAATGCAGGAGTTGTAAAAGATGTAGTTGGAAATATCAAAAAATATGCTGATGATTCACTTATCATTCCTGTAACTAATCCATTAGATCCAATGGCATACATTACTTTCAAAACTTCTGGTTTTGAAAAAAATAGAGTTTTTGGAATGGGTGGAATGCTGGATTTATCAAGATTCAAACAATTCATTCATGAAGAAACTAATTCTTCACGAAAAGAAATTGATGCATTAGTAATTGGTGAACATGGAGAAAACATGCTTCCATTAACTAGACTAGCAAAAATATCTGGAAAGCCTTTACCAGAAATTCTTTCTCAAGAAAAACTTGATAATATTTTTACATTAACAAAAAATGTTGCAGCTGAGGTCATCAAACTAAAGGGTGCTACAGTTCATGCACCTGGAAACGCAATTTCATCTATGATTGATAATATTGTTAATGATAAAAAACAAGTAATGCCAGTTTCGACATATTTAGATGGAGAATATGGTTATTCTGATGTTTCAATTGGAGTACCTGTAATACTTGGTAAAAATGGAGTAGAAAAAATTCTTGAACTTGAATTAAATGATAATGAAAAAAAATGGTTTGGAAATGGTGTTAAAAGTATTAAAGACGCAATTTCAGGCATAAATGTATAAACAGTTTTTAAATTTACTACACATTAAGAAAAGAATTGGATATTTCAGAAATATTAGAAGCAGTAAATCAAGGTAAAATTACAGTAAGTAAAGCTAAAAAGCTTTTGGAATTATATTCAATTGAAGAAGTAGAAAATTTTGCAAAAATTGACATTAATCGTAAAATGAGAAAAGGTATACCAGAAGTAATTTTTGCAGAGGGAAAACAGTTACTAGAAATAAAAAAAATTATTTCAAAAGTATTAAAAAAATCAGATAGTATCTTAGTTTCAAGAATTCAGAAAAAAGATTATTCTAAAGTAATAGATTTTTCTAAAAAAAATAATTATAAAATAAAAAAAGGGAAAAATACAACAACAGTCTTGATTTTTAGAAAATCTATTAAAAAAACTGGAGGAAAAATTGGCATCATTACTGCTGGAACATCAGATATTGGAATTGCAGAAGAAGCCAAACTTATGTGTGAATCAATGAATTGTAAATGCATTACAAGTTATGATATTGGAATTGCAGGATTACACAGAACATTTCCTGTATTGAAAGAATTTGTCAAATCAGATGTGGATGTTGTTATTGTAGCAGCTGGAATGGAAGGTGCATTAGCTTCAGTTGTAGCATCTATGGTAAATGTTCCCGTGATAGGAGTACCAACATCTGTTGGTTATGGATATGGTGAAAAAGGAATAGCTGCATTAGCATCAATGCTTCAAAGTTGTTCATTAGGCCTTTCAGTTGTTAACATAGATAATGGAATAGGTGCAGGTGCAGTAGCTGCAAAAATAGCCAATCAAAACTCAAAAAAATAATTTTTTAGTACCCAATCGTTGGGATTCTCGAAATCATATATATCATACAAAAAGGTGGAAGTTAACATTGAATGGAAAAAGAATTGTTCTTACTGCTGATAGAAGTTTGATGACAAATTATAGAGGAAATTTTCTTTATGGATTTATCGCATGTGGTCCATATGAAGTCTTACCTGAATGGGTTTTTGATAAAGTGTTTTGTCCACCAGTAGAAACTGATCCTATTACAGGAGAAGCAAAAGTTGCACAAGTGGGTTTAAGACGTGTAGAGGCTGCTTTACATCAAGGTTACAAAAAAGAAGAAGTATTTGTTGCAAATCCAGATTATTTAGCAAAATCAATTGGTCCAGATACTAAAGTAGTTGGAATTAATGTTATGGATCCACTTGGAATGGCACCAGTTACAACTACAATGTCGCCAGAAAAATTATCATATGTTGCAATGAAATTTAAAAAAATGTGCGCTGATATTATTCAGCTTAAGAAAAAATATGATTTCAAAGTTGCAGTTGGCGGAAATGGAGCATGGGAATTAGCAAAATCTGATAGAATGAAAGTTCATGGGATAGATACGGTTGTTGTTGGTGAAGCCGATGAACTTGCACTAGATTTATTTCATGAATTAGAATCAGGCGAAGCGCCAGAAATGATGCATTGTTTTGTAAAAAATATAGAAAATATTCCAGAAATTACTGGTCCTACTGTAAACTCACTAATTGAAGCAATGAGAGGTTGTGGACGAGGATGTGATTTTTGTGATGTCAATAAGCGCTCTAAAAAAGACCTTCCAGTTGAAAGATTAGTTAGAGAAGCACAGATGAATCTTGATTATGGATTTGATTCTGTTTGGTTACATTCCGATGAAATGTTACTTTATGGATGTGAAAGTAGAGACTTTCAACCAAATTATGATGCAATTACGGAACTTTGGAAGGCTTTGAAAAATCTTGGTGCAAATTTTATTGGAACTACTCATATGACTTTCTCTGCAATAGCTGCTGATCCTAAACTATTACATGATATATCAGAAATCAATGGAATGCATAACAATGGAAGATGGTTGTCAACTAATTTGGGAATTGAGACAGTAGCGCCTAGTATGGTAAAAAAGCATCTTGGAGTAAAAACAAAACCATTTTCAGTTGATGAATGGGGTTGGGTTGTAAGAGAGGGAGCAAAAATAATGAATGAAAATCATTGGTTCCCAGCAGCTACAATCATAATTGGATGGCCTGATGAAACTCCTGATGAAACTCAATATACTATTGATATGATGCAAGACTTTAGAGCCACGAACTTTAGAGGTTTAGTTGCACCATTACTATATCAAGATTTTAGTGAAAAAAACTCGATGCATTTTGGAAATTTGAATGAAGCGCAATTCACGCTATTTTGGAAATGCTGGGAAAATAATTTACGTGTAATTAACGACATTATTCCAATAATTCTTAGAAATAAGACATATGGGCCACCAATGAAAATTTTCATGTATGGACTTCTAAAGGCAGGGACGTGGGCAATTATGAGATATCTTAGAGGTTTATGTAAGGATTTGTTTAATGGTAGATTACCTGAAGATATTGTTGAAAAATATGCAAGAAGTAGATCTGTTGCTGCTCCAGATTATACACGATAAAAATTAAATCTGTTCTATTGCTTTATCTGCAATTGTATTTCTTTTTGGTGTCATTGAAATAAAATAATGTTTATCTGCACGTTCAACTGATTCAACTTTTTTTATGCTTCTTGAAGTGACATCAAATTCATAAATTCCATTTTCTTGTTCTCCTTTTGTATATATCATCAGATATGTGTCACCACCAATTGGACTCAATGGAATAAATGAACAAATATATCCTTTGTATGAATTAATTGGCATTACATTTTTCATTGGAGATGAAACAGATGAAAGATACATTAAAAGATCTTCTATATTTTCAAATTCTTCATATTCAACATTCATGATAATGATGATATTTTAGAATATAATAACTTAAAGATTATTTTATTCTCTTCTTGAGTGCAACTATCACAACTGCTGGGGCTACAAAGTACATTCCAATGTTTAGCATTATAATTCCAATTCCATAGCCAAGCATTTCTTGCTCGGTGTCAATGTCAACATAGTTGAGTATGGTAAGTGATGTTAGCAATGGTGTCAATCCAACCTTGACTGCTTCTTTGAAAACTGGATTTTCTCTTTCATAGTCAGCTACTGCTGGGCTGAATGAATAGTAGAATTGGTTGAATGCTGACATGAATGATACGCCTGACTGTGTTTGGAGTACTGTATTGTCACGAATTTCTCTCAAGAACTGTACTTGTGGTGCCATTTCTGAACCATATGCTGCAGTTGCAATTAGACAGCCGCCGCCTTTTTCATTTTGTTCAACAACACACATTCCATCCTTAAGTACAGTACCTTCACCACACAATGGTTCTGGTTCTGGTTCTGGTTCTGGTTCTACAACTGGTTCTGGAATTGGTTCTACAACTGGTTCTGGAATTGGTTCTACAACTGGTTCTGGAATTGGTTCTGGTGTGGTTGTAGCTACAGAACTACCAATTCCTCCACTATAAGTAAAAATTGTTTGTGCTTGATTTTTGTTATAAAATACTGTAATTGTATATTCACCAGCTGTACTCATTTGTCCACCTGGAATTATACTACTTGAAAAATCTCCATCCCTGTCAATATCTACTTGCATAATTGCAACAAGTGAACCATCCTGTTTTTGTACTTTGATAACTACAGGTACTTTAAACTCAGAAATTACAGATTCTTTAACATGACCTGTAACTCCTATAATACCAGTTTCACCATATGCTGGAAAATCAGTTTCTACTGAAATTGGTGGTACATTGCTCTGAGCACTAGCTGCACCAGTTAATCCATATGAAACAATTGATATGGCAAGTAACAAAATTGCAAATGTTCCAGTTAATTGCATTATCATAAATGCAATATTACACCTATTTATTATTTAATGATAAAAAAATTGACAAAACTAAGACAAATTTTATTATAATTTTAAATGAGAATACTGGTCAAATACATCACAATTAACCCTAATCCAATACCAAGGATGATTGATGTGTTAGAAAGGGTATTTTCGTTCTCTTCTCGCATATACTGAATAATTGATACAACAACTTGAAAAATTGCACCTGCCCCTATTGACAAAAATACTACAGTTGCAAAAGGCGAATAAGAAAATCCTCCTATCCATGTACCAAAAATTGCTGGAGTTCCTGCAATAAGTCCAAGACAAACTAATCTCAAAACCATGGCTTTTGTTCTTGCCATTGGAGCAGCAATTGCAAATCCTTCTGTGGTATTATGAATAGCAAAACCCACAATTAGGAAAGTACTCAGTGCAACCTGCCCAAATGCTATAGCAGCACCTACAGCCAAACCTTCACCAAAATTATGAAATCCTATTCCTACCGCAATCATCAAAGAAATTGCTAGTGGTTTTGAAATTTTGGAAAACTGTGATTTTTTGATTAAACTGTTTCCTATAGAAAATAGAATTAAAAATGATAATATGACTACAGTCATAATTAGTAATTGACCATTAAAAATGTCTGAGAGATGGCGCTGAGAAATCTCTGATGCTTCTTCAATCGCATCAAAGGCTAAAAAGAGAAGTAATCCAACTGTAAAAGCAAGGAAAAATTTGTATTTTGAACTTCCAAGTTTTTGAATAAATGAAAACCATAAAAGTCCAATCATTATTGGTACTATACCAATTAGAAATCCAATTAATCCTAGATAACCAATAAGTTCTATATTTGCTTCTAGTTTAAGTGATGCTGCATCAACAGATTTTTCAAACCGTGTTCCATCATCAATTGTTAGACCAATATTATATGGCTGACCTTCATTCCAATCATAAGGAATTCTAACCAATGCTGTTTCAAATTTTGTTAGATGATTATCAGGTTCTATTGCTGCAGGTTGTATTCTATCATTAATATCAGCTACTACAATATTGACATCAATAGGTCCAGTATTTCTAACTATTACTTGTATCTCGTTATCAACAAAATTAATTTGTTCTATATGAATTTCAGGTAAGACTAAACCAAATTCAAGAAAATTTGTACCTGGACCCATCAAAAAAGCAATTACAATTGCTAAAAGTATTAATGGTCCAATAGCACTTAGTGCAATTTTATAATTTGAAAACTCTGCCATAATTAATTTTCATCACTGTAATTTTTTTCAGAATCTTTAGCTAAGAAAGAACCAACCCAGCCTTTTTCTGAAAATTCTGTGTTATGTGCATGAAACATGTAGAGTCCAGGATATTTGTATTCAAATTCAAGAATTTCTCTTTCACCTTGTGACATTGTTAGCATATCATTGAAACCTGATGGAACTGTATCAGTTCCTGCAGGATAGTGATGGAAAAGTGTTCCATGCAGGTGAAAATTATTTACTGGATCAAATTCTAAAATATTTACTACATACGCACGAATTAATTCATTTGTTGTAATTTCTATTGGATGATGTTGATAATAAAATGGAACTGTATTTGCACCATAAAAATTGTTTTCTCCATCAAAGTCTGTATCTAGTCCATTTAGAATGAATACTAATTCATCTGCAGGGGCTCTTCCTTCCTTTGGATCTATTATGTATGCACCATAAAGTCCATGGGCAATGTGCTCTTCAACAGGATGAACATGACAATGATACAAATGTAAACCTACAGGCTCAGCAAGAAATTCATAAGTGAATTTTCCACCAGGTCCTACATTTTCAAAAACACCATCCATTTCGGCTTTATGAATTCCATGAAAATGCATTGTATGAGATTTTGAGCCTTCGTTTGAGAAATGTACTCTTACAAGATCACCTTCTGTAGCACGAATTGTTGGACCAGGTACACTTCCATTAAAAGTCCAGACGTTGTAATACACACCTGGTGAGACTTCCATCACCTGATCATCTCGTGCAGTAATAGTAAATTCTCGCAGTATAGTACCATCTTTTAATTCGGAAACAGTTCCATAATCAAAGTCTCGTAAATAAGACTCTGGATCAAATTCCAATGTTTCCCCAGTATATCCAATTGGATCAATTACATCACCTGTAGTTTGTATAGCAAGACCAGTGTGTGTAAGAAATGTTTTTGGTTCTACTGCAGCATCACTTACTGCTGGAATAACAAAGTATAATGTTGAAACTGAAACTACTACTATCAATATCATAAGCATTTTTTTAGACTGAGTATTTTTTTCCAATAAAAATCATTCCAAACTACGATATTTAAAATTTAGCCTTGGCTAAATTTTTTAGCCATGACTAACTTTGATCTCATATACAAAAAATGGACGGTCATAGTTCTTTAAACAAATTTAACTCTGAATTCTGATAACAATTTATGACAAATAAGATAAAATTTTTGGTAATTGTTAGTGCATTAATTGGAATTGGAGCAGCATTATTATTTTTTGGTTCTCAATCAATTACTGCAGATATAGTAATTGAAGAGGGACAAATAGATGAAACTAATACGGTTCGAATTGATGTCTTTTTAGATCCAACAATAGATATGAAATCTGAGATTCCCAATACTGAAGCAGTCTTTGCTGTACAAACATTAGAGGAAAATCAACAAAGTATTTCAGCGACAGTTTTTGACCCTTCTGGAACACCAATAGTTGAAAGTACAATCAATCAAGCAAATTATGAAGAAGTCTTTGAGATACTGGAAATTGGTACCTACACATTAGTAATTGAAACAGACAGTGATGAAATGATTAATGTTGTAGGAGGAATTGGATTTGTTCCTGATAGATTATCATATGCTATTTCAACCGCAGGATTTTTCATTTTACTTTCAGGTATGATAGGTGTAATAGTGTTAGGAATACTTCTTGTCAGAGAAAGAAAGCAGAAAGCTAGTTAAGAAAACTATCCATTTTAGCAAGACCGTCTTCAACGTTTTTATAATTATGACCAGATTCCATTATCTCAGATAGTTTTTCAGTATCAACAGAATAATTGAGATCATCTGATGTTCCA
>Ga0114999_10000802_pt1 | contig 46083 bp, 42 predicted proteins | sample ArcticOcean_MG_C_3_FD_89820 | JGI IMG/M metagenome (GOLD analysis project Ga0114999, IMG submission 89820) | Marine microbial communities from western Arctic Ocean - ArcticOcean_MG_CB8_126 | ecosystem: Environmental > Aquatic > Marine > Oceanic | place: Arctic Ocean: Canada Basin | collected...
CAGCTGGGAGAGCGCCACGTTTACACCGTGGAAGTCGGCGGTTCGAACCCGTCACCGCCCACCAGCCGCCTGGAAATATCGTTATCCAGGTTGGTTCGTGCCATATCGCTTGACACTGTGAAACCCGTTGCAGTACACGGGTCCTTCGTCTTGGTTAGGGGGGTGTAGCTCAGTCTGGTTAGAGCGCCGGCCTGTCACGCCGGAGGTCGCGAGTTCGAGTCTCGTCACTCCCGCCACGACGAACCGATGATAGTTTCGAGAAATCTTCAAGGTCTAGGCGCTTAACGCGAATACGAGGTCAGTGGCTGGGTAGTCCAGCTAATCTCTACTTTTAATCGTATTTGTGCGTCATTATAATGCGAATGCGTTTGCGCAGGGGGCGGTGCACTGTTGTTGCGTCACTGGTGGCTGGGCGGACGCGTTTTTTTGTAGCGTACAACTCTATTGGTAATCACGGTCAGTGAAATGCAAGGTCTTATCGTCGAATATTTACCAATACTTGTATTTCTGGCGATTGCCGTTGTAATGGCGATCGCTATTGTTACCGCTTCTTATATTGCGGCGCACCAATACCCAGATACTGAAAAACTATCGCCTTACGAATGTGGCTTCGAGGCATTTGGCGATGCCCGACGACAGTTCGATGTTCGTTTCTATTTGGTGGCGCTTTTATTCATCATCTTTGATCTGGAAGTCGCGTTTCTGTTTCCCTGGGCGGTTGCGCTCGGGGACATTGGTGTTTTTGGCTTTTGGTCAATGATGACCTTTCTCTTCATTTTGACCATCGGGTTCATCTATGAATGGCGGAAAGGGGCTCTCGAATGGGAGTAATTACAGCACCGCAATCGCCTGAGCACGATCTTGATGCCCCGTTCGAGCGGATGTCGGAAGCACTAAACGATAAAGGGTTTCTGGTCACCAAGATCGACGATGTGGCGAATTGGGCGCGGACCGGGTCGCTGTGGTGGATGACCTTCGGTCTTGCCTGTTGTGCGGTGGAAATGATGCATGCGTCGATGCCGCGTTACGATCTGGATCGTTTCGGTGTCGTTCCGCGGGCGAGCCCCCGGCAGTCCGACCTCATGATCGTGGCTGGGACGCTCTGCAACAAGATGGCCCCGGCGTTACGCAAGGTTTACGACCAGATGGCCGAGCCCCGGTGGGTTATATCCATGGGAAGCTGTGCGAACGGCGGCGGGTACTACCACTATTCTTACTCCGTTGTTCGCGGCTGCGATCGCATCGTGCCGGTGGATATATATGTGCCTGGCTGCCCGCCAACTGCCGAGGCGCTGGTGTACGGAATATTGCAGCTGCAGAAGAAAATTCGCCGGACAGGAACCATCACCCGCTAGATCAAGCAGAACGGTCAGAAGCTCTCAAGCAGTTACGGGGAACATGGACGAAGCGCTTGCTGAACTCGCGGAGCACATCGCGAGTACTTTATCGACCGAAGTTGTCTCGACCGAAATCGAGTTCCATGAACTCATGGTGACGGTCGAGCGCGATTCGATTGTCAAGGTTCTGACGTTCCTGCGTGACGATACAAATTGCGGCTTTCGAGTCCTGATAGACATCGGCGGCGTCGACTGGCCACAACGGGAACAGCGCTTCGACGTCGTCTACAACCTGCTTTCCCTGACCCATAACCAGCGCGTGCGGGTTAAAATCCAAACCGATGAACGCCAAGCCGTGCCCACCGTCGCAGACGTTTTCAGCGCGGCAGGTTGGTACGAACGCGAAGCCTGGGATATGTACGGAATCATGTTCTCCGGGCACCCCGATCTTCGTCGATTGCTGACAGATTACGGTTTTGAAGGTCATCCTCTTCGTAAGGATTTTCCGCTGACGGGACATGTCGAGCTGCGTTACGACGATGAGCAGAAACGTGTCGTTTACGAACCGGTGAAGCTGACGCAGGAATTTAGAACGTTCGATTTTCTGAGTCCCTGGGAAGGCGCCAAATACATCCTTCCAGGCGACGAGAAGGCGGAAGGCGAGGGTTGATGGCTGAAGTTCAGATCAAGCCCTACACCATGAATTTCGGTCCGCAGCATCCGGCTGCGCACGGCGTATTGCGCCTGGTCATGGAGCTGGACGGCGAAATCGTTGAGCGCGTAGACCCGCATATTGGCCTCCTGCACCGCGGAACCGAAAAGCTGATTGAACACAAGACGTATTTGCAGGCGATTCCGTACTTCGATCGCCTCGATTACGTCTCAATGATGTGCCAGGAGCATGCATTCGTGCTGGCCATCGAGAAACTGCTCGGGCTTGAGGTCCCGCCGAGAGGCCAGTATGTGCGCGTGCTGTTCAGCGAAATCACGCGCGTTCTGAACCACCTGTTGAACGTTACAACGCAGGGAATGGACGTTGGCGCGATGACGCCAGTGCTCTGGGGTTTCGAGGAACGGGAAAAACTATTCGAATTCTATGAGCGCGTCTCAGGGGCGCGGATGCATGCCGCGTATTTCAGGGTCGGTGGCGTGCACCAAGATATGCCTGCCGGACTCGTCGAAGACATATCGGACTGGGTCGAGAAATTCCCCGCGGTTATCGATGATATTGAGCACCTGCTGACAGAAAACCGGATCTTCAAACAACGCAATGTGGACATCGGTGTCGTGACGGCCGAGCAAGCGATGGATTGGGGGTTCACGGGCGTGATGTTGCGGGGTTCGGACATCGCCTGGGATTTACGGAAAGCGCAACCGTATGAAGTCTATTCCTCGATGGACTTTGACATCCCCGTCGGCAAGAACGGGGATTGTTACGATCGGTATCTGTGCCGCGTCGAGGAGATGCGGCAAAGCGTGCGGATTATCAAGCAATGTCTCGAGAACATGCCGGACGGCCCTGTCACGGCAACAGATAACAAGGTCGTTCCACCCAAGCGCGCCGAGATGAAGTCCTCCATGGAGGCGCTCATCCACCATTTCAAGTTATACACGGAGGGCCATCACGTGCCGGTGGGCGAAACCTATACGGCCGTTGAGGCGCCGAAGGGGGAGTTTGGCGTCTATCTTGTTTCAGACGGGTCGAATTTCCCGTATCGATGCAAAATTCGTGCGCCCGGGTTCCCCCATCTGCAAGCGCTGGACTTCATGACCCGTGGTCATATGCTGGCTGACGCCGTCGCAATCATCGGGACTCTCGATATCGTGTTTGGCGAGATTGATCGATGAGTAGCACTCAGTCGGGCTTTGAATTTCCCCAATCGCTTCGGCCCCAAGCGGACAAGATCATTGCCAAATATCCGCAAGGAAGGCAGGCGAGCGCTGTCCTTCCGTTGCTCGACCTCGTGCAACGGCAGAACGGGGGCTGGATTACGACTGAAATGGTCACAGCCGTAGCTGAATACCTGGAAATGGCACCGATTCGGGTATACGAGGTCGCGACTTTTTACACAATGATCAACCTTGAGCCAGTGGGCGATACGGTCGTGGAGGTCTGTACCACGACGCCGTGCTGGCTGCGGGGATGCGATGGAATCGTTCAGGCGTGCGAGGAAACCCTGGGCATCAAACTTGGTGAATCGACCGAAGACGGACGGTTTACGCTGCGTGAAGTGGAATGTCTTGGAGCTTGCGTCAATGCTCCGATCGTCCGTATTGGCGATGACTATTACGAAGATCTGGATCCCGATCGCACCCGGGCCATTCTGGATTCGATTTCGCGGGGCGCCGCACCGCCACCTGGGTCACAAACAGGGCGTAAGACTTCTGCCCCAGCGAGTGGTCCGACTACATTGAGTGCAAGCGGTGGAGATACCTGATGCTCGACGACAAAGATCGCATTTTCACGAATTTGTACGGTATCCACGATTGGCGCCTTGCCGGCGCCAAAGCGCGAGGGGATTGGGACAATACCAAGGCGCTCCTCGACAAAGGACGCGACGAAATTGTCCAAGAGATGAAGGACTCTGGCTTGCGGGGACGGGGCGGCGCAGGCTTTCCGGCGGGATTGAAATGGTCCTTCATGCCGAAGGAATCGGATGGACGGCCCTCTTACCTTGTCGTCAATGCCGATGAAGGTGAGCCCGGCACGTGTAAGGACCGGGATATTCTTCGCCACGATCCGCACAAACTTGTTGAAGGATGCCTGGTCGCAGGTTTCGCGATGGGCGCTTGCGCCGCATACATCTACGCCCGCGGCGAATTCTACCGGGAAATTGAACACTTGCAGGCGACGATCGATGAAGCCTACGAAGCTGGGCTCATCGGTAAGAATGCCTGTGGCTCAGGATATGACTTCGATGTGTACGTACATCCTGGCGCGGGGGCCTATATTTGCGGTGAAGAGATGGCCCTCATCGAAAGTCTGGAGGGCAAGAAAGGGCAACCGAGGCTAAAGCCTCCATTTCCCGCGGCGGTCGGGGTCTGGGGTTGTCCGACGACCGTCAACAATGTCGAGACCATTGCAGTCGCACCGACAATTCTGCGCCGGGGGGCTTCGTGGTTTGCGGCGCTCGGGCGCCCGAATAACAGCGGGACCAAGATCTTTTGCATCTCAGGGCACGTCAACGAACCCTGCAATGTCGAAGAGGAGATGGGCATCCCGATGCGTGAGCTCATCGACAAGCACGCCGGCGGCGTGCGGGGGGGATGGGATAATCTACAGGCGGTGATTCCGGGGGGTGCCTCGGTGCCGATCCTGCCCAAGTCGATCTGCGACTCGGTTTTCATGGATTTTGACTCGCTGAAAGAGGTCAAATCCGGACTGGGAACCGCTGCGGTCATCGTCATGGACAAATCGACCGACGTCGTGAAGGCGATCGCTCGATTGTCGAAATTCTACATGCATGAAAGTTGCGGGCAGTGCACGCCCTGCCGGGAAGGAACGGGCTGGATGTCGCGCGTCATGGACCGGCTGGTTGATGGCAGGGCAGAGATTGCGGAAATCGATCTTCTCGAAGAGGTTACATACCAGATCGAAGGCCACACGATTTGCGCGCTTGGGGATGCGGCCGCGTGGCCTATTCAAGGATTGATACGTCATTTTCGACCGGAACTGGAGAGGCGGATTGTCGAGCACACGCTTGGCGACGAAGGCACTCTTACAGAGACGGCGGCTTAGGAGCGCCTGATGCCGACACTCACGATCGACGGAATCGAAATCGAGGTCGAAGCGGGTGCGACCGTCCTGCAGGCTTGTGAACAAGCCGGTAAGGAGGTGCCGCGGTTCTGCTACCATGATCGATTGAATATCGCGGGCAATTGCCGGATGTGTTTGGTGGAAATGGAACGATCCCCCAAACCCATTGCATCGTGTGCCATGCCGGTCGGCGACGGGATGGTCATTCACACCAACACGCCTCAGGTTCAAAAAGCGCGCGAAGGCGTCATGGAGTTCCTGCTCATCAACCATCCACTCGATTGCCCGATTTGCGATCAAGGTGGCGAGTGCGATTTGCAGGACCAGGCGATGGCCTATGGATTGGATCACTCCCGGTACCGGGAGAACAAGCGGGCCGTGATGGACAAGAATCTTGGTCCTCTTGTCAAGACGGTCATGACACGTTGCATCCATTGCACGCGGTGCATCCGGTTTGCTACGGAGATTGCCGGCGTTGAAGAGCTTGGCGCACTGGGTCGCGGCGAGCACATGGAAATCAGCAATTACGTTGAACAGGCACTTACATCGGAGTTGTCAGGAAATATCATCGATCTTTGTCCTGTCGGTGCGCTGACGTCGAAGCCATACGCATTCTCAGCTCGGTCGTGGGAACTCAACACGACGGAGACGATCGATGCGCACGATGCGGTGGGCAGCAATATTCGTGTTGATTCCCGGGGAAAGTCGGTGCTGCGCGTGCTTCCGCGGCTTCATGAGGACATCAACGAAGAATGGATCTCTGACAAAACGCGATTTGCAAATGATGGTCTCCGGCGCCAGCGCCTTGATCGGCCTTATGTCCGCCGAAACGGGCGGCTGGAGCCGTCGACTTGGGATGACGCTTTTTCCGCTGTAGCTGACCGGCTCGGGGCGACCAGCGGCGATCGTATTGCTGCAATCGCCGGTGATCAAGTTTGCGCCGAATCGATGATGGCCTTGAAGGACTTGATGGCGGCGCTTGAATCTCCGCACATCGATTGCCGTCAAGACGGCGCGAAGCTGGATGCCAGTGTACGGGCCTCGTATCTGTTCAACACGACAATCGCCGGTATTGAAGATGCGGATGCGTGCCTGTTGGTCGGTACCAACCCGCGATGGGAAGCGGCACTCGTCAATGCGAGATTACGCAAGCGGTACCTTGCCGGTGGATTCAGGATCTTCAGGATCGGCCCAGATGTCGATTTGACATTCCCGGTTGAAAATCTAGGAGCCGGGCCGGATACATTGGAGTCCGTCGCAAATGGGACGCACGAAGCGCTTGCCACCCTTTCTGCAGCCGAGCGACCAATGCTCATCCTAGGGCAGGGCGCATTGGCACGCTCAGATGGTGCAGCCGTATTGGGAACGGCGAGGAATATCGCCGAACAAAGCAATATGGCGCGAGACGATTGGAATGGCTTCAATGTGTTGCACACCGCGGCGGCACGCGTAGCAGGGCTCGACTTGGGATTGGTTCCCGGTGATGGCGGCCACGATGTGGCAGGCATCCTGGATGCCACAGCGAAGAATGATATCGATGTCGTCATCCTTATGGGCGCCGATGAGATCGATGTCAGAAAATTGGGCAACGCATTCGTCGTTTACCTGGGTCATCATGGTGATGCTGGCGCAAGCCGGGCGGATGTCGTGCTCCCGGGTGCGGCGTACGTCGAGAAGAACGCGACCTGGGTAAATACCGAAGGCCGGGTCCAATTGGGTCAGCGGGCGATATTCCCGCCGGGTGACGCCCGCGAGGACTGGTCAATAATCCGAGCGTTGTCGGACGTTGTCGGTCATACGCTGCCGTATGACGATTTGGCCGCTGTGAGAACGCGAATGGTGGCAGTCTCTGCCTCGTTCGGTACACCGGATCTTGTCGAAGCGGCACCGTGGGGGGAATTTGGTGCCGTAACCGCGCTGGACGCCGAACCGTTCGCAAGCCCGATCACGAACTTTTATATGACGGATGCGATCTGCAGAGCGTCCGAAACCATGGCTGCTTGCAGCGCGCAAATCCTTCACGGTGTGTCTGAGGCAACCAGCACTCATGGCTGAATTCACCGCCGCCTACGTTATTCCGCTGGCGATCATCGTCGGGCAGATATTGGCCATTGTCGTGCCGCTATTGGTGCTGGTCGCTATGTTGACGTGGTTCGAGCGCAAAGTGATGGCGGCGATGCAATTGCGGTTGGGACCGAACGTCGTCGGTCCATTTGGACTGCTGCAGCCGTTTGCGGACGGCTTGAAACTGTTTCTCAAAGAGACCGTCATTCCCTCGGGCGCGAACAAGGTGGTATTCGTCGCCGCGCCGATGGTGACGTTTGTACTCAGCATTATCGCCTGGGCCGTAATTCCCTTCGGAGAAGGGCTGGTGCTGTCAAATATAAACGTCGGCATCATGTACATATTTGCTGTGTCGTCACTGGGCGTTTACGGCATCGTCATGGCCGGGTGGGCTTCGAATTCACGATACGCCTTTCTAGGCGCGCTACGGTCTGCGGCCCAGATGGTCTCGTACGAAGTTTCGATGGGATTCATCATTATTACAGTGTTGCTCTGTGTTGGTTCCCTGAACCTGAGTGATATCGTTGAGGCGCAGAAGGACGTCTGGTTCGTGATTCCGCTGCTACCCATGGCGGTCATTTTTTTCGTGTCAGCCTTGGCCGAGACCAATCGCCATCCTTTTGATTTGCCGGAGGCCGAAGCAGAGCTGGTCGCAGGATACCAGGTCGAATATTCATCAATGACCTTTGCCCTGTTTTTCCTGGGCGAATACGCGAACATGATTTTGATGAGTGCGCTCACGGCCATCCTGTTTCTCGGCGGATGGCTGCCACCGTTTGACATCGTGCCGTTCACCTGGATCCCGGGTCCGATCTGGTTTGCACTTAAAATTGCGCTGCTGCTGTTTGTCTTTGTTTGGATCCGCGCGACGTTTCCGCGTTACCGCTATGACCAGTTGATGCGACTCGGCTGGAAAGTTTTTCTTCCCCTCTCCCTGTTCTGGGTGGCACTGACAGCCGGCGTGTTGGTGGCCTTCGATATGCTGCCGTAGGAGCGCCCGGAAATGGCATTTATAGACCGCACCGCACGATCCATCTTCCTGACGGAGTTGCTGTCGGGGATGGCCCTGACGTTCATGGCCATGTTCAAGCGGCGCGCGACACTCAACTATCCGTACGAGAAGGGTTACCTCAGCCCCCGGTTTCGGGGGGAGCACGCCTTGAGGAGATATGCCAACGGGGAGGAACGCTGCATTGCCTGCAAACTTTGCGAGGCAGTTTGTCCGGCGCAGGCGATCACGATCGAGGCTGAACCACGGGATGATGGGAGTCGACGAACCACGCGCTACGACATCGATATGACTAAGTGCATCTATTGCGGATATTGCGAGGAAGCCTGTCCGGTCGATGCCATCGTCGAAGGCCCGAATTTCGAATTCGCCACCGAATCGCGTGAAGAACTTATGTACAACAAGGACAAATTGCTCGCGAACGGTGACCGTTGGGAACGGGAAATCGCCGCCAATCTCACCGCAGACGCCCCTTACCGATAGCCGTGCCTCGAAGTATCGACACCTGGATTTAAAAAGTACCTGGACCGAGCTCACAACCCGAATGATCATTCAAGCACTCACGTTTTACCTCTTAGCCGCCGTCACACTCGCGTCGGGTGTTATGGTGATTTCGGCACGAAATCCGGTGCATTCGGTGCTGTTTTTGATCTTGGCATTCTTCAATTCTGCGGGATTATTTATCCTGCTGGGTGCCGAATTTTTGGCGATGATCATGGTTATTGTCTACGTGGGAGCCGTCGCAGTTCTATTCCTGTTTGTTGTGATGATGCTGGATATCAACTTTGCCGAACTCCGTCAGGGATTCCTGCAATACCTGCCGGTGGGCGGATTGGTTGGACTTATCATGCTGGTCGAGTTGCTCCTGATCTTGGGCGGTTGGGCCGTTCAGCCACAATCAATTGCGGTGACGGCGGCGCCAACCCCCGCGATCGCAGCTATGTCAAATACGGAAGCTCTCGGTTCCTTGATCTACACGCGCTATATCTACCTGTTCCAGGCAGCTGGCATCGTTCTTCTGATTGCCATGATTGGCGCCATTGTGCTCACGCTTCGTTCCCGGACCGGCGTACGCAAGCAATCCATCTCGCAACAGGTTTCGCGGCGGCGGGATGAGTCAGTGGAAATCAAAGAAGTGGCGCCGGGGAGTGGTATCTGATGGACGTCACGCTCGGTCACTATCTCACTGTCGCGGCCATCCTCTTTACTTTGGGGATATTTGGAATATTTCTGAATCGCAAAAATGTCATCATCATTTTGATGTCGATCGAACTGATGCTGCTGGCGGTGAACATCAATCTTGTCGCTTTTTCAACGCATCTGAATGATTTGGTCGGGCAGGTCTTCGCGATGTTCGTACTAACTGTTGCGGCTGCAGAAGCTGCGATCGGCCTCGCGATACTGGTCGTCTATTTCCGAAACCGTGGCACGATCGCGGTTGAAGACATCAACATGATGAAGGGCTGAGCGCGATGTTGCACGCAGCGCTGGTCTTCTCACCACTCCTGGGCGCCATTCTCGCGGGCCTGTTTGGCCGCTATATCGGCGACAATGCGTCGCGCTTGATTTCCTGTGGCGCGATGACGGTTTCGGCGCTGATCTCGATTTTCGTTTTCTATCAGGTGGCCATCGAGCACAACACCGTTGTTGTTGAATTGATGACCTGGATGGATTCCGGCGCATTCGAGGTAGCTTGGGCATTGCGATTCGACGAATTGACAGCGGTCATGACCCTCGTAGTCGCAGTCGTGTCGTGCCTGATCCACTGGTACTCGATCGGGTACATGTCGCACGACCCGCACATTCCTAGGTTCTTCGCGTATCTGTCGTTGTTTACCTTCGCGATGCTGATGCTGGTGACGGCGGACAACTTCCTCCAATTGTTCTTTGGCTGGGAAGGTGTCGGGCTGTGCTCGTATCTGTTGATCGGGTTTTGGTTCGACCGACCGTCGGCCAATGCCGCGGCTATCAAAGCGTTTGTCGTCAACCGGATCGGAGATTTTGGCTTTGCGCTCGGTATCATGGCGATCTTCCTCATATTCGAGTCCGTTGACTTCACGACGGTGTTCAACGCCGCTCCTGACGTTGCAGGAAGCTCGATCGTATTCCTGGGATCGGAATTCGATACGCTGACCGTGATCACCATGTTGCTGTTCGTCGGTGCGATGGGAAAGTCGGCACAATTGGGCTTGCACACCTGGCTTCCGGACGCGATGGAGGGTCCGACACCCGTATCCGCGTTGATCCACGCGGCGACCATGGTCACAGCCGGTGTTTTCATGGTTGCGCGTTGCTCGCCATTGTTTGAATACGCGCCGGATACGTTGATGCTGGTGGCTGTCGTGGGCGCCTCGACCGCATTTTTCGCCGCGACGGTGGGCCTCGTTCAAAACGATATCAAGCGTGTGATCGCCTATTCCACCTGCAGCCAGCTTGGGTACATGTTTTTCGCGATCGGTGTCTCCGCGTATTCCGCCGCCGTGTTCCATCTGATGACTCATGCGTTCTTCAAGGCGCTACTTTTCTTGGGGGCGGGCTCGGTGATCCACGCAATGGGCGACGAACAAGACATGCGAAAGATGGGCGGCATTTATACGTTGCTGCCGTTGACCTACACGGTCATGTGGATCGGGTCGTTGGCCTTGGCGGGAATTCCATTTTTCGCCGGATTCTATTCGAAGGACATTATCCTCGAAGCGGCATTTGCTGATGGGACGGGCTTCGGAAACTATGCCTTCACGATGGGTGTGATTGCGGCATTTCTGACTGCGTTCTACTCCTGGCGCCTGCTGTTTATGACCTTCCATGGGCAGGCCCGTGCGGAGGAAAGCGTGATGGCTCACGTTCACGAAGCGCCGAAGGTCATGATGATTCCGCTCGTCTTACTGGCTATAGGTGCCGTGTTTGCCGGATTTTTAGCGTATGGCGCGATGGTCGGGGAAGGCAGCGGGTTTTGGGGTAACTCCCTATTTGTCCTGGCCGAGAATGATACGGTCGCTGCTGCGCACCACGTCCCGTTCTGGGTAAAGGCACTCCCAACAGTGCTTGCGGTGGCAGGCATCGTGATCGCGTGGTGGCTATACGTCGTCAAGCCGGACATTCCCCGCGCGATCGCGACCATGCATCGCCCCATCTATGCCTTCCTCTTGAACAAATGGTATTTCGACGAGCTATACGACTTCGTCTTCGTCCGCCCGGCCAAACTCGTTGGATACGCACTATGGCGTGGCGGTGATGGACGCGTGATCGATGGGTTCGGGCCGGATGGCATATCGGCGACCGTCGTTCGCCTTGCCCGCCGTGCTTCGCAATTGCAGACGGGTTACGTCTATCACTACGCTTTTGCCATGCTGGTCGGCGTCGTGGGATTCGTATCCTGGTACTTCTACGTGATCGGGGGATAAGGCGTGATCGATTTCCCCCTTCTATCCTTGGTGACATTCCTGCCGACCGTCGGCGCGGTCTTCATACTATTGATCCGCGGTGAGGAAGAGATTGTTGCCCGCAACGCGAAGTGGGTCGCGATCTGGACAACCGTGATGACGTTCGGGGCCTCGCTTCTGATATGGATGGGATTCAATACCGCTACCGCTGAATTCCAGTTCGTCGAACAGACGGCGTGGATCGGCAGCGGCATAAACTACCATATGGGCGTCGACGGCATTTCGATGCTATTCGTTTTGCTCACCACATTGCTGACACCGCTCTGTATCCTCGCCAGTTGGGAAGCGATTTCCACTCGCGTCAAGGAGTACATGATCGCCTTCCTGATCATGGAAACCATGATGATCGGCGTCTTTTGTGCCCTTGACTTTGTGGTCTTCTATCTCTTCTTCGAGGGCGGTCTGATTCCCATGTTCCTCATTATCGGAATCTGGGGCGGAGAACGGCGTATCTACGCGACGTTCAAGTTTTTCCTCTACACGCTGCTGGGATCCGTGCTGATGCTGTTGGCAATCCTGGCCATGTACTTGGAGGCCGGGACAACAGATATTCCGACCCTGATGGCAACCGGATTCGACCCAGCTTGGCAGCACTGGTTGTGGCTGGCGTTTTTCGCATCATTTGCGGTGAAGATCCCAATGTGGCCTGTGCATACCTGGCTGCCCGACGCTCATGTCGAAGCTCCGACAGCGGGCTCGGTTATCCTGGCCGGCGTGTTGTTGAAAATTGGAGGGTATGGCTTCCTCAGGTTCTCAATTCCGATGCTTCCTGAAGCTACGGAATATTTTACACCTCTCGTATTCGCACTATCTGTGATCGCGATCGTCTATACGTCCCTCGTCGCGCTCATGCAGGAAGACATGAAAAAACTGATTGCCTATTCTTCTGTGGCGCACATGGGTTTCGTGACGATCGGTATTTTCACACTTACGAAGCAGGGTATCGAAGGCGGCATCATGGTGATGCTCAGTCACGGTCTTGTCTCTGCCGCGCTCTTCCTTATTGTTGGCGTCATCTACGACCGAGTGCATACGCGTGAGATCGCGCGGTATGGCGGCCTTGTCCATCGAATGCCGATGTACGCGGCAGTATTCATGGTCATTGCGCTCGCCAATGTGGGATTGCCGGGAACGAGTGGATTCGTCGGGGAGTTTCTCGTGCTCGTGGGAGTGTTCCAGGTTGATACCTGGGTCGCTTTTTTCGCAACGATAGGGATTGTTCTGAGCGCGGCCTACACGCTTTGGCTGTATCGTCGGGTGATCTATGGGCAGTTGGAAAAGGCCGAACTCAAGGATATCCTCGATCTCAACCGACGTGAGATAGCGATCTTTGCGCCTCTCGTTGTTCTGGTGCTGTACTTCGGCATATATCCTGAGCCTCTGTTAGAGGTCATGCATGTGTCCGTCGCCAATTTGATTCAGAGTCATGAAGTGGCGATGAATGGCGAAAGTGCCGTCGCACTGATGAACCGGTGAGTGGGGCCTGAAACGATGCCAACGGTACATATCGTCCCCGACCTGATACCGGCGCTGCCGGAAATGATCTTGGCTGTCGCAGCCATGACGTTATTGATGTTGGGTGTCTTTCGCGGTAATGACTCGACGCGAATGGTTTCCTGGCTTGCTGTCGTGACGATGGTTGTGGCCGGTTTTTTTGTCGTCACAGGCCCGTCCGACGGGACCATCACGTTTTCCGGGATGTTCATCGTCGATCAGTTCGCGGTCTTCATGAAGATACTGGTGCTCATCGGCTCTGCGTTGGCCATCGTGATGTCGTTCAGCTACATCCGCGATGAAGGTATGGAGCGCTTCGAACTCCCGATCCTCATGGTCCTCGCCACGCTCGGCATGCTCATGATGATCTCGGCGAACGACCTCATGTCGCTCTATCTTGGCCTCGAATTGCAAAGCCTGGCGCTGTATGTGGTGGCTGCTTTTAAGCGCGAATCACTCCGCTCAACGGAAGCCGGGTTGAAATATTTCGTGCTCGGGGCTCTTTCGTCCGGCATGCTTCTTTATGGTTGTTCGTTGATATACGGCATGACTGGAACCACGAATTTCTCCGCACTTTCTGCAACTCTGAGCGGAGGAAATGAGGTTCCAATTGGCCTGGTTATCGGCCTCGTATTCCTGATCTCAGGATTGGCATTCAAGGTCTCGGCGGTGCCATTCCACATGTGGACCCCGGATGTGTATGAAGGGGCGCCCACGCCCATTACGGCCTTCTTTGCCGTCGCTCCCAAGGTTGCGGCAATCGCGCTCTTCCTCAGAGTGATGATGTCACCGTTTGGGGAATTGGTATCAGAGTGGCAACAGGTGATCATCGTGATTTCGATTGCTTCGATGGTGCTCGGCGCCTTTGCCGCAATTTGGCAGGACAATATCAAACGCCTGATGGCCTACAGTTCGATCGGCCATATGGGATTTGCCCTCGTCGGTCTCGCGGCGGGAACGGAAGAGGGCATGCGCGGGACGATCATCTACATGACGATTTATCTCGTCATGAATATCGGAACATTCGCTGTGATCCTCAACATGAAGCGCGCCGGTAACATGGTGGTAGGGATCCACGATCTTGCCGGCCTTGGCCGCTCAAGGCCAATGATGGCCTTGGCTATGGGAATTTTCATGTTCTCGCTTGCAGGAGTTCCGCCGTTGGCGGGATTTTTCGGCAAGTTCTATGTATTCCTGGCAGCCGTCAATGCCGAACTCTATACGCTTGCTGTGATCGGCGTTCTGGCTAGCGTTGTTGGGGCATTCTATTACCTTCGTATCATCAAGATCATGTATTTCGATGCGTCTTCCGAAGAGCTTGATAGCGCCATGGCGCCGGAAATGCGGCTCATACTTGCGGTTTCAGCTGTCATCACCTTGTTTTTCTTCGTGTATCCATCACCTTTTCTCGCTGGCGCCCAGGCGGCAGCCCAAGCGCTTATTCAGTGACGATCTGCCCCGGCGTGTGAGATTATGAGTGCGCAGAGCTCAGGCGCTTTGCCGAGCCTCCCTGGTTTTTTCTCGTTGATAGAACTTGAGTCGGTTGGCAGCACTAACGACGAAGCTCGTTCACGTGCGGAAAATGGGGCGTCAGCCGGAACGATCGTTTGGGCAAAGCAGCAGAACTCTGGGCGAGGGCGACGTGGACGTGCGTGGATATCTCCGAGCGGGAATCTATATTGTTCTATTGTTCTAAGACCTCAAGTCAGTCCAGCTATTGCGGCGCAGCTCTCGTTTGTTACAGCGTTGGCGCTTGGAGAGGGATTGCAGGAATTCCTCCCGACCTCAGTGACGCTAGAATATAAGTGGCCGAACGATGTGCTCATCGACGGTCAAAAATTGGCGGGTATTCTTTTGGAATCTCAAATCGGCGAGCAAAGTAAGCTAGATTGGCTATTAATCGGCACGGGGGTAAACGTCGCGAGTTCTCCCGTGGATACGGATCGGCCGAGCACGTGTTTAAGACAGATAGGTATGAAGCTCTCGGTTACGGACGTGCTTGCTGCATATATTCACGCTTTATCGACGTGGCTTGCGAGATGGGAGAAGACAGGCTTCGAATCGGTTCGTGAAGTCTGGTTAAAACGGGCGATTGGATTGGGTGAAGCGATCGAGGTGCGACTCCCAAACGAAACTTTGACCGGGACATTTGAGGCTCTCGACACATCGGGATCGCTGGTTCTCACGACACCGCAGGGCAGACAGCTCATTTCCGCAGGCGAGGTTTTTGTCCAGCGTTAATTTCGCAATATCCAGCAGGTAGGATGCCGTGCTGCTAGCAATTGATGCCGGAAATACCAACACGGTCTTTGCTGTTATCGATAGCGATGATCTGCGCTGCCAATGGCGTACCGCGACGAGCGCTTCGCGTACAGCAGATGAATACGCGGTGTGGCTGACCCAGTTGATGGATCTAGAGCACATTCAGTCCACCGAAGTTGTTGAAGCCATCATCTCGACCGTCGTACCCCAAGCGCTCTTCGATCTGCGCAAGTTATGCCGTAAATATTTTGAGTGTGAACCGCTCGTGGTCGGAGACGGTGTCGATCTCGGAATCAATATTCTCCTCGAACGTTCGGCGGAGGTTGGCGCGGACCGCTTGGTAAATGCCGTCGCTGCTGGCGCCCAATATGGGGGGCCGCTGATTGCGATCGATTTTGGAACCGCCACAACATTCGACGTCGTGAATTCGAATGGCGATTATTGTGGCGGCGTAATCGCACCAGGTGTCAATCTTAGCCTTGAAGCCCTCCATATGGCTGCGGCTAAACTTCCGCACATCGCGGTTGAGCGTCCGCCACATGTTGTCGGAGATGGCACATTGGAAGCGATGCAGTCGGGTGTTTACTGGGGTTACATCAGCCTGATCGAAGGCCTGGTCAGTCGGATTCGCAAAGAATTCTCGGCGACCGATGCATCTGAGATGAAAGTCGTTGCGACCGGCGGGCTGGCACCACTGTTTGCCGGCGGAACAGATGTGATCGAGAATGTTGATTCTGATCTGACCATTAGAGGTCTCAAATTGCTTCACGACCGTAACAGGCAGCGCCAAGCGTGACGCGACAAGACAATTCCCTAAAAGACGAACTGCTTTTCCTGCCCCTTGGCGGAGCAGGCGAAATCGGTATGAACCTCAATCTGTACGGGTTTGGCGGCAAATGGATCATGGTCGACTGCGGAATAACCTTCGCCGACGATTCAATGCCGGGCGTCGACATAATTCTTCCTGATCCACAATTCATCGAGGAGCGGTCGAAGGATCTATTGGGATTGCTCCTGACACACGCCCACGAAGACCACATCGGCGCTGTGGCTCACCTGTGGTCACGATTCAAATGCCCGGTTTACGCCACGCCATTCACATCGGCGCTGGTGGCAGGAAAACTGGAGGAGGCCGGACTTCTTGGTGACGTGCCCTTGAACATCGTTCCCTTGTCCGGATCGGTGACGCTTGGCGACTTCGATGTGCGCTATATCCCGATCACGCATTCAATCCCCGAGGCGAATTCACTGAGCATCAAGACGCCGGCGGGGTCCGTTCTACACACAGGAGATTGGAAGCTCGATCCTATGGCGGTTGTCGGCGAAGCCACGGACCCTGAGCCGTTCCGCGCTCTTGGGGATGATGGCGTTCTGGCGCTTGTGGGCGACTCGACGAACGTATTCAGACCGGGGAGATCGGGGTCGGAGCAATCTGTACGAGAAAGCTTGGAAAAGATAATCTCTGGTGCAACCGGGCGCGTGGCCGTCACGACGTTTGCTTCCAACGTCGCGCGCATAAAATCGATTCTGGCAATCGCTGAGGCCAGTGGAAGACATGCTGTCCTGGTGGGGCGGTCAATGTGGCGGACGGTCCACGCGGCGTGCGCCACGGGACATTTGGATCCAAGTATGGAGCTTCTGACGGACAGCGATGCCGGCTACCTTCCACCAGAAAAAGTGTTGCTGTTGTGCACCGGATGTCAGGGAGAGCCGCGCGGGGCTATGTCCCGGATCGCCTTTGGGGATCATCGCAATATCGAACTGGAGTCCGGTGATCTTGTGGTCTTTTCTTCCAAGATCATTCCGGGAAATGAGAGGCCCATTGACCGGGTGCAGAACCAACTCGTTTCAATTGGGGTCGAAATAGCGACGGAAAAAGACCATTTCGTGCACACTTCAGGCCATCCGTCACGAGATGAACTCGCTGAAATGTATGCCTGGGTGCGTCCTGAACTTGCCGTTCCCGTCCACGGGGAAGCACGTCATTTGATAGAACATGCTCAGTTCGCACTGGAGAATGGCGCTCAACGTTCGGTCGTCATTCGGAACGGTGACATGCTTCGACTGCACCCAGGTCTGGGGGAAATTGTCGATCGTGTTCCTGTGGGACGACTGGCGCTCGATGGGCGAAAGCTGGTGGCAGAAGATTCCAGCAACCTGCAAATGCGGCGGCGGCTGATGTTCAATGGTCTTATCGCTGTGACCGTCTTGCTGGACGCTGCAGGAGCCGTGAAAATGCCGCCGCGAGTTCTTGTTCGGGGCGTTCCCGGGACAGAGAGTTCAAATTTTGCCACTGATACCGTTCAGAGAATCGATAAGGATTTGCGCGACCTTTCCCGTGGACAGCGCCGGGATGATGATGTCATCGACAATATTGTGCGCCGTATTGTGCGGCGTTTATTGAAGCCTCTGACATACGGGCGACCACCGATCGAAGTCGACATCATTCGATTGCCAGCCAATATGACGGGAGATGATCAGAGAGGCCCCCGTCTTCAAGAACCTGTAGATGCGTAGGGTGCCATGATCGATCGCCTCAATCACATTGCCATCGCCGTCCCTGATCTTGATGCGGCGTCCGCTCAGTATCGAGATGTTCTGGGCGCACAGGTTTCTGAACCGCAGGATCTTCCAGCGCACGGTGTGACAGTCATATTTGTCGACCTTCCAAACACGAAAATCGAACTCCTGTACCCGCTTGGAGATGATTCTCCCATCGCCGGATTTCTCGAGCGAAACGCTTCCGGCGGCATCCATCATGTTTGCTATGAGGTCGACGACATCATTGCCGCACGCGATCATCTAGCAGCGAAAGGAGCCCGCGTTCTGGGAAACGGTGAACCGAAAACTGGTGCGCATGGCAAGCCAGTCCTGTTTCTTCATCCCAAGGACTTCTGCGGAACGCTGGTCGAACTTGAGCAAGCATAGAGAATTGACATGAACTGGATCAGCCTCGTGGCCACCTATGCCATCGTTTGGTGGCTCGTCCTGTTTACGACGTTGCCATTTGGAGTCAAAAAATCCGACGTCGTTGAAAATGGCATGGAGCCGGGCGCGCCAGACCGTCCGCACATGTGGATTAAGGCAGGCGTTACGACGGTGATTGCCGCAATTATCACCGCTGGAATTTGGGCGTTGATCGCGTACAAGGTCGTCGATTTCCGAGCGACCGCCGCCTGAACCTTACGGAAACTTCCTCGGGTGCAGTGCCTGGAGAAAAAATTGTTGGGCTGGAAACAGAAACGTTTCCAGCCCAACATTGCCATTTGCTCAATCACCAATATGGTTGAGCAGATCGCGACCCACCTGGATCGCAATTTGCTCTAGCGCCCTCCGTTACAGGATTGCGAACTTCACTCCAAAAGCGAGTGCTATGATGATGACTGCGGGGGAAGCTTCGCTGAAACGACCGCTCAATATCTTGATTGCCGCGTAGGTGATGAAGCCGAATCCGATCCCAGTGGCGATGGAGAATGTGAACGGCATGGCAAATGCGGTGACGACTGCCGGGGCGTATTCGGTCACGTCATCCCAGTCGATTTCAGCCAGTCCCCTCGCCATGATGCAGGCGACGAAAAGCAGGGCAGGTGCCGTGGCATAAGCGGGAATAGTTGTCGCCAGGGGCGACAAAACGATTGCCGCAATGAAGAGAATACCAACCGTAACTGCCGTCAATCCCGTGCGCCCGCCCGCGTTTACGCCTGCGGCACTCTCAATGTAGCTCGTCGTTGTAGATGTACCGATCGCGGCGCCGGCGATCGTAGCGACGGAATCGGCGATCAATGCCTTGCGGATGCGGGGCAGTTTGCCTTCTTCATCGAGAAATCCGGCCCGATGGGCGATGCCGATGAGGGTTCCTGCCGTGTCGAATAAATCGACAAACAGGAACGCAAAAATGATCGTCACGAGGCCAATTTGGAAAGCTCCGGGAAGATCGAGTTGCAGGAACGTAGGCGCTAATGAAGGCGGTGCGGCGACAACTCCATTAAATGGGGAAACACCCAGAGCGATACCCACGGCAGTGGCAAGAATAATACCGATGATGATCGAACCGGGTACTTTCTTGAAGTTGAGTACGATCATGATGATGAACGCAGCTGCAGCCAGAAGAGCGGGTGTTGCGGTTAGATCACCAACGGTGACCAGCGTCGCCTGATGGTCTACGACGATGCCTGCGTTCTTGAGGGCGATGATTGCCAGGAACATGCCGATTCCGGCCGAAACAGATAGTTTTAAGGATTTCGGTATGGCGTTGATGATCCACTCACGCGTCCGGAAGATGCTGAGGAGTAGGAACAGGACACCGGAGATGAATACGGCTCCAAGAGCGATCTGCCAGGTAAATCCCATTCCGAGAACGACGCCGTACGTGAAATAGGCGTTGAGACCCATGCCAGGCGCCAGCGCGATGGGATAGTTGGCGTAAAGGCCCATGATCAAGGTGCCAATCGCAGCGGCCAGGCAAGTCGCTACAAACACGGCATCACGGTCCATGCCAGCCTCCGCAAGGATCAACGGATTGACAAAAATGATGTAAGCCATGGTCAGGAACGTCGTAACGCCAGCAAGGATCTCAGTCCTTACGGTCACGCCGTTATCAGAAAGTTTAAAATAAGAATCCAGCATTCCGGGCCCCCTAAGTGAACTCCAATAGCGCTCGTCCCGCCGACGGTAATCCGCCCGACTGGTAGATCGTCCAAAGGGCAGCCAATCGGCGATCAGGGTGACCGGCGCGCAAACTATCGCCGAAAATTCAATTCATCACAAGTTTGATAAACCGGTGATCAATGCTTCGATTGATCACGGAACTCTGGTCCAATGTCCACGAAGGGTGCAATGGTCCTGGTAAGTTGAGATGCGCGACAAAGCTTGCTGACCGTTTCTAGACTGTTCGTTAAGCGTTTCGTGGACAAGATTGCTCATGACTCAATGCACAATTCGTACAATCAGGCCCTCGGTCACACTCTTGGCGCTGACATGCCTTTTGGTTATGCCGGTCGTTGCCCAGCAGTCGCGCGTCATCGTCAGCAAGGAAGATTGCAAGCGCCTCGTTCGCCATCACCCATCGGCTGACGTCGAATACAAACCCGGAACCGATGTCCGTGGGAAGTCGGTTGCGCCCGCAGATTTGCCGGGCTCCCAGCGTCTGAAACTGCCCGATGTATACGAGTTCGATATCACGTTGCAGGTGTTTAAGCGGCTTGGTCTTGAGGCGCCCGTCGGGCTCGATGAAAGTGAACTCAAAATCGGTACCGTTTCCGTGGACAAACGTGGAAATGTCTCGTTCAACGGGCAACTTCTGGGTAACGCGGAAGAAGCGGCGATCGCCGAGGCCTGCCAGGACTTGATGAAGCAAAAGTAGCGTCGTTCTAGCGATTGATCGCCTCGGCGAGAGGCGTGGCATTGCCTTCCGACGACCCTTTGCCTACATTCGGAGCAAGCCGGAGGCTACCGGCAAAAATTTCTTGGTACCAGTAAGTTAGGTGGAACAGCGCGCATCCAAACAGCGCGCGAATGGGTAAAATCATGCGTCTGTCACGGTATTTCATGCCGACACTGCGGGAGAATCCGACCGAGGCGCAGATCGTGTCTCATCGTCTGATGTTGCGGGCGGGAATGATTCGCCAATCGAGCGCTGGAATCTATTCATGGCTACCATTAGGTCTTCGTGTTCTCAGGAATATCGAGCAGATCGTACGGGAAGAGCAAAACGCCGCCGGGTGTCAGGAACTGCTGATGCCGACCATACAGCCGGCCGATTTGTGGCGGGAGAGTGGTCGTTACGACGACTACGGCAAGGAGATGTTGCGGATCACCGACCGGCACGACCGGGACATGCTTTTCGGGCCGACCAATGAGGAACTCATTACCGATATATTCCGGAATTCGGTGAAGAGTTATCGAGATTTGCCGCAACTCCTCTATCACATTCAATGGAAGTTTCGTGATGAGGTGCGCCCTCGCTTCGGGATCATGCGGGGACGCGAGTTCTTAATGAAGGATTCCTACTCCTTCGACCTTGATTACAAGGGTGCGCGGCGGGCCTACAATAAGATGTTTGTCGCGTACCTCCGTACATTCGCCCGCATGGGCCTCAAAGCCATTCCGATGGCCGCGGATACAGGCCCCATAGGCGGCGACCTGAGTCATGAATTCATCATTCTGGCGGATACTGGGGAGAGCGAAGTCTTCTGCCACGCTGATTATCTCGATTTTGATCCATTGATGAGTGGGGTCGATTACGACGACGACCTGCAGCCGGTGGTGGACGAATGGACCAGCCTCTACGCAGCGACCGACGAAAAACATGACCCGACTGCATTTGCGGACCAGGTGCCGGTTGAGAAGGCGATGCATACACGTGGAATTGAGGTTGGTCACATATTTTACTTCGGGACCAAGTACTCCGAAGCGATGGGCGCCACCGTGCAGCGTACCGACGGTTCTGAAGTGCCTGTGGAAATGGGATCGTACGGCATTGGAGTCTCGCGTCTGGTCGGCGCCATCATCGAAGCCAGTCATGACGAAGCCGGAATCATATGGCCGGAATCCGTTGCCCCTTTTCGTGTCGGGCTTATCAATCTGAAGGTTGATGACTCGGCGACGTCTGAAACCTGTGAACGCCTTTATTCGGGACTCACGGCTGCAGGTGTCGAAGTCCTTTATGATGATACCGACGACCGGGCGGGGGTGAAGTTCGCAACGAGCGAGTTGATCGGGACGCCGTGGCAATTGGTCGTGGGCCCGCGGGGCGTCGCGTCAGGACATGTCGAGGTTAAATCGCGCAAGGGTGACGTCAACGAGGAGATCTCGATCGATTCCGTAATTTCGCGATTTACCGGCTGACCGCGGCATGGCATCCCGCCTGGAATGGATGATCGCTGCACGGTATCTGAGGCCGCAGCGACAGGAAGGATTCATCTCCGTCATAGCGGGATTCTCCCTCATCGGCATCGCGCTTGGTGTCGCAACACTCATCGTTGTCATGGCCGTCATGAACGGATTTCGGGCAGAGTTGTTGGATCGCATACTGGGTTTGAACGGGCATTTGATAGTCCAACAGACGGGAGGGAAGACAGGAGACTTCGATGCCTTGGCGCGTTCGCTTGCAAACGTTGAAGGGGTCAACCGGGCGACACCTATCGTTGAAGGACAAGCCATGGCAATGGCGAACGGCGTGGCGAGCGGCGCTCTCGTTCGCGGCATACGCCCCAGAGACCTTCGGGACCGCCCCATCATCGCGGACAAGATTCTGCGTGGATCGCTGCGGGAGTTTGAAGGGAAAGATGCTGTGGTCATCGGGGGACGCCTTGCACGCAAGCTGGGTCTTGTAATCGGCGATACGATCACCCTCGTTGCACCCCAAGGGAACGTGAGCCCGTTGGGGACATTGCCCCGTACGCGTGGTTACCGAGTTGTGGGGACGTTCGAAGTCGGTATGTACGAGTACGATTCGACATTCGTGTTCGTACCACTGGAAGCCGCGCAAATATTCTTCCGCCTCAGGGACGGTGTCACGGCCGTCGAGGTCATGCTCGAAGATCCGGAAGATCTGGCAATAGCTCGACAACGGATATTCGAGGCGGCGTCGCACCCTGTCCGGATATTCGATTGGCAGCAGACGAATTCGCATTTCTTCACGGCACTGCAAGTCGAACGCAATGTCATGTTCTTGATTCTGACACTGATCATTCTGGTCGCCGCATTTAACATCGTCTCCAGCCTGATCATGCTGGTGAAAGAAAAGGGGAGCGACATCGCGATCTTGCGCACCATGGGCGCCACCAAATTCACGGTCATGCGCATCTTCTTTCTTTGCGGAACAAGTATTGGCGTACTCGGAACATTGACCGGCTTCGTGTTGGGAACCTCGTTTGCGAGCAACATCGATATTGTCCGGGTGTGGCTTGAAGGACTGACGGGTACCGAACTCTGGGCCGCTGAAATAAGATTCTTGTCCCATCTACCGGCCAAAATCGACTCGGGCGAGGTCGTCATGGTCGTGGCGATGGGGCTCGGCCTGTCGATGCTCGCAACAATCTATCCCGCTTGGCGAGCGTCCCGTCTCGATCCGGTCGAGGCCCTGCGATATGAATGATTCGGAATCCGCGCTTGATCTCTGCGCAGTTGCCAAGTCGTTTCAGCAGGGCGGTGTCGTGCTCCGGGTGTTGCGCCAAATAGATCTTCAAATACAGCCCGGAGAATCCGTCGCGTTGCTTGGTCCATCCGGATCGGGAAAATCCACGCTTCTTCATATTGCGGCATTGCTTGAGAGACCGGATGCAGGAGCGGTTCGTGTTTGTGGTACGGATTGTTCCGGAATGTCAGATGGGGCGCGAACGTTAGTCCGTAGAGACCGTCTCGGCATGGTCTATCAATTCCATCATCTCATGCCGGAATTCTCCGCGTTGGAGAACGTTATGATGCCTATGTTGATCAAACGTCAAGGGAAGGATGCAGCGCGGCGCCGCGCTTACGAACTTCTCCAGAGTTTTGGCCTGGGAGAAAGGCTGGAACATCGACCAGCCAGATTGTCTGGTGGCGAACAGCAGCGGGTTGCCATCGCTCGTGCGATCGCCAACCAGCCGGCCATCTTATTGGCCGATGAGCCGACCGGAAATCTCGATCAACAGACCGCCGATACGGTGTTCAATAATCTGGTTGAATTGGTGCGGCAACATGAGCTCGCGGCACTCATAGCGACCCACAATTTCAATATGGCCAAACGCATGGACCGTGTTGTCACGCTACAAGATGGGGTGTTAGTCACCGTCTAGTCCACAACATTTGCGCAGGTTCACTTTTCGTTCTAGTTATCCCATATACTTGATTGTGGGATGATGCTGGCCCGAATTTGGCGTGGGAATTATGGCGCACGCAACGTTTGTTCATCTAAGGGCTCATACCGCGTACTCGCTATCTGAGGGTGCAATCACCATCGATAAGCTTGTCGGCTTGTGTGTACGCCAGGATATGCCTGCCGTCGCGATCACCGATACCGCGAATATGTTTGGGGCACTTGAGTTTTCGATGTCATGTGCAAATGCCGGGATTCAGCCCGTTATCGGGACGGTCTTGGGCATTCTGCCGTTCAACGAGACTGGCGAGCGGCGTGTAAATCAAAATCGGATCGATGCGGACCAATTGGTTCTGCTCGCTCAGGACGAGGCCGGTTACCGCAATCTGATGTCGCTTTCGAGCACCGCATTCCTCGAGGCCGACGATGCCGGCGTGCCGTGCGTTTCTTACTCGGAATTAGAGGGTCATGCCGAGGGGCTTATTGCGTTGACGGGAGGACCATCCGGGCCCATCGACAAATTGCTTGCCGCCCAACAATTTCCTGCCGCGGATGCGAACCTGCGTGCGCTCGCGAAAATCTTTCCCGGGAGATTGTATGTCGAGCTACAGCGGCACGGCCTGCCGGACGAACGGCGTGTCGAGCCGCATTTGGTCGATCTTGCCTATGAACTCGATCTCCCTCTGGTCGCGACGAATGACGTGTACTTTGCCGACGAGACCATGCAGGAAGCGCATGATGCACTCATCTGCATTTCGGACGGCACATATCTCAGCCAGACCGACCGCCGACGCTTCACGGCGAACCACCGCTTCAAGTCGGCGGGGGAGATGCAAGAACTCTTCCAGGATTTGCCTGAAGCCGTCGCCAACACACTGACGATCGCGCGGCGCTGTGCCTACCGGCCACTACCCCACGATCCAATATTTCCGACCTATCCGTTGGACTCTGGCATCGACGTCAAGACGGTACTTCAGGAACAGGCATCAGCTGGTCTGATAGATCGATTGGAACGGCAAGTATTTAGGACCGGTGCCGGCGGTGAGCACAATGAAGAAGTTGCGGCCCCTTACCGGGAGCGTTTGGAATTCGAACTCTCCGTGATCATCGAAATGGGATTCGCGGGTTACTTCCTGATCGTGGCTGATTTCATTGGGTTCGCGCGAAAATCAGGAATTCCCGTGGGGCCGGGACGTGGATCGGGTGCGGGTTCAGTCGTGGCCTGGTCGTTGGGAATCACTGACATCGACCCGCTACGTTTCGGATTGCTGTTTGAGAGATTCTTGAACCCAGAACGTATCTCGATGCCTGATTTTGACATTGATTTCTGTCAAGAAGGCCGAGACGAAGTCCTTCGATACGTCGAAGATAAGTACGGCAGGGATCGAGTCGCCCAGATCATTACGTTTGGTAAGCTTCAAGCACGGGCCGCGCTTCGCGACGTGGGTCGCGTGTTGGAGATGCCCTACGGTCAGATTGACCGCATCTGTAAGATGGTGCCCAACAACCCAGCCAATCCTGTAAAGCTCGGCGAGGCAATCAGCGGAGAGCCGCAGTTACAGGAATTGCGGGATTCCGACGATGCGGTCGCGCATCTCATCGATATCGCATTAAAACTTGAAGGCTTGTACCGGCATGCATCCACCCATGCTGCCGGCGTGGTCATCGGTGATCGACCGTTGGACGAACTGGTACCGCTCTATCGTGATCCAAAATCGACAATGCCGGTCACACAATTTTCTATGAAGTACGCGGAACTTTCCGGTCTGGTGAAGTTCGACTTCCTGGGCTTGAAGACGTTGACCGTCCTGAGCCGAACTCTTCGGCTGCTCATGCAGAGGGGCGTGGAGATCGAATTGCTCGATATTCCTCTCGACGATCCCAAGACATTCGAATTGCTGAGCCGCGGTGACTCCGTGGGTGTCTTCCAACTTGAAGGCTCCGGCATGCGCCAGGTGCTCGTCGATATGAAACCCGATGCCTTCGAAGACATCATTGCCTTGGTTGCCCTCTATCGGCCAGGCCCGATGGAGAATATTCCCCGATTTGTGGCGTGCAAAAAGGGAAAAGAGGAACCTGAAACCCTACATCCGATGATTGCGCCAATCCTGGAAGAGACCTACGGCGTCATAATTTACCAAGAACAAGTTATGGAAATTGCCAAGGTGCTTGCCGGATACAGCCTTGGCGATGCGGATGTTCTCCGCCGAGCGATGGGCAAGAAGATCAAATCCGAAATGGATGCCCAGCTTGAGAATTTTGTTGATGGCGCAGTCGCCAACGGCGTCGATCGAAGCCGGGCAAAGTACATATTCGATCTGGTGGCGAAGTTTGCCGGGTACGGCTTTAACAAATCTCATGCCGCTTGCTACGCGTTGATCGCCTATCAGACGGCCTGGTTAAAAGCGAACTATCCTGTTGAGTTCCTGGCAGCGTCTATGACTCTCGATATGGGGAATACCGACAAGCTGGGCGTATTCAAGAAGGAAGTTGAGCGGATGGGTGTCCAACTCCGCCACCCTGACATCAACAAGTCAGAGGTTGAATTTTCAGTCGAACTCGACGACAGCTCTGGTAAGGCTGCTGAATCCGATGAATCCGGCATTCGATACGCTCTTGCCGCGATTAAGAACGTCGGACGACAGGCCATGGAATCGATCATCGCGGAACGCATGGCAAATGGGCCATTTCAGAGCATTTCAGATTTTGCGAGTCGCATTGATCCGAAACTCATAAACAAGAGGCAGCTCGAAAATCTTGCGAGAGCCGGGGCGTTCGATTCGTTGAATCAAAACCGTGCACAGGTCGTGGGGGCGGTCGAACAAGTACTTCGCCATGCCAATTCGGCATCGGAATCCCGCTCTACTGGACAAGAGAATTTGTTTGCAGAGACCGGTAGCGATATGCCTGCGATCCCGCTTCCCGAGGTTGAGGATTGGCTGCTTATGGAGCGCCTTTCCCACGAGAAAGATGCAGTAGGATTCTATCTGTCATCACATCCTCTAGAGGCTTATGAACGTGCGCTGGGTAGACTCCGAGTACGAACCTTCGATGAGGCTGCAAAAGCGTTGAACGGAAGCGACAGGCAATTGCGTCTCGCCGGCACGGTAGAAGGTGTTCAGGAGCGGACGTCTGCGAGAGGCAATCGGTATGCCTTCATTCAGTTGTCAGATTCTAGCGGCGGCTACGAAGTCACCGTGTTTTCGGAGTTGCTGACGTCATGCCGTGAATTGTTGCAGCCGGGTACAAATCTTCTTCTCAACGTTGAAGGTCGCTCGGTTGGAGACGCCCCTCGGTTGACGGTACAGTCGGTCCGGCGGCTCGAGGAGATGGCCGCGCAGGCCGTGGCAGGTCTTCGAATCACTGTTGACGACGAGACGCCGCTCGCACAATTGAGCGGCATTCTGGATCGAGGAGTAAACGGAGGTGGCGGCCGGGTGAGTTTGGTGCTGAAATTGGAGGACGGCCTCACTGAAGTCGAGGTGGAACTTCCAGAGACTTTCATCGTGTCTCCCGAGGTGCGGGAAAACTTGACTCGCACGCCGGGCGTTCTCGCAGTTCAGGAAGTCTGACACACTTCATTCGGACGGAATTCCCTTGCATATGTTGGCTCTCGGCGCTATCTAGCGGCTCATCGCGCTGGCCAATGGGTCAGCGTGCAATTCTCACGCGGGATACGGTCTTCCGAACTCTAAGAACCGGAAGGTCGATCCGGTGTTCACCTTGTTGAAAATGCAAGACGTGAACCGAACCCCGCGGCGGACTAACCGGAGAAGGAAACGACAATGGTTGCACCAACCTTTTCAATGCGCCAGCTGCTGGAAGCTGGCGTGCATTTTGGGCATCAGACCCATCGCTGGAATCCGAAGATGTCGCAGTACATTTTCGGCATTCGGAACGGCATCCACATCATCGATCTCGAGCAGACCGTGCCGATGCTTCACCGGGCACTGGAAGTGGTTCGCGATATTGTTTCGTCGGGTGGCCGCGTGCTGTTTGTGGGTACCAAGCGCCAGGCCTCAACGCCGATAACGGAGGCGGCACAGCGCTGTGGTCAGTACTACGTCAATCATCGGTGGTTGGGTGGCATGCTCACAAATTGGACCACCATTTCAATCTCGATTAAGCGACTCAAAGACCTGGACGAAATGCTGGCGACCGACAACATTGGCCTGACGAAAAAGGAGCTGCTTCGGCTCACACGGGAACGTGACCGGCTTGAACGTGCGCTTGGCGGGATCAAGGAGATGGGCGGGATACCGGATCTATTGTTCGTGATTGACACGAACAAGGAGGATATTGCGATCAAGGAAGGCCAAAAATTGGGAATTCCTGTTGTTGCAGTAGTCGATAGCAATTCGAACCCGCTCGGGATTACTTACCCTGTTCCGGGAAACGATGATGCACTTCGCGCGATTAATCTTTACTGCAATTTGATGGTTCAATCCGTTGTGGGTGGGCTTCAGAAAGAGATGGCCGGGCAGGGCGAAGATCTGGGCGGCGCGGAAGCACCTATCGCCGAAGAAATTCCGGCTGCAGAGAAACCAGCTAACGAACAGCCGGATTCGGCGAGTTCGAAGACAACTCCGGAAGCCGACACTCCCAATGGAGGCGCTGACAATGTCGCGAGCCCAAGCGATGAAACCGCTGCTGAAGGAGCTGCTCAAGGCGTAGCAACTTAAGCGAATATTGTCGCAGTACGTACCAGATCAAAATAAGTACTATCTGTATCTAGGTGGATAAATGCCAAGTATTACCGCATCTGAAGTAAAAACCCTGCGTGAGCGCACAGGAGCAGGGATGATGGATTGTAAGAATGCGCTGGCAGAAAACGATGGCGACATGGATGCCGCTATCGATTGGCTTCGGACCAAAGGATTGGCCGCCGCCGCCAAGAAGGCTGGCCGTGTTGCAGCGGAAGGACTTGTTGGCGTGGCCGTGTCCAAACAATCCGCGGCCATTGTCGAGATCAATTCAGAGACGGATTTTGTCGCCCGAAATGAGTCGTTCCAAGAATTTGTGCGATCCGTTGCTGATGTATCTTTGGGAAATGGCGGTAACTACGCCGGAACGCTGGAAACTCCATATCCGAGTGAGTCCCGGACGGTGAGTGAGCAGGTTCAACACATGGTTACCACGATCGGGGAGAACATACAGTTCCGCCGGTCCGATGGTCTCTCCGTGACCGCCGGTGCCGTCGCGAGCTATATGCATAATGCGGTGGCGCCGAATCTAGGCAAAATTGGCGTGCTTGTTGCGCTTGAGTCAGATGGCGACGTCGAGAAACTGACGGCACTTGGAAAGCAAATCGCGATGCACGTGGCGGCAGCGAATCCGTTGTCGCTTTCGATTGAGTCGCTCGATCCGTCAGTCATTGAGAGAGAGCGCGCGGTACTGGCTGAGCAAGCTCGCGAGTCCGGAAAATCCGAAGAGATCATCGCCAAGATGACCGAGGGGCGGTTACGGAAATTTTATGAGGAAGCCGTTCTAAACGAACAGGTTTTTGTCGTCGATGGTGAGACAAAAATTGCCAAAGTTGTAGAGCGGGCCGCGGAGGATATTGGCGCCGATATCAAGCTTACTGGGTTCGTCAGGTATGCGATCGGCGAAGGCATCGAACGCGAAGAAGAGGATTTTGCCGCAGAAGTTGCGGCTCAAGTCTCAGGATGACTCCACGGTAGCCTAGATTCTCTTACCAGATCGACACGAGTACTGTATGGTTCGTGCCCGGGTGAGACCGGTCACTTTCCTGACCGGTACGACCTGAGAAACTTCCACCTGGGAGCGTCATGTCGCGTGCTGCCAAGTTTCGGCGAGTAATGCTCAAAGCTTCGGGTGAAGCGCTCTTAGGAGACTCCACCTACGGGGTGGATTTTGCCGCAGTCGACCGAATTTCTCGCGATATAAAGGCTGTACAGGATCTCGATGTCGAGGTCAGCGTCGTCGTCGGCGGAGGAAACATTTTCCGCGGAATTTCAGGCGCGACAGCCGGATTAGATAGAGCGAGTGCCGATTATATGGGTATGCTCGCGACCGTCATGAATGCGGTCGCGATACAGAGTACGCTTGAGTCTCTTGGCGTATACACGCGGGTTTTGTCGGCCATTCCGATGACTACGATCTGCGAGCCATATATCCGTCGCAGAGCCGTGCGTCATCTTGAAAAAGGACGCGTGGTAATTTTTGCAGGTGGCACCGGGAATCCGTTCTTTACTACGGATACGGCGGCTGCGCTTCGTGCGACCGAGATGGGTTGCGATGCTCTGCTGAAGGGAACTCAGGTAGACGGTGTTTACTCGGATGATCCACAAACTAATCCAAATGCCGAGAGGTATGACACGTTGAGCTACTTGGACGTGTTGTCCAAAGATCTCAAGGTAATGGATGCGGCGGCAATTTCCCTTGCCCGCGAAAATTCGATTCCTATTCTTGTATTTTCCATCCAAACGGCCGGTTCCTTTGCCGACGTGGTGTGCGGCGAAGGTAAGTTCACGATGATCAGCGAGGAGGAAAAAAGGCATGGCTGATCCAGATATTGATGAAATCCAGAGACGTATGACGGGCGCCCTGGAGGTGTTGAAGCAAGAATTTTCGGGCCTCCGTACGGGACGGGCTTCGGCAAGCCTGCTCGAACCCGTTTCGGTCGACGCATACGGCAGTCACATGCCGTTGAATCAGCTCGCGCACATCAATGTCCCGGAGCCACGAATGTTGACTGTTCAAGTGTGGGACAAAGGAATGGTTAAGGCCGTTGAGAAAGCTATTCAGACGTCTGGATTGGGGCTTAACCCTTCGGTCGACGGGCAGCTTATTCGTGTGCCGATTCCTGAACTCAACGAAGAACGGCGCCAGGAACTTACTAAAATCGCCAGTAAGTATGCTGAACAGGCACGTGTTGCGGTTCGCAACGTTCGTCGAGACGGGTTGGAGATGCTGAAAAAGATGGAGAAGGACGGCGATATGTCGCAAGACGAGCAGAGAGCCTGGTCCGATGAAGTTCAGCAAATGACAGACGATTTGGTGGCCAAGATCGACGAAGCGGCGGCCACAAAGGAAGAGGAAATTCTGCAGGTCTAGAATATGCAGGCGCTTGATTCCGAGCAGTTTGCAAAGCCGCCAACCCACGTTGCCATCATCATGGATGGCAACGGACGCTGGGCTTCTGCCAGAGGGTTGCCAAGAGTGGCCGGCCATCAACGTGGCGCTGAAGCCGTAAGGGTGGCAGTCGAGAGTTGCCGCGATCTCGGGATTGCCTATCTCACGCTCTACGCTTTTTCATCTGAAAATTGGAAACGTCCGCCCTCAGAGGTGGACGATCTCATGGCTTTGCTGCGCCACTACCTGAGGCGTGAAATTAGCGAACTTCACGGCAACAACGTTCGTGTCCGCTTCATCGGCGACCGCATTCCGCTGGCACAAGATATCAAATCTCTGATCGATGAAGCCGAATCGAAAACATCGACTAATTCCGGCCTAACCCTGACCATTGCGATCAACTACGGGAGCCACAATGAAATCGTCGGCGCGTGCAAGAACATTGTGGAGGCTGTCGCAGATGGTTCGCTATTACCCGGTTCAATTACAGAGGAGGTATTCGAGCGCTACCTTGACACGGCGAGTTTGCCGCCGCCTGACTTGTTGATCCGCACCAGTGGTGAGCAACGCCTGAGTAATTTTCTCCTTTGGCAGCTCGCCTATTCTGAGCTCGTTTTCATGGATACGTTTTGGCCGGATTTCACGAAACGGAAACTTGAAGAAGCCGTTAGCGAATATCACGGACGCGATCGGCGATACGGCGCTAGAAATGCTTGAACGTGTGTCGAGTGAATTGCTTCAGCGCGTGGTTGCCGCGGGAGTTCTTATCCCCGTTGCGCTTAGCGCTGTTTACGTTGGCGGCTGGATGTTTTCTGCCTTGGCGGGTGTTGCCGTCGTCTTGATGGCATCCGAGTGGGAACAAGCCACCGGGGGCGCGCGGACAGGACGCCATACATACCTTAACGTGGCTGCTGGGTTGACCGCGCTGACAGCTGTCTCGTTCGGCCGCTTGGATGTTGCCCTGGTTATAGTTGTATTTGGTGCGGTCGCCGGCTTCGTATTACCGCGACATGATGGGGTTCATTCGCGTTGGCCGTCTATTGGAGTGATGGCCTTCTCGGTTCCGGCCGTTTGCCTCATCTGGTTGCGGGAGGCAGACTCAGGTATGACGGTGATCGTGTTGCTCCTGCTCGTGCTGTGGGCCACCGATAGCGGCGCATACTTCGTTGGCAGGTGGATAGGTGGTGCACGTCTTGCGCCTCGGATAAGCCCAGGAAAGACCTGGGCTGGATTTTTTGGAGGGACCGCGTCTGGCGCGTTGGTTGGTCTAGCCATCTCAATCCTCGTCCAAGATTTATCAATAATCAGGACCGTATTGGCCAGTGTTTTTGTTTCGCTTGCAGGACAAGGCGGCGATTTGGCCATATCCGCGGTAAAAAGGCACTTCGGCGTAAAGGACATGGGCACTATCATTCCAGGACACGGAGGGGTTCTAGATCGTTTGGACAGCCTGTTGTTCGGCGCTATCGCAGTTAGCGCGCTGGCTCTCGTTTTCGAAGGAACCGTTCCTCTATGGCCGTGACGTCGCCAAGGGCAGCAAATGCCGTGCGCACGGTTACCGTATTGGGATCAACAGGTTCCGTGGGTTGCAACACCCTGGACCTTATCTCCAGGAATCCCGGTGCTTATTCCCTTGTGGCACTCACCGCCAACACGAACGTGACGCTCTTGGCGGAACAGGCACGCCAATTCAGGCCCGCTCTCACGGTAATAGCCGATCAATCTAAATATTCATCCCTGAAAAAGGAACTCTCAGGTACGGGGCTGCAGGTGGCGGCCGGACGCGAGGCACTTATCGAGGCTGCGCGGCGGCCTGCCGAATGGATCATGGCCGCTATTGTAGGCGCTGCGGGATTAGAACCAACGTTGGCGGCGGCCCGCCGTGGCGCGATTGTCGCTTTGGCCAACAAAGAATGTCTGGTTTGTGCGGGCCCCCTGCTGATGGAGGAAGTGCGATCCAGCGGCGCGACGCTTCTTCCGGTAGACTCCGAGCACAATGCAATATTTCAGGTATTCGATTATGAAAGACGCGATGCGATCGATCGAGTGATATTGACTGCGTCCGGCGGTCCATTCAGAACCTTGGATCTGGAAGTGATGGCGCATGTCACTCCGGCCCAGGCAGTCGCACATCCAACTTGGAACATGGGTGCCAAAATATCAGTCGATTCCGCGACGATGATGAATAAGGGACTTGAGTTAATCGAAGCTCATCAAATTTTTCAGATGCCTGAGGAGACAATCGAAATCCTGATTCATCCTCAATCCGTGGTGCACAGCCTGGTCGCATACGTTGATGGATCGGTTTTAGCGCAGCTCGGCATGCCTGACATGCGCACCCCCATTGCCTATACGCTTGGCTGGCCGGACCGAATGGCGACTCCTGCCGCGCGGCTTGATTTGGCTGAAATGGGACAACTGACATTTGAACGGCCAGACCCGCATCGTTTCCCGGCACTGCGACTTGCGCGCGAGGCCTTGAAACAGGGCGGCGCTGCACCAACCGTGCTCAATGCGGCAAATGAAGTGGCGGTAGAAGGCTTTCTCCAAGGCTCAATTGGTTTCTTGGAAATCGCCCAAATTATTGAGGAAGTTCTGACTGTAGAGGTTGGCAACGATCCGCAATCACTGGAAGATGTCCTCGGCGTTGATAGCGAGGCGCGAAGAATTGCAAAAGAAAAAGTTCGAAATAGGAACTCCCGATTCCATCATGATACAGATGTTTAGTTTGAGCGGAAGAAAGCTAATTAAATGGAGTTTCTGAGCGGCCTTTGGACCTATCTCGTACCGTTCCTGTTCGTGCTGACGGTGCTGGTGTTTGTCCATGAGATGGGTCACTACCTGGTGGCACGCTGGTGCGGAGTCGCCGTGGAAACGTTCTCGATCGGCTTCGGGCGTGAATTGTTTCATTGGCATGACGCCAAAGGCACACGGTGGCGAGTCGGATGGATGCCGTTGGGTGGGTACGTCAAATTTTTGGGTGACGCGGATGCAGCCTCAGTTCGGAGCGTGGATGTCTCAGATGCTACCCCTGAAGAACGTGCAAACTACTTTCAGGAAAAGTCATTGGGTGTGAGAACGGCGGTTGTATCCGCCGGCCCAATTGCAAATTTTCTTTTGGCAATCGTGCTCCTGGCCGGCTTATTCGCCATCGTTGGTCAGCCATTTACCCCACCGGTCATCCATGAGGTTTTACCAAATACTGCTGCTTCCGCGGCAGGATTTGAGGCTGGTGACCGGATCGTGGAAATCGACGGTCATGGCATCGACAGGTTCGAGGAGATGCAACAGGTGATCATGGCGAGCCCGGGTCAGTTTCTCGTCATGATCGTCGAAAGAGAAAATAGCGAACTTCAATTGGATGTGACTCCCGGCTCGCGGACGCTTACCGACCGTTTTGGGAACGTTCACAATGTTGGGTACCTCGGCGTACAGAGAAGCGGGGTCGAATTCATCCGGCACGATCCATTGAGCGCCGTTTGGTATGCCGTTAGGCAGACATACACGTTTACCGTCATGACCTTGCGGTATGTTGGCCAAATGATTGTCGGGCTGAGATCCTCGGACGATTTGCGCGGTCCCATCGGGATCGTTCAAATGTCAGGTCAAGCAGCTCAGATCGGGGTAACGTCTGTCATCCAATTCATGGCGGTGCTGTCAATTAGCCTGGGACTAATCAATCTTTTCCCCATTCCAATATTGGACGGAGGCCATTTGCTGTTTTATGCATTTGAGGCCGTGCGGGGCAAACCGCTCGGTGAGCGAGCGCAAGAGTACGGTTTTCGGGTAGGGCTCGCACTTGTCGTCGGCTTAATGGTAATAGCGACTTGGAACGATCTCGTTCAGCTGGAAGTTATCGAATACGTGGCTCGGTTATTCTCGTGATGTTGAGGCGGCAACTTTCTTTCGGCGATTGCCGCGCCATCGTCGTGGCGATGCTGATTGGATTGACACCATTGTTGCCGTCCTCAGCGGACGCGCAGTCCAACTCATCTTTCGTGGTTGAAGAAGTCCTCGTGCAAGGCAATCAGCGCATCGAAGGAGATACGGTGCGGTCTTATATTGGGGTGGCGGTCGGGGATCATGTTGATTCGGCGGCGGTCAACGATGCTCTGAAAGTGCTTTATGCGACGGGCCTGTTCGCGGACCTCAATATTCGACGAGAGGGGAGCGCTCTCGTTGTGGGGGTTGTTGAGAATCCTATCATCAATCGTTTGGCCTTCGAGGGTAATCGCCGCATCAAGGATGAAACCCTTGAGACCGAGGTACAACTTCGTCCACGTATCGTTTACACGCGCTCTCGAGTTCAAAGCGATGTCCAGAGGATCGTCCAAGTCTACCGACGCAGCGGAAGGTTTGCGGCGACCGTAGAACCCAAAATCATACAACTTCCTCAAAACCGCGTTGATCTTGTGTTCGAGATTTCCGAGGGACCGCTTACCGAAATTCAAAAGATTACGTTCATTGGGAACAAGATATTTCAAGACGGGCGGCTGCGGTCGACGATCTCCACCAAGGAGGCCAGGTGGTACAGATTTTTCACTTCCGCGGACAAATACGATCCCGACCGTTTGAACTTTGACCGAGAGCTGCTGCGCCGGCACTACCTTGCAAATGGCTACGCCGACTTTCGCGTTGTTTCTGCCGTCGCCGAACTGGGCCGAAACCGTGCCGACTTCTTCATCACGATCACCGTCGAAGAGGGAGAGCGATACACATTCGGTGATATCGAAGTATCGTCCGACCTGCGGGGAGTGGATGCCGAATTTTTGCGACCGCTGGTCACAACCAGTTCCGGTGAGACTTACAACGCCGACAAAATCGAAGACTCCATCCAAAAACTAACCTTTGAACTAGGCAGATTGGGGTACGCCTTTGTCGATGTTCGGCCGAAAATTGAGCGTGACCGTGAAGGCCGTTGGATAGCAGTCAATTACAGTATCGACGAAGGTCCTCGCGTCTATGTCGATCGAATCAACATCGTCGGCAATGTACGAACATTGGACCGGGTCCTGCGGCGCGAAATGCGCTTGGCCGAGGGTGACGCATTCAATGCCGCAAAATTGCGTCGATCCCAGCAACGGATTAGAGGACTAGGATTCTTCGAGAAAGTTGAAGTCCGGGATGAAAAAGGCAGCTTGGATGACAAGGCACTAGGCGCAGCCGAAGATAATTTTGCTGACGACCGGACTTCGATCACCATCGAAGTAGAGGAACAATCCACCGGAGAACTTTCGTTCGGCCTTGGTTATTCATCGAGTGATAAGATAGGTGGCGAGATCGGCATTCGTGAAAGGAACCTGCTCGGACGAGGACAAGATCTGAACTTGACGCTGCGCCTCTCTACGCGTCGTCAGGATATCGATCTCTCATTCACTGAACCTTACTTCCTGAATCGAGATGTCGCCGCCGGATTCGATCTGTTTAACAGGCAGCGCGACCAAGAGAATGTAGCCTTCGAAAGGAATTCGACGGGCTTCACATTGCGTGTCGGATATCCATTTGCGGAAAGATTGCGTCACTCGGTCCGATACACCTTGCGCAACGACAAAATTGAAGACGTCGATTCAAGTGCATCTCGATTCATTCAAGATCAAAAAGGAACGCGGCTAACGTCGTCGATCGGACAGACGATATCTTATGATTTACGAGATGATCGCTTTTTCCCGACTGAAGGCTACCTGTTGCGTGTCTCTCAGGATCTGGCGGGCTTGGGTGGAGACGTCCACTATCTCAGGCACGTTCTCAACTATGCGTACTACAAGAGACTGTGGGGAGAGTGGATTGGAGGACTGTCGATTGAAGAAGGACATATCCTCGGCCTCGGCGAGAATGTGAGCCTTTCCGATAGGTTCTTTATTGGCGGCAATAATTTTCGCGGATTTGCAGCCGGGGGCGTCGGTCCCCGCGATACCAGTTCTCTCGACTTTCTCGGTGGTACTGTTTACTACGTAGGCACGGCTGAGGCGTCTGTTCCATTGGGTATTCTTCAGGAATTCGGCGTGTTCGGCAGGTTATTCACCGAGGTCGGAAGTCTCGCCGATCCTGATCTTGACTCGAAGGTGAACGTGTTTGACGTTGGTAAACCGAGAGTAACTTCCGGGTTTGGAGTATCTTGGCGATCACCTTTCGGTCCCATCCAGCTAGATTTTGCTTGGCCCCTAAGAAAAGAACAATTTGATCGCGAGGAATCCTTTAGATTCAGTTTTGGCACAAGGTTTTAAATGAAATCGAACCGTTTACTTGCATCGACTATTGCAAAGGGTCTTGTCGTTCTTTGCATGGTATGCGCGAACTCCATTGCCGCAATTTCTCAGGGATTGCCTGAAACAGTTGTTGCCGTAATCGACTTTCAGCAGTTGGAACGCGACTCGCTTGCAGCGAAAAACATCAGATCGCAAGTCGAGTCCTACCGCGCACAATATGCGGAAACCATAAATCAGGAAGAAGAACAACTTCGCCAGCAGGAGCAGGAGCTCAAGCGCCAGCGCGCGATTTTGTCACCCGAGGTGTTTGCCCAGCGGCGGCGCGTATTTGAGGACAACGTTGCCAAACTTCAACGCCAAGTGCAGAATCGTACCAGGCGCCTTGAACGTAGTATTGAGGCGTCGCTGGGATCAGTGAACAAGATTTTGGGTCCGATTATTAAAGAACTCTCCAATGAGTTCGGTTTTACGTTGGTTTTGGACAAACGCCAGGTACGCTACATTGACGATCGCTTCGACATCACACCGGTCGTGTTGCAGCGGCTGGATGAGCGTCTGCCTCAGGTCACGGTCCCACCACCTGAAGGCGAGTAATGGCCGATCCGCGATTTTATCTGGTTAGCGGACCGTATTCCTTGAAAACCCTCGCCGAAATAGGCGGGGCCTCCCTTAACACCAATTCGCAATCCGAAATCGAGATTCAGGATGTCGCCCCGCTGGAAACGGCAGGGCCTGGAGAATTGTCGTTTTTGGATAACACAAAGTATCTGCAGACATTCGAACGCAGCGCCGCGGGAGCATGCGTCGTACGACCGCAATACGCGAACCGTGCCCCCGAAAAAATGGGGCTTCTACTCACCGAAAATCCGTACAAGGCCTACGCGTTGATCGCTCAAGCCTTCTATCCCGTGGCGGCTTTTGAGGGTCAAATTTCTTCGGGATCTCAAATCGCGCCCAGTGCTGTTCTTGGTGCCAGTTGCGACGTCTCATCGGGTGCAGTTATTGGCGATCGCGTGGAAATTGCCGAGCACTGCCGGATCGGGCCAAACGTAGTGATTGGCGATGGTGTTTCAATCGGCGAGGGCACAACGATCCATTCAGGGTCTTCCCTCAGCCATTGTATCATTGGCCGTCGCGTGACAATCCATCCAGGTGTACGGATCGGGCAGGATGGGTTTGGATTTGCAATTGATCCTGAAGGATACGTGAAAGTTCCTCAATTGGGACGGGTCATAATCCATGATGATGTAGAGATCGGCGCAAACTCGACGATTGATCGAGGAAGCGCCTCCGATACGGTGATCGGTGCTGGGTGTTGGATCGACAATTTGGTTCAGATCGCGCACAACGTGACGCTCGGCGAAGGGTGTGTGATCGTTGCCCAGGCAGGGATTTCTGGGAGCTCAAAGCTTGGGCGACAGGTTATGATGGGAGGGCAGGCAGCAATCGCAGGGCACCTAACGATTGGTGCGGGCGCTCAAATCGCTGGAAAGTGCGGTGTCATGCAGGATGTTCCGGCTGGGGCGACGGTCGGTGGTATACCTGCACAGCCGATCCGAGACTGGCATCGACAAACCGTGTTACTGAGGCAATTGATACGGGCGAAGGGAAGATCAGCTGATGGTTAATAACGGGCCAGACGCGGTGGAATTGGAAGCGGCCGATATCCTTCGCGTCATGGACATGATTCCGCATCGCTTTCCGATGCTGATGGTGGATCGCGTCGTCGATATAGTTGCTGACGAATCCGCTGTTGGGATCAAAAACGTCACGATCAATGAGCCGCATTTTCAAGGGCACTTTCCTCAACGTCCTGTCATGCCAGGCGTGATGATCGTCGAATCCATGGCGCAGACTGCAGCGGTGCTTGTCGTTCATACGTTGGGCGGTGTCACTGCAGGGCAGCTGGTCTATTTCATGGCGATTGAAAATGCCCGCTTCAGAAAGCCAGTTGTTCCAGGTGACACAATGCGGATTCATGTCACCAAGCAACACAGCCGAGGCAATGTGTGGAAATTTTCAGCCCAGGCAACGGTCGATGACACGCGTGTTGCGGAAGCCACCTTCACCGCAATGATCATGAACGAACAGAGCGACTGATGGGCGCGGAGATCCATCAGACGGCCGTGGTCGAGGACGGCGCGATCATTGGCGACGGCGTCAAAATTGGCGCCTACTCGTGCGTGGGTGGCAATGTTGAATTGGGAAACAATGTCGAAATTAAATCTCACGTCGTTGTCGGAGGATTTACCCGGATCGGCCAAGGATGTCGTCTGTTTCCATTTGCCTCCATTGGACAGCAGCCTCAGGATTTGAAATTCCATGGGGAAGCGTCCCACCTCGAGATTGGTGAGAACAACACCATTCGTGAGTACGTTACGATGAACCCAGGCACCGAAGGTGGGGGTATGATAACCCGGGTCGGTAGCGGCGGCACATTCATGGTTGGGGCCCACGTTGCCCACGATTGCGTCATCGGTGATGGCGTGATCATGGCGAATTATGCCTCTCTCGGAGGCCATGTATATGTTGGTGATCACGCGATAATCGGTGGGCTTGCGGCCATCCACCAGTTCGTCCGAATCGGTCCCCACGCCATGATTGGTGGCATGTCCGGGGTCGAACAGGATGTCATACCTTATGGATCGGTGATGGGTGATCGCGCGGCGCTGTGTGGTCTTAACTTGGTTGGACTCAAACGTCGGGGTTTCACGCGAGACAGCATTCGAAGCATGCGAGATGCATACCGTCAGCTGTTCGATCCGCAGGGATCGCTCAAGCAACGGGTTGAACAAGTTGGAACCTCGTACGCGGAAACACCGGAAGTCATGGATATCGTGAAGTTTCTTGCTGGCGAATCGATTCGATCGATCTGTTTACCCAAGGTGGACCGTGGCTCATAGGCTGGGCATCCTGGCCGGCGAAGGGGAACTTCCGGTCCGGCTTGTAGACGTATGTCGGGCTACTGGGCGCGACGTATTCGTGGTCGCCTTCAATGGCGAATCAAACCCCGATTCCGTAGGCCACGTGTCTCATGTGTGGCTCGACCTCGGCGCGGTGGGCAGCACGATTCAAGCGCTAAGGGATGCGGAATGCCGGGACGTTGTGCTGGCCGGGCCGATTCGGCGCCCGAAATTGACTTCGCTGGGATTGGATCGTCGCGGCGCTGCGATGTTGCCTAAACTGCTTCGTGCAAAAGGAGATGACGCGCTGCTGACCGTGGTGATCGGAGAGCTCGAAAGGGAGGGGTTCAACGTCATCGGCGCCGATGACGTGTTGACTGAGCTATTGGCTCCCGAGGGGGCGCTCGGAGCCCGTGATCCGGATCAAGATGATTGGGGTGACATCGGCCGGGGAATCGAAGTAGTTCGCGCGATAGGGGCCATGGACGTCGGTCAGGCGACCATAGTTCATCGTGGTTACGTCCTCGGAGTTGAGGCAGCTGAAGGAACAGATGCTTTGATCGAGCGTGCCGCATCGCTGCGGCGCGAAGATCGTGGTGGGGTGCTGATCAAATTCAGTAAGCCGAGCCAAGACCGACGTGCCGATCTTCCGACAATTGGGATCGACACCATTAGGAATGCGGCGACCGCCCGCCTCGCTGGGATTGCAGTTGAAGCAGGGGAAACAATCGTCTTGGGGCGCGATACCGTGATTGAAAGTGCAGATGCCGCTGACTTGTTTGTTGTGGGTGTGGTCTCGAAAAATGTCGGTGACAGTTAATGGCAATCTCTGATCACGCTGTATAGCAATCGTTGGGTAACCGCTTTAATTCGCGTTGAATTTGTGCGAGATACATCAAAATTTGGCAAACAGAAAAAGGATGCAAAATCATGTCAGATGAGTTCCGATTCATGCACACGATGGTCCGCGTAAAGGACCAAGAGAAGGTAGTGGATTTCTACAGTCGCTTGCTCGGCATGAAGATGCTGCGCCAAAGTGACAATGAGGTCGGCAAATATACGAATACCTTTCTCGGGTATGGGGGTGAGGACAGCAGCACCGTGCTTGAGCTCACTTGCAACTGGGGCCAGGAAGAACCTTATGAATTGGGGCGGGCTTTTGGGCACTTGGCCATCGGTGTCCCCGACGTTGCCGCTACGTGCGCAGCGCTTGAGAAAGAAGGCGTTCCCGTTCCACGTCCCGCCGGTCCGGTCAAAGGTGGGACGACCATCATTGCGTTCGTCGAAGATCCGGATGGTCGCTCTATCGAGCTGATTCAGACGGGTAGCTAGAGCGAATTATGTTGAGATGGAAACGGAAACGGTTCCATCTCAACAGTGTCATTTGCCCTAGTATCAGTGTGCTAAAGCAGACTCAGGTGACCTGACCGGACCGCGAACTCCTATACGGCGTCGTCCGAAGTTCACAGAGTGTGTGTGGCGGTCGCGCCGCGACGCCATCGAATATCAACATCTGTACCAGGGGCCGCAGTCGTCACAGGTGGTCGATTGCAGTTCGAAGGTGCTCGGCAATCACCTCAGAACATTGGGCTTGCCGCGCGCAATTCAGTTGGGTGACCCAGAGCCGCTGTACCAGATCAGGACCGCTTATCCATGGGTACGTAGTCCCGCTCGGCGGGCCCGGTGTACAATTGGCGTGGTCGGCCGATCCGTTGGTCAGGATCCTCAATCATCTCATTCCATTGTGCAATCCACCCCACCGTCCGCGCGAGTGCGAACAGAACCGTGAACATAGAAACCGGTATTCCCATCGCACGGAAAATGATGCCCGAATAGAAGTCGACGTTCGGGAAAAGCTTTCTCTCCACGAAATAGTCGTCTTCGAGAGCAATCCGCTCAAGCTCCATGGCGAGCTCCAGCAATGGCTCGTCCTTGACGCCAAGTTCCTCCAGCACCGCGTGAGCGCTCTCTCGCAGTACCGCGGCCCGGGGGTCATAGTTCTTGTATACGCGATGCCCGAAACCCATCAGACGGAATGGATCGTCACGGTCTTTGGCACGATCGATGAACTCGGGGATGTTCTTGACCGAACCGACCTCGCCGAGCATTGCCAGTACGGCCTCATTGGCACCCCCATGGGCTGGACCCCAAAGGCATGCGATACCGGCCGCTATACAGGCGAAGGGGTTGGCGCCGGATGAGCCGGCCAGTCTCACCGTCGATGTCGAGGCGTTTTGCTCGTGGTCGGCGTGAAGAATAAAAATTCGGTCGATTGCTTTGGCGAGTACCGGATTAACCTCGTATTCCTCGGCGGGTACGCCGAATAACATGTGAAGGAAATTTTCCGGATAACTAAGCGCATTGCGCGGATGCATGAACGGTTGGCCGATGGAATATTTGTATGCCATCGCAGCAATGGTCGGCATTTTGGCTATCAACCGATAGGAAGCGACCATTCGGTGCAGCGGATCGTTGATGTCGAGGCTGTCGTGATAGAAGGCGCTGAGTGCCCCGACGACACCAACCATGATCGCCATTGGATGTGCGTCCCGCCGAAATCCCGTGAACAGCCGGGTGAGTTGGTCATGGATCATGCTGTAGTGCTTTACGTCGTCTTCGAAGACGCTGAGTTCAGTGCTGCTCGGCAATTCTCCTTTCAAGAGCAAATACGATACTTCGGTGAAGGTACTGTGCTCAGCTAGCTGTTGGATGGGGTAACCGCGATGCAGAAGAATCCCTTCCTCGCCGTCGATGTAGGTTAGCTCCGATGAACAGCTTGCCGTAGCGACGAAGCCGGGGTCATAGGTAAAGCACCCAATTTCCGAGTAAAGCTTGCGGATATCGACGACGTCTGGGCCGATGGTGCCTTGGAGCCGGGGCAGATCAAGCGAAGTATCTCTACCGGAGGTTAGTTTGAAGTCACCGCCATCCGTCTGACTCTCAGAGTTCTGAGCCATGCATTCGTCCTTCCTACTGTGGAATCGGCCGGCTGGGCGCACGGCGCATATTATTGTCGAGATTATACGATGAGAAGCAATGAAGGCGAAAGGCGGAGCGCCCTAGGTACCCACCACGTCATCGATACGCCCTAAGCTTTCCTCTCGTCCTAGTATCGATAGGACTTCAAAAATTCCCGGTGATGTAGTCTTTCCAGTAAGAGAAGCTCTCAATGGCTGTGCTATGGATCCGAGTTTCAGATCTTTAGACCCTACAAACTGCCGAAGTGTGGAATCGATCGATGGGATGTCCCAATCAGCGATGTCGATCAGGATTTGGGAAATTTCCTTGAGAAGCGACTTCGCGTCACTGGTCAAGAGTTTCGCTGCTTTTTCGTCGATATCCAAAGGTCGATTTCGAACGATAAACAATGCACTATCAATTAGTTGAGGGATTAATTTAACTCTTTGTTTTAACTCAGGCATTGCCGTGACAAGGCGGTTAATATCCGCAGGAATGAGCTCTCGTCCGCAACATTCCCCGAGCGGTTCCTGGATCATTTCCACGAGGCGGGCGTCATCTGCCTGATGGATATAGTGGGCATTCACGCTCTGCAGTTTGTCGAAATCGAACTGTGCTGCCCCTCGGCCGACGTGGTCGAGATCGAACCAATTAATTGCCTGGTTCGTCGTGAATAATTCATCGTCCCCGTGGCTCCAGCCCAGGCGGACGAGGTAATTGCGCATCGCTTCGGGCAAATACCCTTCATCCCGATATGCCGCGATCCCGATCGCGCCATGGCGTTTAGACATTTTTGCGCCGTCCGGTCCGTGAATGAGGGGGATGTGGGAAAAAACCGGTAAATTCCAGCCCAATGCGTTGAAGAGCATGGCCTGTCGTGCAGCGTTGTTGAGGTGGTCATCTCCTCGAATGACGTGGGTCACGCCCATATCATGATCATCGACGACCACGGACAGCATGTAAGTTGGAGTGCCATCGCTCCGTAAGAGAACCATGTCGTCGAGTTGGGTATTCGCGTATTTGACCGGCCCTTGAACCTCGTCCTCGATGATCGTCTCACCATCCAGGGGGGACTTGATTCTGATGGTGGGCTGGATGCCCGGCGGGGCCTCTTTAGGCTCGCGATCCCGCCAGCGGCCGTCGTAAAGAACGGGATCGCCGTTCTTGCGCGCAATCTCTCGCATTTCCGCTAACTCATCGGGGGTGCAATAGCATTTGTAAGCCTTGCCCTCATCGAGCAACTGTTGTGCGATTGATGCGTGGCGCTCCGCGCGAAGAGATTGGCGCACAAGCTCTTCGTCCCAATCGAGACCGATCCATTGCAGCCCCTCGAGAATGGCAGCGACCGCCTCTTCTGTTGAACGCTTCCGGTCGGTGTCTTCCAACCTGAGGAGAAACTTCCCCTTGTGGTGTCGGGCGTAAAGCCAGTTGAACAGTGCTGTGCGGGCGCCGCCCACGTGAAGGATCCCCGTTGGAGACGGGGCAAATCTGGTTACAACGGTCATGAACTCGTGCCCATCTCTCAATCTGTCGGTGGCGGGTGGCGATGTGTAACATATCTCAATATCCAGTTCGACGTGCGGAAGTAGCGCCAAAGCCTTCCATACCCGCGTAGTGATGGTGATCGAAAAGTTAGTCGCGGGTCTGGGCAGAATCTTTCGAGATGTCTGGTGCGTCGGATATCGGGGTATCGGCGCGGCATTCGAGAACGCTATTCTCATCGAACGGGATCGCTGGCCACTCTGGATTCCAGTGCTTTTCGGGATCGGGGTTTCAATTTATTTTGCCCTCCCGATTGAACCTCCTAAATGGCTGGGATTGCAGTCACTCATAGCGGCGGCGTCTTGTCTTTGGGTACAAAGAGACGAACCTCGCGGGTTCTTGATGGCAATCGGTCTCGTCGTGATTGCTGCAGGTTTGGCCGCCGCTCAGGCGCGCACGTATTTGGTCATCACGCCCATCCTCGAATATTCCGTACGATCGGTCCATGTCAGCGGTCGAGTCCGGAAGATAGAAAACCGCCCGCAGGGCATTCGGATCGTGCTCGAGAATCCGACTCTTACCGGTCCGGCCGTGGTTGGCCGGCCCATGAAAGCCATACCGAAGAGAATCCGCATAACGGTGCGTGGGACTGCGACCCTTCGACCCGGAGATGTTGTATCGGTTCGCGCCAGTTTCAGGCCACCACCGCGGCCCGCCGCGCCCAATGCGTTCGATTTCGGACGATTGGCCTTTTCCCAAGGTTTCGGTGCCGTGGGATATGCCACCGGGCCTGTTCAAGTCCTTTCAAACGGTTCCGAAGGAATTGTCGACCAATTTGCCAACTGGATTTCCACCCAGCGGCTGAATATTTCGAGCGGAGTTCTCGAGGCCGTACCCGACGAACGCAGGGCCGTTGCCGTCGCACTGTTGATCGGTGATCGGGGCGCGATTCCTGAAAGAGTCCTTGTTGATATGCGAGATTCTGGTCTTGCTCATTTACTCGCGATCTCGGGTCTGCATGTCGGATTGTTTGCCGGCCTTTTGTTGGCAATTTCACGAAATTTGCTTGCCTTGGCGATACCATTGGCGTTGCGCTTCCCTGTCAAAAAGTGGGCCGCCGTATTTAGCCTGATCGGGGCATTTGGTTATCTCCTAATGACGGGTGCCACAATTCCCACACAACGTGCATTTTTGATGATCACTCTGGGCCTATTGGCCATTGTGTTCGACCGGACGCCTATCTCCATGACCGTTGTCGCGTGGGCGGCAATCGGCC
>Ga0114999_10000803_pt1 | contig 46035 bp, 39 predicted proteins | sample ArcticOcean_MG_C_3_FD_89820 | JGI IMG/M metagenome (GOLD analysis project Ga0114999, IMG submission 89820) | Marine microbial communities from western Arctic Ocean - ArcticOcean_MG_CB8_126 | ecosystem: Environmental > Aquatic > Marine > Oceanic | place: Arctic Ocean: Canada Basin | collected...
CAGCCGTTCCTGAACATCATGACGTCATCGTTATCGGAGGTGGGGTTGCCGGTCTTGGCGCCGCCTCACTGCTTGCTGGCTGGCGACCAAGGCTTGAAGGGCCAGTCCCGGAACCGCTGGGGCATCCGTCACTCGCACCCTTTGTTGAAGCAGCTCGTGACGACCTTATGTCCATGGACATGGTGGGTGTCTCGGAGATCCCGGTCAGCCCGTATGACACGTTTCGTCTGCTCCACCATCCACAACGGGATTACAAGGGATTGGACAGTTATCCAATGCGCTGGGAGCGGCGTACCGAGCTTGACTGGGCCTTGTTCACAGATGAGCGACCGGGTGGCTTGTGGAACGGGGTGTCCCGGAATCAGTTGACGTTATCTCCGGCTCACTGGATGGAGTTATCAGCATACCCGGTGGCCAACTTTTATGCCGATAGCGGCCTTGAGCGAGACCCGAACGACCTCATCGTGAAACAGGACCTAGTGGCCTACTATCACGCCGTCCCGGATAAGCTGGGCTTGTCATCTCGGATCAACGAGGGTTGGACGGTGACATCGTTAACGCCCACATCACCCAGAACACCCAGAGATGGCACCGACGGCCCAACATTCGATCTGAGTGCAACTCGCACCTCTGATGGCGAGGTCCGGGCCTTAACGGCGGACTTTGTTGTCTACGCGGTCGGCCCGCGCACCGTGAAACGACGGCTCGAAGTACCGGGCGAGTTCGAGCAACCCTATGTCACTCACCATTACGACCACTGGGACGACTACCCCGGGGCGCGAGTGCTGGTCGTCGGAGGTGGGAGGTCGGCTGACTGGGCGGCGACGGAGTTGCACGACGCTGGTCGCGATGTGACCTACGTGATGCGCCAACCGCAGGAGCGTCACCAGACTCTGATCGATAACAGTCAGTATCTGCCGTACTACGTCCGTCTAAAGTCGATCCTTGAAGAGGAAGACCGGTCCATCGATGCCCGATATGAAACTCGCATCACGTCGTTCGGCGCTGGCGGCCTGGTGGGTTTGGCATCATCAGAGGGCGAAGAGACGCTGGAGTTCGATCACGTGATTGTAGAGATCGGCGCTCAGCCAGATTTCGGGCTGCTGAAGCCGTGGGGCGAACTGAGTCTGTTTGAAGGACGAGACGAATATCGACTACAGGTGCCGCAGTTGAAGGTGCACCCACATAGCTTTGAGTCGATGGACGTTCCCGGCATGTACCCGGCGGGCTACCTTGCCGAGAACCTGGGTATATCCGTGCTGGGCATGCACGCGACCTGCTTCCCGATAGTCGCCGACATCGAGCGCAAGATCGCCGCCAGAGGCTAGAACCTGAGGTCGGACGGCGAGTTTAGTCTCCGGCCGCTACAGGAGATCCGTCGATATCGGGGTCACCGGCCGTCGCATCAGTCATCGCTTCGTCCCAGTCCGGTATGAGAATCCGTTTTGTGGATTCAAGGACTACGATCGATGCTGCGCCGAGCAGGCTGAAGACCGCGGATAGTACGATCGCCGTGTTGTAAGAGCCGGTCAGGTCATAGGTGACACCGGCTAACGCCGCTCCAAGGGCCATGCCGAGGCCGGCACCTGCGAGCTGCCAACCGAAGGTCGAGTTCTGGGGAACTTGTCCGAAGTACTGTCGGTTCACGACCGAAAAGATCGATCCCTCGCCGCCGTAGCCGATGCCAAATGCAAAGGCGAACACGTAGAAGGCGAGCACGGTGTCGGCGTTCAGAAGCAGAAGCACGGTCACGCCCTGCAGAAGGTACGAGACGAACATCACGCCCTTGCTGCCTATGCGGTCACTCAACAGCGGCGTGCCGAAACGCGTGAACAGGCTCACGGCGGACAGGGTGCTAAGAACACCGGCGGCTGTGGTCGCTGAGAGCCCCTGTGACGTGGCGTAGGGCACGATCATTACGAGGATGACGGCGTGCCCGACACAACCCAAGAAATGGATGTTTATCAGATTCCAGAATGCGTTAGTGTGCCTGATGTGACGTTGGAACTCTTTTGCCTTGCCGACAAAAATCTTCCCGGATGTGATCTGGGGAGCATCGCCCTGAATCCAGCCGTAAGGCTTTGAACCTCGGTCAGCCGGAGAGTTCCTGAACATCACAATCAGTATCAACATAATGATCGTTCCGACCACTCCGGTGATCTGGAATGTGCCTTTCCAGTCAGCAGATACGATCAGGAAAGCCATCACCTGCACCATGATCGCCGGGCCAAGCCCCCAGGAGATCATGACAATCCCGGAGCCCAGCCCCAGGTGTCGGCGGAACCACATGGCGACGGCGGGCATCGCTGGGATCAAGAACAAGGCCTGCGCCGCGCCGAGCGCAAGTCCGTACCAGAGGTACAAGTGCCACAGTTCGCTAATGAGCGATGTACCTATCATCCCGACGAAGAAGAGCGCCGTCCCCGCAAGCATCGCCGTTCGCGCTCCGTATCGAACACCTACGTATCCAGCTACTGGAGAGAAAAGAGCCGTTACGACTGTGCTCGCGGAGTAGACGAGAGATATCTCGCCCGGTGTCCATCCGAACCCCTCAACAAGCGGGTCGATGAATACGCCGAACGCCATGCGCATGGAGCTACCGACCATCTGTGCGACGGCGGCGACAATTACGATCACCCACGCGTAGTGCTTCCACGTGTGTCTGAAGTAGGCCACGGGGGCCATCTGGTCGACCGCAGTCGGTGGTCCTGGGCTAAGTTCAGAGCTACCGTTGCCCGTGTCGCCGTTATAAGTACTCAGGTCAGTCTCCCGTGCGGGTGTCCGGCAGGATGATAATGCCGGATCGGTCGAGATTATTTAATGGAAGGGGCAAAGGAAAAGAAAAGAACTCTCGACCCCGGTCGTCTCGCCACTCGCTAGCGCAGCGGCGTGGGCGTCAGGCGTGGTTCTGGAGTTGTCGATTGATCTTAGTGATCGGGCATCAACGTTTGCTGATACCGCCCATGCGCCGAAATATATGGTCAACACCAACGCCAACACGACCGACGAAAGCAGCATAGAAGGGCCGAGCCTGATCGGCAATGAGATTCGTCGGAGTGCGGGCGTCATGATTTTGCGTCGTTAACTCAAGAAGTCATGAAGATTATTCAATAATCTTGAGAAGGTTAACTCTTACCCGGTGCGATGCACAGAAGAGTTAAGGTTCGTATTGCGCCGGAAAGTGACACTACTCAAGCATCGCAATTCGGTGAGCGACTATCCATTCCTCATCCAGCTCGCAACCAAGTCCCGGGCTCTCAGGCGCATCAAGGGTCATCCGGTCATTCAAGCCGTAATGGTCAACCAGTCCAAACTGGTGCGCTTCCGCCGGCATCCACCATTCGTAGAAGTCGCAGTTGCCGATGGAGCATATGACGTGCAAGTTTGCGGCATTGAGCGATGAGTTGCCGGCCGTACCGATCTCGCAGTTCAGACCGAAGGCCTCAGCCATTCCGGCGATCTTCTTCATGCCGGTTATGCCATGCTTTCTTGCTGTGGCTCGCAAAATGCGCGGCGCGCCCAGCCGGATGTAGTGGGCTGGCTCTCGGAAAAGGTAGCCGGCGAGGTCGCTCATTGCCAGCGGAGTATCCAGCCTTCTGGAAAGCTCGACGATGGCGTCAAAGTCATCCCACGGCACCGGATCCTCGAACCAGTGGAAGCCGTTGGCGTCCAGCGCTCGACCTATCGTGAGCGCCTTCCGGAAGTCGTAGTTGTTGTTGGGATCGAACATGAGAGTCATGTCATCGCCAACTCCCGCGCGGACCGCATCGACCATCTTCACGGCGTCTTTTGTCGACAGCATCCCCGGGTGGATCTTGTAGGCCCGGAACCCGCGTCCAGCTATGCCCAGGCCTTCCTTCACCCAGCCGTCGGGCGACTCATGACGCGGCGGATAAGTGGCGTAAACCTCGGTCTCCTTGTTGGCCGCACCAAGCAATCGGAATACGGGCATACCTGCCGCTTTTCCGGCTAGATCCCACAGGGCCACGTCCACCGGCGCCCATGCAGGGAGAGTAACGCCCTTTCGTGCTCCCAGGAGACCGAGCCGGTTCCAAAGCCATTCCCTCACGCTGGCGTCTTTTCCAATCAACTCTGGCTTCAAGGTTTTCAAAATCGGATCGAACAGACTCGCTCCGCCGCTGCGGAAGTCGCCGACAAAGCTCTGACCCTCGATACCCTGATCGGTTTTGATGCGCAGGACACCCTGCGAAACCTCGCCCCCGAAACGTCCAAGATCTGATTCAAGACCGGTGCCGCTGACATCCCGGGTTATGACGTCGATGGTGATATCGGTGATCTTCAAGATTGGTTCCTCTGTAGTTATGGCTGAGTCTGGAAATTGTCCGGGGCAGCGGAAGACGGCACCGGATGCTAACCTGCGGACTCATTCAAGGGGGCAGTAATGCCAGACAATAGACAACATAACGATTCACCGAGTCGTGAGCCCTGTGATGGGCCAGATCGCACTGGCGCTAATACCGCGGGCGATGTAGGGCGAAACGTGGCCGACTTGGGCGCAGATGTCACCGGACTTGGCGCGGGACTGCTGGGAGAACTGGCGGGCGCGCTCGATGGCCTTGTGGGAGGGTTGACCGGGGACAAGCCCTCACCCGGCTCAACTCGTCGGACGAAGATCCATTCATGGGAGCTACCGGCCCTGAGTGAAGATGACGACGATGATTCAGAAACAACGGACGAGTACGGCGAAGATTACGACCGCATCCACTAGCTGGCGGCTGCCGGATACGGCGACGGCCCGAAGATTTCAATATTTCATGCCATCTAATAGCGGAAACGCCTCGGACACCCCAGATGCCCAAGACATCCCGGCGATGGCGACGGCGGCGCTAGCGCGCTTTGGCGATCGACTCGATGCGCAGCAAACAGAGTTGCTTATCAAGACGGCGAGACAGCTTGAAAGTGCGGCGGAGGACCTACGCGAGTGGGAGCTATCAAATGGCGATGAGCCGGACACGTCTTTCAAGGCGATTGAAGGGCAGGACTCCTGATGGCTTATGATCCGTTGTTGGGCCTCTCTATCGGCGAACTCGGCGCAAAGATACGCTCTGGAGAAACCTCCCCAACGGCGCTTGCTCGCGCCGCTATGGACGCGCTGGACTCGGATGGGCGCAAATTAAATGCCGTAGCAGCGATTATGGAAGATCGTGCCATGCGACAGGCAGAGCGAGCCGAGGCTGAACTGGAAGTCGGGCACGATCGCGGCCCGTTGCACGGTATCCCGTGGGGAGCGAAAGATCTTCTCGCTGCGGTCGGCGCGCCAACCACCTGGGGCGCAACGCCGTTCAAGGAGCAGGTGTTCGACTTCGACGCCACGGCCGTAAAGAAACTTGAGCAGGCGGGTGCGGTTCTGGTTGCGAAGCTGGCGATGGTCGAACTTGCTGGCGGTATGGGATACGAGGAGCTGGATGCTGCGTGGACCGGGCCGGGCCTAAATCCCTGGGATCACGACTCATGGGCAGGTGGTTCATCGTCGGGATCAGGCGCGGTGGTGGCGGCTCGATTACTACCGTTTGCGATCGGTTCAGAAACGTTTGGTTCCATAGTCACACCTGCGTCTTACTGCGGAATCTCCGGCCTGCGTCCGACTTATGGCCGCGTCAGCCGGTACGGCGCGATGGCCCTGTCGTGGACGCTGGACAAGCTCGGGCCTCTTGCACGAAGCGCCGAGGACTGTGGGTTGGTGCTCGACGCAATCGCCGGTCCGGACAAGAACGATCCGACATCGGCTCAGCGCACGTTCCAGTACCCGTCGCAAAAAATGAGACGTGACGGATTTCGGTTTGCAATACCCGCTGGCTGGGACGAGGGCACCGAGCCGGAGGTTGTGGACAACATCAACGAGTCGCTGGACACCCTTCGACAGATCGGAACCGTCGAAGAGGTAACGCTGCCGGACATGCCCTCAGGGCAGGCGGCAAGGATCATCATCGCCGCCGAGGGCGCATCTGCCTTTGAGGACATCATCGAAGACGGTCGGGTGATGCAACTTCAAGCGCCAAGCTGTCGGGTGAAGCCACACGTTCACGCAATGATCCCGGCGCGGGACTACCTGCGGGCGATGCGCGTTCGTCGACACGTCTCGGTTGCGTACGACCGCATAACCGCCGAGTACGACGCCATAGTCGGACCAACAACCGGCAACGTATCGCCCTTACTGACGAAGGGGCTAGATAGGTCATCTCGGCCGACCACATCGGGACCAATAGGAGCGTCGGGCAACCTGGCCGGACTACCAGCGATAGCCGTTCCCAACGGCTTCGGAGACCGCGGCATGCCTACGTCACTTCAGTTCACTGGACGTGCGTGGACAGAATCACGCCTGCTGACGATCGCAGCGGAATACCAGGCCCGGACAAAGCACCACAAAGCAACGCCGGTCGTGTGATCTCCCTCTCCCATGCACTCAAGAAAAACGTGACATAGTTCTGGCGAACGGCGGGCCGCACAGTTCTTCAAATGCGCGAGTGGGACCCTCTTCGGAACTCGCAACAAAAGCGATCAACGGGCCGCATTGGAATAGGGTAATTCGAGAGCCCAGTCTGCAATGTTTGGCCCACGACACTCGGCGTTCACCGTAATATCGTCGGCAATATTACTAGCCGTCAATTCGCCTTCAAACGGATACAGATCAAATCGTTGACCACAGGCAGAAGCAGCGCCCCCCTGATATCAAAACTATTGAGTGAAGATTCATAGTCGGTCAGGCAATTTTCAATTGACGAAGTCAGACCAGTAAATCGCGGGTTAAGGCCACGTCCGACCAAGAACGAGATGACTTGGTCCACTGTCGGGTCGAGTCCGATAGGCGTCGACGTCGGAACAGGGGTGCGAGTTGGTTTGGCGGATTCGACGGCTGTGGTACTTGTGACGGACGTGATTGAAAACGGAATCCACGTTTGGGTTTTAGCGAATGGTGGACCGCAAAGCTCCTCGAATGCGTCTGCCAGGCCTTTCTCTGTTGACTGTACAAACGCGATCACCGAATTGCACTGAAAATACGGAAGTTCGACTACCCAGTCGGGACCATGGCCGCAATCATTCGGTATCCCGCGGCTGGCGGCACTTGCGGCCTCTTCGTTGCCGAAGGAATAGAGATCAATTCCCGATCGAAATCGGAGAGGTTTAGTCTGGATATCGAAACTCTCCATATCAGAGAGGAAGTCCAACAGACATCCCTGATACGAGAAGTTGCGGGGACTGAGCCGCATCGTGATTCCGTGTTCGGACAGGAGTGAAACGAGTTCATCGACTGCCGGGTCAAGCACGACGGGAGTCGGCGGCGGAAAGGGTGTCCGAGTCGGAGTAGCAGAGGGGATCTCTGTGGGTGTGGGTGATGGAGGCGCTAGCGGTGTTTCCATAGAAACCTCACAACTACCTCCAGTACCAAAACCAACGCGTCCTACTCCCGACCGCGCCTCAATGCACGACCGACCCGTGCATGAGTATGAACGCTGTCGCGCACCACAAACGCTCCGTTCACGATGACGTGCGGCATGCCTGTTGGCGGCGTCTTAGGCTCTTCGTATGTCGCTTCGTCGATTACTGTCGCCGGGTCGAACACGACTAGATCGGCGAATGCGCCCTCTTTTACGTAACCGCGTCCAGGTAGATTGAACTTGTCCGCTGGCTTTGCCGCCATTTTATGAATGGCGTCCTGGAGGCTTATGACGCCTTCCTCGCGTACATACTTTCCGAGGATGCGCGGGTAGGTGCCCCACGCTCGTGGGTGAGGCTTAGACCCGGCAGGGATGCCGTCCGTCCCGATCATCGTTGACGGGTGCGCCATGACCCGTCGTACGTCGCCCTCATCCATCATGAAGAGGACTACGTAAACGTGATCACCAGCTTCGTCCAATATCTTTTGAGCGGCGTCCTCAGCGGGCAGGTCCCACTCATCCACAAACGACGCCAGTGACCGACCCTCATACTCGGGACGCTCCGCACAGGTCGCAAGCAGCACATCATCCGCCTCCACCCGTCCAAGACCGCCTTTCCCATGAGTGAGAGTGCCGTTCTGTAGGACAGCCGCAAGTCGCGTGCTACTGCTCGTGTACGGATACTGATCTGCGGTGATATCCAGGCCCTGTTCGCGGGCGTTGTCAATCAACTCCAGAGAACGCTCTATGGCACCCCAGTTATCGCTTCCGGACGCCTTGTGATGTGATATCTCTACGGCACAACCGCTCATGTTGCCGACGATGATCGCCTCCTCCACGGATTTAATAAGTCCAGACGCCTCATTGCGCATGTGGCTGGAGTAGACGCCTCTGTAACCGCCGGCCACCGTCGCCACGGCTGCGATCTCGTCGGTGGTGGAGTAGCGACCCGGCTCGTAGATCAGCCCCGTGGAAAAGCCGACCGCACCTGCATCCATTCCTTCGGCGACCCATCCGGCCATGTGCGTCACCTGGTCGATGGACGGCGGGACCTCCTGGTTGTTGCCCATCGCATCCAATCGAAGTGTGTTGTGGCCGATTAACGCCGCCACGTTCAGAGAGGGCTGGAACTTGTCGATAGTCGCTAGGTATCCGGAGTAGCCGTCCCACGGTTCGATCTCGGCAGGCAACTCAAACAACTCGCCAAGCCGTTTCGCGGCCGTGTCGAACGGTGCCGCACCAAAACCGCAGTTGCCGACGATCACGGTTGTGATGCCCTGGAGCGTGTTGTGCTCGACGTCCGGACTTGCAAGGACGTGGAAGTCGTCATGCGAGTGGACGTCGATGAAGCCCGGCGATACAACCATGCCGGAGACGTCGATGTCGTCGACGGTAGACGCGGCTGAAAGATCGCCAAGAGCGGTTATGCGATCGCCGGAGACCCCGACGTCGGCCGTAAACGGTTCTCCGCCCGTACCGTCATAAATGGTGCCGCCGCGGAGTATTAGGTCGAACTTGTCGTGTGATGTATTCATTACGACGGGTTATATCACCGTGAGGGCCTTTATTGCACCTGGTTGCAGCCAGATGCACCGGGATGCCCCCAGATAGGGCCTTCCAACCGGCGCCAGCTTGCAGTCGGGTGCGCTCTGACGGTTGCCATCAAACCCTGCCCGTCGTAACGTCTCCGCGTCACTAATTTGCACTGCACGTATCGACCGGAGCGCCTTTTGAATCCCACAAAAATCGAGAAGATCGAGACTATCCTCTGGAGTAAGTGGCTGTTGCTCAAGATTCACTGCGAGGACGGCACGGTTGGAATTGGCGAGGCCGGCGTCCATGGTTGGCAGCGACCGACCGAGACGATGATCAAAACGATGGAGCCGTATCTGCTGGGCAAAGACCCATCAAAAATTGAGCACCATTTCCAGTTTCTGTACCGCAACTCCCACTTCATGGGCTCGGTGGTCACTGCTGCTCTCTCGGCTATCGACATCGCACTGTGGGACATAAAGGGCAAACGTCTTGATGTGCCGATCTGGGAGTTGATGGGTGGCAAGACTCGTGATCGGGTTCGCTGCTACATCCACGTGAACGGAGACACGTCAGAGGAACTTGCGGCTGACGCCGCTAAAGCCGTGAAAGACGGCTTCACGGCAGTCCGATTTGCCGCATTCCAGCACAATTACCCGTCCTTCCACACCTACACGGAGTGGGCCGACAACGCGGTAGAGCGTGTAGCAGCCGTTCGTGAGGCTGTGAACCGGGATGCCGATATCTGTGTAGAGATTCACCGGGAGATGAACCCGGCTGAGTCCACATGGCTCGGGCGTCGACTCGAAGAGTTCAACCCTTACTTCTACGAGGACCCAATGCTCCCGGATAGCCCGGCCCGCATGGGTGACGTACAGGCGCAGTGCAACATTCCGATCGCAACCGGTGAGCGTTTCACCACGATCTATGAGTTTCAGCAGATCCTTGAGAATAAGGGAGCGGCTTACGTCCGGCCGGACGTGTGTCTCGTCGGTGGATTGAGCGGCAGCAAAAAAGTTGCAGCAATGGCCGAGGCGCAGCACGTCAAGGTTATTCCGCACAACCCGCTAAGCCCGGTGAGCACGGCGGCCTGTGTCCAGCTTGATGCGTGCATCCCCAACTTTGCTCTTCAAGAGTACACGGGCGAGCACAGGGAACCAAAGGTGGATCTGATCGAGAACCCGATCGAACTCAAGGACGGTTACCTGACGGTTCCGGAAGGCCCTGGACTTGGAATTACGCTGTCCGAATCAGGGCTCAAGAAGTGGCCATTTGAGGACAAAGACATCGAGGCCGCTACTCCGATCAAGACCGACGGATCGGTTGGAGACCGTTAGACGACAATCCGAGACTTAGGCCCCCCTCTCCCCGGAGGAGTAGGGGGGTGTGAGGAAGAGGCACAATAGTTATGACGGACATACTCGACGAGACTTGCTCTCGATCCCGCGCCGAGAGGTAATTCATGGCCGCAGTCATTGCACGATTCCTGGCGGAAGACCAGCGCCTCTGGAAGAGGATGTTCGACACTACAACACGGGAACGCGCTGCTGTAGGTATCAACGTAGCGCTGGTGTTTGTGGATGCCGATCGAGTACGTGATGGTGGTCTACCAGGTCGACGACATCCGGCGCGCAAAGGCTTATCTCACGATGGATCGACAGACTGCGCGGGAGATAGAGCTTGGGGTGTCCGAGATGGACATCTGGCTTGGGATCGAGCCGTGATATTGCTAGATACAAAAAGAGGATGGCGATGACCGAGTCTCGACTGCCCGTTAACTCCATATACGAAGAGATCGGCGTAAAGCCGATGATCCACGCCGGTGGGACAAATACGGACCACGGCGGGTCAACCATGCGACCAGAAGTGATCCAGGCGATGGCCCAGGCGTCGCAGTCTTATGTGCCGATTGCCGAGTTAAACAGCAAGGTCGGCGACTTCATGGCGCAGGCGACCGGCGCCGAGGCCGGGATGGTCACCGCCGGTGCCGGAAGCGGCATCGTGCTATCGGCCGCCGCGTGCATGACGGGTACCGACAAGGCCAGAATCCTCCAGTTGCCGGACACGCGTGGTATGAAGGATGAAATCGTGATCGCCAAGGCGCATCGCGGTCCTTACAGCCACATGTACACCTTTGCCGGAGCATCGCTGGTCGAAGTCGGCGAAGTTCAGTCCTGGACCGCGGGTGAACTTGACTCTGCTATTAACGACCACACCGCCGCAGTGGCCTTTTTGCTCGCACCACGGATCAGCAGGCGCGGGCCGACTCTGAAAGAGACCGTAGAAATTGCACACGCTCGCGGGGTGCCGGTAGTGGTCGATGCGGCTGCGATGTTGCCGCCAAAGAGCAACCTGAGCCGTTATATCGCCGATGGCGCTGACCTCGTTACCGTCTCTGGTGGCAAAGACATCCGTGGACCGCAGGGCACCGGGATGTTGTTCGGTCGCAAGGACCTCGTTACGGCGGCGCTCGCGAATCACGCCCCTAACCATGCGATTGGACGACCCCACAAAGTGTCTCGTGAGGAGATGGTCGGTCTCTGGATGGCCCTGAAGCTTTACGTCGAGCACGACGAAGAGGCGGAGGTTGCGGGGTATAGGGCCGCGCTGAGTCCGATCGTACAGGTGCTGGACGGCATCGACGGCATCGAAGTGTCGATCCGGCAGGACGACTTCCGATTCTTTCTACCGAACGTGGTCGTGCGGCTAACCCCGGGTTGGAATGGCCCTTCAGGACCGGAAATCAGGACGGCGATGATGCAGGGAGAACCTCGCATCGGCATTCGCTTCGATCCCGACTACAACGAACTGGAGGTCAACGCCTTCAACATGCAGGCCGGCGAACCGGCGATTGTTGGGGCTCGCTTGCGGGAAGAGTTGTTGCGGCGGTAGGACTGCAGGGTTAGGGGACTTGTATTGGCCCCCTCCTGATGCAGGAGGGGGGTCGGGGGTGGTTAGTTTCGAGAGAACGGCATGATTCCCGCCTCAAACGATTACTGTTCTCCCTCACCCCAGCCCTCTCTCGCTAGGAGAGGAGGGCAAATAGGCTCCCCTGAATTTAGGGCAGGGGTGTCTTTACCCCGCCACGCCCGGACGCTGTTTCCCGAACCCTGTCGCACCTTCGAACGCGTGCGCCAGTTGTAGCAGCTCGAAATCGGTTCGTGGCGCTGAGACCAGTTGTAGTCCCACCGGCAGTCCGTCCGGCGTGAATCCGACCGGGACCGATATCGCCGGGCAAGCGATGACGGTGATGTCCATGCAGGGCCACATCCAGTCGATGTAAGTCTCCATCTCGACGCCGTTGACCACGGTCGGGTAGGGGATATCGACTGAGAACGGCGGAACGCTTGTCACCGGCAGAGCCAGGTAGTCGTAGTTGTCAAAGAAAGCGATCATCCGACCGAACAACTCGGTCCGCATCTCCTCCGCCTTCGCCACATCCAGGCCGCTCAGCTGCAACCCCTCTTCGGCGTTCCAGATCACCGTGTCCTTGAGCTGATCACGATGTTCGTTGAGGTGGCGTTCCTGTCCGTGCGCAAATGAGAACGCACGGAGCACCTGGAATACCGAATCAGACTCTTTGAGATCAGGTTCGTCGTCTTCGACTATGCAGCCAAGGTCCTCAAACACATGTCGCTGAGCGTCCAGAACCTGCGTCTGGACCGGCTCGATGGCACGTCCGCCCAGATCACGGCTCCAGGCGATTTTTGTGCCGACAAAATCTCGATCCAACGCATCTGCAAAGCGTGACGGATCATCGTGCAAAGAAGATGGAACAAGCGGATCAGCCCCGGCCTGCACCGAAAGCTGCAACGCAACATCGGCCACCGTTCGGCCCATCGGTCCGGCCGTACTCATGCTCGTCCACGGCAGAGGCCCCGACGCAGGTACACGCCCCGGAGAAGGTCGGAGCCCGACCACGTTCGACCACGCTGCGGGATTACGTAGAGAGCCGCCGAGGTCGGTTCCCACCGTCGTAGAGAACATTCCGCAGGCCAGGCCCACGCCCGAGCCTCCGCTACTACCGCCGCATGTCTTAGACGTGTCGTACGGGTTCAGCGTTGCGCCGAACACCTGGTTGAAGGTCTGTGAGCCCGCGCCGAACTCTGGCGTATTCGTCTTCCCGAGGACGATCGCACCGGCTGTCTTCATTCGACTCACGATGGTCGCATCGGAGGAAGGCACATTGTCGGCGTAGATCGGCGACCCCATGGTCGTGCGGATTCCGGCTGTAGATACCAGGTCTTTGATGCCTGCCGGGAGTCCGTGCAACGGGCCTAGCTCCTCGCCACTTGCCTGAGCTCGGTCCGCATCAGCTGCACCGGCCAGAGCATCGTCGGCCACAAGCGTCACGACGGCGTTAACCGCAGGATTGACCCGTTCAATCTGATCTAGATGCGCCTGCATCAGCTCGACGGCAGATATTTCGCCGTCCCGCACCATACGCGCCTGCTCGGTCGCCGGAGTGAAACATATGTCGCTATCTGGCATGCGTAATTTCCTTGTACACGAGAATTTGGGGGGTACGAGGGTCGGGGATTCCTCGAGTCGGGGCCTACAGCTGCCGGAATGGTACCAGCGGTAATCCTCAGTCTGAACTGGAGGCAGAGGCGATCGCTGAGCCTGGTGCGCTTAATGTGTTGCGTGAAGGCCGGATGGGCCTTGTGGCGAACAGAATAGACACCGAACCTATGAACGCAGTCGTCGCCGTAAACAGGAACGCCCACTGGTATGTGCCCTGGAGGTCGAACGCCAGCCCCACAAGAACGGGCGCTGCCGTCATCCCGATGATCATCGGGAAGCTGGAGATTCCTAGAATGGATCCAAAATACCGGCTGCCGAAATAATCGCCCCGCATGGCGTGAAGTATCGGTGTCCGACTACCGAAACCGACTCCCCAGAGCACGGCGAAAATTACGGCTCCGGTGTAATCGCTGGCGTAGGCCAGAACGACCATGGCAATCGCTTGAATAAATATGCCGACGGACAGCATGTAACGCTTTTCAAGACGGTCACCTACAAATCCGGCACCGAGCTGGGCGAAAAACATGATGAGGACAAATATCGGGATAACGCCCGCCGCCTTCAGGCCAGGTATCCCGATATCGGTCAGGTGGAGGACAAGGTGGGCTGACACAGCGGCGGTAGACAGATTAGACATCGTGTGCGTGGCAGCAATGATCCAGAAGGTGCGTGCGTGCAGTGCTTCCCGGAGAGTAAAAGAACCGTCGTCGAAGATGGCGTTAGTTCCTTCGGAGTCGTCGAACATCACATCATCCGGCCGTGCCCCGCGCCGCGACAACGCCCAGAAAAACACCGGCGAGAGCACGATCCCTGCGGTGCCGATCGAGATCATCGTACTTTCGAAGCCGTGATGGCTGATGCCCCAGGAGATGGCGGGCACCATGAAGCCACCGATGCTACTTCCTGCAAGGACGATGGCTATGCCGGTGGCCCGTCTTGAAGGCAACCACTTGGCGACCGCCACGGTAGCGGGAACGAATCCACCCGCAGAAAATCCGAGGGACAGAACGAAGTAGGAGACGTAATAGATGACCGGGCTGTCGCCCATCTGAGACAGCATCAGGAAGCCAACGCCGCCGACAATCAGTCCTACGAGCATCATCCACGCTGCACCGATACGGTCTGCCAGGTAGCCCTCTATTGGCCCCAGCATCGCTCCGCCAAAACGGCCAAATGTCCCGACGCCCGATACAAGCGTTCGGCTCCAACCTGTCTGGGCTTCTACGGCGGCGAAGATTACGCTCTGCGCGTGGAAGGTTGGACCGGACGTCAACGCCATGTTGAACGATCCGGCAATGGCGACCCACCAGCCGTAGCTGGTGGAGCGGAGCCTGGCATTCAGGCGGTTCATTGACCGATGCTCAATTCAGGGCACTCGACTGGAGATCTGGAGCTATCGCTCAACACCCTGATTTCGCCTGCTATTCAATCATGACCGCGTGATTAATTTTCCGATCGTACATCGTGCCACGGATTTGGCGTCGCTACGAGTGGTGACCTGTATCAGTTACTTGAGTCATCCCGGCAGAAGTCAGGGACAGAGAATCACGATGCCGAGAATGACTTCATGGATTCAGCCATCTGCCTGAGACGTTTTGATACGAGGGCGTTGACCATTCCCTTTAGGTAACTTCCGTCTGCCCCTGCCTTGCCCGCTGCGACACCGGTAAGAACCTCCACCCCTTCGTCGATGGTCTCGACAGCGTAGACGCGAAACTCACCCTTCTGGACCGTCTCAACCACTTCCGCACGCAATTGTGAGGTTCTCCACATTCTCGTGCGGAATCATGACGCCAAGTCCGGCGCTCTTGCCCAGCTTTCCGGACGCATTGCAGAGAGGGGGAGAGATTCTAATTATTCTCTCGCCAGCTGCGTAAATCCTAGTACTACGCCGATGGGACCGTTGAGGTCATGCGCCAATCCTGCTGCAACACGGCCAACAAGTTCCGTGCGATCGCTGATGGCGTTTTCCGCGTATCTGGACTTCTCTTCAACGGCAGATGCCTGGCTATTTGAGTCGATTTCTCGACCAGCTGTTTTGTCGGTTTGCAAACACACTCCGGTCCAATTGGACCTGTTGCCGAATCATTGCACCCCGTCAAGTCGGTGAACCCCGATGGACCCTGTGCGGTTCACCGACGTCTTACTTTGTTCACCGTACGTAAGGCTCAGCGCTTAGGTCAAGTGAGTGGTGCGCCGTGAGTGTTTGTGTGTCTGCACGCATACCGTGGGCATATGGTGTCGAGTAAGTGGTGTTGCTTTAAACGGGTTCTACGATTGGTCGTCCAACGTCAGGCCCACCAATATGGGCATCGCCTGAACTAGCCATGTGGCGCTTCAAATCAGCCTCTATCCCAAGAATTCTACCCACGGTCCATGAGACATCAAACAGCTTCGCTTGATACACCTCACGACGCACCGGATTGAGCCGACCACGAGGCGCAACGACCGTGGTCAGTACATCGTTTACGGAATGACTTGAGGTGTCGTCTTCAACGTTTCCGTGGTCCGACGTGATGACCACGTGGTACCCAAAATCACGGGCGACCGTGATGATACGGGCAAGCGCTATATCAACCGCTTCATAGGCGGCCACTGCGGCGTTAAAATGGCGAGGTAGCAAATGTCCAAGCATGTCAGTCCCGGCAAGATTGGCGCATATCAGCGGGTAACGACGAGAGGACATAGCCTCAACGAGTTTGTTTGTGATCTCCACACTGCGCATTGGCGGGACTTTATAAACATCGGAGTCGTTGACTACACCTTCCTTCTCGCCAAAGGACGGCACGATATACCTGACCTCGCAGTTGGATGTTGACGGCGTCTCCCTACGCCCACGCAAGAAATAACCCATGTGAAGTTCTTTGACAGACTCACCAACCAGCAAGTACTGGTCATTGGGAGCAAAAGAGGGGAACAGTGAGAGAAGGTTGTCTCTGTGCGGCCGATTCGGGAACGCTGCTTTTACCCCGTATCGCGTGCCAAGCTCAGGGTGATAGTCGGCGATGCCACAGATATCTAAATTGAGATCTGTACGCATCCACTCAAAGGTCCAGTTTCGCCCACGTGATTTCGATTCACGGTCGAGAAAGGCCCGGGCACCGGCCAGAGAAGCAATTTTTGCCCTCTGGCGATCAGCCCGGAAGTTCAGATCTACAAATGCGTCGCCTGGGCCGATGCGAACCGGTTGAGACTCGCCGTGAAGTACCGCCGTGGCCGGGAAATCGCCATCTATAACACCGTCTTTGTGGAGCCTGGACAACGTGCGCTTTAGGCCGTTAAATCCACGAACCGTCTTGGCCACGCCGCCGACCATCGACAGGTAATCGGCCCGCACATTCGGCTCACGATAGTCCCTGTCCATTGCGTGGTTCCGTCCGATCACCCATGAGAGAGAACGTTCGGCGTTATAGCGTCCCAGTAGTTCTTCTAGCAGTTCGACATAACCAGCGCTGGCTCCAACGACCGGGTTCATGGATGAAGTGTCTGGAGAGTCACGTCCGTCCAGAATCGCTTGCATGTGTACAAGACGGGGATCGGCCTTATGGACCTCAAATACAAGGCGTAGGAACGCTTCTAGGTGATTCCATGCGGAATGGACACGTCCGTCAGAACCCCTAACTCCAGAAAGTAAATATGTGAAGTTAAGGGGACGCTTATCGGCGACGGCTCGAGAGATTACTCCGGTGATTTCAGAGTTTCGGAAAAAGCTGCCGTTGTTGATCGAACCCGTTATCTCTGATGGGAGCTGAGGCGCTAGCCTGAGATTAGTTATCTGCTGGTGGCCTGTGTCAGAGTTGCCCTGTACGGGGGGGGCAACATCCTCGAACCCGGCCCATCGCCCTGATGCGCTAGTTGGGATGGTCAGGTTCGTATTCCTGATCTCGGCGAGGTGATTCGCATTTGCGGCTATTGGGACGTAGCGCATCCTTGTGGCCTGCGCCCGTACAACGTTCGCTACGTTCTGCAGCACCTCGGTCCCGGCGGATGCTGCCGTAAGCGCTTCAAGTGCATTCAATCGGGCAGTGGCATCGTCGAAATCAGCGTTTTCTGGAAGGTTCTCCGCCGCCACAGGGAGAAGCGCATCGATGGCCAGTTCTTCCGGGGCACGACCAGATGAACCTGGGTTACGTGAGAGGACAGATTCTGCTTGCGTCAACAGGAGCGATGAAAGACTGGGTGGGAGATTCTTCCAAGCCTCAGCCTTCAGCTCAGCCAAACGATCCCGGCTGTATCCGAGGCCATCCAGGACGATCAGTAGTACGCGTCGTTCAGGCAATCGTGGCTCCCTAGATTACTCGAAATTCCTTGTCACATCGGTAAGCGGAATCGCGTGAATGGCCCATCTAACGCACACCAGAAGTCGTTCTCAGATGTGGCGTGATACGACAATATGGGTTTCTAATGCACGCGATGACATACTCGGACTCGCTTGAACACTCATAATAGCGGTCCACCGGTCGATTCCGGCGAAGACAGATGCGGCTACCCGTTTCTATGAGGAGACAAGATGCCTCGACGCGACCCAAGCGCGTTTACCAGCACGGCGGTTCGACCTGCGGATTTCGACACCTTCTGGTCGAATACTTTGGCGGATCTAGCCGCCGTTCGCCCCAATGCCACGTTCACCAGAGACGAGTTGCGGTCTGACAACACGGTCGACGTTTTTGACGTCAGATACGACAGCTACGGTGGACTCCGTATATCCGGATGGTTTGCGAAACCGGCGGGCCGGACTGAGGATCTTCCGGGCCTTCTTATTGTTCCGGGGTATGTAAGCGAGCCAAAAGTGCCAAAAGACTGGGCACGGTTTGGGTACGCCGCGTTCAGTGTTGCGCCACGAGGAAAACTTCGATCGAACTCCGAGTTCAATCCAGGTTACCCGGGTCTCTTGACCCACAACATTACGGATAGAGACAACTACGCGTACCGTGGCTTCTACATGGATGCGCTACGCGCCTTCGACGTCCTCGCCGCATTGCCGGAGATCGACAAACGCCGTGTGGGTGTTGCCGGGTCCAGCCAGGGCGGAGCGCTGACGCTTCTCATAGCAGCCTTACGAGCAAACACTGTGACAGCGGCGTCGGCCGGCGCTCCTTATCTGTGCTCCTACATGGATGCCGCGTCTCTCACGCATTCGTACCCGTACGAAGAGATCAACGAGTACCTGAGGGTCAATCCGGAACATGAGGCCCAGGTTCGGGGCGTGCTCAACTACTACGACATCCACCACTTCGCTTCCCAGATCATGGCGCCCGTCATCGTGAACATCGGCCTACAGGACGATGTGTGCCCTCCGGAGACCGGGTTCGCCGTGTTCGGGGCGATCGGCAGCGCCGATAAGAAGCTGTATCCGTACGACAAGTGCGGTCACGATGCCGGATCGTTTGCGGGGCATGAACGGATTATCCAGGACTTCCTTGCCTTACACCTGAAGCCTGTACAGGTGGAAGAGGACCCTGAAGAGGTCTCACCGACTGTCCCAAATGTTAGCGATCAGAAGTTTGGCGAGTTCTGGGACGCAGTTGACGACGAGGTGAAAGGGTTGTCGTTAGGAGACACGACCCTGGAGCCGCTGCCCATGCGGTCTACGGAGGGCTCGACTGCATACACGGTCCGTCTGCCGTCGATCGGTGAAGGGGACATTTTTGGTTATTTCTCCGTACCAAAAGGCGATGGTCCCTTTCCCGGATTGCTGGAAGCGCCGGGCTACTCGAGCGTCGTGCAGAACTCGTCATATGGCCGGCGTCAGAGATTTGCCGTACTCACACTCGTTCACCGGGGCCAGCGACTGGCCGACGAAGAGTACGCTGCGGCATTCCCCGGATTGCTGACCGATGGCGTTGAGGACGAGGCAAATTACCGATATCGCGGCATCATCGCCGACGTGCTGGTCGGGCTTGACTGGCTTATCGGTCTCCCGGAGGTTGATGCGGCAAGCCTCGCTGTGGCAGGAAGTGAAGCGGGATTGATTGCGGCGTCCATGCGGTCTGACGCCGTGAAGGCGGTGTTGGTCTCCGGGCCGTTGATGCTCAGGGTGGGCTCAGGCCGAAGCTCGTGGCCGGATTACTACCCGCTTGAGGAGTTGAACGACTACGTTCGATCACATCCGGACTCTATCGAAAAGGTGTCAAACACGTTGTCCTTTTTCGACCCGATCAAGTTCGCCCCCAATTACGGCGGAGATGCGCTTGTGGCCGCTCCAGAATGGGACAAGGACGTTGCGACCCGACTGGTAACAAGGCTGGGCGAATCAGGAGAGCTGTACCTGAACACCGGACGTGGACACACAGATCATGTGCACACAGAGAAATGGCTGAGAGAACGCCTGACAGTTTGATATCCCACCGGGTTCGGGGCCGCGGATTATTGTGTCAGGTGTAGATCCGCTGGCAGATCGTTCAGAACGAATCCCATCGCCAGCAACCAGTCGGCGGGCAACTCAAGGGCCTGTGCGTATCCAGAATCCGACTCATACGCCAACGATTCCTCCAGGCAACGATCTCGCCACGCGCTCTCTGATTCCCCATCTTCGAGCGGGCAGGGGAGCATGGATGCACTGCCCGCAACGGCACCATTCCTGTCGAAATAGATGATGTCCAGCGGGACGTAAGTGTTGAACATCCAGAACCCGCCGGTGGTTCTGCCTCCAAACTCGAATAGCATCCCCGTACCGATGGGTACTTCTGACCGGCACATCAAGCCGCGTGACCGCTCGCCTTCGTCGTTGGCAACTTCCACCGTTATTGACGTGGCAACCCCGCCGGTTACCAGGCTGATCCTCTTTGTGGGCAGTGGTTCCTCATCTAATCGTTCGGCGATGGCCTGACAACGTGATGAATTCACGAAGCCGTCAATCCCGCCACCCGAGCAAGAGGTTATGACCAGTAGTGCTACAAATATCAGCCGTCTCATGAGGGCGCGCCGGTGCTACATTTATCCGCCACAAGCTGAATGGTGTTGGCCCGGTGAGTCGTAATACGACGAAGGCCATCGCAAGCAAGCACCTGATTTATTGGGCGAATACAAAAGGGAGACGGCATGGCCGAACTTCGAAAGGTCCTCGTTACCGGTGGAGCCGGTCTAATCGGAGAGGTCATCGAGGAACATCTCTCTGATCGCTACAGCTTATCGTCGCTGGACTTGAAAGAAGCGAAAAACGTTCCGTCATTTGTGGCGGACCTCTCAGACCTTGACGCCATCATGCCTGCGTTCGAGGGACAGCACACGGTTGTACACCTCGCCGCAGATCGAAGGGCATACAGCGACTGGCGCTCAACGCTCGACAACAATCTGGTCGCGACCTACAACGTGTTCAAGGCCGCAAAACTAGCCGGCGTTAAGCGTGTGGTGTTCGCAAGCTCCAATCACTCGCAGGGCGGCTTTTACCTGGACGATCCGTGGAAGCAGGTCGCCGAGGGTCGCTTCGACGAGCTAGAGCCAGGATATCGGCTGGTCAATGAGGACGATCGTATTCGACCGGACGGCTACTACGGCGTCTCGAAGGCATTCGGCGAGGCGATGGGTAGCTACTACGACGACTATCACGGGGTTAGCTCGATCCACTTGAGGATAGGATGGGTGCTGTCAGACGACGACCCGACGTTTTCGCCGTTCGCGCTGTCACTCTGGTTGAGCCATCGGGACACGGCGCAGGCCGTATCAAAGGCAATCGAGGCTCCTGAATCACTGGGATATGCGGTGACTTACGTCACCTCAGACAACCAGTGGAAGATCTTCAGCATCGACAAAGCTAGGGAGATCCTGGGCTATGCGCCAGAAGACGCAGGAGGCGGGGAGTGGGAAGACCGGGATCCGCCAGTTCGAGACCAGTAGGGGCGGGTCAAATCAGAGGGAAGTCCGGCCTGACTGCTCTGACCATCGTCTTATCTTTGCCTCGTCGAATTCCAGACCTAGGCCCGGCCCGGTTGGCACGGTTATATGGCCGTCTACAACCTCAAGCGGTGTCTTGAGGATTGGTCGGTCGTCGCGGATCTATACCGGTGAGCGTAGGGTACATCGCTGCGGGTCGCTATCCAGTGAAGGTGCGCCGCGGTGGAGATGATGGACTGGGTGTTGTGGACCGTCATCGGCACACCAAAGGTGTTGGCGACGTGTCCGACCTTGATCAGTTCGGAGATACCGCCGATCTTGACCACGTCCGGTTGGAGAATGTCCGGTCGCCCGTTCACTATCAGGTCCCGGAACATCCAACGGTTGTAGGCGTTCTCCCTGATGCAATCGGGATAGTCAGTGCATCGGCCACCTTTGCCAGTCCTGAGAGATCGTGAAGGGCAACGGGTTCCTCAAAGTGGAACACGTCGTGGTCCTCAAGGCGCTTACCGATCTCGATGGCGTGATGCACGTAGTAAGCGCTGTTTACGTCCACGAGGATGTCGAAATTGTCGCCCGTCGCTGACCGCATCTCACGAACAGATTCCACGGTCTGGTCGGCGGGATGATCTATCGCTCCCGGCACCGCTGAATGCATTTTGTATCCAGTGAACCTCTGTTCTTGAAAATCAGCCGCACGTTTGGCGTCATCTACCGGAGATAGATCACGAACCAGGGAACTGGCGTAGACCCGTACCTTTTCTCGGCCCGGCTTTATTCCACCAAGCAGCTCGTAAATCGGGACGACAAGAGCTTTGCCCTTGATGTCCCAGAGTGCGATGTCTATCCCGGATGCCGCAGTGAGTAATGCTCCGGTAGGTCCGCTGACAGAGCCTACCTTGAGCATTGCGTCGAATATGGCTTCGGTCTGGAAGGTATCTTTGCCGGTTACGATCGGCCGGAACATCGTGCCTATTGCCGCCTTAGATACCTCAGGCGAGCGACGAAATCACTCTCCATATCCGGTATTTCCCTCGTCGGTACTGACGATCACGAATGGATAATCCCCGTCCAGGACAAGGCATTCAACGTCGGAGATCTTCAATCGAATTTCCTGTTACAGGTAAAAATCGACGAATCGGGCTAATCGACGTCTTCGTCGGTCGTGTTGGTAGCCCAGGAACTTGATCGGCGAGGAGGTATTGCGTCGCGCATCTCCGGGGGCAGGGTGAACTCGATATCTTCGCTCGCGAGTCCTAGATGGTTCACGCTCGTCGGTTCAAGCGCATCGCACACAGCCTGCACCAGTGATTCGGGAGTGGATGCGCCGCTGCTTACGCCGACCCTTGTTATGCCATCAAACCATTTGGAGTCCAACTCGTCAGGCCCATTGATGAGGTGTGACGGAACGCCGGAGCGCTCCGCGACCTCCCTGAGCCGACGGCAGTTGGAGCTGGTCTGCGAGCCAACCACCAGCACGATCTCCACCATCTCAGCGAGCTCTTTCACGGCGGACTGGCGATTGGTGGTGGCGTAGCAGATGTCGTTGCGGACGGTGACGTCACCAAAAGTGGATTTGATGCGGTCTACCATCGACGCCGTGTCGTCTACCGAAAGGGTCGTCTGGGTCAGGACCGCTACTTCAGTGTCTTTATCCCACTCGGGCGGCTGCGGGTCCTCCTGATCGTCCATTAGTGCCATCTCACCCTGTCCGGTGGTCCCCTTGACCTCCTGGTGGCCGCGATGCCCCACGAGGATGATCTTTTTGCCTTCCCTGAGGTACTTCTTAGCCTCGTTGTGAACCCGCGTCACAAGAGGGCAGGTAGCATCGATCACATTTAATGAGCGTTTTTTTGCGGCCTCGAAATCAGAAGGAGGCGAGCCGTGCGCTGAGAACACGACGGTCGCACCCTCGGGGATCTGCTCGACCGTCTCCACGGTGATAGCGCCCTGTGCCTCCAGGTCGGAGACCACGTGAGGGTTATGGACGATCTCGTGCTTGACGTAGACGGGTGCCCCGAAACGCTCAAGGGCGATCTCGACGATGTCTACGGCGCGAACGACTCCCGCACAGAAGCCACGTGGTGCAGCCAGAAATATTTGCAAAAACTTGGTCCTGCCTGAATTGGCCGAAACTCCGGTCAATCGACCGGCTCATCAATTATACGTAGCCGTAGCAATGTCCCGTTTACCGGGATATTAGTCTTTCCGATCTGACCCGTGACAATTCCATAGCTGCGTGTCTCAACGGATATATGGAAAGAATCAGCAGCGTCACGATACCGATTATCAGGGCGTCGTATCCCAGGTTCTCGGACTGCCGGTTGAGTGCGTCAATTCCAAACCCGGCAACCCGCGCCAGCCCGGTGCCGCCGAGAGTAGAAAGAGCGCTTAGCCCCAGCGAACGACCTGCGTTCTCACGGAGTACAAGTTCCGTGATGAGCGGCCAGCCTTTGCTCAGGAACATGGCTACACCGATTCCGATAAATAGCCCGATGATCACGACCGGAACGATCGTATTAACCAGAAGCAACATCCCGGATGCGATAGCTATGACAGTAGAAGCGCCGTACAAAACGCGCATCCGTCCGAATCGGTCCGAGATCGCGCCCGCCGGGTAGACAGCGCTCACAGCGCCAAGGCCGATCGTCACAGTGAGCGCCGCAGTACCTGCCACCGGATTGTCGAGCCCGACCTTGTCTCGGATGAAGAACAGGGCGAATATCTGCATCGACGTAAGCGCCCCCCACGGTCATCGCCATCGCAACGAGAAACCAATAATAGCCACGCATGTTGTGCGCGGTGGAGGTCGGTTTAGAGACGACTTCTGCAGTGACCGAATGGTGCGAATTGGGAAAATCTATATCGCCGCGGCGCGGACGGAGGGATCCAATGGTCCACAACATCGTCATGGCGGGAATGGTTATCACTAGCCTGATCGAAACCCAGTACCAGACGGACGGCCCATCGCCGTCACCTGACCTGATCATCAGTAGCATCGCTACTACAGCGATGAATCCACCGCCTACGATCCGGGACAGGTTCAATGCTCCCGCACCGGCACCCCGGCGATGTGCAGGGATGTGGTCGATCAACAGGGCGTTTGCCGGACCTTGCGAGACATGGATGAATAGTTGGATCAGGGCTATAACGATCAGGAGGGAAATGAACGAACTGGCTATCCTCAGGAATGGAGTCACGGCGATCAGGCCCAGATTGACGATGGCTATGTAGGGGATGCGTTTACCCCAGCGTTACGATGTTCGATCACTTATTCCACCCATCAAAGGCTGTGACAGCGCCGCTACTATCAGTCCAACAAGCGCAATCTCACCAAGCATCCCGTTCTTCTGGCCTTCGTCCGCAATATCCAGGACGCGAAACTGGAGCAGAACCGTGTTGACGGGAATCCAGAGCGCGGACAGTCCAAATGCGTAGACACTCAGGTTGGTGAAGCTGTCAGGGCCGCGGCGGTATACATCCCGGGCCGATTCCGGGAACCGTCTGACATGGCCGAAGACCCTTGGGGTCTCGGCTATTAGATTCAGCGGTGTACCCACGCTGTGCGAAGCTAGTCGAATCTACGAGGGACGGCCACTTGAGACGGCCAGCAAGCCCGCCGAGGGTATTCAGGTGGTTCTATGGAACCGGGTTGCAACAGCTTGAGACCGATTAGGCAACTGAAAGGACAAATCGATGGTCGTGAAAGTGCGCTTTTACCAGTGGACACGCTGAAGTACCTGTAAAAAAGCGGGGGCGTCGCTCTCGCAGGCGGGTGTTGAACTGGAAGACCGCGACTTCTTCAAAGACCCCTTTTCCCGGGAAGAACTTGAAGAAATTGCGTCTGTTGTCACGATGGAAGAGCTTTTTTCGTGGCGCAGTCCCAGCGCAAAGAAATACAGAGATCAAAAAGGAGATCTGAACGACTCTGACTTGATCGGTTTGATGATGGAAGAACCGCGCCTCATTCGACGGCCAATTGTTATCCGAACCGATGACACCAGTCGGCACGTTCTGGGCGGTAAGAAGGCGGATCTTGAGGCAATAGCGCAGGAATAGCTACTCGGATCGATCTGGCCGGGGTCGCCTGTGTTCCCCTGTATGCCAACACCCAGATCGATTTCGTGTCTGCCGGGTATCAAACCTGCAATCTGGCTCCGAACATCGCGCATAACGCCCGTCTGGCGGTGCGCGTTAGTAAAGAGCAGCAAACAGATGTTGTTATTCAAGGCCTGTCCCAAATGCAAAGACGACGTAGAACTGTCATCCGGAATGGATGGCGAGTTTGTCAAATGCCTGATGTGCGGGTTTTCCCGGGACATGTCGGAGGCTTACCGGCCCAAAGATTTGGTCGATGAAATCGACGAAATGAAACTGGCGAGTTAACTACAAGACCGGAGTCATGGTCGATGCACCGAGGCCGGTCTCTGAATGCATAGCGACCAAACTCGCACGCGACTTGCGGATTCGCCCACTGAAACTTAGACGCCCGGTGCTACAATCCAGCTAGTCGCCAAGGGGCGGCGGCACACTCGTGTCTGGCCACTGACCGGTTGTTCCTGCATCGTTCCGGCTCCCGTTGTGGTGTCCTGAACATTGAGCTGCACGGCTACCGGGCCGGCATCATTGCCGGATCGGAGTTCAGCCCTATCACACCGTGTCCGACTGATCTCGCATACAGCACCGCACCGGGACAGATCGCAACTTGAACTCCAATTATCTTCTTGGCGACATGGCCGTATTTTCGGTCGGAGCGCACCCGGAACTCTCCGCTGCGATCTGTGAATACCTCCACATCTCTGTTGGGCAGATGGAGGTCGACAAGTTCAACAACGAAAACACCTTCGTCCGGATACTTGAGAACGTTCGGTCCAGGGACGTGTTTTTCATCCAGCCGACTTCGGCGCCTGTTAACGACAACATCATGGAGTTACTGATCTCCGTAGATGCTGCGAAACGGGCCTCAGCCGGGCGCATCACGGTCGTCATTCCGTACTACGGCTACGGGCGTACCGACAAAAAGGATCAGCCACGAGTCCCGATCACGGCCCGTCTCGTCGCCGACTTGTTGACGACTGCCGGTGCTGATCGGGTCATCACGGTGGACCTGCACGCAGGGCAGATCCAGGGGTTCTTTAACATTCCCGTAGATGAACTAACCGTAGTTCCGATACTTGTCGATTACTTTCTGAAGATGAAGATCCCGGACCTGGTGGTCGCTGCGACAGATGTCGGCATTTCTAAGGCGGCCAGAAACGTGGCGCAGCGCCTCAACGCTCCGCTTGCCATCGTCGAGAAACGGCGCCTTGGAAATGACGACACGACGGAAGTGCTCTCATTGATTGGTGACGTGAAGGGACGTCCGGTTCTCACGTTCGATGATGAAATCGACACGGGTGGATCGCTCGTATCGGCTTTTGGGGCACTTAAAGAAGCCGGAGCAACTGACCTCTACGCCACAGCGAGCCACGGAATATTTTCCAACGACGCCACCAAAAAAATATGCGGTGTAGAAGACCTGGTTGAACTTGTGGTCACAGATACGGTGCCCATCAGTGAAGAGAAATCCCACCCAAAATTGACCATTCTTCAATCGAGCGATCTTCTGGGCGAAGCTATATACAGGATTCACAACGGCCACTCGGTCGGTGAAATGTTCACCTACTAGACTCGAATACTAGCGTCGGGGATCACATGCCCTTTTTAAAGAAAATAACTTCCTTCCTTGGCGATTCCAACGACAAAGCACTCAAGGAATACGACGAGCCTCTCGAAGAGGTCAACGACCTGGAGGCGGAAGTATCCGCGCTCTCTGACGATGAACTCCGGGGGATGACGGACGAATTCCGAAGCCGTCTGGCTGACGGTGAGGATGCTGACGACATTCTTCCCGAGGCGTTTGCTGTGGTCCGTGAAGCCGCTAAACGCGTCCTTTCGATGCGCCATTTTGATGTACAGATCATCGGCGGAATGGTCCTCTACCAGGGCAAAGTTGTCGAGATGGGAACGGGTGAGGGCAAGACCCTTGTCGCAACCCTGCCGTCGTATCTAAATGCCTTAATCGGCCCGGTACATGTCATTACCGTCAACGACTATCTTGCAAAACGTGATGCCGGATGGATGGGACAGGTCCACCACTTCCTGGGATTGACTGTCGGTTGCCTCCAAAACCAGTTCTCGTGGCGTTATGAGCCGGATCGCGATGGCTGGGAACCCGGCGACGACCCGTTTATCTCAGCGACCAAACGGGACGCCTATGCGGCCGACATCGTGTACGGCACCAACAACGAGTTCGGGTTCGACTATCTCCGTGACAACATGGTCGACCAGGAAGCGGCGCTTGTTCAGCGGCCGTTGATGTTCGCCATCGTCGACGAGGTCGACAACATCCTGATTGACGAGGCCCGGACTCCTCTCATCATCAGCGGCCCTGCGCGAGACACGGCGCAGGAGTATCAGCGATTTTCACAACTGGCCAGTCGGCTGACGCCGGGAGAGCATTTCGAAATAGACGATCGTTCTCAATCGATCAGCCTCAGCGAAGAGGGAATCGAGCTGGTTGAGCGTCAACTCAACGTCGATAACTTGTACGACCCAGCTAACTACGAATTAACCCATTACGTAGAAAACTCGATCCGTGCCGAGTTCGTTTACCTGCGGGACAAGCAGTACGTCGTACAGAACGGCGAGGTTCTGATCGTTGACGAAAACACCGGACGGCTGATGGTAGGCCGACGTTACTCGGACGGCCTTCACCAGGCTATCGAGGCCAAAGAGGGTGTTCGAGTCCAGCGGGAGAGCATCACTTACGCCACTGTCACGCTCCAAAACTACTTCCGCATGTACGAGAAGCTGTCCGGCATGACCGGTACCGCAGCGACCGAGGCGGAGGAACTGAACAAAATCTATGACCTGGACGTGGTCGCTATTCCTACGAACAAGCCGTCACTGCGCCTTGACCAGTCTGACTACGTGTACAAAACCGAGGACGGCAAGATGCGTGCCGTTGTGGACGAGATCGAAGTCGAATCAAAGGGTGGACGACCCATTCTGGTGGGTACGACCAGTGTCGAGCGCTCTGAAACACTAACGGACATGCTCATACGACGCGGCGTGCATCCAGAGGTGCTGAACGCCAAGAACCATGCCCGGGAAGCATCAATTATTGCCCAGGCCGGCCGGCCGGGGGCCGTCACCGTGTCCACCAACATGGCGGGTCGTGGTACGGACATCATTCTTGGAGGGAACCAGGAAGCGCTGAACATCGATGACGACGAGTGGCGGGAAAACCACGAGAAGGTTATCGAGCTAGGCGGTCTCTATGTGATCGGGACTTCCCGGCACGAATCCCGACGTATCGACAACCAGTTGCGTGGTCGTTCCGGACGGCAGGGAGATCCGGGAGAGACCCGGTTTTTCACGTCCACGGAAGACGACATGGTCAAACGCTTCGGCGGAGACCGCATCAAGGGGATCATGAATCTTGTCGGCCTGGACGACGATGTGCCTATAGAGAATCGGATGATCACCAAGGCCATGAGCGGAGCCCAGAGCAAAGTAGAGGGCTACCACTTTGAGATCCGAAAGAACCTTGTCGATTACGACGACGTGGTCAACACCCAGCGCAACGAGATATACCGGATGCGCCGAAACGCCCTAGAGGCCGAGGGCCTGAAAGAGGACATTCTTGTCAGGGTAGCGACGGAGGTCGAGGCGATCGTGGCGACGGGATTCGTTGGCGATGCTGAAGACTGGGAAGCGGAGTCGTTAGCGGGAGAGCTCCGGCAGATGTTTGAGTTACCAACGGAGTTCTCCGACCCGGATAACTTCCTTGACTACGACGCCGAAGATATTGAAGACATTCTCCTTAACCACATCGAGTCACTCTGGGAGAGTCGGGTCGAGACCCTTGGCGAAGATATGACCATCAGGCTTGCTCAGGCCATTGTCCTGCGTGCGGTAGATTCGCAATGGGTGGAGCACCTGACCGAGATGGACAACATGCGCCAGGGCATTGGACTGCAGGCAGTTGGTCAGCGAGACCCGCTTGTCGAGTACCGGCAGCGCTCGTATCAAATGTTCCAGGAGTTGAACACCGGGATTGACCGACAGATCACCCGTACCTTCTTCAACGCCGTACTGCAGGAGACGCCTGTAGTTCAGCCTGTTGCACGAGGCAAATTGACGCTTAGCGGCCCGGATGCAGACGCACCATCTGACGCGTCGACTCCAGTTCAGAACGGACGTGCCGGTCGCTCCGCATCCGCCGTACTTGATCGTAGAAGTGTCATGTCCTCAGTGAACACAGGACATGGCGAGGACGCCGCTCTCAATCGAAAGGTCGGGCGTAACGAGGCTTGCCCGTGTGGCAGCGGCAAAAAGTACAAGCGATGTCACGGTCGGGACGCCTGATCTTTCGGTAAAATGCGGCCATGCCGGACTCAGTTCCAGACACGTCGTCCCGTTCCTTTGACAATCAGGCTGTTGCGCAGGTCTTCGCTGACATAGCGACACTGCTCCAGCTCAAGGGTGAGTCTGTGTTCAAAATCCGGGCATATACCCGGGCCGCAGACGTGTTTGAGCACCTTCCCGGCCAGATAGCTTTGCTGGCCCGTGATGAAGACCTGCTCAAAGAAATTCCTGGTATCGGCGATGCGATTGCGTCAAAGACCCACGAGTTGATCACGACGGGCAAGATGCAGTTCTTTGAGAACCTTCGTGGGGAGTTCGCTCCGGGGCTACTCGAGATCATGACCGTTCCAGAGGTCGGCCCAAAGACAGCCCTGCGTGCTGCCGAAGACCTGGGTGTCGAATCCATCGACGACCTTGAGGCGGCTATACGAGACGGATCGTTTGCCACACTCCCCAGGGTCGGCAAAAAGAAAGCACAGAGCATCCTCCGGCATATCGAAACCCGGATGAGCCAGGCTGATCGGATGCCGATCGGTAAGGCGTTGCCGATTGCCGATCATGTGATCGCTGCCCTTTACGAGGCTGCACCGGGAGTACGCCGACTCACCGTCGCGGGAAGCGTACGTCGCTGGTGTGAAACGGCCGGCGATATCGACATCCTCGGGGTGGCAGACGATCCCGAGGCCGTGACGGCGGCGTTTACCGCATTGCCGATGGTCGTGGACGTACTGGGCCAGGGTGGTACCAAAACCAGCGTTATCGTTGCCGGTGGAGCACAGATCGACCTTCGTGTATCGGACGAGCGTCACTTTGGCGCATTGCTTATCTACTTCTCGGGCAGCAAGCAGCACGGCATCCGCTTGCGAGAGCGCGCCCTGCGCAAAGGGATGTCGCTCAACGAGTACGGGCTGACCGCTCAGGATAGTGGAGATTTGACGACGTACGACACAGAAGCCGGTGTGTACAAGGCTCTGGGACTTCCGTACATCCCGCCAGAGCTGCGTGAGGACCTTGGCGAGATCGTGGCTGCCGAGGCGGGCACCTTGCCGGACGTTGTGGATATCAAAGACATTCGGGGCGACCTTCACGTACACAGCGACTGGTCGGACGGGCGCGTACCTCTTGAGGAGATGGTTCGTGAAGCGAAGGCACGAGGTCTTGAGTACCTGGCGATGACCGATCACTCATCGGGCCGTGGTATCGCCAACGGGCTTTCTGTAGAACGCCTTAAGGCCCACAATTTTGAGGTCACCGAGATCGAAAAACAGGTCGGTGGTATCCGAGTATTCAAAGGCTCAGAGGTGGACATTCGCGCCGACGGAACGCTGGATTACACGAATGAAGAACTGGCAGCACTAGATATCGTTATCGCATCGGTTCATTCAGGAATGTCACAACCGTCCGATGTCATGACCGCACGAATAATCAAAGCCATTGAGAACCCGCATGTCACTGCGATTGGCCATCTCACAACTCGATTCGTACTCGAGAGGCCGCCGATCGAAGCTGATTTTGACGCCATATTCCGTGCCGCCGCCGCTAATGGGACGCTTATGGAGATAAACGCTTCTCCTAAGCGCATGGACCTGAAGGACTCCCACATCCGGCAGGCAAAGGAGTTGGGCGTTAAATTTCTGATCGACACTGACGCACACGAACCCGAGAACCTGGATCAACTTCGCTACGGTGTAGGTAATGCACGACGTGGTTGGGCTGAAAAGCGTGACGTTATAAACACGTTGCCGCTCGCCGAATTCGAACGATTTATTGCTACGCCCAAGCCAGCGCGCGCAGCCTTTGTCGCAAATCGGGTCGTGACCTGATGACGACCACCGGTGGCCCGATAGAACCGGATGAACTGCAAACAGTTGAACCGGGTGAAATAATTACCGCCGAAGCAGCGGCGACGGACCCTGAGGAACTGCTGGAGCAATTCCGTTTAGCCTCTGCCAACCCGGATGGCGACTGGCATCTTGCGCTTATCGAAACCATGGCCCTGTGGCCGTTGGCTTCTGAGCAGGTCGATGACCGGAAGTTCGTGTATCTGATCGCCGGGGAAGCATTCGACTGGAGAACACTCGCTGAACGAATTCTGGGCGCACACGATATCCCGATCCCGGAGAAAGACCGCAACGAGCTACTCCTGGGATGGAAACTCCCGGCGGGCTTGAAAGAAGAAGAGTTCCGACGGTTGATTGGATTCGCTAAAGGGGCAGGATTCCTCAATTATTTCTACGGTGTGACGGTAGAGCAGGCGATCCTGCTTGCGGTCGAAGAAGAAGTCAGAAAACGGCGATATGCTCGCGGTTATGCGCCCGACGACGTTGGAGCGGATTTGGCGTTTGAAGTCCTGTACGGCAGCAGTCGTGCTGATCTAGTCACCGAGTTTTCCGGCGAGACGGGCAACCGCGTGAATCGACAGCCCCGCGGCCCGGAGCGCACAGCCGGAAACCTCGGCAATATTGATCAGTTCACGTACTGGCTGTTCCAACGTCGATTCAAGAATGCAGACCCGGCTCGAATTGCAAGCGACACGCGCAAAGGGCTGGAGTTGTTAGAGCGAATGCAGAAAGCGCAGAGTCGCAAGAACAGCGAACAGGCCGTGGAACGTCCATTCATCGACCTCGGCGATCTACACACGTACAAGGCCCCGCCTAGATACGCGAGAAGAGTGCACCGTCGTCCAATTACGACGTGATACGGATCCCTACGAAGGTCCCGCGTTCCTGAATGTGTTGACCGTGCGATCGCGGATGGCGTTACGAGCTGGAAGACACGATGGCCGTGTCACGGTTGGCGATGGAGACGGCCCTGTGGCCTCTCTACGAGGTCGTCGACGGCGAGTACAAGCTGAACGGCCCGCGTCACAAGTCGAAGCCGGTTACTAAATACCTAGCTTCACAGGGTAGATTACGACATCTGATGCATGACAAGGAACCGGTCGTTATCGAGGACATTCAGGCCAATGTGGACCGGGAATGGAGTCGGCTACGCGCAAAGTGCGGACTTGAGCCAGAAGTCGTCAAAGAAGAGGCCCCCGTTGCTTCGGCCGATTGACCCGGAACAGGGGCCGTGCTAGCGTCAAAACCCTTCACAATGTAAAACGCAGTGAAGGGAAGTAGTACCGTCTGGCAGGCACGAGAGAGCCGGGGATAGTGTGATCCCGGTGCCGAAGTCATGCGAGAAGTCGTCCCTGAGCGGTTGGCCTGATTCCGGATCACCGGCATAAGGCTGAACGGTAGCTACCGTTAACGGCATCGAGAGGCTCTGGCCGGCTAGACCGATCAGGGCAACGAAGGTGGTACCGCGAGGCGAAACGCCCCGTCCTTTGATGGACGGGGTTTTTTATTGTCTGCCGAGTTTTCACGGTAGCGAGTTTGATAGCAGGACATTAGATGGCTACGACAAAAGAAAAATGGGTAAAGCCGGTAGACACGTCTGCTCTGCCACGACGCTTCGAACCGGAAGAGGCGGAGCCGCGCTGGCGCGCCCTCTGGGATCAATGGGGTATCCACAACTACGACCCAGCACGTCCCAGAAATGAGACCTTTGTCGTAGACACGCCGCCGCCGACCGCCAGCGGATCGCTGCACGTGGGGCACGTGTTTTCGTACACACACCAGGACCTTATCGTTCGCTACCAGCGGATGAAGGGCCGGAACATCTTTTACCCGATGGGATGGGACGACAACGGTCTCCCGACGGAGCGACGCGTTCAGAACGTATTTAATGTTCGCTCGGACCCGTTCATGTCGTTTGACCCTGATCTCAAAGTTGAGCGTGTCGATCCCAAAACAAAGCCTCGCGATCTGCCGCGTCCTACGGTTATCTCACGTCGAAACTTCATCGACCTGTGCCACATCATTACCGCAGAAGACGAAGTGGCGTTCAAAGACCTGTGGAAGATGCTGGGACTCTCGGTGGACTGGAACGAGGAATACGCCACCATCGACCACCGGTCCCGCAGCATCGCCCAGTACAGCTTCCTTGACCTGTACGAAAAGGGACACATCTACCAGGTCGAAGCGCCGACCATGTGGGATATCGACTTTGCCACAGCGGTAGCGCAAGCGGAGGTCGAAGACCGGGAGCGCGACGGATCGTTCCATGACATCGAGTTCGGTACGGAAGACGGCGAAACCTTTGTAATTGCCACCACGCGCCCGGAACTACTGGCGGCGTGTGTTGGCATCGCAGCACACCCGGACGACGAGCGCTACAAGCCGTTGTTTGGCAAAAATGCGATCTCACCGGTCTATCGCGTGCCGATTCCGATCTTCTCGACCGAACTGGCAGACCCGGAGAAGGGCACCGGCGTGCTCATGGTCTGCACGTTCGGTGATCAGACCGACGTCCAGTGGTGGCGTGAGCAATCATTGCCACTTCGACAGGTGCTTGGACGTGACGGCCTAATAGTTGAGCGGAATTACGGCGATGAAGGGTGGGAAAGCAACGACGTTCTATTGGCCAACGCCAACTATGCGGAGATCATCGGCAAGCGCGTGAACCAGGCACGCCGCATCGTCGTGGAGCAGTTGCGTGAAGCCCGAAATGCTGCACTTAGCGGTGGCGGAGTACCGCTGCAGGGCGAGCCACGCCCGCTCAAGCACGCCGTACGGTTCTACGAGAAGGGCGATAGCCCGCTTGAGTATCTGACCAATCGACAGTGGTTCGTTCGACTGCTGGACAAGAAAGACCAGCTCATCGAGCGTGGCCGCCAGATCAAGTGGCATCCCGAGTACATGGGCAAGCGCTACGAGGACTGGACGTCCAACCTGGGATTGGACTGGGGCATCAGTCGACAGCGCTACTTCGGCGTTCAGATCCCGGTCTGGTATCGGCTGGACGACCAGGCCAACCCAATCTACGCAGATCCAATCCTACCTACCGCAGACATGTTGCCGCTGGACCCGATGTCGACCTCCGCTCCCGGTTTCGAGGAAGAGCAGCGTGGAGAGGCGGATGGTTTCGCTGGAGAATCGGATGTGTTCGATACATGGTTCACCAGTTCACTTTCGCCGCAAATCGGCGCTCGCTGGGGGCAAGATGGCGAAAAGATGAACAATCTGTTTCCGATGGATGTCCGCCCACAGGCGCACGACATCATCAGGACGTGGGCGTTCTACACCATCGCCAAATCGCATCTCCACCACGACGACGTGCCGTGGCACAACGTGGTTCTAAGCGGATGGATACTGGACCCGGACCGCAAAAAGATGAGCAAGAGCAGGGGTAACGCCGTGACCCCTGTTGGGATGTTGGAAGAGTACGGAGCAGATGCCATCCGGTACTGGGCCGGCAGCGCACGACTGGGCACCGATACTGCTTTCGATGAACAGGTGTTCCGGGTCGGCAAACGGCTCGTCACAAAGATCTACAACGCCGGTAAGTTCGTCCTGTCGCAGGAAGGTCCCGAGGGAGAAATCACGAACGAACTGGACCTGGCGTTCATCGCAGAACTTAAGACCCTGGTTGAACGGGCCACTGCGGCATTTGATGAGTACGAGTATTCCCGTGCACTGGAAGAGACCGAGACCTTCTTCTGGAGCGCTTTCACCGACAACTACCTTGAGCTGGTGAAGAAGCGGGCTCGCACAGACGAAGACCCAGAGGGCAGGGCATCGGCTATCGCTACGCTACGGGTTGGCCTGAGTGTGACGATGCGGTTGTTTGCCCCGTTCGTGCCGACTATCACCGATGAGGTCTGGTCATGGACATTCGCTGAGCAGACGGGGAAGCAGTCGATTCATATCGCTGATTGGCCGTCCGCTGCCGAGTTTGAGGGCATTCCAGCCCCAGAAAGTGCAGAATCCTTTGCCGTGGCCTGCGATGCGATTGCTGCCGTACGCAAAGCCAAAACGGATCTCGGCCTGGGAATGGGTCGTCCGCTGTCATCGTTATCGCTTGAGGGCAACGCCGATAATCTGTCAGTGCTGGCCGGGGTGATAGGTGATGTTGGCGATGGTGCGAACGCCTCTGGCGTGAGTGTGGCCGAGGGGGGTGCCGAGGGCGAGCGGTTTGCGGCGACGATCGTTGCCGAAGAACAAGAGGCGAAGTAGAGGGCGGGGTAAATCAGGGAGCTAGTCAAAACAGGACGATAATGTTCGACATTCGAAAATATGCGCTTGTAACCGCAGTGATTGTTGCGGTAGTACTGGTCGCTTGCGCTTCGTAAAGTAAATCAGATTGTGACGAGGCGCGTAACAGTAACGAGGGCGACCAAGAGCGGTACGAGGATTGTCATCAAGAGGTCGGATTCCTCTAGGCAAATCTAACTGCGACCAGCGTCGCCAATAAAGCAGCGACGGCGACCGAAGAAACTGGAATCGCAGCCGAGAGGGTTGAATACGCCGTCACTGTCGCCGCGTTGGATGAGACTTTGGAGGGCACAGGCGATTCCCAGACTCTCAATCTTGCTGGGACGATCACGGGATCGGCACAAAAAGTAACTGCGGAACCGACTAGCGCACCGACAGCCGAGCCATTGCCGTCTACGGTAGCCAATCCCGCGTCACCGGTTGAGCCAGAAACACCTCTTCCAACAGCCGTCCCGACTCCTGTCCCCACAGCCAAGGCTATTCCAGAACCAACGCCGACGCCTACCGAGGTCCCTGTAGACCTTTCAACCATGGCGTGGCTCACAGCTCAACAGGCCGGGGAATTTGCGTTGTTGGAGGTCGAAGGTGAGTTGTTTGAGATCGCAGGACATGCGTCACCTGCCGCGGGCGTTCTGGGGTCTGGCTATAGCGCCGGAGCCGAACTCAGCCCGGGTATCGGTTACGCACGTGACTGGTCGGTAACCATTCAAAACGACACTGAGGCGATCTTCTGCACCATCGGGCTGGGCATATCAAAATGCAATCCCGGTGGCTTTCACTATGGCGATGGCGAGATCGAAACAGTATCGGTCGATAGCCCGGAGGCGATTGCTCACTTCAACAGCGAAAACAACTCCGACTGGGAAGCCCTGGCCGTTAACGAAGACATAAGCATCCTGCTGGACCTTCACGTCGATTTAACAGGTGCAGTAAACGACGAACCGGGAACGCCAATAGCCCGTATCTGGAGCGCGTAGATAAGCGTACACAACGCAACGGACGGTCTTCGAACCGGCAGCTTCCACTGGAACCTGGACACTGAGTCAATCACCGGGTCGGCGTTCTAGGGGCGAGCGTTAGGCCTGTAGGTAACGACGTATGACAGTATCAACCCACCTACAGCCTCATGGGAGGGAGGAGGAGGGGCGGGAGTTGTTAAGTCACGCTGCACAGTTTTGCAGCGCCTAAACCATCAAGTCTCCGCCGCTGATGTCCAGCGCCTGCCCTGTGATGTATGCGGCGCGGTCTGATGCGATGAAGGCGACCAGTTCGGCTACCTCTGATGGTTCACCCAGTCGGGATATCGGGAAGCTGCTGATGTAGGCGTTTTTGCGTGCTTCGTCGACTTCGGCCTGCACCATTTCTGTGTCGATCAAGCCCGGGCACACGGCGTTGACTGTGATGCCATAAGACGCCTCTTCCATCGCCAGGTGGCGTGTGAGTCCCAGGACCGCGTGCTTGGAAGCGGTGTAAGCGGCACTGCCCAGCGTGGAAGTCGTTTTGCCCGCTGTGGATGAAAAATTGACTATTCGACCCCATCCGGCCTCTCGCATCGCTGGGAGAACGGCGCGTGAGGGCAGGTAGGTGCCCTTCAGGTTCACGCCGATTACGAAGTCCCACTCTTCCTCCTGCATGTCGAAGACCGCCGTCCTGCGGAGCACGCCCGCGGCGTTGACCAGTATGTGGAGTCCGCCAAGTTCGGACACAGCCTGGGCCACCATCGACGTGACACCCGCCGCGTCAGTCACATTGCCGCCGATTGCAATCGCCTTACCACCCGCGTCACGTATCGCCGTTGCCGTCGATTCAGCAGAGTCGGAGGACAGATCGTTCACCACAACAGATGCCCCGGCCGCGGCCAGTCGTTCGGCCGCAGAGCGCCCCATGCCTCGGCCTCCTCCGGTGACGATCGCCACCTTGCCCGCAAATTCGTCTGGAACTACTTCTGGAAGTCGTGAAGCGTCAAAATTCAAGGACGACGAGCTCAAATCAAACCCAGTTCTGCGCCGACGTCCTGGAAAGCGTTCAGCGCCTCGTCCAGTTCCGATCGATCGTGTGCTGCTGACATCTGGACCCTGATACGGGCCTCGCCTCTTGGGACAACCGGATAACTGAACCCGACAACAAAGATACCGCGTAGGTTCATATCCGCGGCCATCTCGACGGTCTTGATCTCGTCACGGAGCATCACCGGGACGATGGGGTGATCGCCTGGGATCAGCTCGAACCCGAACGCAGTCATGCGCTCTCGGAAATACCGGGTGTTCTCCCAGAGCTTCTCCCGCAATTCGGGATGCTGGTCCACCAACTCAAGCGCCTTCAATGCCCCGATGGCTATCAACGGAGGGAGAGAGTTCGAGAAAAGGTAGGGACGGGAGCGCTGGCGCAGATAAGCGATTATCTCGGCGTGTCCAGTCGTAAACCCGCCGGATGCGCCGCCAAGAGCCTTCCCGAGCGTGCTGGTGATGATGTCCACACGGCCTTCTACGCCGAGTTGTGCGGGCGTACCTCGGCCGTTTGGGCCGACGAACCCGGTGGAGTGCGAATCATCGACCATCACCATAGCGTCGTACTTGTCGGCAAGATCGCAAATCTCTACCAGCCTGGCCAGGTCGCCCTGCATGCTGAACACGCCGTCCGTCGCTATGAGCCTGAACCGTGCATCCGCTGTTTCTTGCAGTTGCAACTCAAGGTCGGCCATGTCGCTGTGCTTGTAGCGCTTCCGGTCCGCACGGCAAAGCCGAATACCGTCGATGATCGAGGCATGGTTGAGTTCGTCGCTGATGATTGCGTCTTCTCGACTAAGCAGCGTTTCAAAAAGACCGGTATTGGCGTCAAAACAGGAGCTGTAGAGGATCGTGTCCTCGGTCCCAAGGAACTGGCTTATCCGGGCCTCCAACTCTTTGTGGATGTCCTGCGTCCCGCAGATGAAACGTACCGATGCCATCCCGTATCCGTGGGTCTGTAGCCCGGACGACACCGCTTCGAGGATCTCAGGGTGGTCGGCGAGCCCTAGATAGTTGTTGGCGCAAAAATTGATGCGCGGCCCTTCGTTAGTCGTAACCCGTGAACCCTGGGGCGTCTCGATCACCTGTTCCTCTTTGAACAGGCCGTTCGCGCGGATATCGTCCAGCTCGGTGTCGAGCCAGGTTTTGATCGCTGAGTAAGCCATTACGTCTCTTCCTAAATCGGCCCCACAGGGGCTTTATTTTGGCTGTTACTCGGACTTGACGATTTCTTCCTCGACTTCAAGCTCGTCCGGCACAAACTCTCGCCAGGGCTGGAACCCGAGAACGAACTCTTTGCCCTCGTCCATAGAGCCCAGGCCTTTTACCGAACGGCCGGGATCGTATCCCTGGGTGACAGCGATGGCCTGAATGCCTTTTCGCATCTCACGGACGCCGCCCAGATTCACCTCTTCGCCGGTGTCCAGTAGTAGAGCCAGGTCCAGGCCTTTTGGGTGCTCTTTCCAGTACATTCGCATTAGTTCGATCTCCTGAACTGTGATTGGGGGATTAGGTCTTATTTGAGTAGGGGCAATACCCGGTCAAGCAGGGCGTTACCTACATCCAGCTTATCCATGAGCGGCATCGGTTCTGGTTCTCGGCCCGGATAAACAAAGGTCACGGCGTTGGTGTCGGTGCCAAATCCAGAGTCGGCGGCTGATACATCGTTTGCAACGACCATATCTACGCCCTTCGACAATACTTTCGCACCGGCGTTCTGGATCACATCGTTGGTCTCGGCAGCGAACGCTACTTTAACGAGTCGTTCCACGCTGATTCCGGCGATTATGTCCGGATTCTGGAGTAGATCGATACTCAGCGGGTCGTCGCCAGTCTTCTTGATCTTCTGATCGGCAGGATTAGACGGTCTGTAGTCACTGACCGCGGCGGCCATTACAAGTAAATCGGAATCGACGCATGCCGTTTGAACGGCGTCCCGCATCTCGATAGCCGACGACACGGGGACCATGGTCAGTGCAGTAGGGGCGGGCAGCCAGGAAGGCGCGCTGATTAGCGTGACATCCGCTCCGCGATCACGGGCCGCTTCAGCGATGGCGTATCCCATCTTGCCGGTAGAGCGATTCGTTAGCACTCGAACCGGATCGATAGCCTCTTCGGTCCCGCCCGCCGAGACGACGACACGACGACCGGCGAGGTCGCCGTCACGGCCCAGCAGGGCTCGAATTTCGCCAAGGATTATCGGGACCTCACTCATACGTCCCTTGCCTGTAAGCCCAGAGGCAAGCCGCCCCGATGCGGGACCTATGAAATGCACGCCACGTCTTTTAAGGGCCTGAACGTTTGCCTGCGTAGGTGGGCTCCCGTACATATCGGCGTCCATGGCGGGCGCAATCGCTAACTGCTGTGACCCGGCGAGGATCGTCGCCATCAAAACATCGTCCGTCACCCCGTTGGCCAGCTTTGCCAGGACATTGGCCGTCGCCGGGGCGATCAATATAAGGTCCGCTCGACGTGCCAGCGACACGTGATCGATTCCGAGCTCGGAGTTTGATTCGTAGAGACCGGTTGAGACCGGCCTGTGGGTGAGTCCAGCAAAGGTGGCGACGCCGACGAACTCCTGTGCGGAGCGGGTCAGCACCACATCAACCGACGCACCTGCCTGCGTCAACTTACTGGCGAGATCGGCGGCCTTGAAGGCAGCGATGCTACCTGTGACCCCGAGGACAATCGACTTCCCGTTGAGGATGGTGGGCACGCCTATACCCCGCTGTTCAGCTCATGGAGCATGCGAAGCCCGATGAGTGTCAGATCTTCATTCACGTCCTGAAGGATATCGGACTGCGCAGCCACGACCTTCGCCGCACCGCCGGTTCCGATCACCTTGCACGCCGATGGATCGTCCGGGCTAAGCTCTTCGGCGAATCGAGCCACCATGCCTTCCACAAGGCCAACGTATCCGTAAACGAGACCGGAACGCATGGCATCAGTGGTGTTGCGACCGATGGCCTTATCCGGCGCTTGCAGATCGACACGCCTTAACTGTGAAGTGCCCCTGAACAGCGCCTCGGCTGCCAGAGTCATTCCCGGCGCTATGGCTCCACCCAGGTACTCAGCGTCACCGCTGATGGCGTCAAATACCGTGGCCGTGCCAATGTCCACGATGATGCACGGCCCACCGTACAGCTTGTAAGCGGCGACGGCATCGGCGATCCGGTCCGTGCCGACGTCTTGAGGCCGGTTGTAGTTAATCTTGATGCCAGTCCGAGTCCCAGGCCCAACGACCATCGGGGCCGAACCCAGCATGTCAGTTAGAGCGGACTCGATAGCACCTGTAAGCGGCGGGACGACGGAACACATAACCGCCGTCGGGAAATCAGATGGCTCTACGTTTTTAGAACGCAACATTCCCTGCAGAAGTAGGTTGTGTTCGTCCGCTGTTTTCCGTGCATCGGTCGCGAATCGCCACGTTGCGATCATGCGTGCGCCATCGAAGGCCCCGATTGTGACGTTTGAGTTGCCGACGTCGACGGCGAGCAGTTTTGCCACGATATGCCGATGATATCAGCGGTTGACGGGATACTCGCCGTCAGTTCGCTAGTTGTTTGAGCGCCTGAGGCAGAGAGTCCAGCACGTCACCGGCCACCATAGCGACCTCGCCGACGTTGCATCGGGCAAACTCACCGGCCTGCCCGTGAACGTAAACGCCCAACGAAGCTGCATCGAATGGTTCCATCCCCTGCGCTAGGAATCCTGCGATCAAACCTGCGAGCACGTCCCCGGTTCCACCGGTGGCCATACCGGGGTTGACCCATGGGCTGATTGCCGTGCGACCGTCCGGGTGGGCGACGACGGTGCAGGCACCCTTGAGCACGACGATGTGACGCCAGGTCTCGGCGGCAGCGCGTGCGCTGTGGACGCGGTCACGCTCGACATCTTCGACATTCGACCCACGAAGGCGCGCCATCTCGCCGGGATGTGGCGTCAGTATCGCCGGACCGCGAATACGTCGCTGCCAATCGTCGACCGAGGCGAGCGAGTTAAGAGCATCGGCGTCGATCACAAGACGCGGACCTTCCCGCCGGTCTAACAGGACCGAGCGTGCGAACTCGATGGAGGAAGGTGTCTGGCCCAGTCCGGGTCCAATCAAGAGGGAGGTTGCTGCACGAGCCGCATCGGTGACCTGGACTGCGGCAACCCCGGAATCGATCACGTTGCGTCCGTGCTCTACGAGCGGGATGTAGGTGGATTCTGCAAGCCGGGTGGCGATCAGTGGATAAATTGTGTCCGGAAGTGCCAGCGTAACCAGCCCTGCGCCTGAACGACCGGCGGCGGCAGCGGATAGATACGCCGCTCCGACGTAATTTTCAGAACCGGCGACTATGAGCGCACGACCAAATGTCCCCTTGTTCGATCGTGGAGGACGTGCCGGAACGATCCTCGACATGGCCCTGTTGGTCATTAATTCGGTCGGCACCTGGATATCCAGACCGTCCGGGATTCCGATGTCCAGGCATCTCCACGTAGAGCGGCTTGGATCCAGGAATAGGCCGATCTTAGGGCGACCAAGAACAAAAGTTTCGCTGGCCTCTAGTCCGTTCGGGTCCAGGTGTCCGGTGTCCGTGGACATGCCGGTTGCAACATCAACCGCCACTATCGGTGCATTGGCGTTGTTACGCACTACACGTAGTAGATCGGACAAAGGTGACTCTATCGGGCGGCCCTGTCCCGTACCCAGGACTGCGTCAAGAATGATCGTGGCTTCGGAAGTGGCCTCAGTAAGTTGGGCGTGGTCGCCGTCGTCAAGCGCGTGGATGATCGTTACCCCGGCGGCGACGGCCATGTCTCGTTTTTCGTCCTCCGCAGGTCTGGCCGTCATTATGTATGCAGTAACGGTGACACTGCGCTCCGCAAGGTGTCGCGCAGCCACAAGGCCGTCGGCGCCATTGTTACCCGGCCCCACCAGTACAAGTGCCGGGCCACTGCCGGATGACGGCAATCTGTCTCTCAACGCCTCTGCTATAACCTGTCCGGCGTTCTCCATGAGCGTGTCGAGAGAGACGCCTGCACGTACAGAAGCCTGTTCAAGATTCCGCATCTGACGGGTTGTAACAATCTTCACTCCGTAATCGCCTTTCCGTCTATTCCGGGTGCGCTGGTTTTGGCTATCCCGGCTGCGCCGCCGCTGGTCGTCTCGGCCACCACGCTTGCGATAGCAAAATCACGCGAGTGCGAAAGGCTTATCGCAACCCGTACTATCCCCATCTTCTCGGCCCGGGCTTTCGCACGACCATGCAAAACGATCTCCGGTGCCTGCCCGCGTCTGCGCTGGACCTCTATGTCACGCCAACTGACACCTCGTACGCCCGTTCCAAGTGCTTTCATGACGGCCTCTTTGGCGGCAAATCTGCTGGCAAGTTGCGGTGCGCGTCCGCGACAGTAAGCCTGCTCAGCGGGCGTATATATCTTTTCAAGGAAACGTTGGGGGTACCGGGCATACGTTTGCCCGATTCGCTGGATCTCGATTAAGTCGACGCCGACGTACAACGAGTTTCCTCCCGGTCCTACGGAGCGAACACTGCCGCCCGGAATATCGCCACTGATAGATCACGCACGATACGAAATGTGCGCTATGTAGTGTCGAACTGTTCTCCGATTATATGTGGCGCAGTTTGAAGGCTCACGGGGGGAGTTCCCGAAGGCCTGTACGGTGCTAACCTTCAAGATGCGATTACGTTTGATTGGACGTGATCCCGGATTTGCCGGAATACCCCGGCACAAATAGACGCCCATAATTTCAATTCGCCGGTCCAGGAGAACTCCCATTCGCGCTAAACGAATTGACGGCAAGGCCGTTGCCGAAAAGGTCCGTGTAGAGGTGGCGCAAGAGGTCAAGGAGTGGATAGCCGCAGGCAATCAGCAACCGGGATTGGCCGTGGTGCTAGTCGGCGACGATCCGGCTTCCGATACCTACGTACGCGGGAAAGAACGGGCGACGGTCGAAGTCGGAATGCACTCCGAGACTCGTAGACTCCCAGCAAATACGTCTCAGGAACAACTTTTGGACGTCGTTAAGGAGCTTAACGAAGACGACCGGATTACCGGATTCCTCGTGCAGTTGCCGATCCCGGATCAGATCGATGTGGACACGGTCCTGCACAGCATAGATCCCAACAAAGACGTTGATGGCATCCACCCTTTCAACATGGGGCTGCTTCTAGGGGGCACGCCAAGACTTGCACCTGCGACACCATCTGGAATATTGAGGCTCCTGGCTGAGGAAGGCGTCGAAACGGGTGGGAAACACGTCGTGATCTGTGGACGCAGTAACATTGTCGGCCGTCCACTTGCGGCGCTACTTCTCAAACGCGGTGAGGGCGGAGACGCTACCGTCACGGTGTGTCACTCCCGAACAAAAGATCTGGGATATTACACCCGCCAGGCGGACATACTGGTTGCCGCAATGGGCGTGCCGGAGTTGATCACGAAAGAAATGGTCAAACCTGGCGCAGTCGTAATTGACGTCGGTACCGTTCGCGTAGACGATCCGACTCGTGAGCGAGGTTGGAGATTGGCCGGGGATATGAAACTTGACGTCAGGGACGTTGCGTCGATGCGGACGCCGGTCCCTGGGGGTGTCGGCCCGATGACGATCGCCATGCTGCTCAAGAACGTCATGGCGGCGGCCCGACTCACCCCGAATTCACCAATATAAGCTCTATCGAATAGCTCTGAAGAATTGCGGCTCGGATCCATCGTGTACGAGTCGTACGATTCATTCCGGAATATTCCCGGTCGTATAGTAAGATAACCGCCGCCACGAATCGCTCCGACAACTGCACTAGATAATTGGAAATACGGACGGAACTGACAACACACTGCAGTAGCCTCTTTGTCTCCCCTCTATCTCAGAGGACAAAGATGGCAGGTTAGTTCCCGACTGGGAGGTCCAGAGATCGTTCAAAGCAAGGAAAAGGCCTCTTCCGAGACCGAATCGGAGGTAGAGGCAAAGAAGCAGGCACTAGTCGATCTATATCGGCAGATGTACTTGATTCGTCAATTTGAAGAAGTATGTGGAGAGATGTACACCCGCGGACTTGTTCGCGGTTTTCTTCACCTGTACATCGGAGAAGAAGCGATCGCAGTCGGTGCGATCTCCCAGCTTCAATCTCACGATTACATCGTCACCCACTATCGCGATCACGGGCACGCCATTGCGCGAGGGTTGGACACGAATAAGATCATGGCCGAACTTTTTGGCCGCACCGGAGGCCTGAGCAAAGGCAAGGGCGGGTCGATGCACCTGTTCGACGCCGAAAAAGGTTTCATGGGTGGCCACGCAATAGTCGGCGGACAGTTCCCACTGGCCGCAGGGCTGGCACTCTCGCACCAGTATCGGAAGACAGACGGCGTATGCGTAGTGTTCTTCGGCGATGGCTCCACCAACCAGGGCACGTATCACGAAGTGATGAACCTGGCTGCGGTATGGAAGCTCCCGATTCTGTTTTTCCTTGAGAACAACCTGTACGGCATGGGATCTAGGTTCGACCGTGTCCGCGCCGGTGGCGAGGACTTCTACCCAGGAGCCGCTACTTACGGAATCGACCAGGCAGCGGTAGTGGACGGGATGGACGTGCTTGCGGTTCAGGAAGCCACGAAACTGGCACTTGAAAGCATCCGGGCGGGAAATGGCCCGGCGTTTATTGAAGCCAAGACGTTCCGATTCCAGGGCCACTCAATGGCCGACCCGGTGAAGTACCGGGAAAGCTCTGAAACCGCTGCGTGGGAGAAACGAGACCCGATCACAACGTTCCCTCAACAGCTTCTCGACCAGAAATTAGTGACCGAGGAAGAGCTCGAAGAAATTCAAGCCAGCGTCGATGCGGAGGTTGCGGAATCGGTCAAGTTCGCAGAGGACAGCCCGTTCCCGCCGGACGAAGAACTTTTCACCGATATATACGCCTAACTACGCCGTTTGATTCGATCAGCCGGATACGTACGGCGGGAATGATGCATGACTGAAATTACGTTCAGACAAGCTTTGCAGCGGGGACTGCGGGAAGCGTTAGACGCCGACCCGGATGTGTTCCTTATGGGCGAAGACATCGGTAAGTACGACGGCGCTTACGCCGTTACTCAAGGTCTTCTCGAGAAGTACGGACCGGAACGCATACGAGATACGCCCATCTCTGAGGCCGCATTTGTTGGTGCGGGCGTAGGAGCGGCTGTAGCCGGACTACGCCCTGTAGTCGAACTCATGTCGATGAGCTTCTC